>VTLG01003380.1_pt1 | contig 53885 bp, 92 predicted proteins | sample 4694571 | NCBI WGS metagenome assembly VTLG01 (sample SAMN12604809, study PRJNA352737) | marine metagenome | biome: ENVO:00000447; feature: ENVO:00000209|ENVO:00000569|ENVO:01000036; material: ENVO:00002151; isolation source: viral sequences binned using virsorter ... | reverse complement strand
TTAAAGAAGTGGAATAAAATAGTTTCCGCTCTTGTTAAGGGTTATAAAAAGTCCAAAACGGAATATACAATTAAAGATGTTCGTAAAGAAGCGTCTGAGATTTACAAATCTTTTAAGTCCGTTCCCCTTTCAAAACTTTCACAAAAGAAAGTAAAGAAAATTCAATCTACTTTAGGTAAAGTCAGTAAACCTCTGAAAGACAATACTATAAGGATATTAGCTACTGATATTCCAAAAGTTGAAATAGATAAGGTGGGAGGGTTTAGATTTTTTGAGTTAGAGGGAATTACTGATTTTAACAATAAGTTCCCCGAAGTTCCTATTTTGATTAAGACCCCAAACAATGAATTTAAGATAAACGGAAAGATTGGAGCGTATGGTAGTAGTGATTTATCCAAATTTGTTAATGAGGAATTGAGAGAGGAATATAATGAGGAGTATGATATTTTATTTGAAAGTTCCGTTGCTTTAATAGAAAAAAACAATTTACCATATCTATTGATTATATCTGAGGATATGAATAAACAAGAGAATAAAGCAGAACTAAAAAAATTATTAAAAAGTAAAGTTAGTTTCCCAAAACGAGAGGACAAAGTAGTAAAAGAAGTTGAGGAGCGTATAGAAAAAGAGGAAATAAAGAAAGAGGAGCAAAAGAAAAAAAAGAGGAAAAAAGGAACTACTACTAAAAGAAAAACCCTAACCAAAAAAGAAGTAGATAAGGTTAAACCAACTAAAAAAGTATCTACTAAAAAAGCGGAGAGAACTACTGATGAGAAAGAAAGATTAGGTAAATTAAGAATAGAGGAGCAAAAGAATATTATTGAAATGGTAAAATTAGGTGTTCTATCTAAGAAAGAAGCTAAAACAATGATATTGGAATTGGATAGTAAATATGGTAAAGGAGGTAAAGTATGACAATAAGAAATCTTAATGATATGATTGAACTAATTACAAGTTTAGATACTGATACCATAGTTTTAGAGGGGTATAATCACGCTATTTTGGGATATGTATTTGACGATAAAAACACAAGAATTGCATACTCAGTCAATCATATATTAGATAAATTACAACGCTATGAAAATATGAGTTTCTTAGAAGCAACGGCACACTTTGATAATCAAATATTAAGTAAATATCAAAACGATAAAGGAAAACCAATATTTGTTTACTCTAACAATACTAAATTAAATAACGATGTCTAAATACAAACCAATACAAGTAATGAAGCATACAAGCATATTTAATGTTGCTGATATGGGTAAAAGTGAATTGAATAATTTTTGTTTAACTCATTTTGCTAATGGTAATTGGGAAGCCCACACATTCCACATATTTGATAAGTATGCGTCTAAATATAAAGTTATGTTGGATATTGGGGCTTGGATAGGAATTACTCCTATGTATGCGTCTACATTATACAATAGAGTAATAGCTTATGAAGTAGATAAGGAAGCGATTAAGCGACTTGAAGCAAATTTAAGTGTTAATCCCTTAATGGATAATGTAATACTTGTAGAGAAAGCACTAAGCGATAAAGACGGGACGGCTCAATTCGGTTGTAAAGACCAATTTGGAGATAGTGAAAGTTCTTTATTTAGCACTAAAAACTCTTATGAAGTTGAAACTACAACTTTACAAACATCACTTTTAGATTTGGGTATAGAAGTTCATTCCATAGGTTTAATTAAAATGGATATAGAGGGTGCAGAAAAAAAAGTAATACCAAACATAATTCCTCTTTTAAGAGCGTTCAAAACTCCTTTATATTTATCTATACATCACAACGCTATGAGTGAAAAAGAAATGGGTCAAATGTTAGTCCCACTATTTGAAACCTATAACACGGCTCGTATTTACAATGAGAGCGGAGGATTTTTAGATGTGGGATTGAGAGACATAATGAAAAATAAGTTTAATGATATAACATTTTCAAATGAAAGCGTACTTTAAGCGTATTAAAGATGTTTTAATCTATTTTGATATACAACCATTATTATTTTGGTGGATAACATCTGATACATTAAATAATATGGTATTATGGACTAACCACTCTCTATGGGCGGAGCAAGGTCAAGGAAGCACTTATTTTCTTTATTTAGCTTATCTTATTCTTAGTGTTTTAATGTTAGTATTTATACACAATTTTAAGAGATTATCTATAATAGTAAATCTTTATTTGGCTCTTTATTTATTTAGCACTATTAGATATTTAGTTTATATAGATTGGAGTGTTGGATTTGAAGTAATGGATTATAAAAATTTAATTATTACGCTTTGGTATTCTTTAATGTGGATTTACATAGCATTTAAGATTAAAAACGAAAATTTACATAAAGAATTGAGAAATGAATAATATAGAAAAACAAAAAGAATTAAAAGCAAAATTAGTATGGCTATTTTCACAAGGTTTTGCTATAAAATTTATTTCTGATAAGATGAATGAAAAAGCAAAAGAAAGAAATAAATATGATAGGTTATTTAAGCCACCATTCAAAAAAATACAATGAATAATATAATTCCATTTATAGGATTTTGGTGTATAGGTAGTATTCTAATTTGGGTACAAACTAACGGGCAATTTTTATGGAGTTCATTTGAGAAAAACCCTTTACTCTTATCAATAGTATTTGGGACTATAATTTCTTATATAATGATTATGGCTACTAAATTTGGGTTTGATGTTCTTAACGGCTCTCTATGGTCTATTAAATGGGTAGGTTTTGCTTTAGGTATAATAATCAATGGAGGTCTTAATTACTTTTTAATGAATGAGGGGATAAATATGAAAACGATTATATGTTTACTATTAGCGGTAGTAATTATAACAATACAATTTTGGAAATAATGAGCGAAAACTTAACTACAATTATAATAACTCTGATAACTTTGCTTTTTAGCGGTGGAGCGTGGAAATTCTACGAAATGCTTGTTAAAAGAAAAGCAGAAAAGCAAAAAGCCAATAAGTCAGAACAAACTATATTTAGAGATGACTTAATGGGTAGAGTAGATAAATTAGAAAATGATAAAGAGGAATGTATGAGTTCTTTACTTAATATATCAACGGAACTTGCTTCTTTGAAAACGAAAGTAGAATATTTGGAGAAAGAGAATGAAAGATTAAAATATAAATAATATATGGGGGTATAGCATAATTGGATAATGCACCGACCTTCTAAGTCGGCGATTGGGAGTTCAAATCTCTCTACCCTCACTAAACAAACCATAAAATGCAAAAACTAACATTATTTAAGTTAATTAACGACCAATTAGAGTTCGTGGGTTATTTTGATAGCCAAGAAATGATTGTTGAGTATATGACCCAAATACAACAAATGATTGATAAGCAAATGAGAACGAATTTACAAGGTCAATATCTTGCAATTCCCTCTTTATTTTATGAGTTAAAACAAACCGAAATCAAACCAAAACAAACCAATGAAAATAAAAGAAAACCATAAAGAGTATCTTAAATTTCTTATAGAACTTAAAAAAGATTTCAAAATAAGAGAAAGCGTCAATTATGCCGAAATAGTTAGAAATGACGGGAAAAAGGTCATATCTACTAAAAATAATGAGTTTGTAAAAGGACTATATATTTTTGCTATGGTAAAAAAAGACATTCAAAGATATATAGACACTAATGGATATATAGAGCCGTATGATGAATTACCCGTTAATTGTACTAATGATAATTTTGATATAGATAAAAATAGAAACAATATAATAGGTATAGATATAGATAATGCTTATTGGTCGGTTGCTCATCTTAAAGGATATATTTCCGAAAACACCTATAAAAAAGGTTTAGAAAAAAAAGAATTTAAGCCAATTAGATTATCGGCTCTTAGCACACTTGGAAAGGGTAAAACATATAAAGTATATAAAGCGGGTAAATACACCCACGATGAACTCCATAAAGCTAATAAAGAGTTAGAAAACTTTTACCTTGATATTAGATATACTACCTACGGAATGTTATATGAAATAGCCAACGAATTAGGAGATGATTTCTATGCTTGGAAAACCGATTGTATTTTCTTTTTAGAAAGCACGAAAAATAAAGAGTTAGTCAGAAAGAGATTACACGATTACGGATTAGATAGCAAAATTGAACTACTTAAATTATAGTTCTTAATTCGTCAGTTCCAATATCATATTTTTCTTTGAATTTCTTTATTTTATAGATTATTTGATTTCGTGTCATTGAGGGAGGGGCAAACATTTCATTATCAGAATAAAGTATTCGTTTTTCTTTTGGAATTTTATTTAGCGTTCCTATAAGGTTATTACAAATCTCTATGGCTTTATTCTTATCGCCCACGACCTCCGAAATACTTATCTCTAATTGTAGGTAATGTTGCTAACTCATCTGCTATCTTAAATCCAAACAAATTATCTGAGGGGTAGTGAACTCCCAATACTATTCTTGTAAATGCAATATCATCAGATAACTTTTTTATTTTATTCTTAAAGTTAGGATATTTTTGAGCCACCAACTTTAATAAAAATCTGCTTTGTAGTGCGTGTCCGCTTGGATATGCGGGACTATTACCACTAATTGTATGAAATGGGTGTATATCTTGTCCCGTATAATATCCCATTTGAAATGGGCGAGGTCTTTGATAGTGGCTTTTTAACATCATTACCATTTTTCCTAATTCCTCTTGGATTGCTTCTAAGTGGTCTGCTTGTTTGCGTGTAAAAGGAACTCCAATCTCATTAAGGCGAGTAAAGATTACTTTTTTAATATCACTATCACATAACATCATAAATTTCTTATACTTTTTCCAATTAGGTTTCTGCATATAAGCGTCTTGCGTATCTTGTATATATTGTATATCTCGCTCAGTTCCTTTAAGATTAGGATAAGGAATGTTATACCACATATCCGCATATTCTGAGAATGTGTTATCGGGTCTATTTAGATAAGCTAAATTATCTCTATCTAAGTTTCCGTATGCTAAATCGTCTATGTTTTTAAGTAATTGCATTTGTGCAAAGATATAAAACTATTTGTATTAGAATAGAAAAAGGGTAGGAAATCAAAGCGTGAAAACCTACCCTTTAGTGTCATTTTTATAATTTTAAGGCAATAAATTGGGAAATCATCTAATCAAATCAAAGATTATCTGCCTAAAAATGACTTACACTCGGCAAAGATACAAAAAAAAATCAAATACAATTACTTGAAGTAAATTATTAAAATTTATTTTCTAAAATAAAATAAGTGTCTAAAAACTTGCGTATGTAAATTTTATTATGTTATTTTGGTGTCAAAATAAATGGGAAAATTAAATCAAAAAATTATTATGAAAAAAAAATTAAAGTATGGGAAAGTTGGCGATAGGTCAATGAAACTAATTATGCAAGAAATATATGACTTGCAAGAATTAGACAAAAAAACTACTAACCGAGTTAGGGCAACCTATTCAATTACACCAACTAAAACCTCACAAAATGACTAAGAATAAACTATCAGCCAATCTCTATCATTCAGTTAATAAACACCTTAACGAGCATATAGGAGACGAATTAAAAAGATGTAATACATCATCTAATCAATGTGTTATTATGTTAGAATACACCTTTGGACGGGAAGTGTTTTATCAAATAGACGGATTTATCAATTTTGCTAAAGAGCATAATTTTTCTGAATTTCAAATACAATCTACTTTAATACACGATATAGGTGGTGCTTTGAATAAAGATACGCTTATGCTACCAAGAGTATCAGATTATGCACAATACTCTAACCTTGAAAAATCAACATTAAATAATGCGTTATGAAAGACAAAGAAAACATACTACTATTAAGAGTTCCTAATGAGGAGGTAGAGGAAACCTTACAAGACGCTCTAAAGACCTCTAAGGTTGAAAGAGGGGTTGTAATGAGGGCAGACATAGGGAAAGAGGTATTTAAGCATTTTGAACTACTAAAAAAGCGAGGATATTTTCCCGTTGGAATGATTTTAGAGGACGGATTTAATGTTGAGTTCTTATTTCAAAGACACCCTAATCAAACTAAAGAAATGAAAATGGTAGAAATGAATAATCCAAAACCTTATGAGTGCTAAGTTAGGAAAGATAGCAACTGCAAAGGTTGAGGGCGAGTATTGTATAGAGTGCGATGAAGCATTTGCAAAGACCAATATGATAGACCTTGAATACGATGACGCTTATATGTGTTATGATTGTTATGACAATAGAATTATACATTGTGTTAATTGTATGGAGGAAGTAGAGGAGGAGGGGCAATTTTGTAGCAAATCTTGTGTCAATGAATATAAATGGGACAACCGAGATAAAATGGAAATGTGATGAATTTAACCGATAAAGAACATACATTTTTAATGAGCGTAGTAGCTAATATGTTATTAGCAATATCAATTTCAAATATGTTATAATGAATTTAAGTGCAGAGCAACAAAATGAATTTATAGAGATTTTTCTAAAAGCAAAAAAAGAAAAACAAGAGTATTTTATGTTTTATGGTAATAAGGTTATGGTAAAAACTGCCGACCATATCATAAAACATTTTTTTAACCGAAACCCTTTTTAATAACAAACCAAAAAAATTATGATGATTACCAATTTACTTTTAGCGATTTTAATAGGATTTAAGATAATGGAATATATATCCGTTAGAATAGATAAAGAACGAGGAATGATACTATCTAAAAAAGATAAGCAAATTACACAAAAAGATAATGGAGATAATTATAGAGAAAAATTAACAAAACTACATTCTCTATATAAAAAACAATTAAAAGATATTAAGGACGATTTAGACGCTCATAAAGTTTTTACAACCAAAAGTTTTAGCGAACTAACCAATACACCCGCCGTTCCCTCTGATAAAAAGAAAAATAAAACTTATCAAAAGTTAGTTAAATCTATTCGTAAACCAAAAGGATTGAAGTTTACCAATTTTCAACTTGATAAAGAGATATTTAGACATCTACAAAAAAGGGACTTATTAAAGGTGCTTAATATAAAATATATAAAAGACATTAAAAGCCAATGTGGGGAGGAATATGCAAACGAAAAACAAAAAGCATATCAAAGATTATGGGCGAGACAAAGTTATAAACTTAAAACACAAGCAAATGAATAGAATTAAAAACGATAGAATACAAAACTTTTTACAACACATTAAATTGATTTGTGATAATATACTAACCAACCTTTTTACTTTAGGTAATGACCTTAATACTCAAACTATAATGAGCGTAGCATACTCTCCATTGAATGATATAGTTTATATCTATTGTGCTGATACTGATACGGGACATATATTAAAGCAAGAGATAAAAAGAAAATTTATTGAGGGGGAAGTTAAAATACATAAAATCAATACGGATATAGTAAATAACCGATATATAATTGAATTAGAGTTTAGACACAAAGAAGTGATTGAGCAAAATATTAACGAGGGTAAAAAAGACATAAATCTTTTAAGTAAATATCCCATAGACAATAGACATTTATGATAAACATACTCAAACTACCGATTTATTTAAGTTATTTCGTTAGCCACGCTATTTTAGTTCTTATAGTTGCTATAACTTATATACCATTCAAAATCAAACACTTACTAAAGCCCAATCTTAATAAAAGACCTTATATGTATTCGGTTTATCTATTAAGCAAGGGGTCTAATTTGATTGAGAAAATATATAGGAGAATTATTTAATTTTATTTTTAACTACAAAATTCTTTGTTTTATAAAATAATTTATTATCTTTGTCAAGGAAATCAAAAAAAATCAAATTATGCAATTAGGAAATCAAAAGTTAAACAATGTAGTTCTGAGGGTAAATAAAGAGTTCTCTCTTAGTATATCCGATTTAGGACGAGGAAGCGATGACATATTAGAGGGATTGCTTGTATGCAATAAAACTAATGAGTTTAAGGGAGAGCCGTTTCATTTCAAAAGTTTAGACACATTAAACGAAATAATCACAAAAATCAAAGCGATATGTTAAAAGGATTTGAGGAGCAAACCAACGAATTATCTGATTACGAAAAGAAAGTAATAGTACCTATTCTAATCAGAGGGTTTCAAAACAAAGTGGGAAAGGAGAGATGTATTACAAATAAAGAAATATGTAATACCCTTAATACTGAGATGAACTTACAAGTTAAATTGAATGAGCCAAGAATTAGAAAGTGTATATACTATTGTAGAAGCAACAACCTTATACCTCGCTTAATTGCTACATCTAAGGGTTATTGGATAGCAACCGATAAACAAGAACTAATAGATTGGGCTAATACTATACAAGGGAGAATAAATGCAATACAAGAAACATTATCTTATGCTAATAAACAAGTTTTAGAATGGGACAACCCTTGTGATAATCAAAAAACATTGTTTTAATGTGGTAATTAAATGCAAGAATTGTAAAGTATATAATATAATAATTGACAAAGAAAATCAGACATATTGTTTGAATTGTAATAAAACTTTTAATAGTGGGAAAAAACCGAAACCGACACAAAACAAAAAACAAAACAAGTAATAATAAATCCTATTCCAATACATTAGGAGACATTATGAAAGAGCAAGGTATAAATCTGAAAGCATTGAAGCAGAAAGTGAATGAAAAAAAAACTAACTAAGAAACAATATAAAGATAAGGAGAAGCGGAATGAAGCGAAAAAGAAACAAACCGAACTCGCTTTACCCAAGATACCTAAACTAAGTCAGAGTTTAGTTAAATCTCTTTTTAACTATATGAATGACAAGGAATGTGGTCTTAAAATAGAAGCGTCCTATGTTAATGGTATTAGCTTTCCCTCAAACGAGGTGCAAGAGTTAGGCAATTACTTTGAATACATTTGCACGGGAGCATTACCAAGAGACGGACACACTCCTACCCCGAAACTATTAAAGACGGGAAAAATGACTACGGCTTATATTAGAATGACTAAGCAAAAAGAAAATTATGAGCGAATTATGAAAGCATATAATTTGAAAGTAGAGCATAAAGGATTTGTATTTACTAACCCAAAATATAGTGGAATAGCAGATATAATAGCTTTAGATAATAACATAAAAAGTAAAGATAAAAATAAGCAACGAGTAATTATAGATTTGAAAACAAGTGGTCTTATAAATGACAAATGGTCTCCCTATGGTTGGGCGGACGAAAGCATTGAGGAAAAATGGGATTTACTTATTCAAGCCGTTCATTATAAGATGTTAGCTAAATATGAATGGGGTATTGAGGACATTCCTTTTTATTTTATGGTATTTAGCAATAAGAATGAAATAGAACATAAAATATTTGAGATAAATATAGATGAAGCTACTCGTGTTCAACATTTTCAAAATTTAGAAAAAGTAAAAAAGTATTTAGATAAGTGTATGAAAGAGGGTTGGAAAGCAAAACCCGAACTAATGAGGTGTAATAGTTGCCCTATGAATGACGCTTGTCTTTATCAATTAGAAGTTCCAAAAATTCAAAAAGTATATGTATAACCTAAAAACAAACCAACAATATGGAAAATAGTAATCTACCCGCTTGGAAAAAAGCACTAACCGAAAGTTATCCTAAATTTCAAGCAATCAACCCCGATAAAGCAAAAGGCGAATTAGGATTTGCCCTATCATTATTTCAATCAAACCCTCAACTACAAAAATGCGACCCAACGAGTATTCTTAATTCGGTTGTATCGGTAGCAAGGACAAGTATTACATTAAATCCCGTAATGAGATTAGCTTATCTTATTCCAAGAGGTAATAAATGTATATTAGAATTTAGTTATATGGGTCTTATTGCTCTTTTAAGAGACAATGGGTGTATTAGAACTATATCGGCTCATATCGTTTACGAGGACGAGGAGTTTTTGCATAATATAGCTGAAAATAGTATTACTCATATTCCTAAGTATGCAGAAACGGAGCAACTCCATAATGCAAGAAAAATAATCGGTTGTTATAGTAGAGCGACTTTACCAACGGGAGATGTGTCTTATGAGTTTATGCCTATGTGGGAAATTGATAAGATTAAAAAATTAAGTAAAGGTGGTTTTGCTTGGAAAGATTGGAGAGATGAGATGATTAAAAAAAGTGTATTAAAAAGACATTTCAAATTACTTATTTCCACAAATACATCAGAAGCACTACACACGGCTTTACAAATAGAAAACGATAATAATGGTTTAATGAACTCTTATACCAAATCAAGCAGTTCTAAAAACCTAATGAACGCTTTTGAGGACATTGAGGACGCAAATGATAGTCAGACCTTGCTTTTTGACGAAAGTCCCTTAGAAGCACCTAAAAAAGCCGTAGAAACAACAAAGCCACCCCAAGAGATGAGCGATGATGAGTTGGAAGCAGTAATGGAGTTAGAAGCAGAGAAAATAAATAAAACTGACCCATTTATGAATGAGCCAAAGAAAACTGAGAAAACACCTTTTAAGCAAGATTATACAATAAAACCTATGAAAGACGAGATTAAAGATAAAGAGTTAGATGATTTATTTAACTCAAAAAAAAAAGAGTAGATAAAATGAAATCTAATTGGAATATGAAATAAGGGGTTTAATTACCTCTTATTTCTTTTATCACAAGTCCGTTTATAATAGAAAATGCACCTACAATAAGACCTAATTTAATTAAACTCTTAGTAGGAGGTAAAAAACTTTTTTTCTCATTTGGATTTGGTAATTTTTTACAATCACACTCTTTTTTACCTTGATTGTAATGTAATATAGCTTCTATCATAAACAACCCAAAAGTAGTTAGTATAACTTTATTTCTTAATCTCATCTATTTTTATTCTTTAAGTAATTTCTGCCGTTATAAAGTATTGTAGTTATTCCAATAAAGTAAATAGTATATCGTTCAAATTTGCTAATTCCCTTTGCCTTATATCCAACATAAAGTAAAAACGGGGCTAACGCAAAGACATCGTATAACCTTACGGCTTGACTTTTTTGATATTCTTTAATTGTACTATTATCAGTTTCAAATAATTCTACTTTTTTCATTAAGCATTGTTTTTAATTATTGCAAACCATTTACTATATGGGTCATTTACCTTTCCTTGTGGGTCGGTAGACAATACTCTTTTAGCCACACTTTGAGCCACATTACCTCCAATAACCTCTATTTCATTTTTTTTACGATTAGTTGCAACTACTATATCACAATGTGATTTATAATTAGATGTTCGGTCATACATATCTGAACTCCCCTCTCTACTATAACAAACTAAATCTCCAACCTCTGCGGGTTTTTCATTTATTCTATATGCTACAAATGGAGCGTTTAATTTGCCCTCCTTTCTATTTTTTACATACTCTCTAATATAAGTAGCGTGAGCCGACGCTTTCTTAAAAGGTATTCCAAATAAACCTCCGCTTTTAGCCATAACCCAAGATATAAAAGCCGAACTCCAAGCAACATCTCTATCTCTACCCGTATAATTTCTATTTAGTGCTTGTTTCCAATAATCTCCGACCCTCTGCCAAAATCCGTTATCATTTTCTTTTGCACCTACTTTTACCCAATTATTATCTTTATCTCTTGTAGTATATCCAAATCTCGCCCATTCTTTATTAGCAGTTTTGAGCATTTTCTTTTTGTATGGAGTTAATTTTTTAACCAATGCTAAAATGACAAAAAGACCCGCAATACCTCCGCTAATCCATAGTATTTGTTTTGTTGTCAATTTCATTTTTTTGCTTTTATTCCTTTATATATAAAATAACCTCCTATTGCTAAACTCACTATAAGTAAACCTCCAAATAGTATTCTTTTTTTCTTAGTCCAAAATATACTTTCAAACTTTAGAGCGGGATTATCTAAAATGTTTAACCACATTTCATATTCCCTATTTGTATCATTTACTCCTTTTGTCCCTCCATTAACACTTTTTCTTGCTTGTGTTAAATTATTTCTATTAACATACTTAAATGTTCTATTGTCAAGGTATTCTGACGCAATCTTATATGAGTTTTCGGGTTGTAATGCTTTATCCCCGTCATCAAGTAAATCAACTCCGATTTTTTTACCATATTTATCGTAGTTGTAATTATGCGTTAGTTGTATAAGACCTCTACCAAAATAAGGAACACCCGTGCTATCCACTCCCTTTGAGTAATAGTTGGCTTTCCCGTCCGATGACCTATAATAATCCAATGCTCTTTGACAAGGTTTACCTTGATAGGGAACTCCTTTGTCTCCACATAAATAATCTGCTTCCCACCTCTGCAAAGAGTAATCACTTTCAACTTTTGCCGTAGCCAAGAAATAAGCAACCTCTTTTTTATTTGAGAGATTATCGTCATTCTGCATAAAGGATAAAACTTGACGAAGCGATTTGTCAAACTTTGTATTACCACCTTTTTGATTGAATAACTCTATTGCCTTATTTACATTGAACTTTACGGGCATAGTATTATATTCTATCTAATATATCCTCTAATATATCTTGTACGGATTGATTTTGGGCTACATTATTTTGTGTATCATCTTGTGGCTCAACATCTTGTTCCGCTAATGCTATTCGTATATCTTTTTTAATCTTTTCAGCGATATACTTTCTCCTCCACAATTCTAAACCAATAAATAAAACCCCCGACGCTACAACGGAAGCCCAATTAACCTCATTACCTAATATTTTAATCTTATACCAAGACATAATTATTTTTTACAAACCTTATCACACCATTTCAAACATACTTTTTTGAATGTAATAAAGTTGATTACTTTACAAACTAAATTTTTCATATCATTATTTTTTCATATTGTTTATTTATATATTCCCAATTTATAATCTTAAATATATTTTTTACATATCTCTCTCTATAAGCAGTATATTTCAAATAATAAGCGTGTTCCCACACATCTATACCTAAAAGGGGTATGCTATTATATTCGGGCATATATGGATTGTCTTGGTATGGGGTTTGTATAATACGAGTTTTACCATTAGGCAAAAGCACCCACCAAACCCAACCACTACCAAATCTTTTTTTTGCATTATCTAAAATTTGCTTCTTAAAATTTTCATAACTACCAAAATCTCTAATAATCAATTTTTTAGACACCCCAAATGGTAGATTTAATCCACCACTATAAGGTTTAAGCATTTTCCAAAATAAAGAATGATTTACATAACCTCCTCCATTATCTCTCACTCCAATAGGGTATCTATTTACATTACGCATAATGTCTTTAGCAGTCCCCTTTATATTGTATAAATCTATAAGTTTATTGAATTTTTCTAAATATCCTTTATAATGGATATTATAATGCACCAACATAGTTTTCTCATCTATTGACGGCTCTAATGCGTCATAGCTATAAGGCAACTTTACTAATGCAAATTTATTATTCATTTACTTACTTTTTCTTTTTCATAAAATAACCGATAGCAGAAGCCAATACAACTCCCGCTACTACACCTATCCAATACTCTTTTTTCTTAAATATACCCGTGTATTTATTCATAATTTATTTATTTATTATTCCTATTAACAATTCAATTTTTTGCTTTAATGAACTTACCTCGTCTTTAACCTCCTCCATTTTTTCTCTCATTAAATCGTGTCTTTTTTCAAATGTTGATTTTACCTCTCTAATGCTAAAAAAGAAAAACTTATATAACGCATATAAGCAACCCAATAGTAATACTACGGATAGCCCATAACTTTCTATATTTTGTAAAATATTTTCCATTTCTTATTTTATTAAAATTGGTAATAACACACCCGTTCCAACACCTACCCCAAACCAAAAACTTTTTTTATCATAAAATCTTAATTCATTTTTTATGACAATGTTTTGCATAGAGGTTGTGCTTACATAAGGATTAGAATACTCAACTAAAACAATCGGCTTGGGCTTTTTGAATAGTCCTTGCGATTTACTTCCTATTGTTAGTGATAGTTCATTATTAAAATTAAGCGTATCAATCAATAAGCCCGTTTTATTTATACTACCATTTATACTATACCATTGTTCCGCAAGAGAAAATCTTTTTGGAATAATAATATAGTTATCTAATCCTAATGTGTCATTACTTGTGCTATCCATTACAAACGGCACAAATACACTATCTATTTGTGTTATGGTATTGACTATAACTTGGGATTTAATCTCTTTTAATCGTTTTATTTCTAAAAGATTATTATTGATTGCGTCCGTTTGAGACAAAATAATTTGCTCTTGCTCTACAATCCTATTACCATTTTCACTAATAGTTTCTAAATACTTTTGCTCTTTCAACTCAAACTTTGACATCTGATTTTTGAAATCTGAAAGTTCTGCCCTTGAATTATAATAACCACAAACCATTAAGAGTATTACAATCAAAAGCAAAACAATCAGACCATTCTTTTTATATTGAGTTAAAAGGGGCAAAATACATTACTTTTTTACGGCTTTGAACACTAAAAATCCTAACATACCTAAAATAAGTAGGTTATGAACATTTTGTCCGCCTAAAAAAGTGTCTTGGTCTTTGATATTAAACATAACTTTTTCTTTTTTTAATTAAACATTTATTTTTTTGTTGCGATATGCTCTATTCCGTTTCCTATTGCATAAGACCCAAAAATCCATATCATAAAATTACTCCACCCGTTAAAATCACTTTTATCAACGAATAAGAATATAGTTGCTATAATAGTTAATAGTATCGCAAAAAACATTTTACGACCTCCAAATAACTTAAATAATTTTTCCATTTTTATTGTTTTTAATTTTACTTTTTATATTATCAACCCTATCTGCTACTTTCGGAAATAGGGGTTTGTATTCTATTCCCTTTTTTTTCGCTCTCATTTTTCTATAACCTATAACAAGAGGGCGAATATAAACTACCCAAAACATTATTTCATCTTTTTATTATTTAGTAGCAAGTTGTCCTATTTTACTTCCCACTCTCCTTGCACTCTTTTTTCCTTTATAATATTTATATAACCTTACGACTACATAACCAAGAACAAAAAAACCCGCTAAAGTTCCTATTCTTTTCATCATTTCATCTTTTTAAGATTTTTGTAATTTACTATTGCTCCTAAACTAAATCCAACTATTGCAACAATAATAAAAACAAAATCTAATTTTTCTTTAGTAGTTTTTTCTTTCCACTTTTTATCATTTCCTTTCATCATATTGCTCTCGGTCTTAATTGTTTTATTCTTGGTTTCTCATATCTTTTAGTAGTTTCTCCGTCAAAACCTTTCCTTAAACTCATTCCGTCTAAGATTTGATTTAATAGCTCATTCTTTTTAGCTTCAACCAAAAGTTCATCTTTTAATTTAAGTGCTTCTTTCTTTGCTTGTTTTAGAGCGTTTAGTGTTGCTTCTTTCTCATTAAGGGCTAAATACCACCCTAAATAACCCGCTCCAACTAATAATAATATATCTTTCATAATTTATGTTTTTGTTATAGGTATAAATCTTTATGTGTTAATAAGGTATAAGAAAATTTATTACCCCATATTTCACTTGCTTTTTTACAAATAGAAATAAAGTCATTGTATGACTTTGCTTCCTTAAATACTTGACAACCCGCACTCCATTTACCAACTTGATGACTTTCCGTATGTGGATTGCTTCTATGAATGTTAATTCCAAATCTACCCGTATCTATTGTTTTCGGGTCAAAATCTAAAATCATATCTCTATCATTGTCTCTATATACTGATACATCTCCTAATCTTTGACAAAGTGCTTCATATTTGCCTTGATGTAGGTCTAACTTGTAAACCCCTTTATATTGATTAGGAACGAGTAAAGCAGTCCCCTTTCTATTCATAGGATTTTTTAACCAATACGCTCCACTATCAGTAGTGCATTTCCATTCTCTAAATTCCCAATTACCACTTTCTTTGAAAATACATAAAAAAGTATCGTCAAATTTATTAGCTACCTTAATATCAGACCTAACACCAATGAGGTTAAGGTTATAGTCCCCTTTCTCAAAGAAACTATAACCTCTACGGCTCATAATTGATTTCACCTTATTTATTGCGAGTTCTATCAGCATATTCTTTTTGCATAAAATCCAACATCTCTTTTATTGTATCTTTTCTTTTTGTAGACATCTTGGCTCTTTTTAGCATTTTTTTATTTGTTTCTATCGTTCTTTTAAGCGTAGAGTTATCCATTTTCTCAACATCTCTTACTAATTTTTCTCCAACTTCATTAGGGTCTACACTTTTTGTTTCTTTACTAAAATTAGATTTCTCCTCAATTTTTTCTAATTCCTCTATCGGCTTCCTCGCTTTTGGAGTTTGCTTTAAGATTTGTCTCCTCTTATATAAATAAAATGCTATACCGAGTAAACCGATAAGCACATATCTATTTTTTAAGTATTTATTCATTTTCTTTTGGTTTGTGTTCTAATAACTTTTTATTATACTTATACATATCCCATACAATGACCGCAGTTATAGACGCTAATACACCTATAATAAAACTTTTGGTATCTAATGGGTGTGAAAACTTCATTACGCTTTTTTGTAAATTACCATTCCCGTTTTAGTTTTCTTTGCCTTATAAGTAGAGCCGTTATGTGTAAACGATTTTGCTCCACTTCTTTTTGCTTTTAGCATTTTTGTAAAATATGCGTTCATTTTCTTTTTAGCCATTTTCTTAGGTTTTAGTTAAACATATTATAGGTGTATAATACACCCCAATCTAAATTAAAATTATTATCATTTTCTTGCTCTATTTCATTTTCTATATTTTCTTTTACTTCTCCTCCCTCCTCTTTCATTTCTACGGCTTCGCCCATTTCCAACTCCTCTGCTTCGGGCATAACATCGTCCTCATATTCAAATGTTTTTACCACAACCTTTTTCTTATTTTTTGTATGAGCCATATTAGTCCTCGTCTCCCATTAAATTAGTAGCGTCTCCACCTTTATTTGTTTTAATCTCTTGCTTTAACCTTTTAATACGCAATAAGTCCAAATAAGCCCGTATAACGAACGAACTCACTATCGCCAACCCTACTACCCCGCCAAGAGTTAAAAGCCCTTTATCTTTCTTATCCATTGTTTTCTTTTTTCATAAACCTACCATTCTTACCTCGTACTACTCCTTTATTCCATTTTGGGTCTAAATTTTGACTTTCCGATAAATTATTAGGAACGATAAATTGTTCGCTTCCATATTTTTTTTGTATTCCGTCTGACATAGCTTTGGTAAAACTTCTTAGTTGTTGCACCGCTTTATATTGTCTATAAATTTTTTTAGCAAATGGAATACCAAATTTGATAATTAGGAATAAAGTAATAAGAATTAAGATTGTTTTCATTTTTTATTTTGGTTTGGTTAATATCATAGTTAGCACAATCAAGCCACCAATCGCCAAAAACTCGTTTTGGGACATAATAGGTGTATTTTTGATTTGGTCTTTTTTTTTTCAAGGTCGCTAAACTCTTTATTTTCTTTCTCTATATTTTCTAATACCTTAATTGGTATATCTGCTTTATATGTTCTCCTACTATCGCCCTCCTCTCTCCTTTCGGCTATAACTTGACCTTGCTTTTCCTCTTGCTCTTTTGCATAGGTTGTATCGGCAATTAAATTTGTAATTTGTGTATATTCAAAACTCAATCTCATAGATGTATATGGTTGAACTTTTGATGTAAACCTTGTCGTTCCGTCTAAAGCGAATGTATCTGCTTTAGTTTTCATATCAATAAAATCTACTGACTTTTGAAATTGGTAGGGGTCAATAGTCGGCACTTTTTTATACACTAACTTATTATCATTTGCGTCAAGTTTAGTAAATTCAAGCGGGACTAAAAGTTGAGCGTCTAAAAATATTTGTAAACCACCCGAACTTGGAACGGACGGCAAAGCGTCTACCCTCATACTTTTAATATCTAAAACTTGTCCGTTTTGGCTTTCTAAAATTTGATTGTATGGAGTTCCGCTTGTTGCAATTACTGATATTGCCCCACTACTTGTAGTTTGTGTTCTTGTAGCGGGAAATACATTTATATTTATCATAGTTGAATTTGGGGGTGGAACACCCGCTCCCGCAAAGTTCTCAAACGCTATACTATCTATTAACATAGGATTAGAACTATCACTTGGGTCTCCCGTAAAAAATCCCGTTGTACTTCCCGTTATAGGGTCTCTTTCTAAATAAGTAAATTGTATATTCATTTTACTTGTAGAAATTATTTCCCCTCTATCTATATATCCTTGAAGCGATATTCTTATATAAAACAATTCGGGGTCTGTGGATAAAGCCAAATTTAATTTATCCTCTATTTGGCTCATTGTATCATTACCACCAACGATATTGAATGTTTTTATTGGGGGTGTACCAAAAGGAACACCAATTTTGAAATCAAAAGTCCAACCATTTAAGAACGGCTCTTTTGTTCTTTGATTAACTTTCCAAGTTTTAAGGTCTAAGAAATCATAAAATTGTGAAAACCCATTAGGAGTTCCAACAATTATATCGTCCGTTAATTGTATAGGACTTGCTTGTTCACTACCCAATTCAAACATAGAAAATTCTTGCACTTTGGTAGTGTTATTTCTAAGAGTAATCTCAAAACTATTATTTATATTTATGTCCCCACTATAACTCATTATTAAAATATCTTATCCCAAAATTTTATCATTAAAGTAGTTATAGTTGAAATAGCAATCATTCCTCCGTATATCTTTGCATACATATATTTTTGACGCATAAGCCATTCCTCGTGTCGTCTAACCATTTTCACTAAGCCGTCTTGCCCGAATTTTGCGTCTCCTACTAATGCAGTATGTATCTTATCAATCTGATTACACATTTTTTCAGAGTTTTTCTGCAACCCACCTATATCCTTTTGTAAACTACTAATTTCTTTTTTCAACTCTTTATATTCTTTACTTTCCATTATTACTTAATTATATGTAGGTAATTGACGCATTTAGAGGATTATTATAACTTGCAATCATATTAACCTCAGTTGTTTCTTTGAAACCTCCACGATTAGCCCAACCCACATAATAATTGGTGCATTGGCTTCCCTCCAAATCTCCAAGAGATAATTCTATACATTGAACTAATAGGTGGGAGGGTATTGTAGCTTCAAATGTCCCTATTAGTGTTCTACCAACAACAAGTGAAGCGGGATTTGACCCCGTCGCCATACTTACTCCTACTACATAAAAATCATAAATTCCTAATGCACCCGTTTGAAATTTAATAGATATAAAGTCAGTATTACTTACTCCCGCCCCTAATTGAATATTTGTAGTTCCTATATTTCTAAAAGGGTGTTGTAAACTTGAAGCCAAAGCCATTGTGCAAGTTATTGGAGACAATGTACTTCCCAAATCTGCAAAATCTCCTCTTTGTTGTGCAACTTGCAAAGTATTAACACCAAATGTTCCTCTCTCAGTTCCTATACTTGCGGGACTTTGAGCGTTATATGTTATACTTGGAGAGGGTGTTCTAAATGCAATCGTTCCCGTTCCATTTGTTTGTCCTAATATCTGATTTGCCGTTCCTCTCGCATTAGGCATTGTATAATTAGAGGTATTACCAATTTCAAGGTTTGTTGAGGTTATTTTTATAACACTATTACTTGATGAGTTTTGAATATCTAAAGTACCCGTACCCGAAGCAAGTGTAAAAGTTCTATTTGCCGTTCCTACTAAATTGGTATTTCCTAAATTTGTGTCGGTTGCACCCGAATAGACGGGAATATTCAATACACCCGCTCCACTTAAAGTAGACGCACCCGATGTTCCCGTTGTCGTTAAAGAGATAGATGTTCCTCCACCACCACCGCTTGATATAAATTCTACTTTCATATTTCTATTTTAATTATGAATTGTGCTTACACTTGTTGTCCCCGACCCCGTTATTATTCTTATAGCGGGTAAAACTTCATTACTTTCCGCAGTAAAGGTTATTCCTTGCCCCGAAGCTAAAGACATTGTTGAAGCATAACTATCTGACGCTTGTGAAATAGTTATAGCATTTTCTCCATTGTTAATTATGGTTAGAAATGCTAAAGGATAGCCGATTTCGGCTTCGCTTAGATTAGTTGTAGTAGAAGCTACAACGAGCGTGTTAAAACTTAAAGTATCAGTTGGTGCAGACATATTTTTTTCTTTTTAATTTATTATATCGGAAAATAAATAATTGAAAGTAATTGGTTTATTGGGCTTAGTGCCTACAAAAAAATAAAGGTTGATGTCCCCCGACTTATTATCATAAATCAGAACATTAACCTCCTTAAACTCACAATTACTCTCGTTCATTAACCTTTTTATTGTGTTAGTAATAAACGGAGTTGCTATAAACTCTCTGCCTAAAAAATCAAGTTTTACTCCTAATATCTCATTAAAACTTACATTTTTCAATGGTTTGTTGTCTAATAGAACTTTATACTTCGGCTCTAATTCGGGGTTATCCGAATAGATTAAAAGTTGTACCCTATCATTACTAACTTCATTTTCTTTTGCATAACGCTCTATTGCACTACGCATAATCTTTTTGGTTTGTGTTTCTATGCTCATAGCAGTTTACTTTACAATTTATACTTAAATACAAAACTATAAAAAATCTGCTAATTTATAAGTATAATCAACGGGATAATTTGAATACTCAAAAATACCTCGTTTTACGGAGATATTTCCTTTCATTTGCAAATCAGTATCGGCTATACTATCCAATACTCCGCTTAATACACCTTTAATTCCTCCCTCTTTTTTGGCTCTAAAAGTCGTTGTAAAATCAATTATACTTTTATCTCCAAATCCTTTTAGTTTCTGATTTAAGTTAGAATTAACAACATTTGCTACTTTCTCTCCATTTACAATAATATCTATGTTATAACCCGTGATTGTAAAACTGATTTCACTATCATTGATTACTTCGGCTGATATATTAAGAGTTAAAGGAGTGAGTGATTGTATCTTAATTCCAACAACTTTGTATTTAATGTTTTCTAATACTTCTAATTGTCTTTTGTAATAAAAATACGCTCCCGCTACTAAACTCCCTACACCCAATAAAAAAAAGGATTTACGAAAGAACATAGTATAAGGTTATCTTACTTATTCAAAAACTTATATCCTACAAATCCTAAAACGGCAACGGCAACACCAATCATAATGATTTTACCCATTTTTCCTTTACCACCTCCCGCTTGTGTTGGAGTTGGAGGAGTAATCGGTTGAGTAGCACCACTATCTCCACCATTTTGAGTTCCCTCTGCTTCGTTTTCGTTCATAGCATTTTGTATTTCCTCTGCAACTTTCTCTAAACCTTTGCTTTTGTCAATAACACCTTTATTTTCAAGGTCTGATAGCAACTTTTTAGTTTCGGGCGATGTTTTACCTTTAATTGCATATTTAAGTAATTTACCTAACTTTTGCTTTGGTATTTTAGAAATCGCTTCTTTTCTTGCTTCTTTACGAGATTTACCGCTCTTTCTTAACTTCTTTCTTAGCTTTCGTCTTGCTCTTGCTCTTTTAGTTAAAAAGTCATCATATTCCTCGTCATCGTCTCCCTCGCCGTCAAAACCCGAATGATGTGATTGCATACCTATTACTTCCTCAACATCGTCCTCAAAATTTCCACTTGGATTTCCAAAGTCAAGGTTAGCACCCGTTAAGTTGTCATATCCGTCCTCAGCTAACGCTTGTTGTAAAGCTACCTCCATTCCGTCATCATCATAATCAATTCCTCCGTCGGCTCTATATTGTCTTATACCTCCCTCGTCCATATCTAAATCCATATCCTCCTCGTGTAAATCAGAATAATTATCATAATCATCATCATCATCATCATCAGCGTCTAAATCATCTATATCGCCATAAGCGTTATAACTACCATAAGCGTTAGAATGTTCACTTTGAGAGCCAATATCTATATAATCTCTACTATCATCGGGGTCTAACATAAATTCAGTATCATTCTCATCTACTAAGTTGTCAAACGAGATGTCCTCGTTATTTACAAATTCGTTAGCGTGTCTATCAACTCCGCCGTCAAAATTACTATTACAATTACACATATTCTTTTTTTTTTGTTTTGTTATTAAATTATTTTTTTGCGACTAAAACTATTGATATTAAACCTAATACGGCAATCGCCCCTATAATAAGTTTCTTTTTAATTCCTCTTTTTTGTTTTGTATCTAATGCTTGATTTACTTGTTTAATAGCTTCTTTCTTTTCTGCGGGAGATAAATTAGGATTATTTACAATCTGATTGATTGGGTTTAATTCGTCCTTAACTTTCATTTCAACTAATTCAAGTTCTTTTTTAACTTTCTCCTCACTTACTTTTTGTTGTTTAGCCATTAACTTAATCTCTGCGTCATCTTTTTTCTTTTGGTTTTTGATTTGCTCTTTCATCGCTTTAGTTTGTGGAACAGTTGCTAAATAACCCGCTAATCCACTAATAACCGCTCCTCCTAAACCAACCATAACGGGAACTGAAACCGCTCCTCCGTCATTAGCATATAAAGTATCATTTTTTATAATGTTATATAACTTCTTTGTATCTAACTCATAGTTAGCAAGTGAAAAAGACCCGTCAGCATTAAAACTACTTTTCTTAGCAGTTTGTTTAGCCATTTTCTTTTTACACTTAGCACCGCAAAATAACGCTTTCTTATTTCTACCCGAACGATAAGCATTGTATAAGGACTTTGTACTACCTCCTAAAGATTTCCATTTTTTGTTAATCTTAGCAATCTTTTTCTTATCATTCTTATTAGCCCAATTAAGTTTATATGCAAAACCTCTATAATTAAGTGCTAAAAGTCCTCTCGCCGCCTGACGAGGTATGAATAGAACGGCACTCTTAATAATTTGTCCTACCTTTTTAACTCCTTTTGCTACCGCCTTACCTACTTTCTTTACACCTTTTACAACTCCTTTACCCGCTTTTTTAAGACCTTTTCCGATATTTTTTAAGGTAATTTTACTTGTTGCTTTCTTTATTTTTTTACCCGCTTTTTTAATCTTTCTACCTATTGCCTTAAATCCTTTCTTAAAGAACATATCATAGTCCTCATCATATTCTATATCAGCAAAGTTGTTTTGAAATTCAGTTAGACCAACCCATTCTCCATTTGTGCCGAATTTTCCATTTACGGCAGTTGTACTATCGGGTGTGTCGTCCTCCTCAAAATCTGAAAAACCAAGAAATTCAGAATACTTCTCTTTGGATAATTCCTCTGCATATACCTCATCAAAATTGTAAAATCCAAACCCAATGGCTACTTGCTCATCTTGGGGTAATGATTGCAATACTTCTTTTGCTTTTTGGTCTGCTATTTTTTGTTGTATGCTCATAGTTCTTTATTTATAGTTCTCCGTCAAAATCGGTTTTATTATATTCTTTATCCATATAGTCAAAATCTCCGTCAAAATCCCACGCTTTCTTTTGACCCATATTTAATGTCCCTCTAAAATTAGATTTTATTGGGGAGGTAGTTGCTTTAGGTGGTGTAGATATATTAGTTGAAGCACCACCGCCACCACTAATTCCACCACCACTTATTCCGCCACCACTAATTCCGCCACCACTAATTCCTCCTCCCGCAGTTCCTCCTCCCATTCCGCTTGGATTAGCAAAACTTGGCTCTGCGACTACTTTAGGGTCTACCGCTTGTGTTATAGTGTTATTACAACCCGCCGTATTTGGGAATTTAATACAATCTATTGCACTTGGGGGAGCGGGTGTTTCTACATTTACATTTATACTTGTGTCCTCGCCTTGTGGTTGTCCCGTGATTACGGGAGTTAATGGAGTGATACCTCCACCTCCGCCGAAGCCACCGCCACCGCCACCACCAACTTCTTGCCCTCCACTTTGTTGGGCTAATGCTCTAAGTTGTGCGTCTCTTTCTTTTTTCTTTTTCCAAAAATAGTATATAGCACCTCCAATAAGTGCTATCCATAATATATTAGATTGTTTTCCTTTTTCCGCCATTATTTCTTTTTTTTATATTTATACTAATTCAAGTAAACCTATTGCTTTAACTAAATCTCCACCACTAAATTCTCCTCTTACACTAAGTTCTAATGTTCCTAAACTTTTACCAATTCCATTTGTGTCATAAAATTCTCGCACTTGTATTCTTTGTGCTTTTGTTAGTGGCTCTAATGTAGAAAAGAATAATTCCTCATTTGTACCCCAACCTCTCATAGAATTGTATAAGTTTTTAGCCGATGTTTCAGCGTCAAACTCTCCACTTTCATTTTTAATAGGAACTCTATTTTGAAACTTATCTAATGTTCCACTAAGCAAATTACCCGCTCCCGTAAATACATTCCCCGCTACTTCTACGGGTTTACTATTAGCGATATTATTTACAACACTTGATACATAACCTAAAACGGCTTGTTGTCCGTTTGATAGTGTATATTCAGTTCCATATTTTTTCCACGCTTTAGTTATATAAGAGTTATTAAACGACCCCGACCTATCTAAATCAATTTCCTTAGCATAAACGGGGTAAACATCATTTATCCAATTTCTAAACTTATCGCCCTCCTCTTTGTTTGTTATGGCTATTGTTGAGGGTTGAGTTTGCACTACGGCACTAATTTCCTCTCTTGTTGGAGGATTAGTTATAGAAACGGGATTTTGTTTTATTTCCTCAATTCTTGCGGGAGGGATAAGAGATTTGGTTTCCTTTTCCCTCTTTTTTCTTTTGAAACGCTTATATAAGAAATAACCCGCAGTTGCAGTCATTCCTATTGCTAATACACTAATTACTATTTTCGTGGTCTTTTTCATATTTAATTCTTAATATCCAAATAATGCTAATGCGTCGTCCTCATCTCCAAAACTAAAGTCGTCCTCTATCCAATCTTTAAGGTCTCCATAGTTAGTATTGAAATGTTCTTTTACTTTTTGTCTTTCATCTTTAGACAAACCTCTTGCAGTAGAAAAGAATAAATCATCATCAGTACCCATACCTTTCATAGATTTATAAAGTTGCCCCGAAGCATAAGACGGGTCAAAACCTCCTCCACCACTACTTGTTGATGAACTTGATGAACTTGACGAATTGTTAGATGAATTGTTATTATTTGAGGTATATCTATCATTATCTCCCATAGCGTATTTTCTCTTTGCTTTAATTTTCTTAAATACAAAGAAGCCAATACCTAACAAAAGAATACCACCTCCTATCATATAAGCAGTTCTTTTACTTAAACCACCTCCGCCTTGTTGTTCCATAGTTATTTATTTTATTAGTTTTTTACCCATTGGAGTTAAAAATAAAAAAGCACCTACACCCGCTAATACGAGCCACTTATTCTTTTTTAACTTATCCATAAATCCACCACCACTTGCATTTAAGAAAGTGCTATCTGAATAGTCCTCCCCCTCAAATCCAACATAATATGGGTTTGGTCTACCTATTGGTCGTCTCCTATTTGGGTATCTTTTATTTGGAGTTCTCGGCATTAAACCTCTATCTCCGAACATACCTCCCATAAATCCGCCCGACCTCATTTTATTTGCTCGTCTAATGATACGCTTATCCGTTCTTGCTATTCCTTTAGCCATATTCTTAACTCTATCTCTAATTTTAAGAACATTTCTTGGGTTAGCCATAAATCTTGGGTCAGCCATTTTTCTTAAAAGATTTTTATGTCTCCTAATTTTAATTGCTCTCCTCTTTTTAAGGTCTGAAATTCCTCTACCTAAAGCACCTAAGACATTTTTTGGTCTCAATCTACCACCAACTCGTCTTAATCGTCTTGCAATCTTTCTCCTCCTTTTACGAGAAAAGAAATTATCAAAATCTCCTTGCTCTACATCGTTCCCCTCTTTAGTTTGAGAAACATCTAAGTTTCTTTTTTTCCACTTGTAGAATGGTAGTCGTCTACCCTCTAACTTTTCTTTTTTTCGGTCAAAGTAAAATCTCTTTGCGTCCTCTAATGAGATACCAAATCTTTTTGCAATCATTTTTACTTTTTTCTGACCCATTCCTTTTCTAATAGCCATATTTTCTGATTTTTAATTTATTTAATTATTATTATTATGCTTGACACATTGTTTTACCATTTGCCGTTCCGTCTGCTAAGTAAACAGCACCAACCTCTCCGTCTGCGTCTCTCCATACTTTGTTAATCTTAGTTGGAGTTCCTCCGTCTACGCTAACCATAGCACCTACTTTCCAATTTTTAGACGCTGACTTTCTGCCCTCTGACCCTTTTCCGTCAGCTATTGCAAGTGCTTTACCTTTACCTTTACCCGACGCTTCTTTTACACCTTGACAAACTCCTCCGTCTTTTGCGTTAGGAATTAGTGCGTCAGCACCACCGCCACCACTTGCTTGTTCTTTTTTCTTTTTATTTAGATACCACATAATACCTCCACCCGCTACGGCAAGTATTACAATTACCATTATCAATTTCTTTTTTTTCATTTTCCTTAGTTTTTGTTTAGTTAATTATTATTGTTGAAAATATCCTTTTGCTCTACTTAGAGTTGTACCACTTAAATCTCCCTCAAACCACTCAAATAAGGTTTCGCCGTCTGCGAAATGTCTATTAAAGTAATTTCTTATTTGTTGTAATTGTTCGGGGGATTTTCCATTTAATGCTACCCAAATACTTGCTTCGTCTGTACCCCAACCTTTCATAGCGTCTCTGAGTTGCTCGGCACTACCTCTTGGAGACCACCCGTCAATCTGAGTATCAGAACTTGTATATCCGCCTACATTACCTCTATCATTATTTACAATAGTATTATAGTTTCCAAATTCCTTTTTCAACTTTCTTAATTTCCATTGTTTTCTCCCCCAACGAAATAAAAGAAATGACCCGCCTAACACGAGACCAATCTTTACATATCTTATTGTTTTTGCTCTATCCATTTTAACTTAAATAGGTACTAATTTTTTGAACTACCGCCATTCTTTCGGCTTCGTCTAATTCGTCATCTAATGCACTAACTAAATCCGCTCCTCTTGTCAAGTTATATGCTTCTGCAACCATACTTATATTTCCTTTACTACCTAAAGCACTAAACACTCCATTTATAGCGTCCTCATCAGTTCCTACTCCAAAAAATCCTCCTTTCATCGCTTGATATAAGGTACTCGCAAAGTCATTAGCTTCTTGGTTAGATAATGTATTTCCTCCTTTTTGTTTATAAAAGTTTCCGTCCCAATAAGGTTGTTTTTTTACCTCTACCCAAACTTTATCACTTGCTTCGTCCTCATCAGTTTTTAACACATTAAACTTTCTTAAAATAGGTTTATATACTAAAAAATACATTCCACCAAGAGCAATAGGTATTCCTATTATATATAACCACGCTTGGGGAGGTATTGCACTTGCATACGCTCCCGCTCTTGCTATATTTGGATTTGTTCCCCCTCCGCTTGTTGTTGCGGGAACTCCTCCTCCTTGTGTTCCATTACTCATATTTATTCTCTTTATATATTTCTATAAAGTTATTTAACTTATCATATCTCTCTTTGTTCTGCTCTGAGGGGCTTCTCTTAAAGACATTCAGAAAAACATTATATGCTGAAATCTTAGGATAACCTCTCGTAAAGTATATCTTTAACCCATTTATATCTGCTTGACTTTCATCGCTCGGCACTTTATTGACATAGAAATGAGAGTATTCGTGCATTAAAATAGCCATACGCATTGGTATAGTATATTTTCTAAATGCTTTAGCAGAAACCTCTATTTTGCCCGTTAATTGAGAAATCCTTGCGGGAGTTCCAATACTTTTACCGCTTCCCTTACTCCTAATAATATCAAAATAATCTATTCTATATTTTCCATTATTACTACGATAGGTTTCGCCGTCTTTACTTGCGGGTAGATAACCCGCTTGTTCTGAAAATTCCTCCGCAAATCTTACAAATGCTTTGGTCTTTTTGTTTAGCTTTACCATAGGGGCAACATCTAATGGTAGTCGTTGTATTTTTAATACCTTAAATGTTCTACTACGATTATCTCGTCTTAGTTTACTTTTAGCATTATAGACAATAACATCAACCTCCATTGGGGCAATAGGCATATTTACAAAGAACGATTTTTTACCCTCTATATTCGCATACCTTGAAATATAGTAGGTATTGGGTTTGGTCGGGTCTGCAACTTTCAACCAAATCTTTTGTTTTCCTTTGGTCGCTACAACGATTTTTAAGGTTGTAGGTCGCTTATCTAACCTTATACTTTTTATCATCTATTTCCTCTTTACGCTTCGGAAACTTGGCTTAACCCATAAACCAAGCAACCTAATGCTACAACTCCAATCATATTTACGGCAAACATATTTTTCTTTGCTTTCTTTATAGTTGGTTTATCATTCTTGCCGTTAGCATTAAACATCTTTTCGTGGTCTGCTAACGCACCATTTTTTTGTTCTCCTTTAAGCCACTCCTTAAAAGATAACTCTGAGCCACTCTCTTTGTATCGTCGGTTTGCGGATAAACTCATATCTTTTTTTATTTATTATACTTAAAAACTATTCTACCTAATATCAATCCTATAACTCCTAAAATAACGGGACTTTTTCTTGTTGCTATGGCTATTATTACTCCTAAGCCACCTCCTACTATTGCTCCCTTTATGTTATTTTTCCAATTTTTCCTTAATTTTTTTGCTAAGTTTTTCTCGCCAATATCTTTTATATTTTGCAAGTCCTTAGCAATTTTTTTACGCTCTTTACTACGCATAAAGAAAAATTACTTATTTCTAACGAAATAGACAATACCTCCAATAACCGCTAATGCAACTACTCCAATAAGTATCTTTTTACCCATTCCGCTTTTTTGTCCTCCACCTTGTGTTTGTCCTCCACCTTGTGTTGGTTGTCCTCCGCCCGAATAAGTTTGAGATTGTTGGTTAGCACTACTATCTCCACCTCCAAATAGTCCGCCTAATAAACTCGTCCCAATATTACCGATTGCTTCTGAGTTCTTATTAAACCAACTACCAAATTTACTCGGTTGCTTATTTCCTTGTGCGTCTTTATTACTACCGAAAATGTTTTTGAAAAAACCTTTTTTCTCCGTACCACCCGATGTTGTGGTAGTCCCGTCTACGGGGCTTGACGCATTTTTCTTTTTGAATATACCACCTATTTTCTTAAAAAAGTTTGTTCCCGCACGACTTGTCCCGTCTGCTTTTTTACCAAAAAGATTTAAGTTTTCCCCCTCTGCTTGTGCTTGTGCTACAATCAAAGTTCCTAAGTGATATTTTAATTTTTTATTTGCAGAGTTTTGTTTAGCAAGTGCGGTCAAGTCCTCTCTTGTTGCATTTTCGGGTACAAAAATATCTGCGTCTTGTAGTGCCGTTCTAATACTTTTTGGAGATTGTCCTAAAATCTTTGCGTATTGAGAAATAGCCATTCTTTCTTGGCTTTCCCCGTCTGCATTATTATAGTTATCTACAAAATTTGAAAATTCGTATATCATAGTTTTAATTTTTAATAATTTTTAGTGCGAATACAAGCACTATTACTCCTATTGCCCCATATAAAAACAACTTTTTATTTGGTTTTGCTTCTATCTTAGTTTCGGGTGGTGTAGTATTAACTCCTCCCTCATTAACCTCATTACTTGGAGGAACTCCAACATCTTTTGGAGCGTCTCCTAACCCTAAACTTGGGTCTGCTATTCTGCCTTGTGGTTTATTAAGTTGCTCCTTTCTTTTTTTATTAGCTAATTTAATTTTCTCAATAGCTTTTTTCTTTTTTTCTAATTGGGCTTTCTTATCTACCTTACCGCTTTTAGCCATACAATCTTTCATAAATTGTTTTTTAGCGTCTTTATCAGTAAATTTTGCTTGTTTAGTTTTCGCTACACATTCTTTCAATCTCTGAAAAATTCCTCCTTTTCTTTTTAATTTAAGAAAATTGTCAAACTCATTGTCCTCTAAATCTATCATTCCCATAGGTTTTGCTAATCTTGTATATTGTTTTTGACCTCTCGCCATTTTATTTTTTAACTATAAGTGCTATACCCATTAAGATAAAACCACTCATTATTAACATCTTATTTGTGTTATCCTCTCCTTTGGTCTCTTTTTGACCCTTTCCGTCTGCGTTGCTAAACCTTAAATAGCGTTCAACATTATCTAACTTATATTTTTCCTCCGCTAATAATTTCTTATTAGTATTACAACTCTCACAATGAGAATTGAGTAATTTTTTATCGGGGTGTATTTTGGCTAATTCATTTAATCCATTTACCCCAAATGTCCTTACAAAGTCCTTTAACTGATATGCTAACTCTCTTTTATCTCTCGCTCGTCTATACTTTCCAAATTTATTTATCAAAAAGTGTGCGTCTGACGGCACATTACTTGCGATGTAATCGTATATCGTTATTTTATCCTTGTGGTGCATATATCTTTTTAATCTCTACTCAAAGTAAAAAAAAGGGGTAGTGTCTCGCCAAAGCGTGATACTAACCCCTTTCGTTTGAAAGACAACCCAAAAGGGTCGGACAAATCGTATATGATTTATCTATTCTGTTCTAAATATTGAAATCTGACAAAGTCAAAGATAATTGCTTATCTTCTTCTTCTTCTTCTTCTTCTACCCGCTAACGCTCTTAAAGAACGAGCTGATAATTGAAGTTTCTCAGATTTTACGATATTAGGGTTTCCATATCCGCTTACAACTCTACGACCCGTTAAAGTCCTCGCCACCGACGAAGTTTCTGCTGGGTAGAAGTAAAGTTTTGCAGTAGTGTTCGCTATAATACTCGCAATAACGATAGAAGTAAATCCATCAATTTTGTACGAGAATTTTACGGCAACTACTCCACTTTGTTGCTGATATGGGTCTATTGTTGGTACAAGAGTTTTCTGAGAAACATTACCATTAACATCTTTTTGTACAAGTGTTAAAGTTTCTAAGATTTGTGTAGAAGCAGAAGCCCCCGACGCTTGGTAATAAGTTAAACCTACCACAAACGGCTTGTTCATCGCTTGATACAAGAACTCTGCGTATGAAATGCCCGTAATACCCATTGTGATAGATATTCCAACCGCATTTCCCCAACGAGGAGACAATGTCGCCCCACTAAGACCCGCATAAGACCCTAAAATCGTTACGCCATTGATGTTAGCACCCGTCGTGTTTTCAACATTAACGATATAAGGTTGAGATGTTGGAGCAGTTCTACCACCCGTAGCCATATCAAAACTATCATCGTCCTCGCCGTCAAACCCGTAATCCTCATCATCTACAAAATCGTAGTCGTCCTCCATATCGTAGTCGTCTCCGTCGTAGTTGAAAAAGTTATCGTTAGCTTCCTCTTGTGCGTCAATAAAATAATTTCTTAAATCCATTTTATTCCGATTTTTTTTTGTTAATACTCAGTTAATTTACATTTTGAAATCAATAAAGATTTCGGCTAATCTGCTATCAGTTTATCTGATAAAGACACATTCAGTTAATACAAATTAACTTACTATTCGTCATCTGAACTTTCCATAGCTACCGCTTTAGGTTTCATTAGTTTCGTTTTTACAATACCCGCTACTATGATACCTACTACAATCGCACTTGCCGTCCAAAGCATACCTTTTACATTACTATTCATAATATATTTTTAAGATTGTTAGTATTTTTCTCACTTACAAAAGTGGGAAATATTATTCGGGGACAAACATACGAAAACTTTGTCTTAAATATAAAGAATGATGTAATTAGGTATAAAGATGAAAAGGTTTGAAAATGATGTAATCATCTCAAAAACAATAACTTATAAATTGAAAAATAGTTGAAAAACTAACTATACATTTTTTTGAGTTGGTTTTTTATAAACTTGGTAGCCGACTGAGGTGTATGTTTTTTCTTTCCTTTATTATCTCTTTGATTTAATAAGGGTTTTACTTTCTTAGTATAATTAAGTGCTATGTATTCGTCAATAGCTTCACTCAACATTTTTGGAGAGTAATTTCCTCTTATTTTTTCATTGTCTCCGTCATAAGTAATATAAAAATACTTATTTCCTCCAAAGTATTGTCTATTAACGAGTATCTCTGCAATCTTAAACGCTTCCCATTTGTCCTCAAATTTCTTTTTGTGCCTATCAACACTATCTGAGTTTTTATGAAATCTAAGCCAATTAAAATTCTGCCATATTTTAGTCCCAACTCTACCTATACTTTGGAAATGTAATATAATATCTAAGTTAGAATGTCTATTAGTACAAATTGCTCCTACAAGGTCATTAGGCAAATAATCTCCTACATATTTATTTATGTCCTCAATTAGTAATAAACCCCCTCTATAATCTCTTAAAACCTCCCATAAGCAATCTGCAACATCATTAAGTGTCATTTTGCTTCCGTCATCATTATAAGGTCTTATTCTCCTACATTCAATCTTAGGGTGGTGGCTAAAGAGTTTTACATCTTGTGGGCTAATTGCTTTCACGCTTTCAAACTCGTCATTTACATCTACTATTAAAGCCCGTCTTGGTTTTACATTAAGTCCACCCTTTATATATTGACCTATTATTTGCAAGGTAGTATAGGTCTTTCCTATACCTTTTTTTCCAACCGCTACTCCAAGTAATGCTTCTCTGCTCATATCTCTATATTAAATTTATTCTCTACTACTTTTACTTTTAGCGAGTGAGTTTGCCCTAACATATTACAATCTCTATCTTTTTCAGTAAAAGAATTATATTGTTTTATTATCCTTTCTTGTATTGTTTTATCTGCTTGTGCTGATGAATTTTTTATTTTGCTTTCTATATTTTTTCTTACATAAGCATAATGATACATTTCTATTTCGTCCCTTGAAAATATCCTAACATAACCCGCTTTCATTCTACGAGTTGGGTCGCAACTAACGGGAAATTGGTTATTATGTATAAATTCCATTTTACTATTCTTTCCAATTCTGTAAAACATAGGGACATAATAAGTTTCGGGTGGGTCTATTTGATGAGTGGGAAACTTATAAAAAGTTCTCATTTGACAAAAACTACTATCATAATCTCCTATTCTAAAATTTGCAAATGCGTCCATAAATTGGTTTGTGTCATATATCTCATCTGCGTCCATAGACATATATGTATCACAATTATTTGCTTTTGCTATTTTTAGACCTATTTCTCTTTTTTCTATTTCATTCAATGTTCCGTTTCTCCAAGTTCTCTTTCCTTTATCATCTACACATATAACTCTTGCAACACTACCTATTGTATGTTTATCATTAGTTTCAGTATCAAAAGTTTTTGGCTCATAGAGAAATAATTTATCAATAAGACCTTTGTCTTGTAATCTTTCTAATTCTTTTATAAGATTAGGATTTTCATTACCATAATTAGATTTGGTCTGATACACTACGGATATGTGATGTGCTACTCCCCTTACTCTTAATAAGGAAAACTCTAAAAGTTCCTCTCCGTCAAATACATTATACGATATTCCTAATTTCATAATTTTTATTTATAGTTAATGAAACACATTTTACTATTACCTTGTGTCTTAAAATTATCTATTTCTCCGTCTTTTGTAGTATTACGATTTATAGTTTCAAAATTTATTGGAGCAATCCAATTACATTCTACTTTATCTAAAAGATTTATATTTTCTCTGCTTAAATAATTCTTGTATTTAGCCAACCTATTATGAGGAATATTATTATAGTTTTTCATAAAATACTCAAACATCGGTATTCCATTATATTCTTTTGAACGAGGGTTGTCGGGGTCGGTTATTCCTATTTCTAAATAATTATTTATATCATTATTTATCCAATAACTTTTACCTCCCGTTGGATATAAACCAATATCCTCTACAACAAAAATTCCGTCCTCTTTTAAGTGAGGTAAAAAGTGTATTAAACTTTTAATTTGGTGGTCTCCATAATGAGAGCCGTCGTCAATAATAATATCAAAATCTCCGCCTACTTCTTTAATAAATTCATTTATCTTTTTTTCATTAGTCCCGTCAAATTCAAATAAATGTATTCTCTTTTTATCTTTACATAAATCATAAGCATTTTTATTATTAAATAAAACTCCTTGAATGTTTATATCAATCCCATAGATTTGAGCGTTTGGAAAAAATTTCTCCCACAATAACATAGAGAAACCCGTGTAAATACCTATTTCTAACACTTTTAAGGCACTTTCTCTCTTTCCCTCAAACCTTTTAGCGTATTCAATATAATAATTGTGCGTATAGCGGTTATAATGATTTATTTTATCATTTAGCTTGTCATAAAACCAAAATTTAGATGAGGGACAAAGTTTGTCTAAATGATAGCCGTATTTTTCATATATCTCCGTTTGGAAATTTTCAAAGAAATCAAAATCCGCTTCTTTAATCATTCCGTTAGGTCTTATTGATGATAAATACTCTTTCATAATCTTTTGTCTATTTGACTTGCTACATATATACCTACGGCAACTCCAACACTAAAAACAACAACTATTATAGTCGGCTCTAACATTATTTATATTTTTCTGCTTCTTTTACATCACTCTCAACTTTATTATACGCTCCTAACAATCTCCTTAATGGTTTGTAAAGTTGTAATTGTCTTTCCTCATCTTGTCTTTCTTTTTTATCTAAACTATCAAAGACATCTAATTCAAACTTTATTTTACCTCTAACTTCGGTATGTAAATCCCCTCCTTTTTGTGCAACTATTTCTCTACATTTAGTTAAAACGCTTTCCATATTTGCTTTACTTTCTTTTAACTCTTTTTCATATTGAGGTAAAAATACATATTGATAGTGGCTTTCTTTGTCCTCAATCAATCTGCTTATAGTAAAGAGTTTTGCTTTCAAATCCATAACCTCTCTTTTAGTTTCGGCAAATTCACAAAGCATATCTATATTTTCTATTGTCCCGTCTTTTGTTTTAGGGACTAATTGACATTTAGCACTTAATATATCAAGTTTAACCGCCTTATGTTCTAATTCCTCCCTCAATGCTTCTCCATAAATTTTATCGTGGTCTAATAAGGTTTGAAAATCCCTTTTAGGCAACGGAGTGCTTTTTAGTTTTTGTGCTTCTTGTTGCTTTCTTTTTTCGTCGGTATATATACCTTTTCGTTGATTTGTCATTTTAATATTTTTAATTTATTACTCGCTTTTACTATAATCAATGTATTCAAAGTGTCTACCCCATTCCTCTCTATTCCAATGGAAGCAAATTGCACTTGTATCTACAAAATTTTGAACTCCCGCATTTCGCAAGTCCTCTGCAAAATATGTGTCGGGTGGGTTTCCGTCTTGTCCTCCCGCTCTAAACTCAAAGTTATCCATAACTTTCCTTTTCATAAAGCAACAACCTATACCCGCTATATATGTTTTTTGAACTTCTCCTTTGACCCAATAGTGATGAAACCCATTGATATTTTTATATGACTTCATAATTTTACTTGTCTCCATATCATTATCATCAAGCAATACGCACATCGCTCTTGTTGAAGCGTCCGATATTTGATACAATCCATTAACAATAGGTTTTCTCGCCCATAATAATTTTTCAATAATATCGTGCGGGGGAAATATATCACTTTCCAAATGCAATAAATATTTACAATCACTTTCTAAGAAATGTCGTCTTATTTGATTATGAGTGTCTGCTAATTTTTCCCATAAAGGCATACCCGTATAATCTTTCCAAAATGCTTTAATACCATACTTTTTATTGAACATTAAAGCGTTTTTATTGTCCCGTGAATTGTCAGCAACAAATAACTCTATTCTATCTTTAGGATAAGTAAACTTGCTAATGTTATCTAAAAACTGAGTTAAGCAATAATTTTTTTCATCATAGGTTGGTATTCCTATCATTACTTTTGGAACTAACTTATTCCTATTCATCTTTTTTCTTTTTTCTATTACGCTTAGGTTTTTGTATTTCGTCCCTCACTTCTTTTGGTAAAATTGTCGGTTTCTTTCTTTCGGGTATATCTACATCTAAGTTTTGATTATAGTTTTGTGTCATATCCTCAAAATCTTGTTCGGGTGTTAGAGGTTGTAAAGGTGTTGGCTCTGCTTGTATTGGCTCATTTTCCTCTGCTTCCATAACCTCTACATTATCATCATAATTATCGTCCTCGTAATTATCGTCATCATATACACTTTCGTCCATTTCAAAATCTTGGCTTTGAATTGGGTCGTTTCCTCTCTTATTTTGTTTATGAGATTTTTGTAGGGCTTCTAAAGTAGTATTTATGGTCTTTTTTAGTTGGAACATAATACCCACTTTAATCGCAATATCTTTTCCAAAGTGGTATAAAAGGAACTGCTCATCGCTCATTCCCCAACCTTTTTTCATAAATACACGCACCATAGCGGGACGAACTTTATATCCAAATTCTTTATCGTATTGGATTGCTTCGGTGCTTTGCTTATTATATTGTTGCACAAATTCAGAAACGGACATTTCATTTCCACTTTCATCTACGGGTATTCTTTCTTGTAAATCTATTTTATCCGCTTGATGTAATTGTAATAATTCGTCCTCATCAACTTTTACTACATATTGTGCGTACCTATGTAATTGCTCATATCCGTCTAAAAAGGTATCTACTAAACTCTCACAAGCAATTTTTTTGTCTTTTGTATCTAAGTCGTTAAGAGCGGGGTTTGGGTTGTCAAAAGGGTTTCCCGTTTCCTCCATTGGAGTTTCTTGCTCTGCGTCTCCATTATTTAACATATCCTCATAAGTTGGAGGAACAAATTGTGGCTCGTTTATGTCCTCTACAACTCCACTTGCAATTTTTGGAGTTGCATACTCTCTTTCTACTACACTTTCATTAAAAGGATTGTAGTCCGAGAATGTACCCTCCCCTACGCTTTCACTATCGGTTTGTGGTTGTTCAGATACACTCTCGTTTACTTCCTCCTCATTATTATTTACTTCCTCTAAATTTTCGTCTTGTAATTCCTCTTGTTGTTCCTCTTGCATTTCATTTACTTCCTCTTGTTTCTCCTCAATTACCTCCTTTTTTGGAGTAGTAGTTTGTTTTTTTGGTCGTCCTCGTTTAGCCATTTTTAGTATTTAAGTTTTTATTAAATTCGTTTATCTCTTTAGTTAAAGAGTTCATAAGTAAAATTATTTCTAAGTCATTTTTGAAATTAGCGTCTAAGTTCTCATACTTCTTTATGTATTTATTTACATTAGAATTATCTTTCCTTAAAATTTTCGCAATATCAGTTTGGGTCATTTTACAATGATTACTTAACATAACACAAGCCACTCCTATTGCATTAGTTCTATTTTCCACATTTTTCCTACCCGTCAATAAAGTGTGTTTACCTATTTGAAATAAATCGCAAGTTTTTGAAATAATAAATTCTTGCAAAACGGCGGTGTGATTTAGGGGGCTTTGTGTGTCTTTTAATCTTTGTATAGTATTCTTAATACCCACTCTATCAATAGTTCTTAATAATTCCTCAATAAGTGCGGTAGAGTTTGCTTTAGGCATAATCAGTATAAAATTTCAACAAAATTAGCAAAAAAAAGGTTGAAAATAATACCAAGTTTTATATTTATTAACAAACTTATTAAGACAAATACCAATCAATAATACTCTTTGCTTCCTCAAAACCAACAACAAATTCCGCAAAATAACCTCTTTGTTTTAACCTATGCAATATATTTTCTTGCTCGTTTAAGTGTTTATCTTTTCTTAAATCCCCGTCCCTTTTATATATTTTAGTTCCCTCTTTTTTAACCTCTAAAAACATTCCCGCCTTTTGTTTTCTCGGCTCAAATATCATAATATCGGGTAGACCCGCACAAGACCTCATTCTTTTTAGTGTCTTAGCTTGTTTCCAAAAAACCCTTAACCCACTATTTTCCGATGTAAAAATTACTCTCGGATATTTTTGTTTTATATAATCGCAAATTGCGATATGTATTTGTTCCTCCGTCATATTAAAAAAAAAGTCCGAAAGGCAAGGGAGTTATCTCAACCTTAAACCTTTCGGAGAAAAAATACTATACCATTAAAAATACTAAAGGCATACTAACTAAACACAAATTCAGATTAGTTCTTATTTCCAATCCCAAAAACCTAAAACATCGGATTTTTTTTCCTCTGCTACTTCCTCCTCTCCGTCAGCATTTGCCTTTGGGTCAGTTTCTTGGTTTTCAGTTGGAGTTGTTTCTTTTGCTTCGGCTTCGGCTACCGCTTCTGCTTCCGCTTCAATTTCATTTGCTTCTTTTACTTCCTCAGTATGGATTTCGTCCATTTTATCCTCTAAGTCCTCACGCTTATCGTCCATTTGCTCCTCTACTTTATCTGCTTGGGCTTCTGAGATTTTATCTTGCTCCTCTAAATACTCAAATATACTATCACAAATATATCTATCCAAAGTAGATATTTTTTGTTGAGTAGCGGGAGTTAATTTTACTTCTCCGTCTTTACTTTTAGACGCTACCAAACGAATAGTTTGGTCTAACTGCTTTAATAATTGTTTCCCGTCCGTTGGTAATACTGCGGGATTTAGAGAATACTTCCTCAATAAAAATTGATGAGGTAATTCTTTTAAGTTTATGTTCTCACTCATAATCTATTTTTTGGTTTGTAATTAGGTTTGTGTTTTTGCAAATATATAAAAAATTTATATCAAAATACAATTTACATCATATCTTTATAGTATTGAGGAGATTTGTCATATTCTTTCTCCAAATGCTCAAAAAACGCTCTACCTAAACTACCACTTGAACTTTTAGATTTTCTATATCCTCTTTCTCTTGCTAACTCCGATAATTCATTACCAAAACTTTGTGCGTGGAAATCTTTGTCAAAATCAACTCCCATTCGCATAGCTTTGATAATAGCGTCATCTTTACTTATTTTACCACCTCTTGCTAACACGGGCAAAACACTTGTGTCTTTTATTTCATACTCATAAGGTAATCGTGTTTTTTGAAAATCATTAAGCATAAGACCTTTTGGGTTTCCTAAAATCATATCTCCTTGAATATCTACTACCTCTATTTCAGTTCCTTTATCTCCCATATATCCATAATTACTTAACAAATAACGAGTTTGATATTCCTCCGTTTTACCTCCGTGAGCATAATAACTATCCATTAACCCTTTGTCTTTCATTTCTTTATCTAAAATCTTTTTCATTTTAGCATAAGGCACTCGCATTTTTACATCATCGCTATCGTCATAGTAATCAAAATAATAAGTTGAGCCATACTCGTCCTCTAATTTTTCAACATCTTTTTCGGCTATATAGTATCTACCTAAACCCTTGTCGTTTAGTTGCTTCCACTCTATTTCAACTACCATTAAAGTATCAATTTTTCCACCTTTTGCATAATCTACCTTACCACCTTCTTTATAGTTATTGAAATACTTGTTTCCATAGTTAGTATAATCATTGATAGCCAAATCTCTACCTAATTTTTCATAATCAAAATAAAACTCTTTATTACTTACCCCGTCAATACCTCCTACCATTTCTACATACCATTCTGCTAATTCCTCCTCACTATCAAAATCTCCCATATACTTCTCGTCAATCCAATCCTCTAAGTCCTCTGCTTCCACTCCATAATCATTCATAATCTCTTGTAAAGTGTCTGCGTCTATATCTTTCTCCTCTGCTATCTTTGAGGTATAAATAATAGTATCAAAATCTTTTTCGCCCATATATTCACTATATAGGTCAGAACTGAAATTTTCGTAATCGTGGATTGCGTGTTCGGTTTCCTCTCCGTCGTGGTATTTTTTGCTATACCCCTCCATAAGTTCGGTTATTTTCTCTTGCACTTCCTCTCCATTGTCATATTCGCTTAAATCAATCCATTCTCCAACTAAGTTTCCCTCGTTATACGATTTTAAGTCAGCTACATAAATTTTGGGTGTGTCCTCGTTATATTCAGCCATAATTATATATTAAATGCGTTTTTCATAAATTGTGCTTGTTTACGAGTTCTCTCGTCATATTTGTTGGGATTGGCTAAAACTTTATCTTGGAACTCCTCTGCGGACATTCCTCGTCTTTTAGCTTTTGCCGTAAAATCGCCTTTTCTGAAATTTTTACTTTTTACAACTTTTTGTACGAAATCCGTTTTACCACCTTCTGCAAAATTCAATTTAGATGGTGTACTCCCTCTAAAAAACTCATAAGTTCCATCTTTTTTGTCTTTTTCGGCTTTTTCCAATCCTTTTTCAAATGCTATTCTATATGGGTCATCTTTATCTCCATACATTTCTGCTTTTTTGTTCTTATATCTATTTGGATTGTTATAAACATCATAATAAAATCTTACTACTTTTGTGCCTTTTATACTACCCCCTTTTGCAAATGAGCCATAAGTTCTATTACCTACCGACCTATTTTCTCCTTTCATTTCGTCTCTCCTATCCTTTTTAGATTGTCTATAACCACTTTCTCTCCCGTCCGTCATTCCTAACTCCTCGTCTCCTCTATCGTTATATCCTTGCGTTTTACCTCCGTGAGCATAAGACCAACTTGGAGACGCTACATTATTACCAACGGCAACTAAACCTTGTTGAATATCCATAGATTGCGTCATTCCGCCACCACCATAATCAACTATATCTCCGCTTCCGTCAAATACTTCTCCCCCTAATTCGTATTTCTTTAATAAAGCGTCTATTTTGCTTCTCATTCCAAGTAAATAAGTCCTTGCGTCTGATTTATCCATTTCTTTTGATATATCAGCAATAAACTTCTCAGAACTTTTTAATGCGTCATTTACAATCTTATCTATGGCTTTTTTGATTGCTTTTGGCGATTTAGTTGGAGATTTTTCGGCTTTTTCTATTTGCTTATCTATTTTCTTAGTAGCTTTTTCCGTTGCGTCATCAATAGTGGTTTTTACATCTTTTTCAGTTGTACCCTCTATTACTTTTTTCTCCTTTTTTAATTTATTAACTCGTTTTTTACTTTGGTCTGATTGTGCTTTTTCTTTTTTCTTACGAGTAGTCGCTTTTTTTCTCAATGCTCTATATTCCTCTACAATTTTCTCGCACTCCTCCTCAGTTTTACCCGTTCTCTTTTTTATTTCGGCTTTTAAGGTATCAATATCCTTAGTTGTTGCCTTTTTCTTTTTAGAGGTTGTTTTCTTTTTAGTAGATTTCTTTTTAGGAGTAGGTGTAGTATCTCCTCCACCCGCTTTGTCTACTTCTGCTTGATACATTTTTCTTTCGTCTGCGGGAATGTTAGGGTCATTCGCCATTTCTTTGAAAAATGCTAAATCACTTTTACTTAAAGCCATAGTTTTAATTTTTTATTAAAAAGGTAAATCGTCGTCCAATAACATTGACAAACCTTTTATTCGTTTTTTGATTAAAGTATCATTTGGTTTATTTTGTAATAATAATTTAAGCCCCTTTAATCTTTTGGCTAAATTACTACTTTTTGATGTATTTTTTTGCTTATCTACATTATTTTTTGTATTGAGGGATAATTTTGACTTATCGTCTTTATACTTAAAGCCAAGATTTTCTCCTATCTCGTAAAGTTCTCCATTACTAAATATCTTATTTTCGTTTAGGTCATAAATAAGATTAGTCATAGGCATATAATCTTTGAAATCTAAATTTCCTATTTCCGTCTCTCCTTGTCTCATCGTCGGCATTTGTAGAAATCCGTCAAAATCATCTAAACGCATTTCGCCCGAATATTCATCTCTATTAAAGTTAAATACTAATGCTCTATTATTAGCGTTATTAAGGATATTAACTTTATTGACATTATGTTTAAGATTATCACTTCCTAATAGAAAAAATGCGTGTAAAGACGCTGATAACATTTGTGCATTAACATTTATATACATATAATCTCCGTCTACACCCATTTGATTATCGCCTTTTTTATATCTTAAAATTATATTTTGAGTATATCCTAAATATGGAGTATAACCTATTTTGCTTTTTTTATTTGCGTCCTCATATTCTATTTTTAATTTAGCCAATGACTTAGCATACCAATAAAGTTTTTGAGTATCTACATCTTTTGTAATAACACCCAACTTTGGTATTACGGCTTGATAGTTAGGATATCTCGTTCCCGTCATTTGGTCTTGTCCGTCCCATTTTGGGTCAGCATTTCCTTTTTTAATATCATAAGCAACTTTTTGAGGAGTAGCCCATAAGCCCTCATAATTAGGGAATGGCTTGGGAGTTAAGTGTAATAATATATGAGCGTCCGTTCCAACAATACTTTTATTTTCCTTGTCCCAATTTACATAAGTCATTATTGGTCTTAAATCATCATTACCCACAAATTGTCCGCTAACTCGTCCAAATGGTATATTGGTAGGGCTATACTCTAAATTCTTTAAGGCAGAGGGTATATTGGTCTTAGAATATACTTTATTACTAAGTTTACCTACCCAATCAAGTTTGAGCCAATCATTTCCCTCCTTTTTTTTACTAAACTCTTGTAATTCCATAATTGTTTTTTAATAACATTTTCATACCTTTTAATCTCCTCTTTAAGTCATTATCTTTTGGATTTACTTTAGCTAACATTTGTAATCCTTTTAACCTTTTAATCAAATAATCTTTATCTGACTTATCTTTTGGCTTAGAAACTTTTTGTTGGGCTTCCTTTTGCTTCTTTAAGAATTTAGCACTTAATATTTTTAAGTAATCGTTTCCTAAATAGTCCTCGTTAGCCGTAGCAAATTCTTTGGCTCTTTGAGAATAAGTTGAGGGTTTTCTTATGCCTAATAATCTTTGTTGTTCTAACTCATCAGCAATTAAATTCGCTCTTTCGTTTATTTCCTCCTCATCATCTAAAGCATTTTTTTGAACATCTAAATCATTTATTTGGTCTAATAACTCTTTTATTTTTTCTGATAGTTCAACTTTATTATTTATTCCTTGTGGAATTAAAATAGTTTCCTCTGCTTTTTTTAATTGTGTTAATGAACGGGGAATGTCTGCCGAAAAATAACTTTTATTATAGTTGCTTCTTTTTACTAAGTCCATTAAATCAGCCCACTTCACTTTTTTATATACAATGTCGTCGCCATACTCTTTTACATTAAAATCATATGTTTTCTTAAAGTAATAATAATTTGGTAGTCCTATATGGTATCTTAAATCATTTCTTAGATTATAAGAATATGATAAAGTATTGCCTATATATTCATCATATCCAATCCATTCAAAAACTTTTTCTCTATTCTTATCTAAAGTTGGGTCAAATGGCTCATAAAACTCTGCGTCTAACTTTTCTCTTTCTTTTGTTATAGCATTGATTTTATCAATATCTACATCATCTACATAAGTTTCGCCAACTCTTAAATCTGCATATTCGGGGTAATTATCATCATTTAACTTATCAATTACATAAACTTTAGTATTACCTCTTTTGTCGGTATATTCCACTTCGTCCCCAACCTTAAATGACGGAGACCCACTTCTTTCTTTCCAATCAACTTGATAATCTTTAGGAAATGAAATTTTTTGGTCTTTTATTATTTGCACCATTAAATCCGATAATTCAATAAGAGAATAACTAAATATTTTGTCTAATTGATTATTATTTCTCAATTCATTAAGCGTTGTATTACCACTAAAAGAGGTAAACATATCTATACCTTGTTTTGAATACTCATCGTTAATAAAAGGTTTGTCTAATAAGTCGGGTCTTAAATTTCTTATAACTTCATAAAACTTAAAATACTTAGTGTCTCTTACATCGTCATAATTACTTAATGAATAACTACCACTTCCGTCCCAATTTGGTTTTTTATAAAAATCTTGTTCTAATTCATATCTATCTGCAAAAGATAATAAAGAGGAATACTCTAAATTTATCTCGTCAATTTGATTGTCTAACTTGGTTATTTCCTCATCTTGTTGGAGTTTAGCAAGTTTAATAGGGTCGGTAATTAACTCATATTTTAATTCTGACGGGTCAAAGTCCTCCGTATTAAATTCATTTGTCTCTCCGTCTCTATTCCAAATTTGATTTATTCTTTCCGTTTTTTCCTCTAACTTTTGGAAAAGAAAAATATCCATAGAGTTTTCCATTAAAGGAATAACTATTCTTACATTATCAAATCTATTACCTTGTCTCCAAATTCTACCCTCTAATTGTGTGTTATCAGTTGGGTTATAATCAATATAAAGATTATATAAACAAGAAGCGTAAAATTGTAAATTCATACCCTCTCTTATAGAAGCACTACCGATAAGTAATTTAACTCTTTGATTATCGGGGATTTCTCTATACTCTTGCTCGTCCTCATCAAATACTCTGCCTAAAAAAGCGTCTTGCACATCGGACTTATCTTTGTATTTCTTTTTTCCTATTGAGTTTGTTCTACCTATATATGCAACTTCATTTTCGTTATATCCTAAATTTTTAACGGCATATTCTAACATTAAAGGAAATGCGTCTACCCCTATATTCATATAAAATACTTGACCGCTTATAGGCAACCCATTTTCATTCTCATAATCTTTAACTGATTTTGCACATTCAAAAGCGTATAACATTTTAGGAGACGCTTCAACATACTCTTTTGCGGTTGGATTTTCTTTATAACCACTACAAGAATATATATAAGGATTTAGAGCAAGTTGTCTAAAATAGTTAAGACATTTCAAAGTTCGCATATCTGCTCGTGTGCTTTCCTCTGCTTCCTCTAATTCTTTTTCAGTTAATGAACTTTCTTTATCTGCTTTCTTTTTTTGCTTTATATTTTCTTTACCAAATTTGGTTTCATTAAGATTGTCTCCTAAGCATAATTCGTCAAAATCAACACTACCACTTGCGTAATCTTTGAGTTCATTTGCAAGTAATGTCATTCTATCCGTCATTTGTAAAGTAGTAGAAATTCTATTTTCTTTTGCTACGGGATAATTAACCCCATTTTTCATTACATTTTTGAATGGTAAAACAATTTTATTTGGTCTTTCTACTAACTTATCCTCCTCCTTTCTACCTTTTTTATCTATAACTGAAAAAATTAAGTTTTGTAAAGCAATTAAGTTTGTAAAACCAATAAATACTTCCTCTTTAGCCATTGATAAATCGGACTTTACAACATTTTGCATTTTCATATCCGCATACATATCAAAAAATTGCACCATATCCTCATAACCCTCATTTAATAGCTTTTTGTAGCTAATTAAAGCTAACATTGAATATATCTCTTGGGGTTTATTAGTAAATGGTGTTGCGGTTAAATACAAGGTATTACCTCCTTGATTTTTGCTTTGTATATAAGTAGCAAGAGTAAATAATCTATAAGCGTCGGCACTTGGCTTCCCACCTTGTAAACTTTTGTATCTATGTTGTTTTCTTTTTGCGTCCCCTCCCTCTTTATCTGCTTCATCATAAGGAACGGATTTAACTTGGGTAAATACTTTTTTATAGTTATGGGCTTCATCTACACATAAAAAATCAAATGCAACTTTATCACTATCTATTTTGATATTGTTTTCAGCATTTATATTCATTATATCTAAAAAATTATCTGTATGCTTACTTAGTTGTTCGGTTTGAACATACTCGTCCATATAATTTTTACTACCCTCTACAAATAATATATTTCTAACGAGATTAAAGCCATACATATCATTTCCGTCCTCTCCAAAAGATTTATATGTATCGGTATAGTCCATATATGCTAAAGCCGATTTGGTGCATATAGAGATTGTATTGTCTTTAATATCACTTCCTTTTTCTATCCAAGTTTTACCCGTTTTTTTATCTTTATTCTTACTTAAATTGTATAAAGTGTTTACGGGATATTGGTCTCCTAAAATTGTTTTAATTTCTTTTGAGAATTGAGTATATACTTGTTTTGGGACAATAACTAAAGGTCTTTTAGTCAAGCCCATTCCTAACATTTGAGCCATAGTAAAGATAGAACACCAAGTTTTACCAACTCCAACACCATAGGCAAATAACCCCGTGTTTCTTAGCATATAATATGCTATTGCTTCTCTTTTTTCGGGTCTTATATCGTTTTCTAAACTCTCTCCAACAAATCTTGTAAACTGAAATCCAATAGGAACTTTATTAACATCGGGTGTTATATATGAATTGTATTTATCGTTCCAAATAACTTCTAATCTTACTTTGTCCTCTCCCGTTAATCCCTCAGCTAAAAATTGAGAAAATAATCTTTCAGTATTTGCTTTTGCTTGTGCTTGAACATTTAACCATTGGTCTTTTTTATAATACTTAGGTTTTTGACCTTTCTTAAAGTAAAACTTAAATAGTGCTTCCGCACTTAGACCATTCTTTATTAAAACCCCATTACTTTTCGTTCCGTCTCTTACCCATAAGAAAAATGCTTGTGCTAAAGTTAGTTGTCTACCGCTATATTCATTACGAGATGTTGGTGCGGTTTTATATGCTAATATTTCTTTTGTGTTCCCATACTCATCTTTTTTTGCATATATATTGTGTCGGTTTATTAGTTTGGGAGTATTTCTATTACGAGGAGAATAAAGTTGCTCTATCTGAAAACTTTTTGCAAACTCTCCCCTTATGTTAATCTTTAATCTTTTAGAGATTATAGGGTCATCTACTTTTAATCTATTTTTTTGGAGTTCTTTAATTGTTTCTGATAATAGTTCTATTGCTTTGTCATAGTTTCCTTTACCATATTGAGAACTATATTCGTCTTTATTTTTTCTTATCCTATTTAATTTATTAGGTATATCCCCGCTTAAAAAAATAAACTTTGGTTGCACTTGACGATTGGTATAGTCATAAAACAATTCATTCAATTTGAATAGTTCTTTTTCAGTATGTAAATCCCCATACCTTTTGAAACCTCCTTGAACATCTTTATTATGTAATTTTTCAATGAACTTTACATAAGCACATTTTTCTTTATCAGTTATTGCTTTAGCATAAAGATTACCCTCATCGTCATATCTATCTCCATTATATTGTAAATCTACTTCCTCAAAAGTGTATAGAGCGGTATCTAAAGTTCCGTTTTTTTCAGCTTCTTTTATATTGACTAAACTTTTGGTGTCTTTGTCTAAATTAAGATTTGCCTTTTTATTCTCCTCCTCTGAAATTGTATTAGGGTTTACTTTCTCAACCCCCTCGCTTTGTCCGAAATCGTCGGGGCTTTTTTCTTGGTAGTTAGATGTGTCAATCTCATCTAAACTTGTGATTTTTTGCTCCACTACACCCCCCTTTGCAAAACTATTTTTAAGTTCGTCAAAATCTTTATCTCTTAATCTATAATATAGCGTTTGGTATATAACATCATAAGCACCTCCACTATCAATTTGTTGCTCTGCCGTTTCCTCATCTATTCCATTGTCTACTAATTCAGAAACATTCGCTTTATTTATAAATGTGTCTAAAATTGTATCTTTTTCTCTTTCTGAATACTTAGAAACTTCTTTTTTAGTTTTCCCTATGTTAGCAAATGGGTTATTTTCATTCATATCTAATCTATTATATAATTTGGGTCAAGTTGCCTTTCTTTTTCCATTATAGCGTAATTGACGCTTTCCCCTCCTCTTATTACAACTTGAATAACAAAGTCCTCTATCTCTTTATACCCTTGTGGTGTTGATTTTAATTTACATACATACGGAGTTCTTTTTTCGTTGCAGAACTCTAAATACTGCGACAAAATCATTTTGCACCTATCTATGGTTTTTTGATATTTAGCCGTTGCACTATCCATTTTTATTGTGGATTTTCGCTACTATGATGAGTTATGATTTTACCTTTATTGATAACATAAGTATAACGAGCAATTACACTTTGTGGCTTTCCGTTTTCATCAGTAAACCTAAACTCATATAATCCGTTTGCTATTTTAGTATCTCTATCATAATCTATCTTAGTATAGTTTTCTAATATTCTACACTTCATATTTTTTTTATCTAAAAACCTTTGCATATAGCCAAGTATTTCTTTTCTACCTAAAAGCATAGTTTCATAAGTTGCTAATAAAATAGCACCTTTAGAATAAAATTTAGATTGTAATACGGGGTCAGTTTTTTTAATACTATCTACCCACCTTTGAACTAATTTGGGAACTCTCTTTGTCATTTTTTTAATTTTATTTGTTTACCATAATAATTTATCTGCATAATATCCCGCACTTCCTCTAACCTTTCGGTCTTTGTTGTGCCTTATCTTATACAACCTCCTACGCTCATCAGCGTATTTCTTTCCTTTTTTTTCTTTGTAGGTTGGATAATCATTATATCCTATCGCTCCTACACTTGCTATTTTTTTGCCGTTCTTAAATACATCAATTTTTTTTCCTTTTACTTTAGACGGCTTTACACTTACCCCTAATTTTTTGGCTTGTGTTTTTGTATATGCTTTTATTCTATAAGGCATTATTTATTTTGTAAAACCATTAACCTTGAATGAGCAAATTTATAAACTCCATTCATTCCTAAAGTAATATCGCTACTTAATTTATAATCTACTAAAACATTAAGTTTACCCGTATTAAAAGTATCTACATCAGTTGGAATTAAAACAACCGCTATTCCACCTTTTGCTAATGATGTTTGTAAAAGAATAAGATATTCCCCTATTGATTGATAGCTTATAAATAAAGGCACAACTGCTAATCTAAGAGACACATTTCCTCCGTGTCCTAATTTATCTAATTCATAATTATAATTAACATAAGTATCAAATTCTTTATCGTCAGATTGTAAATTTCCCGTTCCAAAACCTAACGCATACACTATATCTTTATATACATCATTATTAGTATAATAAGCTAATTCAATAAGATTGACGGGTGCATAAGCTACAAAGTGAGGACTACAATCAAACAATTCAGTATTGGTAGCAAATCCATCATACTTTTTAGCGTTAAATTGCTCAACTGATACTTTGGTAAAAGTTAAATCGGTAGGCATATACTTATATGCTAAACCCCACATTTTTTCTATCACTTGTTTGCTTGGAGAAAACTCATCATATCCCGTGTATTGTAATAAAAATTCTTTTTCCTCTACGCTATAATTATTATGGTTTCCACCTTTACCATATGTATTTATTAAACTAACTACTCCAATGTTTTTTTCTTTTGCATTTTCATAGTCAGCATTTAATATATCATTTTGTTTTTCTGCTTTTGGAATTTCTTTTTTTGGTGTTTCTTTTTCTCCCGCAATTAAATCGTTATAACCTTTATTTCTAAAAACTTGATTTAATGTTGTTGGGTTAAAATTCAAATCTAAATTCAAATCCCAATAAGACGCTTTTTGTTGTGTAAACTGAGTTAAAGGAATATATCCAAATTCTGCGTTTTGGGTATCTCCATTTAATATAGTAAATCCAAATCCCTCTAAATTGTCTTTATCTAATTCAGTTATATACCAATCACTTGACGAATTAAAATAGTGTAAATATGCTATTGCATTTTTTCCCTTTCCGTCTTGTGCATAAATAGGAGGTATTTCGTTAAGGTTTTTATTTAATTGTCCTAATAAAGTAAATACTTCATCTCCCTCAAAACCTCTTGTTTTTCTTGTTCTACCCGTTGTTTCTAAAATACTTTGCTTTTGACTATAAGGCATTATGCTTTCCATTAAAGCACCTTGTAATTTTCCACCCTCCTCATATTGTTGTTTCATTTGTTGGGCTTGGCTCATCATTTGCATTATGTCTTGTCTTGCTTGTGGGTCTGATAAAATTTGTCCCGCAACTAACATTCCCGCATTAGCAAAACGCATAGATATTTGTTTAGGGTCATATCTATACTCAACCATTTCACTTATTTGTCCGCCCTCATCGTATTTATATTTTTTTCCCGCTACACTACCACAATCTATTTTAACACCATTACCATTGGCTTCATTTATTTTACTTGCAATTTCACATTTAGTTAATTGCTCTCCGTCAAAGGAATGTTTTTTAGTGTCCGCAACATTCTTTTTATTTATGATAATTTCTCCACCCTCAACTTCAATGTTTTGTCCCGTGTTTTTTACTTTCATTGGAATACCACCCTCTGCGTGAGATTTACCTTTTGTTAGACCACCATTTCCCATATTGATATATTTGTGTTAAAATACAAGTTTGTTTTAGATACAAACTTTTGCGGACAAACTTACAAAAAAAAAACGATAACTTTACGCTATCGCTTTATGTATTTTAATACAATGTTTTTTATTCTATAATAAATACTTATAAATACGCTATCTTTTTTATTAGCATTTTCGTCAGTAATTGTGCTTACACTAAATAGTTTTTTTATGCGTGTTTTTTTATGTATGCAAAGTATGTATATTTTATTATTATTTACATAGCATTTTTTTATTATATATTTCTCGCCTAATAACTCTATTGTTTTATTACCAAATAAAGGATATTCTTTTAAGGGATTATACAAAGTATTTTTATTATACATTTCCTCGCTTTCTTGTGTAATATTTACCATTGTATTTTTACTGCTGATTTTCCTTTAATTGTTTAGCACAAAATTCCTCTTTTTCTATTATATCATTTGGTGTAATATTTAATGCTACACAAATCTTTAATAATGTGTAAATTTCGTAATTAGTTTTTTTACCATTTACGATACGAGAAATTACATCGTTTCCTAACTTGGATTTACACCTATCCGAAATAAGGCGATGTAGACCCATTTGGCTTATACCTCTTTTTCTTAAAAGTTGGTATAGTTTAGTTCTTGGTTTGTCGGTCTTGTTTTCCATAATAAAATTATATTTTAATTAAGTCCTCATAATTAAGGTTATGCTCTTTTAATAGTTCGTCTATCATAACATAAGAATTAGTAATATGCTCATAAGGGAAATCTTTATATACAAGAGCATATTTCGGCATAGCAATTTCTTTTTGACAAAATCCTATTCCGTTTTCAGTTATTCCCCAATAACCTTTTTTATATTTTATTTCCGTAGGACTTGTAGGCATTGGCTCTATTAAACCCCAATACTTTAAGTGAGTGTAATTACTAATAATGCTTTCCTCGTTAGCTTCCATTAAATCTCCAAAGAAATCTTTACGAGAATAGTATTGTCCTAATACTGCATTTTCATTGTATCTATAAAACTTGTATATCCAAAGCAGAGAGATACACATATTAGCCGTTAATGAGGTCTTGCGTAGTTTTACACCCTTTGGAGGTTTGGGACGCTTATACGGGCTATTTTCTGCGTTGATTAACTTATCTTGTTCTTGTCGTAATTTATCTCTGAGGTTTTCAGTAATTACTTGCTTGTCATCTTTTTTAGACATAGTAAATGGTTTGTTTTAGTTTAATTTGCAATAATATGCACTTTATTTTACACTACAAAATAATTTGTTATATAAAACAATTACCCCTTTAGAAATTCATCGGGGGTAATTGTATTATCTCTAAATCTTTTTTCTGCTTGGATTTTTAATTTATATTCCTCAACAAAGTATTTTACTAATTTTTTGTCAATGGTAAATTGTTTCTTAGTTGTCTTATCAACTTTCTTTACATATATAAATTTATCCTCCATATTCTATTCGCTCTCCTCTTGCTCAATTATTACATTAAGGGCTTTAATAAAGTCCTCATTATCGGATTGGCTTTCAACTTCTCCCGCTATATCCTCCCAATCTATTTGGTCGGTTATAGTATCATCGTGCGATACAATAGATATTTTATGACTATCATTTATAGTTTCTACAATTAGTTCGTGTAGTTTTTCTAAAGCACCACTTTCATAGTAATAAACATTTTCTCTTATATCAATGTTATCTCTTGGCTCTTTTACATAATATATTTCATAGTCGTCTGCGGTGGTGTCGCTTCCCACTTCTAAATCATAATTTTTTGTGCCGTCAAAGTTGTCATCAATACTAACATATTGCTTACATAATTTTTCAATCATTTCGTCCGTTCCTAATTTTTGGTTTGTGTCTGACATTTTTTTTGTGCGAGTTTTTGCTCGTCTTTATTTAATTAAATTTATTTATTGTCCGTCTAATTGTCTTTCATACATTTCATTGAGCCGTTTTGTGTTCTCTTTAAGTTGGTCGTCTAAATTATTTTCCTTAACAAACTTTTCAAACTCCTCCAATGTATATGAAACTTTTTGTTTACCTATATTAAAGTTCATAGCCCATAAAAAGATTTCACGCTCTTTTAAGCCCTCAAAACTTGTTTTCTTATCCTTTCGTTTAAGCAAGGTCTTTAAGTTGTCTATATGCTTCTCTATGTTTCTCTCTTTATATGTATTCCACGCATTAAATATTAAACAATCTGCTAATGCTTCTAATTTCATTTCGTCCTCAATAGGAAAATTATATGAGCCATACCTACTACCGCAAGAGATTAAAACTTTTTGTAGTTTATCAATCATATCATATTTATTAAATGAATAAACGCTTTCGTCTATTATGAAATTTGAGGAATGAATAAAATCCTCCATACTATCTATCATTTCTGCGTAATAATGGGTTATTTCGTGTCCCACAACTTCGGTGCAATCTCCTCCACAAGCACTACAATCCTCCCAATCCTCATCGTCATCGTTTTCCTCGTAGCCCGTTCCACCACATTCGTAGCAATCCTCTTTATCTGCTTCTACTACATTACAACACCCGTTGTTATAGAAATCATAGTAAAGGCGATTAAGTCCTCTTATGCTTTCAATAGCCAACTCTAACTCTTTGTCTTGTGGAAATATAACCTCTCCTTGATGTGGAATTAAGTTCCACATAGTGTCAAGTTCTTTTTGATATACTCCGTTGTTATTCCAATATGAATTTTTCATCTTTGATTTTTTTATGGGGGCGATTAAGCCCCCTATTATTTATTGTGCGTCTCCTACAACTAACTCAATTTGATTTCCGTTTTTAGCTACTTTTTCAACTTCTTTTTTAAGTTCAAAGTATTCGTCAAATACTTCCATAAAATCTACTAATAAACTTTCCTTACTTCCTTTAATATCAAAGTATATTTTAGCGTCTGATACTTTCCAACTTCTATGCGGTTTCATACCTAACTTAGTCCATAAACTAATATCCCTCTTAGAACATATAAGGTTATATTCTGCCTTATTCATTGTGGTTGGATTTAGATAGAAATTGTAAAGGTCATTCCAAAAAGGTGTGTCGGGGTTTCCGTTAAATACTCTTGGGTATTTACTTAGATTGATTTGTATGATTTGTGTGCTTTGATTTTTCATTGTGAATTTTTTATGGGGGGTTTTTACACCCCCCTAATAATTTATTGATTTTTAATTTCTATTTCCCACCCCTTATCTAAATAATCTAATACTATTGTGTGGAGATTTTGATAGTGTTCTCTTTTTGCTACTTTAGTTAAGTAGGGGTCGCCATTAGGTTTTCCGTTGATAGTTTCTTTTATAAGCCACGCTGAAATACCACTATTACCATAGTTGTCGGTGTGGGTTATGTTAGCCACTTTTTTTAATTCTAAATTTTTTACCATTTTGATTTTTTGATTTTTTTGATTTCCCGTAATCAATCCTTTTGATTACACGACAAAGATATAAATAAAAATCGTAAATCCTAATGTTTTTTATATTTATTTACAATATATTTTATATTGAGATATAATTATATGTGTTGAGAGGGGGGTATGAGGGGGTTTTAATAAAGCACGAAAAACCCTACACAAAGCCAAATTAGAGTGTTTAAGACCACTATAATCCAACTTAATAGTTTAGCATTTTGCTTAAAAAAAGATTTGAGACGGGACACCTAACCGATTATTGAACGAATTTTTTTCTTGGGTTTTTCTATAAAGTAATTTTCTTTACCCATTTTGGTAGCCATTATTTTTTGGAGACCATACGCTCTTTTGTCAAAAAGTTCTGCGATTGGAATTTTTCCATTTTTACAAGCGTCTAATATATTATATAGTGAGCGTAGGAATAATTTTTTATGTGCAACTACGGGTCTAATACCTTGCTCTAATTGTAATATAAAATCTAAACAATGTGCGAGTTCGTGTATTAAAGTAGTAAAGGAATA
>VTLG01010436.1_pt1 | contig 53937 bp, 44 predicted proteins | sample 4694571 | NCBI WGS metagenome assembly VTLG01 (sample SAMN12604809, study PRJNA352737) | marine metagenome | biome: ENVO:00000447; feature: ENVO:00000209|ENVO:00000569|ENVO:01000036; material: ENVO:00002151; isolation source: viral sequences binned using virsorter ... | reverse complement strand
ACAATAATAGATCAACTGCTAAAAGAATAGCAGCATTTGGGACTACACAAAATGAAGCAAACGAAATATTAGTTATAAAGCCATATAAGGCAGGTTATTTTTATTATGCACCACCTTGTTATATGGGGGCATTACCTTACTGTGAACTAGAGGCAGAGGTAGCTAATTATCACATTAATAACATACAAAGCGGAATGGCACCGAGTATGCTTATAAATTTTAACAATGGTACCCCTGATGAAGAACAAAGAGATTTAATAGAAAGGAGAATATACGAAAAGTATAGCGGTAGTTCTAATGCAGGTAAATTTATTTTAGCGTTTAACGATAATTCAGAAAGTGCAGCTACAATAGATGCAGTGCAATTATCAGACGCACATAATCAATATCAATTTTTATCAGATGAGGCAACTAAAAAAATTATGGTAGGTCATAGAGTTGTTTCTCCAATGCTGCTTGGTATAAAGGATAACAGCGGTTTGGGTAACAATGCTGATGAATTAAAACAAGCGAGTATATTATTTGACAATATGGTAATTAGAGTTCAACAAGAATATTTAATTGATGCTTTTGAAAAAATACTAGCTTACAACAATATTTCTCTAAACCTTTACTTTACTACACTACAACCTTTAGAGTTCACAGATCTTGGAAACAATGTCGTTGATGAAGAAACTAGAGAGGAAGAAACAGGTGTAGACCTTAGTGCAGAAGTAGAACTCAGCGAAGATTTTACTAATGAATTATTGAAGATGGGGGAAGATGAGGACTTAGAGGAGTGGGAGCTAATTGAAGAGGCACCAGTTGATTATGAGAAAGACGAAGAGTTGAATAGTAAAATAGAGTTAGCATCAACAGGAAGTGCAAAGCCAAATGCTAAAAGCGAACAAGATGGAGAAAACAAAGATGGGTTTCGCTATAAAGTAAGGTATCAGTACGCTCCCTTAAAAGAAACTATACGAGATGGTAAAAGTGTAACTCGTGATTTTTGCAGTAAAATGATTGATGCAAAAAAAATATATAGAAAAGAAGATATTATGGCTATGAGTAGTAAGTCAGTAAATCCTGGTTGGGGACCAAGAGGTGCTAACACTTATGATGTATGGCTTTATAAAGGTGGTGGTAATTGTCATCATTTTTGGATGAGAAAAGTATATAGGTCAAAAACAGTAACACCTGATGCAAAAAACCCTAGATCAGAGATTAGTGTTAATGAAGCAAGAAAAGAAGGGTTTAGACCTGAAACAAATGACAGAGATGTTGCAAAGAGACCTATAGATATGGATAACAATGGATTTTTAGCATAAAAAGATGGCACAAGTATTATTTATAAAAGTAAGCACACTAAAAAAACACACAATATTAGACGGTAATGTTGATGTAGATAAACTATTACCATATATCAAAATTGCACAAGAGATACATATACAGAATTTCTTAGGCACAAAATTATATGACAAAATTATAGAGTTTATTAATGCAGGTACACTTACAGCATTAGCAAACCCTAATTATCTAAACCTCGTAAACAACTACATACAACCTGCACTTATACATTTTGCTATGATGGATTATTTACCATTTGCTGCATATCAAGTAAAAAATGCAGGAGTATTTAAACACATAAGCGAAAACGCAGAAAGTGTAACTAAGAATGAGGTAGACTATTTAGTAAATAAAGAAAGAGAATTTGCAGAGTATTATATAAGAAGAATGATAGATCATTTAAATTTTAACTCTAATAATTTTCCAGAGTACAATCAGAATGTAAATGATGATGTGTATCCAGACAAAGACAGTTTATTTAACGGTTGGGTATTATGAGAAAAAGATATAAAGTAAAAGAGAGTAACATAACAAAATTAAAAAAGTATATAAAAAAAATAAAAAATGGCAACACTAACAGGCAATTCAATAAGTAGTACTTATACCAGTCTTTTAAAACTTGGCGATAATGGAGAGCTTAGTGCATCGTTACAAAGCATAAGTGATGGTGCAGGAAATACAACAGGGATTTCGTTAAACACAGGAGGAGATTTAACTGCGTCTGGTACGGTTACTGCAAATGCTTTTAGTGGACCTTTGACAGGTAATGTAACTGGTACTGCAAGTTTAGCATCAAATTTAACAGGTACACCAAATATTTCAGTCGGAACTATTTCTGCCTCAGGGACTATAACTGGCAATGTAACAGGAGATTTAACAGGTAACGTTACAGGTAATGTTACTGGAAATGTAAGCGGTAGTTCAGGATCAACAACAGGAAATGCGGCTACTGCGACTGCATTACAAACGGCAAGAACAATATCTGGTGTATCGTTTGATGGTACTGCAAACATAAGTTTAACAACATCTAACATAGCAGAAGGAAGTAATTTATATTACACAGGAGAGAGAGTAGACGATCAGGTAAACACTTTATTACAAGCAGGTACAGGTATATCAAAAACATATGACGATGCAGGAGGCACACTTACAATAACAAATAGTGCACCTGACCAAACAGTAGCATTAACAGGAGGAACTGGAATTACTACGTCAGGAACGTATCCTAATTTTACAATTACTAATAGTAACCCAGACCAGACAGTAGCATTGACTGGGGGCACAGGTATTACAACAAGCGGAACATATCCAAACTTTACTATTACTAACTCAGCACCTGACCAAACTGTAAGTCTTAGTGAAGGAAGTAATGTAACTATTACTGGTACATATCCAAACTTTACAATAGCTGCAGCGACAGGAGCAGGTATAGCATTAACAGATTTATCTGCAACAGATGCAGGAGGTCTAGGTTCATTTGCTTATAACTCTTCTAGCGGAGTTTTTACATATACTGGTCCTTCAAACTCAGATGTAACAAGTTTAGTAACTAAATCTTTAGTTGATGGTTTAGGTATAGCAGCTAGTACAGCAGCTACATTAGCTACACCAAGAACTATAAATGGTACAGCTTTTGACGGATCGGCAAACATAAGTTTTGATACAGATTCTGTAAGCGAGGGTAGTTCAAATCTTTATTATACTGATGCACGTTTTGACACAAGACTAGGTACAAAAACAACAGATAATTTAACAGAAGGTTCAAGTAATAAATATTTTTCAAATGAACTTGTTGATGACCGTGTAGCTAGTTTGATAGTTGCAGGTACCTCAATATCAGCCACTTACGATGACAGTGCAAATAGTTTAACTATTGCAAATACTGCACCAGATCAAACGGTTGCTTTAACTGGTGGTACTGGTATAACGACATCAGGTACTTACCCTAACTTTACAATAACAAACTCTGCACCAGATCAGACTGTAGCTTTAAGTGCAGGTTCAAATATTACTGTAAGTGGTACATACCCTAATTTTACTATTGCTGCTACAGATACACAAACAGATTCATTTAAAACAATATCAGTAAGCGGACAGAGTGATGTTGTTGCAGATAGTTCAACTGATACTTTAACTCTAGCTGCAGGATCAAACGTAACAATAACAACTACAGCAGGAACTGACACAATTACATTTGCAGCTACAGACACTAATACGACTTATTCTGCAGGTACTGGTTTAGCTTTAGGTGGTACAACTTTTAGTTTAGATGCAGGTCTTAATAATTTAACTGATGCAAATATTTCATCACCTGCAGCAGGGCACATATTAATTTATGATAACAGTAATAGTTATTTTGAAAACGCAACACTTACAGCAGGTAGTAATGTAAGTATTACAAATGCAGATGGAGCAATAACGATTGCAGCAACAAACACAAATACAGACAGTTTTAAAACAATATCCGTAGCAGGTCAAGATAATTTAGTAGCAGATAGTGCAACAGATACACTAACAATAGCAGCAGGTTCTAATGTAACGCTAACTACAACTGCAGGTACAGATACTTTAACAATAGCAGCTACTGATACAAATACAACATATACAGCAGGGACAGGTCTTACTCTTGCAGGTACAGAGTTTTCTCTAACAAATAGTGCCGTTACAATAGGAGGTTCTAGTGTATCTCTTGGGGGCACACTTTCAGCAACATCTGGGGCACTGACTATTGGAGGTAATGGTTCAAGTGGAGGTGTAACAATAAACGATGGTTCTATACAAATGAGAACAGGAACAGGTAGTGTAGCAGAAATAAGAATGTATTGTGAAAGTAGTAACGCACATTATCAAACATTAAAAGCAGCACCACATAGTGCAGGAAGTTCAGCAGCATTAGTTTTACCTACAGCTTCAGGAAACTTAGTTGGTACTGGTGATACTGGTAGTGTATCTACTGGAATGTTATCCGACGATTCTATTACAAGCGACAAACTTGGAGCGGAATATACAAGTGCACAAGCAGTAACAAGTGCTGCAACTATAACATTAGATACAGATGCATACGATGTATTTACTTGGACTGTTGGTCATACTGCAAATATTGACTTTACAAACGTAATAATTGGTAAAGTAAAAACATTAGTAGTAACAGGTGGTGGAAGTTCATACGGTTTAACACTAAGAAATATAAATGGTAGCACTGGTACATTTAACAAAATATCAGGAACTTATGATGACACAAGTTCTACAAAAAATATTATACAAATTAAATTTATATCAACCTCTGAGGCTTGGTACACAATATCTAAAATAGGAAGTTAAAATGTGGGCAAACAATATAGATGGAGAAATAAAAGTATTTAAATATTTACCACACAGTTGGGAAGGAGAGAATGTTTATTTTAAAGGATTTTCAAGCTCACCAGTTGCTGTAAGAGAACAAGAAGGTTTTTTTGAAATAGTAGATCCGCAGTATGATCCAGAAACAGAAGAGCTAGGAGAATTATATTTAGAAGATAACAAATATCATTATATTGTAAAACAGAAATAACAATGAAAGCAATAAATAATCAAGGCACTATAACAATATATCAATCTGTGCCACACACATTACAAACACCGACAGGTACAATTCTTAATGCACCTGCATATACAGATCAAGAACTTAAAGAAAAAGGTTTATTTGATTTAATCATACCTAATGATTATGACGATAGAATACATAATTTAGGTGAGATATATTTTGACAGTGCAGCACAATGTTTTAGAAAAGACACTAAAAATAAAACTTGGTCACAAACTCTTGCAGAGTTAAAACAACAAGCAATAAACAACTTTAAACATAGAATAAGTAGCGAACTTGCTAAGTCAGATTGGTATATAATAAGAGAAATGGAAAATGGATCAGATGTACCGAGTGATATTACAGCTGCAAGACAAAATTTAAGAGATACAAGTAATTCAGTAGAACAAGAAATCAATGCACTTACTAGCAAAGCAAAAGTAGTAACGTATGATTATCCTAATATTGACTAATGAGTCTAAATGATAAATTATTAAAAGCAGCAGCAGTAGATTCTGGTATTACTCCAAGCGAACACTTTGGGGTGATGACATACACAGGTAATGATGAATCAGGACATTCAATAAATGGGGGTAAGTTTGGTGGAGCTGCTTATTTTAATGGCAGTAATGGTGAAATAACTTTACCTGATGGAATACAAAGTAGCAAAATGTCGGTTTCTTTATGGTTGTATTCAGATGTTAATGCACCAACTGATAAAATTGTAATAGAATTTTCTAATGGTTATGGTTTAAATTTTAATACCGCAGCATCTGGTAAAATTGCTGCTCAATATGCTAATTCAAATTCAAGTCATATATTATCTAATTCAACAATATCATCAGGACAATGGTATCATATTGTAGGAGTTTTTAATAGTTCAAGTGCTGCTTTATATATAAATGGTACAAGCCAATCAGGAGGAACTGTTACAGATTATTTAACATCAGACCAAAATACAATAGGTTCAAGAAGAACAGGGCAATACTTTGATGGAAAAATTGACCAAGTAAGAATATTTCATAAAGAATTATCCTCATCAGAAGTATCTACTTTATATGCAGAAACCGCAGCAACAGTAGAATCATTAGATCCGTTATCAGAAGATACAACAGATACACTACAAGTACTTGGTGATACATCTTGCCTTGCTTTGTATCAGTTTGAAAACAATGAGGATGATAAAAGTGGTAACTATGATTTAACAGGTAACGAAATACAATATGCAGCAGGTAGATATGGTCAAGCAGCAAGTTTTAATGGTAGTAGTAGTTATGCAGAAATAACAAGTTCACCGCCACAGGATAGTTCAGGTGTTATGTCGGTTAGTTTTTGGGCAAAAACAACAAATACATCACGAGCTGCATTTTTTATTGTTGAGGGACCTTCAACTGCAAGAGAGTTTTTAAAATTAGAAAATTATGGTTATCAAGGAACAAATTCATTTAGAGTTTCATATAAAAACAACCTTTTAAGTAATATAGATAATGAAGCAATATCTGATGGAGCTTGGCACCATATAGTAATTACTGCAGGAAATGGTAATGTAAAAACATATAAAGATAATAGTTTATTAGCAACACAAAGTGTAACAATAGCAGACGAAACAATAGACAATTTTGTAATAGGTTATAGAAAATATAATAATGATTTATATTTTACTGGAGAAATAGACCAGTTTAGAATATTTAACAAAGAATTATCAGCAAGTGAAGTAACTACATTATATCAAGAAAATTCACTTGTAGCAAGTTATAGATTTGAGGGGAATAGTTCAGATGATAGAAGAACTTATGATGGTTCTGATTCAAATATGAGTTATGAGTTTGGTCTAAATTTTAAGCCAGACTGGATTTGGTTGAAACCTAGAAATCAAACAGAAAACCATAATTTATTTGACAGTACAAGAGGTGTTACAAAACAAATGTTGCCTAATACGTCTGCTGCTGAATCAACACAAGGTAACACAGTAACATCGTTTGATGTAGGTGGGTTTACTACAGGTAGTGATAATAACACAAACAAAAGTGGTATAAATTATGTAGCCTGGTGTCTAAAAGCGAATGGGGGAACAACAGTCAGTAATACTGACGGTGATCTTACCAGTCAAGTTCAAGCCAATACGACGGCAGGTTTCTCTATTGTGACTTGGACATCTTCATCTACTATAAGTGATACGATTGGACACGGCTTGGATAAAAAGCCAGACGCTGTTCTTTACAAAAAATTTAGCAGTACTGGTTCGTGGTTTGTATATACTGATGTAATAGATGGAAGTTGGGATGAAATAGTTTTAAATGATAGTACTGCCGCATCTGATTATTCAGGTACTTATGCAACAAGTACAACATTTAAAAGTGTTACATCATCATCTGGTGCTAATTGGGTTACTTATTGTTTTCATTCGGTTGAAGGATTTTCACATATTGGCACTTATGAGGGGAATGGTTCAACAGATGGACCTTTTGTAGAAACAGGATTTGAACCTGCGTTTTTAATGGTTAAAGATGCTGGTACAGGAAGTACAAACTGGAGAATTATAGATAATAAAAGAAGTACAGTAAATCCAAGAAGAAAAGCAGTATTTCCAAATTTAACTAATGCTGAACAAGATGGTTCACAACACGATGTAGATTTCTTATCAAATGGTTTTCAAATAAAAAACTCAACGTCTGGTTGGAATAATAATAATAGTACACATTTTTATATGGCATTTGCTGCAGATCCAGACACTGAAACCCCTACACTTGCAAGAAGTTTTGCAGCAAGAACATATACTGGTACTGGAAATGATCCATTAGTAATTGATGGTTTAAATCTAAAACCAGGACTTGTATGGATAAAATCAAGAGACCAAGCAAGAGAACATATATTATCTGATATAGTTAGAGGACCAGATAAAGAACTATCATCTAATGACAATTCTGCCGAAGAATCAAGAGGAGTTAAATCTTTTGATAATGATGGATTTACATTAGATAATGCAACACACAATTATAATAATAATGGAGAAGATTATATTTCTTGGGCTTGGGCTGCCGATGACAATGAACCTACTATATTCGGAGGGGCTGCAAAAGCAGTATATAAATTTGAGGACAATGTTAATGATGTAACAGGTAATTATAATGGGACTGCTACATCTATAACTTATAATTCAAGCGGTAAATTTAATAAGTCAGCAGATTTTAGTTCAAGTAATTCACAAATAACAACAAATCTTGCACAATCTGATACTGCTGCTTTTACTTGGTCAGCTTGGATTAAAGTGCACGATTTTCAAGGTATCAGTAATGTTAATGTATTAGGTACAATGAACTCAAGTTCACCATATAACGGAGTAGCAATATTTTTAGATGTTACGGCAATATCTCTTGGTGAGGGTGGTTCTAACATTGGAAACATACTTTCAAGTCCAAGCATAAATACTTGGTATCATATTGTGGTAGCTTATGATGGAAGTAAATTTAAATGTTATGCAGATGGTTCACTTGTTTTGACTGTTACAAACAGTAATACTGATGGTGGTAATTTTTGGATGGGTAAAGGAGGACCAACTACTTGGACTACTTTTGATGGTGAATTAGACCAAGTTAGAATTTATAATGGTGCTGTATCTGATATAGGTGTTGCAGCTTTATATGCAGAAACCACATCCGATAATGACAATTTAACTTTAGCAGCACCAAAAGAAACTATAATTAGTGCTAACGCAAACGCAGGGTTTAGTATTGTAAAATTTACAACACCTGCTTCACCTAGTGCTGATACAAGAATCCCTCACGGTCTTTCCTCAGCTCCTGATATGATAATTTTAAAGAGAACAGATGGCACAGAGGATTGGTATGTATATCATACAGCAATGGGACTATCAAAATTTGTGAGGTTAAATTCAACTGCAGCACAGGCAACTGCAACTAATATGTTTAATACAGTAAATGCAACAGTATTTAATCCAAGTTGGACTTTAACAGGAAATCAACAAGCTATTGCTTATTGTTGGCACTCGGTTTCTGGTTATAGTGCATTTGGTTACTGGCAAGGAGGTACTACTACAATCACAATAGGTTTTAGAGCAGATTTTGTAATGTATCAAGATTTTGGTGCAGGTGGAAGTTGGACTATGGTAGATAGTGTAAGAGGTGATGATGTAAAAGTATTAGCTAATACAAGCGATGCAGAAAGCTCAACAAGTTTATTAACTATTACAGATACAGGTTTTACAGTTACAAGTGAATCAGCTGTTGTAAAAAGATTATATATGGCATTTAAAATAAATTAAAATGAATGGATTTGAACCAACAATATTAGGAATTAGTGTTTATATAATAACAATCGCACAGATAAATGAATATCTACAAGGACTTTTAATAATAGCTACGTTGGTTTATACAGTAATTAAAATAACACAATTATTAAAAAAATAATTAACTTTAAAAAAAAAAATATGAAAAAGATAATAATTGAAAAATTAAAATATCCTCTTGCAATAATAATAAGTATTTATCTTGCAGTACAATTTTTAATTTGTTTACTAACACACTAAAATATGAAACAATTTTTAAATAGAATTTGGAAAGAAATACAAAACGCATTTTGGTTACAAGTACCATATATAATTTACTCAACAGTATGGTTGTTTCTTACAATGTTTTGGGCTACACAGTTTTTTAAATGGTATGTTAAAAATTTTATGTAATGAGACTAAGTAAAAATTTAACACTAGCTGAGGCTGTAAGATCTGAAACTGCAAAGCGTAGACACATAGACAACACACCTACAAAAGAGCAAGTAGATCAACTTAAAATAACTGCAGAGAAAATATTTCAACCAATAAGAGACCACTTTAACAAACCAATATATGTAACAAGTATGTTTAGATGTGAGAAACTAAATACTTGGGTTGGGGGTGCTCAGTTTTCTGCACACAGGCACGTTGATAATTTAGGTGCTATTGATATTGACAATGATGGTACAGATGTATCAAACAAAGATATATTTGATTTTATAAGAAACAATTTAGACTTTGATGTACTTATATGGGAATATGGTACTAAAGAATCACCTGCTTGGGTGCATTGTAGTTATAACTCGAGTAGAAAAAACAGAAAGTATGTTTTACAAAACTATTTTGATGAGCATAGTATATCACGAACAATAGAATATAAAGATGTCAAACCGAAAAAGAAAGAAGTTCAAAGAAACGAAACTAGGCAAGTTCCTAATAGGAAAGTCAGGAGTGTTCCAAAGCCTAGCAGAGACGATTCCTGATGCAGGGGTTTTAGGGCTTGTAAAAAGACTTTTAGTAGACGATAAGGATATACCCTTACAAGATAAAGAAACAGCTCTTAGAATGCTTGATTTAGAGCTTGAGGAGATGGAATCGGTTACCCGAAGATGGGAGGCGGATGCTATGTCAGATTCTTGGCTTAGTAAAAATGTAAGACCTTTAACTTTAGTATTTATGGTTTTAGTTTATACAGCAGGATTTTTTTTAAATTATGAACTTGACAACATAAACCAAATTGTACTTTTAATTATAGGAGCTTACTTTGGTGGGCGATCTTTTGAAAAATCAAGATTAAACTAATATTATATAGTAAATACTATAAAATATAATTTATATATTTAGTATTGTTAATACTATATAGTATGTCTAAAAAAACAATAATACGCAAATTTGATAAGCTGTTTAGTAGGTGGGTTAGACTGTCTAACGCAGATTCTAAAGGATATTGCGAGTGCATTACTTGTGGTCGTAGTTATAAATGGAACGATATTGACGCAGGGCATTTTGTATCTCGTAGGCATTTAGTTCTAAGGTTTGATCCACGTAATGTTTTTCCCCAATGTAAATACTGTAATAGATTTTTAAACGGTTTGCAATATATAATGGGCAAACGTATTGATGAGCTCTTAGGTATTGGTACTGCTGATGAACTTATACAAATATCAAAACAAACTCACAAGATAGATAAGATAGATCTAGAAATAAAATATACTCAGTATTTGGAATTATCAAAAAAACTTAATAAGTTTGAATAACAATTAAATTAAAACTATGAGTAATACTATAAGTGATTTCTTAGAAAATCAAAACGAGGATAATATAAATCCTATTGCACATATACAAGCTAACGGTTTCCTAAAAGACCAAATAAGTTATCTAATTAAAAAAATAGATACGCTTGAAGATGAACTAGATGAAAAAACTCTAGAGATAAATAAACTTAGATCAGAACGTGATTCTGCTATTGATGAGAATCTTACATTAACACACCAAATTAAATACTTAGAAAATGGCACTAGCAAATAAAGAATCAAGACAATCTACTATAAAGTTTATAGAACAAGGCAAAGAATGGCAAGGTAAAAACGGTGGTCAAAAGATGCAAGAATACAAACTTGAAATGGCTAACGGAGATATGCCAGTATTTAATATTCCAAGTAATACAACATTTCCATATCAAAGTCGAGATACTATTGTATATTTACTCACCGAAAGAGAAATAAACGGTAAAATAAATCAGTACGCAAGTGTTGATAAAATAGCAACAGAAAATTTAAACAGACCTATGGAAAATCAATTACCAACAAAGGAAGAATCTATTGCATTAGCAGTAGCATTAAAAGAGGCAAGTAACTTAGTAACATCTGATATTTGGCAAAAATGTAACAGTCTTAAAAAAGATGACGACATAATTGCTGCTAAAGATAAAATACTAAAAGAAACAGTTACAGTTGCAGGACTAATGTATAAAGTATTAATAGCTAAACCACAAAATAATGAGTAATTATTCAGCACCTAAATATAATTTTGCAAGTGGTGTATATACTAAAACAGCACCACAAGATTTTGTACACTCAAAGATGAGCATACAGTATAATTCATTTATTAAGTGGACACAAACACCTGAGGTACAACAACACATAAAAGATAACGATGGGTATTTAAAAATTGATACTTTATATTCAAAAGACAAACAAAAATTGTTTTCTAAATTAAATACACTACAAAAGAAAAAAGAAGTAACCTCTGCACAGCATAGTCCAGATCGCAATAACAACGGTGATAATGCAGAGGACCTACCATTCTAATTTAGTAGGAGTAGATAAACAACTTGATAAACTCCATAAAATATATAATGGTGAAATCAAAGAAGGTTTACGACTTGTACCTGACCTAGATGAATACTGGAGATATAAAAAAAATAGTTTCAATATAATTCTAGGTCATAGTAGTACAGGTAAAACTACTACAATGCTTTACTTTTTTGTACTCTACGCAATTAAATATGATCTAAAGTTTCTTATTTACTCTGCAGAAAATGATCCTGCTAATATTTCCAAAAAACTTATAGAGTTTCTTACTGGCTTACCATTTCAAAAAATAGAAAAAAAGACTTGGGAGAAAAAACTAAAATGGGTTGATGAACATTTTAAATATATTGACATAGATAAATTTTACTCTGCAACAAGTTTATTAGATGAGGCAGCCACTATAAAAAAATCATTTGACTATGACAGTTTTTTGATTGATCCATATAATTCACTTAGCAAGGATAAAAACTTAATGAAAGAATACGGTAATCACGAGTACGATTATTATTGTATAAGTCAAATGCGTATGTTTACAAGAAAGATGAAAGTATCTATTTACTTAGTAACACACGCTGTAACAGAATCATTAAGATTAAAACACGCTAACGGTCACCCATTTGAGAATCATATAAAGCCACCAAGTCCTGGTTCAGCAGAAGGAGGTGGTAAATTTTTGAATAAATGCGATAATTTTTTAATTATTCATCGTTACGTTTCCCATCCAGAATTTTGGTTTTATACATACCTTGCAGTTATAAAAATAAAAGAAATAGATACAGGTGGTAGACCTACTCCAATAGATTCACCTATAGAACTTAGATCAATAGCAAATAACGTAGGCTTTAGCGTAGGTGGCAAAAACTTACTACATTTGATAAAAAAAAGTGATTCTTGAAATAGCATACAGAAAACATAAGACTTGGCTTAGAATTTGTAAGAGCTTTGGTTGTAATGAAGATACTTGTAAAGATCTTGTTTCTGAGATGTATATTAAGATTGATGACCTTACAAAAAAAGGTAAGGATCTTTCTTACGGAGATAATGACATTAATTACTGGTACTGCTATAAGATTTTACGTCACCTGTTTTTACACCTTAAAATAAAAGAGAAAAGAATATCTTTTGTATCTGATGATTATTTATTAAATATAAAAGATGACGATTATATTGACTTAGAAAAGTTTGGTAAAGAGTTTGACAAAGAGCTTGAAAAACTTAATGAGTATGATAAAGCAGTATTTAAAATCATAAGTAGTGGTAAAAAAATAAGTGAGCTATCAAGAGAAACTACAATAAGTTATGTATCTTTAAGAAACACTTGGCTAAAAACAAAAGAGTATTTAGAGAATAAAATAAAAAATTATGATTGGGTTAGGGGACATAGTAGAAAAAATAATTAGAGTTATAACATTTGGTCAAGGTAAAAAATTAGCAACTAGGGTAGCAAAGATGTTTGGCTATGAAGATTGTGGTTGCGACAGGCGACAAGAAAAACTAAACAAATTTCAAATTAAAATTAAAAGATGAAGGTACAGTTATCTAAAAATGACTATGAAAAGTGGAAACGATTCAAAGGCTTTACAGGAAATCAGATAACATCAACTGATCTGAGACTTATAGAATATCTACACTCAAAATATTTTAATCACCCCCTTGAAACTTTGTGCACCTGCAGAGGAGAAAAAATTGTAGGTAAAGTACAGGCTTGGGTAGATGATATAAATAAAATATATGAGAATGGATATAACGACAACACATAATTTTGAACAGTCGGTAATAAATATTTTAAATCTAGATGGTTGGAATTTAGAATGGTGTGGTGGCAATTATGAGCATTACGATTCTAAAGGATTTACACCTAAACAACAAGAGTGTGTTATAGAGATGAAATTTAGAAACAAGTATTATGAAAGTAAAATGCTTGAAAAATATAAATATGATAAACTTATGCAAGTAAAAGATGTGCATAAATTCTATTTAGTATTTGATCCAAAAGGTATGTATATGTTTTGGCTGAATGGTCCAAAGTTTAATTTACCAATACCAGAGGATTTATATTGTCCTGATACTACATTATGGACAAAGAAAAAAGAAAATAAAAAAGTATATTTGCTAGAAGAAAGTCAGGCAAGTTTAATAAGACAAGAAAATGGATTTCACAGAATCGTATAAAAAGATAGATGCACTTAAAGATTTAGAGTGTGATAATAATATATTAACTGTTGGTCAAACACTTAATAAGTGGGCTAGTATGAAAAGTACACCAGAGCTACAGAATATTATATCTGCATTTTTAGATATACAGTGGTATTTGATTGATCTTAAAAGACAGAGAGATTTGGCATTAAGAGGTATCTTAGAATATAAAAAAGATAAACTTGAAGCACAAAGAGATATGCAGGAGGCGATAGATCAACTAAAGAGATATGAAAATAAACATCTACCCAGAGATTGAGGGAGATAATTTTAGTGAAGAGCATTTAATGAGATTGTATAATACACTTGAAATATTATACGATGAATTTACAACTGTTCCAGAACAAGATAGTAAAATAGTTGTTGATGACGGTGCAGAGGTTATAGAATTTACTATGATACAAAAAAAATATCAGGCTACAAGAGATGGTCTAAATGTAATAATGCTATACAAAAACTTTGACAGTATATGATAAATTTATATAATAAAGATTGTATGGAAGCTATGAAAGATATGGCTGACAATCAATATGATTTAGCTATTGTTGATCCACCTTATGGTTTAGAAAGATTCAAAGCTTCAGATGGAGGTAACAGTAAAAAAATTAAATCTTTTGGAGATAAAAATAAAAATTGGAATAACATAAAACCAAATAAAGAATTTTTTAACGAACTTTTTAGAGTTAGCAAATACCAAATAATTTGGGGTAGCAATAATTTCGTTTTACCTACAAGTGAGTATTTTATAATTTGGCAAAAAAGCAATGCTTTAGATTTTAGTTTTGCAATGGTTGAACAAGCTTGGACTAATGTAAAAAAACCTGCTAAACTTTTTGTTAATTTACACGTTCATAATAAAGATAAAAGAATACATCCTACACAAAAACCTGTAAAACTTTATGAATGGCTTTTAATGAACTATGCTAAAAAGGGATATAAGATATTAGATACTCATTTAGGTTCAGGTTCAATAGCAATAGCTTGTCATAATTTAGGATATGATTTAGATGCTTATGAGATAGACAAAGAATACTATGAAGCAACTATGAAAAGATTTAATAATCACACATCACAAAAACAACTTTGGACTTAATAATATTAGATATGCTAGATAATCAAATTAAACTACTTGACGGAAAATTTTATGACAAAACAAAACTATTGTCTGATATGTTAGACGATAATTTTTACTATGGCTTTATGCACAAATGGGCATTTAGCAGTAGCTCAATAAAACTCCTCCTACAATCACCAAAGACTTACCATAATGTTATGCAATATGGATCACCAGAAACACAGCCACTAAGAGACGGATTTTTAGTGCACTTACTTATACTAACACCAGAATACTTTCATAAACAAATATTTGTAGATGTACAAAGTAAGAATACAAAGAAATATAAACTAGCACAAGAAGAACACGGAACTGTATATACAATAAAAGAGAAACACGATGCAGAAAGATTAGCAGATGCTTTCTTTAGAAACGAACCTGCTATGCAACTTATAAAAGGTTGTAAGGTAGAATATCCTGGTGTAGGTCTAGTACAAGATAAACCATTTAGAGGTAAAGCAGATGTCCTGGCAGATAATTGTATAATAGATCTAAAAACTACAAGCGATATAAGAAAGTTTGAGAAATCAGCTTATTGGTATTCGTATGACGTACAAGCCTACATATATACAGAAATTTTTGGTGTAGATAACTTTCAGTTTATTGTTATAGATAAATCAAGCTGTGATATTGGTATAAGTAATTATGTAAGTAAAGACTTTATAAAATCTGGTAGAGATAAAGTAGCGTATGCACTTAAAGTATATCACGATTATTTTGAAACTGAAATGACAGATTTAGACGCATATTATCTTGATATAAATTTATAATATTAACTTTTTTTTATATCTTGCAAGACTAACTTTTTATTATGAAAGAAACATATAAAATGGCAAAAGAAATCAAGGAGGTTACAGGTTTAAACTTTCTTGAAAAAAATAGAAAAACAGAATATGTAGAGGCAAGATCATTTTTTGTACACATATTGAAAAACTATTACAAGTATAGAAACAAAGACATAATAAATATATTTAATGAATTAGGGTTTGCTATGGATAGTGCAACACTATGTCACTCGCTAAAAATGTTTGAAGTATATGAGAGAAATAATATAAGAATGCAAGAGTGGTTTGACAGCTTATTTGAAAAGCCAAACTACCAAAGCCGCAAACATACACAAGCATACATAAAAGCAAAGCTAAAATACTTACCAGAAGATGTGCTAATTAAATTTGCAGCTATGATAGACACAATACTAAAAGAAGAAATGTCTATGGAAGAATTAGAAAAAGTAACTTGGGAGTGGTGATAAAAAAATAAAATGAACATAGGTAAAAATGGAAAAGCATTTCATAACAATTATGCAACACCAAATTATATATACAAACCTTTAAAAGATGAATTTAATTTTGATTTTGATCCTTGTCCACTAAACCACAATATAGAAGAATGGGATGGTTTACAAATAGAATGGGGTGTTAGTAATTTTGTAAATCCACCATATGATAGAAAAACTAAAGAGGCGTTTATAAAGAAAGCTATTCAAGAATATAAAAAAGGTAAAACAGTTGTTATGCTTTTACCCGTATCTACATCTACTAAAATATTTCACGAACATATATTAGTAAATAATCCTGAAATTAGATTTATAAAAGGTAGAATTAAATTTGATAGAAATAAAGCAGGAACATTTGATAATATGATTGTAATATTTAAAAAACATCAAATAGTGTAAAAAAATATTATATTTGTTATTATACTCTTGAATAATCAAGTTTTTTCAAGTTGGCAAGGCGAGTAATAAGTACATATATATTTAAACCAAAGAAGAAAAGACCAGGCGTTCATAGCAAGAATGCTAGTAGATCACAAGTAGGATATAAAAAGAAATACAGAGGTCAAGGTAAAAAGAGATGACACACGGAGGTAAAAGACAAGGAGCAGGTAGAAAATCAAAAGCACAAGAGGTAAACTTAATAGAGAAGTTATCACCACTAGAGGATGCAGCTTATCTTGCACTAAAAGATGGTGTAGAAAAGGGAGACTTTAAATTTGTACAATTATTCTATCATTACTTTGCAGGTAAGCCAAGAGAAACACAAGATATAAATCTACAACAAGAAAGTCCTATATTTGAAGTCAAAGTCTTAGACAATGACACAAAGAGTTGAAACTAACATAGTATTCAATCACGGCTATAATTTTTATAGATCAGACAAGAAAATATTAATTGAACAGGGCGGCTCACGAAGCGGTAAAACTATGAACCTGTTAATGTGGATTATATTTGATTATTGTAGTATAAACACAGGTAAAATTATTACAATCACAAGACGAGTAATGCCAAGTCTCAGGGCTACAGTTATGAGAGATTTTTTTGAGATACTACGCAAGTATGAATTGTATGATGAAGAAAAACATAACAAATCAAACAGTGAATATATACTAAACAATAATATTATAGAATTTATATCTTTAGATCAACCTGCTAAGATTAGGGGGAGGAAAAGAAACTTACTATTTATAAACGAGGCTAATGAGATTGACTGGGAGAGTTGGCAACAATTAATATTTAGAACAGAGGGCAAAATTGTAATTGACTATAATCCATCAGAAAGCACACATTGGATATATGACAAAGTTCTTGTTAGAGATGATGTAATATTTTATAAGACTACATATAAGGATAATCCATTTATAGATAAAGGACTTATTACAGAGCTTGAAAGATTAAAAGAAACTGACGAGGAATATTGGCAAGTATTTGGACTTGGAGAGAGAGCATTATCAAGAACACAAATATTTACATTTGGTACTGTAACTAATATACCAGAACAAGCCAAACTATTATCTATTGGTATAGACTTTGGCTACACTAATGATCCAACTTGTGCAGTAGAGGTTTATAAATTAGACCACACACTTTACATTAACGAATTACTGTATAGAACTATGATGACCACAAGTGATATACATAAGTTTTTATTAGAAAAGAATACAAGCAATACTTTGTGCTTTGGTGATAGTGCAGAGGTAAGACTAATAGATGAACTTAAAAGAATGGGCAATAATATTAGACCTAGTGTAAAAGGTCAGAATAGTATTATGGCAGGTATTGATTTATTAAAAAGATATAAACTAATGATTACAGAAAGTTCTACAAATGCAATAAGAGAGTTTAGAGATTATAGATGGAAAAAAGATAAAGCAGGTAGACTTACAAATATTCCAAACGAGGGCAGCGATCATATTCCTGATGCTACCAGGTATGCAACCTATAGCCTAATGAGCAAACCTAATTATGGTAAGTATGCTATTCGTTAGAGGACTCTCTAAGTCTAAGCTCTTCCATAGCTGCTTGTATAAACTGTGCCGCAGTTACGATCTCACCCTTGACTTGTGAAGTCTCCATATTTTTTAAATCGTATATCATATTGCTAATGTAATAAAAAAAAAGTTATCAAAAAAATTTGATAATATAAAATATTGTTGTATATTAGCTTCATAATGAATTTTACAAAAGAAATACTATCAGATGATGTTTTAGAAACATTGCTGAAACTACCAGAGTACCAAAGAAAGCACTTAGCAGCTTTTTTAATAGCATCTACTTTATCTCCTGATTCAAGAGATAATTGTGTTGCTGATATTAATAATACTGAAAATTTAAAAGATGAACCGTTACCTTTCTAAAATAAAAACATACTTATTTAACTTTTGCGTTTACATTTTACCAATTTGGATTTTAGTTATCCTATTTGTAATTTTGCAAAACATAGCAGATAAAGCTATGGGCATACTATGAGCAGACCTACAGACATAGCGATAAACAAAGTATTTTGTCATTACGATTTAGATTTTCTAAAGACATTAGACATATCGCAGTTTGAGGACTTATTTATCCAGGACGCAATACACGATCCATATAAACATAAAGTATTGGACATAGACCTAAAAGATATAGACTTTCAAGAAGTACAACAACAAATATTAAAAATATAAATGCTCATTAATTAGGTTTTTTTTTCATTTCAGTTAATTTGGTTTATTGTTAGAGGGTTTTGAGCAGCCCTCTTTTTTTTGAAAAAAAGTGTAGTTTTGTATTATATAAATATGAAACTTACAATCACAGTTCCTACAACTTTGTCTGATATGACACTACATCAGTATCAGAGGTTTGTAGATATACAGAATCAAAATGACGATCAAACATTTATATTTCAAAAAATGATTGAGATATTTTGTGGGCTTGATTTAAAAGATACATTCAAACTAAAAGTATCTGATGTAAGCGACATATCTCAAAGCATTATAAAAATATTAGAAACAAAACCAGATCTAATACAAAGATTCTGGTATAACGAAATAGAGTATGGGTTCATACCAAATTTAGAAGAAATAACACTTGGAGAGTTTGTAGACTTAGAAAGCTATATGAAAGAATGGAAAGATATGCACCTTGCTATGAATGTTTTATACAGACCAATAACAATTAGTAAGAAAGGTAAATATCAAATAAAAGAATATCAAGCCAGTGATACCGATATAATGAAGAAGATGCCGCTTGATGTTTGTTTTAGTTCCCTGCTTTTTTTTTACAATTTAGGGATAGACTTGTCAAGCAATTTGATGGATTATTTGGAGGAGGAACAGTGGAACAACCTTTCTCAAATAGAAACCAGTTCAACCAAAGGTGGGGTTGGTATTCAGCAATTTACGAACTCGCTAAAGGAGATATTACAAAGTTCAAAGATATCACCGAACAAGATTTAAAAACTGCATTGATGGCTATGATGTATTTGAAAGAAAAAAACGATATAGAAAAAATAGAAATGAAAAGAAATGTCAGATAACACAGCAATAAGATCATATTACTTAGTATCAGAAACTATAGAGAGTGCACTGCTAAGCAACTCAATTACTAAGACAGTAACAATAGGAGATATATCAGATGTAGATTTAGGTAAACAAACAATATTCCCTCTTGCACATTTTATAGTAAACAATGTCACAGTAACAGAGCAAACACTACAATACAATATGACTGTACTTGTTATGGATATAAAAGATACAAGCAAGTCAGAAGAAACAGATAAATTTAGAAAAAACACAGATGAGCAAGATATTTTAAATACACAGCTTGGTGTTCTAAATAACCTTATGCAAAAATTAAGATTTGGTACTTTACATACTACTGGTTATAGATTAGTCAATGATCCAGTTTGTGAACCTTTTGCAGATAGATTTGAAAATAACCTTGCAGGTTGGAATGCAGATTTAACAATAGAAATTAGAAACGATTTAAATATATGTTAGTATTCTCAGATAAGTTTAACGCAAGAATAGAAGATTTTTTTAAAGCTGTAAAAAAACAGGCTAGGCAAAATCTTACTAAGGGTACAAAGCTCCAAAGAAAAAAGAGAACTATAAACAACACTAAGAGATTATACAATAGTATAAAATATCAAAAGCTGTTTGAAAATAACGCAGGACTTGCATATGGTTTGTTTATGCAAGATTATGGAGATTACATAGACAAAGGTGTCAAAGGTACAAAGAGTAATTATAGAGTAAACAAGAACACGCCTTTTAAATTTACAACTAAACGACCACCAAGCACCGCATTGGAAGGTTGGGCAAAAGCTAGAAATATAAGATTTAGAAATGCTAAAGGACAGTTTGCAAAAGGTAAGTATAATCAAATAGCTTATGTATTAGCTAAATCAATTTATGAAAAAGGTATAAGAGCAAATAATTTCTTTACGATACCATTTGTTAATGAATATAAAAAATTACCAATCGAGCTACAAGATATATTTGCAGATGATATGTTAATAGAAATGATTGACAGTATGGTAGAGGCAGAACTAATAAAAAGAATAAACTAATGGCAACAATATTATTAAGAAGTCCATATTACGAATATCATAGTCAAGCACAGGATAGCGGTAACACAGCAAAAAGTGCAACGTTAGAATTATCTGTTGGTGGGACTGTGATAACAACTATGAGTAAAGATTCAAACTTATCTGGTACTACTGGATCAGTTGCATTTGAAATTGCAGACTTGTGTAGAGATTATTTAGATATTACATTTAACAATACTTACTCAAGTCAAACAATCGCAATAACAGGTACGCTTACATTTAAAAGTAAAACACTTGACGAGATAGCAGCAGGTGAAACAGCAGTTACAGTTGGTACTCCTGTAAGTATATCGCACACAGGTCTTGATGGTTATTTTGAATTTATGGAAGGTTTAGGTACAGGTCAGAATAGTGCAAAGACGGTTGCTACAAATGATGTATTACAAGACAACACAGTCATATACGCACCTCAAAACACAGCAGGACAAATACCATATTGGAATGGATCATCAATAGTATATCAAGCATTTTCTGCCAGTGATACAACAGAAACTGTAATTAGTACAACTTTCACTATTGATAGAGTATGTACAAAACACGAAGCGTATAAAGTTACATTTGTAAATAAGTACGGTGCTTTACAAGATTTTTATTTTACAGGTAAAACAACGGAAAACATAAACATAGAAACAACAAATTTTAAAAGAAGTATTTTAGATTCTAACTCCAGATATAGTACAGCACAGCACTCAAAACAAATATATAATACATTAGCAAACGAAACACTAATTTTAAATACACCACCAATGAGCTTTGATACAGTAAATGAAGCCTTCAAACAATTATTAGTAAGTGAGCAGGTGTGGATATATAAAGATTCTAAAACAACACCAATAAACATCACAAGCAATACGCAAAGATTTAAAACAGGAGTAAACGATCAACTTATACAATATACAATTACGGCAGAGTATGCCTTTGATATGATTTCAAATATTAGGTAATGAACAATATTGAACTTTTAGTTAAGCATACAGGAGATGTAAATTTTACAAGATTAGATTTATTTGGTAACGAAACAATATCTCTTACACAAGTTGTTCAGGATGTAAAAGATCCTGGTAAAATATTTACAAACTTTACAAAAACATTTAGCATACCTGCTAGTAAAACAAACAACAAGTTTTTTAAACATTATGAAAACTTTACGCAAGATGTAAATTATGCTTTTGATGCTAGAAAAAAAGTACAAGCAAAAATAGAATTAAATAGTTTGCCCTTTCAACAAGGTAAGCTAAGGTTAGAGGGTGTAGATCTAAAAAATGGTAGACCAAATAATTATAGAGTTACTTTTTTTGGTTCACTAAATTTAAAAGATATATTAGGTGATCTTAAATTGTCAGACTTAGACTGGTTGTCTAATTTTGATACTACCTATACATCATCATCTTTGATTACAGGTATGTCTAGTTCTGGAACTGGTAGTGTAACTGTAGATAGTGTAGCTTATCCCATACCGCTTGTTACCGCACTTATTGGTAATACACAAAGAGCTTTTTATTCATCCTCTAGCACAGTTGCTTATTTTAACGTATCTGATGAAGAAGTAAATAAATCAGGTGGTAATTTAAATACAGCTAACGCTGCTTTATCAGGTTATTATTTTAAAGACTTAACTTTTAGTATAAGATTATACTTAATTATAAAAGCAATAGAAAAATCACAAAGTATAAAAGCTAGAAACAATAACAAAGAAATTTTATTTAGCACAGATTTTTTTAGTACAACAAATGTTGGCTTTTACAATTTGTATATGCTTTGTCAAAGGAATGCAGGTAAAAAAGTAGACGGCTTTGGTTCTGTTTATATACCGAATCAACAATCAGGAAAGACATATGACAACGCAACTAATAACCACGAAAACAATTTAGTGCTAAGACAATCAAGTTTTGAAATATATAATTTATCATCTACTCAAAATTTTCAATTTGCTTTGACAATAAATTTTGGTACAATATCACAAAACATACAAGTAGAAATAAATAACATAAACACTGGTGATATTGAGTATGCAACTTGGACACCGTCACAAACAGGACAAAGTAGAACATATCAATTAGGTAATGGTAATTATGAATTAAGATTTACTAGCACAGCTCAACAAACAGTAACATCATTTAGTTTTATTCTTATTGACGTATTTGATACAAACACAAGCACAAGCATTACGACAAGTAACGTTGATGCATCTTTTGTCATACCTGGAGTTGATACAAGTTTTTTAATTCAAAATAATATACCTGAGATGAAAGTTATAGATTTTCTGTCAGGTTTATTTAAATTATTTAATTTAACTGCTATTGAAGAAGATGGTAAAATTACTGTTAAAACATTAGATAGTTTTTATACTGGAGGTACTGTAAGAAACATTACTGAGTTTGTAGATTCTACTACAAAAAGCGTAAACAAAGCGTTACCCTACAGAGAAATTGTATTTAAATATGAGGATACAGAAAACATATTAGCTAAACAGCATAGAGAAATAAATCAAAGAGACTGGGGTGCAATATCATATAACAGTGGTGAGGTACTAGACAGTAACAATAACACATATGAGATAGTTGCACCATTTCAGCATATGAAGTTTGAAAGATTGGTAGACGGTTCAACAACTAAAAATATACAAGTAGGACATTTGTTAAATGACAAACAAGATCCATATTTAGGAAAACCAGTAATATTTTATCCAATACATAGTACTAACTTGGGTGTTACTGCAACAGCTTTTAATTTTATTACTGAGATTGATGGTTATGATGGTGGTTCAACCGATACAGATTCTTCACAATCACAATATTGGATACCAAGTAATTCACCTGTTGTATTAAGCAGTGGTAGTGGTTATCCAGAAACAATAAACTTTAACGTTGAACTTAATGAGTTTACAAATGCTGCTGACTATACAGATAGCTTATTTGAAAAATATTATAAATCATACATTGTAAATGCTTTTAGATTTAATGAAAGAATTACAAAAATAAAAGCAAGGCTGCCTTTAAAATTTTTAGAACTTTTTACTCTAGCGGATGAATTACAAATAGTTGATTTAGTATATAGAGTAAACTCAATAACTACAAATTTACAGACAGGCGAATCAACGTTAGAATTATTAAATGGAAGAGAAGCAACAGCCGCAACAGGTTCAGCTTATGCGACAGTTACAATATCTACTAGCAGTAATGCAACACCAAGTACTGCTTGTGGATACACACTAAACAACACACTTTATTATACAGGTACTCTTGGTAATGGTGTAAGACTTTATACAAACACAGATTTAACAACTGCTTTTAGTGGTACAGGAAATAATTATGCTTTTCCAGGCAGTAACTATGGTGCAATAGATTCAAGTGGTTATATTTCTGGTTATCAACCTTGTCCTACACTAGCTCCAGTAGTACAAACAAATTCAACTACTAACATTACATATAGTTCATTTACAATGAATGGTAATATATCTGTAGCAAACGGTACAATATCAGACAGAGGTTTTTACTGGGGTACAAATTCTAGTTATTCCTCAAATACAAAAGTTAGTGAGGGTGGTACTGCTACTGGTACATTTTCAAAAAATATTACAAGTGGTGTAACACCTGGTGCAACATATTATGTTACTGCTTATGCAACAAATGGTAATGGTGAAAGTCAAGGTACAACAGTTAGTTTTAGTGCAACAAACGCACCTAATTTACCAACAGTAACTGTTTTAACTGAAACGACTATAACAAGTTCTGGTTTTACTGCAAGATTAGAAATAACTAACGATGGTGGTGCTACTATTGATGCAGCAGGTTTTTGGGTAGGAACAAACAATACTGCCTACAACGCATCTGGAAATGTTCACTATGCAATAACACCAAATCCAAACTCTATAGGTGTTAAAACATTAACATTTGGTAGTCTAAATTCATCAACTACATATTACTACTGGGGTACTGCATCAAATACATATAGTTCATCAGACGGTATATCAACAAGTTATGAGACGGTTACAACACTTGCACAAGCATTTCCTTATAACAATATGACATACAATGCATCAGATGCATACTACGCTTGTATAGGAAGTAGTCCTCAAACTTATTATTCAAATAATAACACTTTTGGAGCAGGTATAACTTTATATACTGATAGTAGTTTATCAACACCAGTACCAAATGGATATTATGCAAGAAATAATAAATCATATCAAGTAACAAGTAACGGAGTTCTTGGAGCTGAAACAGCTTGTTCAACAACAACTGTGTTTAGAGTACGTATAACTGCTGCATATCCAGGAACAAACTACTATGATATGACTACTGTTCAAGCTGCAGGTTTAAGCACTACAAATGTTATGTACTTTACAGCATACTGGGGTTCAGGTAGAATTATGTACACTGATGTAAATTTAACAACAACTTACACAGGTTCTGGTACTTGGAAAACAGATCAAGGTATATATGAGTATCTTTATGGTAGATACCCAGAAGGTAAATTATTTTTTGCTCGTAGGCAAAATTTTATTAATGGTGCTTGGACAGATCTAACATCAACATTAACTACAAGTGGTTATGACGATTATGTTTGTCAAGTTAGCTCTGCAGGTGTTTTAGAAATAATTTATTGGAATTACGACACAGGTGCCCTTGCTTATGTAGGATCTGCAAGTATGAGTGGTATAAAAATATCAAGCTCAGGAAGTGGTGATGCTGCAACAGCTTGTTCTACTACACCAAGTACAATAGTGTACTATGACGGTACAAGTATAAGTAACGGTACAGTAATATATACTGATTCTGTTTCAGCAGGTACATCAGGCAGTAGTGATAAATTTAACGGTGGTGGTAACTGGTATAAATTTGAAAATAATTATAGAGCACAAATAAGCAGCACAGGTGTAGTATCTAATTATGCAAGTTGCTAAAAAAAAACAAAGTAAAAGTATTATACTAATATGCTACAAAATATTATTGATTTATTAAAGTACTCAAAAGGCGAAACAGAAAATATTAGAATAGCAAAAGGTAAATATAAATTTCCAAATAGTGTAGGTGAAGCATACAAACAATTTAGACACGAGTTAAGATGGCAGAAAAAAGGGTAATAGAGTTAGAAATTGACGCATCAAAAGTTGAAAAATCCTTAGCTGAATTAAATGCAGACTTTAAATCAGTAAAACAATCGGTAGACAGTATTGAAAAATCTAGCAAAGAAACATCGGATAAAGCTAGTAAAGGTTTCAAAGGTTTAGAGGGTAGTGTAAAAAAAGTTGGTAAATCAATAAAAGGTATTGGATTAGCATTTAAAGCTATAGGTATTGGGCTTGTTTTACAAGCGTTTACTGCTTTTCAGCAAGTATTATCCGAAAACCAAAGATTTGCAGATGGTTTTCAAATTGCTATGGGTACACTTAGTAATGTCTTAAACGATGTTGTAAATTTTTTAATTGATAGTATTGAACCTGTAACAGGATTTTTTAAAAGTTTATTACAGGATCCTATTGGTAACTTAAAAAACTTTGGACGTGCTATAATTGAAAATGTAATTGAAAGAGTAAATTCAGCACTAGAAGTTTTAGGTTTTTTAGGTGAGGCAGTAGTAAAAGTATTTAAAGGCGATTTTTCTGGTGCTTTAGAAAGCGTTAAAGAAGCAGGTAAAGAAGTTGTAGATGTTGTTACTGGTGTTGATGATACTACACAAAAAGTTGGTGACACACTTACAAAAACCGCAGAAGCTGTTACAGAGTATGCAAAATCAACTTTTGAAGGTGCAAAAGCAGAAGTTGCTTTAGCTAATGCAGCTACACTTGCAGCAGCAGAACAAGAAAAATTAAGAATAGAAAATTTAAAAGCTGCAGAAGAACAAAGACAAATAAGAGACGACATTAGTGAAGATATTGAAGTAAGAATAAAAGCTAATGAAGAATTAGGTAAAATATTAGAAGAAGGTATATTACAAGAAAAACAACTTGCTGAAATTCAGTTAGCCTCAGCAGAAGCCGCTCTTGCAAATAATTCATCAAATATACAATTACAAGCAGATTTAATAAGTGCACAAGCAGCAGTATTAGAAATTGAAGAAAGATTAGGTGGACAAAGATCAGAGCAGTTAGTAAATGAAATTGCTTTAGAACAAGAAAAATTAGACCTTATAGTTGCTAATAATGAACAAGCATCTAATTTAAGACAAATAGAGTTGCAAGGTGCTATTGAAACCGAAAAAAGTTTATTTGCAAGATTTGAATTAGAAAAACAATTATTAGATGAACAGTTAGCTCTTGCTGAACTAAACTTGGAAAAAACAAGTGAAATATTTGGCGAAGAAACTTTACAGTTCAAAAATGCATTAAAAGCAAGGGATGAAGCTAAAGCACAATCAGAGGCAGCACAAACAGCTATAACTATAGCAGAAGAAGATGCAAGAAGAGAAATAGGGCTTACTACACTTGCTATGATTACACAGGCAGCAGGTAAACAATCAGTACTAGGTAAAGCAGCGGCAATAGCACAAACTATTATAAATACAAAAGAGGCGGTAACAAATGCACTTAAAGGTGCACCAGTACCATTTAATTTTGCATTAGCAGCAGCTACAGCAGCGTTTGGTGCAAAACAAGTAGCTGATATTATTAGTACAAAAGTACCTGGAGAAACAATGGGTATGAGTGGAAGTGTTGGAGGAGCACAAGGTACAGTGCCAGAAACTACGGCACCAGACTTTAATGTTGTAGGTGCATCTCCAATAAATCAATTAGCACAATCACTAAACAACCAAGAACCACAAAGAGCTTTTGTTGTATCAGGTGATGTGACAACAGCACAAGAATTAGATAGAAATATAATTACTGAGAGTGGAATATAAAAAAAACAGTAAAATAAATATTATACATATATGAAAATAGTAGAACTTATATTAGACGAAGATCAAGAATATTCTGGTATTGAAGCTATAAGTATTGTAGAGAGACCTGCAATAGAAGAAGATTTTATTGCTTTAAAAGATGAAGAAGTAAAACTTGCAGAGCTTGATACAGAGAAAAGAATATTACTTGGTGCGTTACTAATACCTAACAAACCAATACTTAGAAAAGGTGATGATGATGACTACTATATTTATTTTTCTAGAGAGACAGTAAAGAAAGCTAGTGAGCTCTATCTTATGGAGGGTAACCAAAATAATGCAACACTAGAACACCAAATGAATCTTAAAGGTTTGTCACTTGTAGAAAGTTGGATTGTCGAAGATCCTAAAAAAGATAAGACACAAGTATATGGTTTAGAATATCCTGTAGGTACTTGGGTAGGTGCTATGAAGGTAACATCTGATAGTGTATGGAATGAATATGTAAAAACAGGTAAAGTAAAAGGATTTAGTATTGAGGGTTATTTTCAAGATAAAAATCAGAAAAAAGACAAACCAGAACTTGCAGCTTTAGAAAATGAAGAGGCAGAATATTTACTTAGCAGGGTAAAAGATATTTTAACAGGTCAATATGTAACACTTGAAAGTTATGATGATTATCCTGATGCAGTAGCTAACAATGCAAAAAAAGGTATTGAATTAAACGGCAAAGTAAACAATAAATGTGCAACTGACGTAGGAAAAATAAGAGCACAGCAACTTGCAAAAAAAGAAAAAATATCGGTAGAGACTATACAAAGAATGAAAAGTTTTCTATCTAGAGCAGAAACTTATTACGATCCTGGTAATAATGAGGCTTGTGGTACTATCGCATACTTACTTTGGGGAGGTAAAGCAGGTTTGCGATGGGCTACGAGTAAACTAAACGAATTAAAATTATACTCACAAGTAGTTAATGAAGATTTTGCAATCATAGATGACAGACTAGCATACTCTAGTAAAGAGAAAGCAGAAGAGATGGCAAAGAACATTGGCTGTGAAGGAATACACGAACACGAGTACGAAGGTCAAACTTGGTATATGCCTTGTGAGTTTCATAACAAACCAGAGGAATTAAAAAAAAAATATAAGTGTCCTCCAGGTTATAAAAAAGATTACAAAAAACATAAATGCGTAAAGATGACCGAAGAGGAACTTGCAGAGGTAGGTCCAAGAGGTGGTATACGTAGATCAAAGAAAGCACCAAAGAGTAGCACACCAAACCCTAGACCAAAAGGTAAGGGTACAGCAAGAGGTGATGCAAAAACAAGTAGAGGTGCAAAAGTAGATAAAGCTACTGAAAAAACTTTACAGAATAAATCTGACGAGTTTAACGAAAGGTATAAGAAAAAATTAGGATATGGTGCAACTGTTGGACAATTAAAAACAGTTTACCAAAGAGGACTAGGTGCATTTAATGTGTCACACAGTCCAAATGTAACAAGTGCAAAACAATGGGCTATGGCAAGAGTAAATGCATATTTGTATTTAGTTAGAAACGGTAGACCACAAAATGCAAAATATAAAGGTGATAACGACTTACTCCCAAAGGGACACCCAAAGTCAAATAAATAAATAATTATGTGTAACTGTAATTACTGTATTTGTAAATAATGCCAAAAAATAAAAATTTTAAAACACCTAGCCGCACATCTCCAAAGGGTGGCAGAAGAGCTTGTTTGTGTGAGGACAATACTTATAGGATTGAGTGCTGTGATGGATCACTACAAGCACAAGGTATTGGACTTATAAATAAGTCAAGCTGAAAATATAAATTTTTTTTATAAAAATATTATACCTATATGAATGCAAACGAAATGCTACATAAGGTAAAAACTTTACTAGGTGTAGACACAGACAACATTGAGGTAAATCTAGAAGAGGTTGCTTTAGAGCAACTTAGTCTAGAAAACGGAACTATCCTTGAAGCTGACAGTTTTTCTAGCGGAGAGGAAGTATTTATCGTTACTGATGATGAAAAAGTAGCATTACCAGTAGGCGAATATGAATTAAGTGATAATAGAATATTAATCGTAAAAACAGAAGGAATGATTGATGAAATTAAAAACTCGGAGGAAGTAGTGGAAGAAGTTGAAGCTGCTGAGCACGAGGACAAAAAAGAGGAAGCAAAAGAACACTATGCTACCAAAGAAGAAATGACAGCTTTAGCAGAAGCAGTTGAAGAGGTCAAGAATCAACTTAGAGAAGTCGTTGAAAAAATGATGGAAGATAAGGAGAAAAAAGAAGAAATGGCAAAACAAGAAACACTTAGCAAACCTGCGGTAGATGGTATTAAGCATACTCCAGAGGTAGAAGATACAAAACTAGGTGCTAGATTTGCTGTAAATTCAAACCAGAATACTACATATAATAGAGTATTACAAGCAATAACTAATAATAAATAATAATAATGGCAACAACTATATCAAATGACGTGGTAAGAATTTTCCCTAAGCAGGAAACATTAGCTGCTGCAACAACATTAACAGCGGCAGATTCAGGGAAAACATATTTAATAAGTGGTACAGGTTATACTGTAACTTTACCTGCTCCTCACGCAGGTTTTTCAGTTAAGTTTATCGTAGCAGCAGCATTTAGTACTGATTGTGTTGTACAAACTCCAGCAGATAATAGAGATACTCTAAATGGTGGTGTAATTGTAAACGGTGCAATCGTTGAATCTGATGCAACTGATAGAGTAACTTTTGAAGATGGTGCTGAAAGCATTGGAGATTTTATTGAAATATCTAGCGATGGTACTAGCTTTTTCTTATTTGGAAACGGTAACGCAGCTTCATCTATAACAGTAGGGGAACTATAATAATAATAATAATAATTTAGAAAATGGCAACAACTAATAATTTAACAACAACTTATGCAGGGGAGTTTGCAGGGAAGTATATCTCAGCTGCATTATTAAGTGGTAAAACATTAGCAGCAGGAAACATAACTGTTGTTCCTAACGTTAAGTTTAAGCAAGTAATGAAAAAAGTTTCTACAAACGCTATTGTAAAAGATGCATCTTGTGACTTTGATCCAACATCAACTTTAACTTTAACTGAGAGAATTTTACAACCAGAAGAGTTTCAGGTAAACTTACAACTATGTAAGGCTGACTTTAGAAGTGACTGGGAGGCAGTACAAATGGGATTCTCTGCTTATGATAATTTACCACCACAATTTAGCGACTTTTTAATTGCTCACGTAGCAGATAAAGTAGCTCAAAAAATGGAACAAAACATATGGAACGGAACTAATGCAAATGCAGGAGAGTTTGATGGTTTCAAAACTACACTACTAGCAGACGCTGATGTAGTTGATGTAGCAGGTCAAGCATCTACGAGTTCAAACGTAGCAGCAGAAATTGGTAAAGTTATGGACGCTATTCCATCTGCAGTATATGGTGCAGAAGATTTAGTTATCTACGTACCAAGCAACATCCTAAGAAACTATATTAGATCTTTAGGTGGTTTTGGTGCTAACGGACTAGGAGCAGCAGGTACAAACAACGAAGGTAATCAGTGGTACAATATGGGTAACGCTGTATCTTTTGATGGTGTAGAATTAGTACACGCTCCAGGTTTAGCAAGTGATACAATGATTGCAGCTGAAAGAGGTAACCTGTTTTTTGGAACTGGACTACTTTCAGACCAAAATGAGGTAAAAGTAATTGATATGGCAGATATTGATGGTTCTCAAAATGTGAGAGTTATTATGAGATTTACTGCAGGTATCCAACACGGAATAGGTTCAGATATTGTACTATATTCTTAATGTTTAACTTAAAAATTTAAAAATATGGCTTGTGCATTAACAACAGGAAGAAAATTACCTTGTAAAGAATCCGTAGGTGGATTATCCGCTGTATTCTTTGGTGATTACGGTACACTAGGTAATTTAACCACTACAGGTGGTGAAGTGACTGCAATAAGTGGTTCGCCAACTTTATTTCAGTATGACTTAAAAGGTGCAACAAGTTCTTTAACAACAAATGTTATTTCGTCAAGGGATACAGGTACAACACACTATGAAACGACTTTAGAAATTACATTAACACATTTAGATAAGGCAACTGCTGAGGAATTAAAATTAATTGCAAAAGCAAGACCTCATATATTTGTTAAAGATAACAACCAAACACCTAACTATTTTTTGGTTGGAAAAGAGCAAGGAGCAGAAGTAACTGCAGGTACAGTAGTGAGTGGTGCTAATTTTGGTGAGTTAAGTGGTTTTACATTAACTTTCCAAGCTATTGAAGCAATACCACCATTATTTGTTACAGCAAGTGTAGTTACAGGAGCAGCGAGTGGTACTCAAATAGATCCTGCTTAATAGTTTTTTTTAATTGTAATAATAAAGGGGAGTGAAGTGCTCCCCTTTTTTTATATAAAAAAGTGTAATTTTATTATTATATAAGTATGAAGATTTTACAAACAGGTGGTGCAAACCAAACTCTTACGGTAGTTCCTAGATCATATCCCTCAACAGTTACGCTGACTGTAAGAGATACAAGCACAAATACATCAACAGTTACACAAACAGTAACATTTACAAAATCAAACGACAAAGCAAGTTTTACACACGCATATAATTTAAAAGAGGGTAGATTTTATGATTTAAAATTAGAAGAAGGTATTGGTGCAAATTGGAATCAAGTAACAACACAATGGCAACTAACAACCGATAATTGGGAAAGCGTGTTTTCGTCTTTAGAAACTATTTACCTAGATAAAATATTTTGTACAGACCAAACTATAAATCAAGCTACAAATAGTTATTATACTATTAACAGTGGAGAATACACAGAAACAACAAGTTACCCAGATGATGAGTACACAATAATAGACTAATGAGTAATATTAATATAGTAAATTTAAGTAGTTATGTAGCACCTAAAGTGACAGAGGAAAAAAATAAAGAATTTGTTGCATATGGTGAAGATAATAATTACTATCAATACCTAATAGATCAATATCAAGGCAGTCCAACTAACAATGCAATTATAAATGGTGTTACTGAAATGATATATGGTAAAGGACTTAACGCAACAAACAGCGATAGGAAACCTGAGGAGTATGCAAAGATGGTTACTCTATTTAAAAAAGATGATGTAAAAAAAGTGTGTAGTGACTTTTATTTATTAGGACAAGCTGCTATGCAAATTATTTATAATGTAGATAGATCACAAATAGTAAAAGTAGAACACTTTCCAATACAAACACTAAGAGCTGAAAAAGCAAATGACAAAGGTGAGATAAAAGGTTATTACTATTTTCACGATTGGTCAAAGTACAATAATAGATCAACTGCTAAAAGAATAGCAGCATTTGGTACAACACAAAATGAAGCAAACGAAATATTAGTTATAAAGCCATATAAGGCAGGTTATTTTTATTATGCACCACCTTGTTATATGGGGGCATTACCTTACTGTGAATTAGAGGCAGAGGTAGCTAATTATCACATTAATAACATACAAAGCGGAATGGCACCGAGTATGCTTATAAATTTTAACAATGGTACGCCTGATGAAGAACAAAGAGATTTAATAGAAAGAAGAATATATGAAAAGTATAGCGGTAGTTCTAATGCAGGTAAATTTATTTTAGCGTTTAACGATAATTCAGAAAGTGCAGCTACAATAGATGCAGTGCAATTATCTGACGCACATAATCAATATCAATTTTTATCAGACGAGGCAACTAAAAAAATTATGGTAGGTCATAGAGTTGTTTCTCCTATGTTGCTTGGTATCAAGGACAACAGCGGTCTTGGTAACAATGCGGATGAATTAAAACAAGCGAGTATTTTATTTGACAATATGGTAATTAGAGTTCAACAAGAATATCTAATTGATGCTTTTGAACAAATACTAGCTTACAACAATATTTCTCTAAACCTTTACTTTACTACACTACAACCTTTAGAGTTTACAGATCTTGGAAACAATGTCGTTGATGAAGAAACTAGAGAGGAAGAAACAGGTGTAGACCTTAGTGCAGAAGTAGAACTCAGCGAAGATTTTACTAATGAATTATTGAAGATGGGGGAAGATGAGGACTTAGAGGAGTGGGAGCTAATTGAAGAGGCACCAGTTGATTATGAGAAAGACGAAGAGTTGAATAGTAAAATAGAGTTAGCATCAACAGGAAGTGCAAAGCCAAATGCTAAAAGCGAACAAGATGGAGAAAACAAAGATGGGTTTCGCTATAAAGTAAGGTATCAGTACGCTCCCTTAAAAGAAACTATACGAGATGGTAAAAGTGTAACTCGTGATTTTTGCAGTAAAATGATTGATGCAAAAAAAATATATAGAAAAGAAGATATTATGGCTATGAGTAGTAAGTCAGTAAATCCTGGTTGGGGACCAAGAGGTGCTAACACTTATGATGTATGGCTTTATAAAGGTGGTGGTAATTGTCATCATTTTTGGATGAGAAAAGTATATAGGTCAAAAACAGTAACACCTGATGCAAAAAACCCTAGATCAGAGATTAGTGTTAATGAAGCAAGAAAAGAAGGGTTTAGACCTGAAACAAATGACAGAGATGTTGCAAAGAGACCTATAGATATGGATAACAATGGATTTTTAGCATAAAAAGATGGCACAAGTATTATTTATAAAAGTAAGCACACTAAAAAAACACACAATATTAGACGGTAATGTTGATGTAGATAAACTATTACCATATATCAAAATTGCACAAGAGATACATATACAGAATTTCTTAGGCACAAAATTATATGACAAAATTATAGAGTTTATTAATGCAGGTACACTTACAGCATTAGCAAACCCTAATTATCTAAACCTCGTAAACAACTACATACAACCTGCACTTATACATTTTGCTATGATGGATTATTTACCATTTGCTGCATATCAAGTAAAAAATGCAGGAGTATTTAAACACATAAGCGAAAACGCAGAAAGTGTAACTAAGAATGAGGTAGACTATTTAGTAAATAAAGAAAGAGAATTTGCAGAGTATTATATAAGAAGAATGATAGATCATTTAAATTTTAACTCTAATAATTTTCCAGAGTACAATCAGAATGTAAATGATGATGTGTATCCAGACAAAGACAGTTTATTTAACGGTTGGGTATTATGAGAAAAAGATATAAAGTAAAAGAGAGTAACATAACAAAATTAAAAAAGTATATAAAAAAAATAAAAAATGGCAACACTAACAGGCAATTCAATAAGTAGTACTTATACCAGTCTTTTAAAACTTGGCGATAATGGAGAGCTTAGTGCATCGTTACAAAGCATAAGTGATGGTGCAGGAAATACAACAGGGATTTCGTTAAACACAGGAGGAGATTTAACTGCGTCTGGTACGGTTACTGCAAATGCTTTTAGTGGACCTTTGACAGGTAATGTAACTGGTACTGCAAGTTTAGCATCAAATTTAACAGGTACACCAAATATTTCAGTCGGAACTATTTCTGCCTCAGGGACTATAACTGGCAATGTAACAGGAGATTTAACAGGTAACGTTACAGGTAATGTTACTGGAAATGTAAGCGGTAGTTCAGGATCAACAACAGGAAATGCGGCTACTGCGACTGCATTACAAACGGCAAGAACAATATCTGGTGTATCGTTTGATGGTACTGCAAACATAAGTTTAACAACATCTAACATAGCAGAAGGAAGTAATTTATATTACACAGGAGAGAGAGTAGACGATCAGGTAAACACTTTATTACAAGCAGGTACAGGTATATCAAAAACATATGACGATGCAGGAGGCACACTTACAATAACAAATAGTGCACCTGACCAAACAGTAGCATTAACAGGAGGAACTGGAATTACTACGTCAGGAACGTATCCTAATTTTACAATTACTAATAGTAACCCAGACCAGACAGTAGCATTGACTGGGGGCACAGGTATTACAACAAGCGGAACATATCCAAACTTTACTATTACTAACTCAGCACCTGACCAAACTGTAAGTCTTAGTGAAGGAAGTAATGTAACTATTACTGGTACATATCCAAACTTTACAATAGCTGCAGCGACAGGAGCAGGTATAGCATTAACAGATTTATCTGCAACAGATGCAGGAGGTCTAGGTTCATTTGCTTATAACTCTTCTAGCGGAGTTTTTACATATACTGGTCCTTCAAACTCAGATGTAACAAGTTTAGTAACTAAATCTTTAGTTGATGGTTTAGGTATAGCAGCTAGTACAGCAGCTACATTAGCTACACCAAGAACTATAAATGGTACAGCTTTTGACGGATCGGCAAACATAAGTTTTGATACAGATTCTGTAAGCGAGGGTAGTTCAAATCTTTATTATACTGATGCACGTTTTGACACAAGACTAGGTACAAAAACAACAGATAATTTAACAGAAGGTTCAAGTAATAAATATTTTTCAAATGAACTTGTTGATGACCGTGTAGCTAGTTTGATAGTTGCAGGTACCTCAATATCAGCCACTTACGATGACAGTGCAAATAGTTTAACTATTGCAAATACTGCACCAGATCAAACGGTTGCTTTAACTGGTGGTACTGGTATAACGACATCAGGTACTTACCCTAACTTTACAATAACAAACTCTGCACCAGATCAGACTGTAGCTTTAAGTGCAGGTTCAAATATTACTGTAAGTGGTACATACCCTAATTTTACTATTGCTGCTACAGATACACAAACAGATTCATTTAAAACAATATCAGTAAGCGGACAGAGTGATGTTGTTGCAGATAGTTCAACTGATACTTTAACTCTAGCTGCAGGATCAAACGTAACAATAACAACTACAGCAGGAACTGACACAATTACATTTGCAGCTACAGACACTAATACGACTTATTCTGCAGGTACTGGTTTAGCTTTAGGTGGTACAACTTTTAGTTTAGATGCAGGTCTTAATAATTTAACTGATGCAAATATTTCATCACCTGCAGCAGGGCACATATTAATTTATGATAACAGTAATAGTTATTTTGAAAACGCAACACTTACAGCAGGTAGTAATGTAAGTATTACAAATGCAGATGGAGCAATAACGATTGCAGCAACAAACACAAATACAGACAGTTTTAAAACAATATCCGTAGCAGGTCAAGATAATTTAGTAGCAGATAGTGCAACAGATACACTAACAATAGCAGCAGGTTCTAATGTAACGCTAACTACAACTGCAGGTACAGATACTTTAACAATAGCAGCTACTGATACAAATACAACATATACAGCAGGGACAGGTCTTACTCTTGCAGGTACAGAGTTTTCTCTAACAAATAGTGCCGTTACAATAGGAGGTTCTAGTGTATCTCTTGGGGGCACACTTTCAGCAACATCTGGGGCACTGACTATTGGAGGTAATGGTTCAAGTGGAGGTGTAACAATAAACGATGGTTCTATACAAATGAGAACAGGAACAGGTAGTGTAGCAGAAATAAGAATGTATTGTGAAAGTAGTAACGCACATTATCAAACATTAAAAGCAGCACCACATAGTGCAGGAAGTTCAGCAGCATTAGTTTTACCTACAGCTTCAGGAAACTTAGTTGGTACTGGTGATACTGGTAGTGTATCTACTGGAATGTTATCCGACGATTCTATTACAAGCGACAAACTTGGAGCGGAATATACAAGTGCACAAGCAGTAACAAGTGCTGCAACTATAACATTAGATACAGATGCATACGATGTATTTACTTGGACTGTTGGTCATACTGCAAATATTGACTTTACAAACGTAATAATTGGTAAAGTAAAAACATTAGTAGTAACAGGTGGTGGAAGTTCATACGGTTTAACACTAAGAAATATAAATGGTAGCACTGGTACATTTAACAAAATATCAGGAACTTATGATGACACAAGTTCTACAAAAAATATTATACAAATTAAATTTATATCAACCTCTGAGGCTTGGTACACAATATCTAAAATAGGAAGTTAAAATGTGGGCAAACAATATAGATGGAGAAATAAAAGTATTTAAATATTTACCACACAGTTGGGAAGGAGAGAATGTTTATTTTAAAGGATTTTCAAGCTCACCAGTTGCTGTAAGAGAACAAGAAGGTTTTTTTGAAATAGTAGATCCGCAGTATGATCCAGAAACAGAAGAGCTAGGAGAATTATATTTAGAAGATAACAAATATCATTATATTGTAAAACAGAAATAACAATGAAAGCAATAAATAATCAAGGCACTATAACAATATATCAATCTGTGCCACACACATTACAAACACCGACAGGTACAATTCTTAATGCACCTGCATATACAGATCAAGAACTTAAAGAAAAAGGTTTATTTGATTTAATCATACCTAATGATTATGACGATAGAATACATAATTTAGGTGAGATATATTTTGACAGTGCAGCACAATGTTTTAGAAAAGACACTAAAAATAAAACTTGGTCACAAACTCTTGCAGAGTTAAAACAACAAGCAATAAACAACTTTAAACATAGAATAAGTAGCGAACTTGCTAAGTCAGATTGGTATATAATAAGAGAAATGGAAAATGGATCAGATGTACCGAGTGATATTACAGCTGCAAGACAAAATTTAAGAGATACAAGTAATTCAGTAGAACAAGAAATCAATGCACTTACTAGCAAAGCAAAAGTAGTAACGTATGATTATCCTAATATTGACTAATGAGTCTAAATGATAAATTATTAAAAGCAGCAGCAGTAGATTCTGGTATTACTCCAAGCGAACACTTTGGGGTGATGACATACACAGGTAATGATGAATCAGGACATTCAATAAATGGGGGTAAGTTTGGTGGAGCTGCTTATTTTAATGGCAGTAATGGTGAAATAACTTTACCTGATGGAATACAAAGTAGCAAAATGTCGGTTTCTTTATGGTTGTATTCAGATGTTAATGCACCAACTGATAAAATTGTAATAGAATTTTCTAATGGTTATGGTTTAAATTTTAATACCGCAGCATCTGGTAAAATTGCTGCTCAATATGCTAATTCAAATTCAAGTCATATATTATCTAATTCAACAATATCATCAGGACAATGGTATCATATTGTAGGAGTTTTTAATAGTTCAAGTGCTGCTTTATATATAAATGGTACAAGCCAATCAGGAGGAACTGTTACAGATTATTTAACATCAGACCAAAATACAATAGGTTCAAGAAGAACAGGGCAATACTTTGATGGAAAAATTGACCAAGTAAGAATATTTCATAAAGAATTATCCTCATCAGAAGTATCTACTTTATATGCAGAAACCGCAGCAACAGTAGAATCATTAGATCCGTTATCAGAAGATACAACAGATACACTACAAGTACTTGGTGATACATCTTGCCTTGCTTTGTATCAGTTTGAAAACAATGAGGATGATAAAAGTGGTAACTATGATTTAACAGGTAACGAAATACAATATGCAGCAGGTAGATATGGTCAAGCAGCAAGTTTTAATGGTAGTAGTAGTTATGCAGAAATAACAAGTTCACCGCCACAGGATAGTTCAGGTGTTATGTCGGTTAGTTTTTGGGCAAAAACAACAAATACATCACGAGCTGCATTTTTTATTGTTGAGGGACCTTCAACTGCAAGAGAGTTTTTAAAATTAGAAAATTATGGTTATCAAGGAACAAATTCATTTAGAGTTTCATATAAAAACAACCTTTTAAGTAATATAGATAATGAAGCAATATCTGATGGAGCTTGGCACCATATAGTAATTACTGCAGGAAATGGTAATGTAAAAACATATAAAGATAATAGTTTATTAGCAACACAAAGTGTAACAATAGCAGACGAAACAATAGACAATTTTGTAATAGGTTATAGAAAATATAATAATGATTTATATTTTACTGGAGAAATAGACCAGTTTAGAATATTTAACAAAGAATTATCAGCAAGTGAAGTAACTACATTATATCAAGAAAATTCACTTGTAGCAAGTTATAGATTTGAGGGGAATAGTTCAGATGATAGAAGAACTTATGATGGTTCTGATTCAAATATGAGTTATGAGTTTGGTCTAAATTTTAAGCCAGACTGGATTTGGTTGAAACCTAGAAATCAAACAGAAAACCATAATTTATTTGACAGTACAAGAGGTGTTACAAAACAAATGTTGCCTAATACGTCTGCTGCTGAATCAACACAAGGTAACACAGTAACATCGTTTGATGTAGGTGGGTTTACTACAGGTAGTGATAATAACACAAACAAAAGTGGTATAAATTATGTAGCCTGGTGTCTAAAAGCGAATGGGGGAACAACAGTCAGTAATACTGACGGTGATCTTACCAGTCAAGTTCAAGCCAATACGACGGCAGGTTTCTCTATTGTGACTTGGACATCTTCATCTACTATAAGTGATACGATTGGACACGGCTTGGATAAAAAGCCAGACGCTGTTCTTTACAAAAAATTTAGCAGTACTGGTTCGTGGTTTGTATATACTGATGTAATAGATGGAAGTTGGGATGAAATAGTTTTAAATGATAGTACTGCCGCATCTGATTATTCAGGTACTTATGCAACAAGTACAACATTTAAAAGTGTTACATCATCATCTGGTGCTAATTGGGTTACTTATTGTTTTCATTCGGTTGAAGGATTTTCACATATTGGCACTTATGAGGGGAATGGTTCAACAGATGGACCTTTTGTAGAAACAGGATTTGAACCTGCGTTTTTAATGGTTAAAGATGCTGGTACAGGAAGTACAAACTGGAGAATTATAGATAATAAAAGAAGTACAGTAAATCCAAGAAGAAAAGCAGTATTTCCAAATTTAACTAATGCTGAACAAGATGGTTCACAACACGATGTAGATTTCTTATCAAATGGTTTTCAAATAAAAAACTCAACGTCTGGTTGGAATAATAATAATAGTACACATTTTTATATGGCATTTGCTGCAGATCCAGACACTGAAACCCCTACACTTGCAAGAAGTTTTGCAGCAAGAACATATACTGGTACTGGAAATGATCCATTAGTAATTGATGGTTTAAATCTAAAACCAGGACTTGTATGGATAAAATCAAGAGACCAAGCAAGAGAACATATATTATCTGATATAGTTAGAGGACCAGATAAAGAACTATCATCTAATGACAATTCTGCCGAAGAATCAAGAGGAGTTAAATCTTTTGATAATGATGGATTTACATTAGATAATGCAACACACAATTATAATAATAATGGAGAAGATTATATTTCTTGGGCTTGGGCTGCCGATGACAATGAACCTACTATATTCGGAGGGGCTGCAAAAGCAGTATATAAATTTGAGGACAATGTTAATGATGTAACAGGTAATTATAATGGGACTGCTACATCTATAACTTATAATTCAAGCGGTAAATTTAATAAGTCAGCAGATTTTAGTTCAAGTAATTCACAAATAACAACAAATCTTGCACAATCTGATACTGCTGCTTTTACTTGGTCAGCTTGGATTAAAGTGCACGATTTTCAAGGTATCAGTAATGTTAATGTATTAGGTACAATGAACTCAAGTTCACCATATAACGGAGTAGCAATATTTTTAGATGTTACGGCAATATCTCTTGGTGAGGGTGGTTCTAACATTGGAAACATACTTTCAAGTCCAAGCATAAATACTTGGTATCATATTGTGGTAGCTTATGATGGAAGTAAATTTAAATGTTATGCAGATGGTTCACTTGTTTTGACTGTTACAAACAGTAATACTGATGGTGGTAATTTTTGGATGGGTAAAGGAGGACCAACTACTTGGACTACTTTTGATGGTGAATTAGACCAAGTTAGAATTTATAATGGTGCTGTATCTGATATAGGTGTTGCAGCTTTATATGCAGAAACCACATCCGATAATGACAATTTAACTTTAGCAGCACCAAAAGAAACTATAATTAGTGCTAACGCAAACGCAGGGTTTAGTATTGTAAAATTTACAACACCTGCTTCACCTAGTGCTGATACAAGAATCCCTCACGGTCTTTCCTCAGCTCCTGATATGATAATTTTAAAGAGAACAGATGGCACAGAGGATTGGTATGTATATCATACAGCAATGGGACTATCAAAATTTGTGAGGTTAAATTCAACTGCAGCACAGGCAACTGCAACTAATATGTTTAATACAGTAAATGCAACAGTATTTAATCCAAGTTGGACTTTAACAGGAAATCAACAAGCTATTGCTTATTGTTGGCACTCGGTTTCTGGTTATAGTGCATTTGGTTACTGGCAAGGAGGTACTACTACAATCACAATAGGTTTTAGAGCAGATTTTGTAATGTATCAAGATTTTGGTGCAGGTGGAAGTTGGACTATGGTAGATAGTGTAAGAGGTGATGATGTAAAAGTATTAGCTAATACAAGCGATGCAGAAAGCTCAACAAGTTTATTAACTATTACAGATACAGGTTTTACAGTTACAAGTGAATCAGCTGTTGTAAAAAGATTATATATGGCATTTAAAATAAATTAAAATGAATGGATTTGAACCAACAATATTAGGAATTAGTGTTTATATAATAACAATCGCACAGATAAATGAATATCTACAAGGACTTTTAATAATAGCTACGTTGGTTTATACAGTAATTAAAATAACACAATTATTAAAAAAATAATTAACTTTAAAAAAAAAAATATGAAAAAGATAATAATTGAAAAATTAAAATATCCTCTTGCAATAATAATAAGTATTTATCTTGCAGTACAATTTTTAATTTGTTTACTAACACACTAAAATATGAAACAATTTTTAAATAGAATTTGGAAAGAAATACAAAACGCATTTTGGTTACAAGTACCATATATAATTTACTCAACAGTATGGTTGTTTCTTACAATGTTTTGGGCTACACAGTTTTTTAAATGGTATGTTAAAAATTTTATGTAATGAGACTAAGTAAAAATTTAACACTAGCTGAGGCTGTAAGATCTGAAACTGCAAAGCGTAGACACATAGACAACACACCTACAAAAGAGCAAGTAGATCAACTTAAAATAACTGCAGAGAAAATATTTCAACCAATAAGAGACCACTTTAACAAACCAATATATGTAACAAGTATGTTTAGATGTGAGAAACTAAATACTTGGGTTGGGGGTGCTCAGTTTTCTGCACACAGGCACGTTGATAATTTAGGTGCTATTGATATTGACAATGATGGTACAGATGTATCAAACAAAGATATATTTGATTTTATAAGAAACAATTTAGACTTTGATGTACTTATATGGGAATATGGTACTAAAGAATCACCTGCTTGGGTGCATTGTAGTTATAACTCGAGTAGAAAAAACAGAAAGTATGTTTTACAAAACTATTTTGATGAGCATAGTATATCACGAACAATAGAATATAAAGATGTCAAACCGAAAAAGAAAGAAGTTCAAAGAAACGAAACTAGGCAAGTTCCTAATAGGAAAGTCAGGAGTGTTCCAAAGCCTAGCAGAGACGATTCCTGATGCAGGGGTTTTAGGGCTTGTAAAAAGACTTTTAGTAGACGATAAGGATATACCCTTACAAGATAAAGAAACAGCTCTTAGAATGCTTGATTTAGAGCTTGAGGAGATGGAATCGGTTACCCGAAGATGGGAGGCGGATGCTATGTCAGATTCTTGGCTTAGTAAAAATGTAAGACCTTTAACTTTAGTATTTATGGTTTTAGTTTATACAGCAGGATTTTTTTTAAATTATGAACTTGACAACATAAACCAAATTGTACTTTTAATTATAGGAGCTTACTTTGGTGGGCGATCTTTTGAAAAATCAAGATTAAACTAATATTATATAGTAAATACTATAAAATATAATTTATATATTTAGTATTGTTAATACTATATAGTATGTCTAAAAAAACAATAATACGCAAATTTGATAAGCTGTTTAGTAGGTGGGTTAGACTGTCTAACGCAGATTCTAAAGGATATTGCGAGTGCATTACTTGTGGTCGTAGTTATAAATGGAACGATATTGACGCAGGGCATTTTGTATCTCGTAGGCATTTAGTTCTAAGGTTTGATCCACGTAATGTTTTTCCCCAATGTAAATACTGTAATAGATTTTTAAACGGTTTGCAATATATAATGGGCAAACGTATTGATGAGCTCTTAGGTATTGGTACTGCTGATGAACTTATACAAATATCAAAACAAACTCACAAGATAGATAAGATAGATCTAGAAATAAAATATACTCAGTATTTGGAATTATCAAAAAAACTTAATAAGTTTGAATAACAATTAAATTAAAACTATGAGTAATACTATAAGTGATTTCTTAGAAAATCAAAACGAGGATAATATAAATCCTATTGCACATATACAAGCTAACGGTTTCCTAAAAGACCAAATAAGTTATCTAATTAAAAAAATAGATACGCTTGAAGATGAACTAGATGAAAAAACTCTAGAGATAAATAAACTTAGATCAGAACGTGATTCTGCTATTGATGAGAATCTTACATTAACACACCAAATTAAATACTTAGAAAATGGCACTAGCAAATAAAGAATCAAGACAATCTACTATAAAGTTTATAGAACAAGGCAAAGAATGGCAAGGTAAAAACGGTGGTCAAAAGATGCAAGAATACAAACTTGAAATGGCTAACGGAGATATGCCAGTATTTAATATTCCAAGTAATACAACATTTCCATATCAAAGTCGAGATACTATTGTATATTTACTCACCGAAAGAGAAATAAACGGTAAAATAAATCAGTACGCAAGTGTTGATAAAATAGCAACAGAAAATTTAAACAGACCTATGGAAAATCAATTACCAACAAAGGAAGAATCTATTGCATTAGCAGTAGCATTAAAAGAGGCAAGTAACTTAGTAACATCTGATATTTGGCAAAAATGTAACAGTCTTAAAAAAGATGACGACATAATTGCTGCTAAAGATAAAATACTAAAAGAAACAGTTACAGTTGCAGGACTAATGTATAAAGTATTAATAGCTAAACCACAAAATAATGAGTAATTATTCAGCACCTAAATATAATTTTGCAAGTGGTGTATATACTAAAACAGCACCACAAGATTTTGTACACTCAAAGATGAGCATACAGTATAATTCATTTATTAAGTGGACACAAACACCTGAGGTACAACAACACATAAAAGATAACGATGGGTATTTAAAAATTGATACTTTATATTCAAAAGACAAACAAAAATTGTTTTCTAAATTAAATACACTACAAAAGAAAAAAGAAGTAACCTCTGCACAGCATAGTCCAGATCGCAATAACAACGGTGATAATGCAGAGGACCTACCATTCTAATTTAGTAGGAGTAGATAAACAACTTGATAAACTCCATAAAATATATAATGGTGAAATCAAAGAAGGTTTACGACTTGTACCTGACCTAGATGAATACTGGAGATATAAAAAAAATAGTTTCAATATAATTCTAGGTCATAGTAGTACAGGTAAAACTACTACAATGCTTTACTTTTTTGTACTCTACGCAATTAAATATGATCTAAAGTTTCTTATTTACTCTGCAGAAAATGATCCTGCTAATATTTCCAAAAAACTTATAGAGTTTCTTACTGGCTTACCATTTCAAAAAATAGAAAAAAAGACTTGGGAGAAAAAACTAAAATGGGTTGATGAACATTTTAAATATATTGACATAGATAAATTTTACTCTGCAACAAGTTTATTAGATGAGGCAGCCACTATAAAAAAATCATTTGACTATGACAGTTTTTTGATTGATCCATATAATTCACTTAGCAAGGATAAAAACTTAATGAAAGAATACGGTAATCACGAGTACGATTATTATTGTATAAGTCAAATGCGTATGTTTACAAGAAAGATGAAAGTATCTATTTACTTAGTAACACACGCTGTAACAGAATCATTAAGATTAAAACACGCTAACGGTCACCCATTTGAGAATCATATAAAGCCACCAAGTCCTGGTTCAGCAGAAGGAGGTGGTAAATTTTTGAATAAATGCGATAATTTTTTAATTATTCATCGTTACGTTTCCCATCCAGAATTTTGGTTTTATACATACCTTGCAGTTATAAAAATAAAAGAAATAGATACAGGTGGTAGACCTACTCCAATAGATTCACCTATAGAACTTAGATCAATAGCAAATAACGTAGGCTTTAGCGTAGGTGGCAAAAACTTACTACATTTGATAAAAAAAAGTGATTCTTGAAATAGCATACAGAAAACATAAGACTTGGCTTAGAATTTGTAAGAGCTTTGGTTGTAATGAAGATACTTGTAAAGATCTTGTTTCTGAGATGTATATTAAGATTGATGACCTTACAAAAAAAGGTAAGGATCTTTCTTACGGAGATAATGACATTAATTACTGGTACTGCTATAAGATTTTACGTCACCTGTTTTTACACCTTAAAATAAAAGAGAAAAGAATATCTTTTGTATCTGATGATTATTTATTAAATATAAAAGATGACGATTATATTGACTTAGAAAAGTTTGGTAAAGAGTTTGACAAAGAGCTTGAAAAACTTAATGAGTATGATAAAGCAGTATTTAAAATCATAAGTAGTGGTAAAAAAATAAGTGAGCTATCAAGAGAAACTACAATAAGTTATGTATCTTTAAGAAACACTTGGCTAAAAACAAAAGAGTATTTAGAGAATAAAATAAAAAATTATGATTGGGTTAGGGGACATAGTAGAAAAAATAATTAGAGTTATAACATTTGGTCAAGGTAAAAAATTAGCAACTAGGGTAGCAAAGATGTTTGGCTATGAAGATTGTGGTTGCGACAGGCGACAAGAAAAACTAAACAAATTTCAAATTAAAATTAAAAGATGAAGGTACAGTTATCTAAAAATGACTATGAAAAGTGGAAACGATTCAAAGGCTTTACAGGAAATCAGATAACATCAACTGATCTGAGACTTATAGAATATCTACACTCAAAATATTTTAATCACCCCCTTGAAACTTTGTGCACCTGCAGAGGAGAAAAAATTGTAGGTAAAGTACAGGCTTGGGTAGATGATATAAATAAAATATATGAGAATGGATATAACGACAACACATAATTTTGAACAGTCGGTAATAAATATTTTAAATCTAGATGGTTGGAATTTAGAATGGTGTGGTGGCAATTATGAGCATTACGATTCTAAAGGATTTACACCTAAACAACAAGAGTGTGTTATAGAGATGAAATTTAGAAACAAGTATTATGAAAGTAAAATGCTTGAAAAATATAAATATGATAAACTTATGCAAGTAAAAGATGTGCATAAATTCTATTTAGTATTTGATCCAAAAGGTATGTATATGTTTTGGCTGAATGGTCCAAAGTTTAATTTACCAATACCAGAGGATTTATATTGTCCTGATACTACATTATGGACAAAGAAAAAAGAAAATAAAAAAGTATATTTGCTAGAAGAAAGTCAGGCAAGTTTAATAAGACAAGAAAATGGATTTCACAGAATCGTATAAAAAGATAGATGCACTTAAAGATTTAGAGTGTGATAATAATATATTAACTGTTGGTCAAACACTTAATAAGTGGGCTAGTATGAAAAGTACACCAGAGCTACAGAATATTATATCTGCATTTTTAGATATACAGTGGTATTTGATTGATCTTAAAAGACAGAGAGATTTGGCATTAAGAGGTATCTTAGAATATAAAAAAGATAAACTTGAAGCACAAAGAGATATGCAGGAGGCGATAGATCAACTAAAGAGATATGAAAATAAACATCTACCCAGAGATTGAGGGAGATAATTTTAGTGAAGAGCATTTAATGAGATTGTATAATACACTTGAAATATTATACGATGAATTTACAACTGTTCCAGAACAAGATAGTAAAATAGTTGTTGATGACGGTGCAGAGGTTATAGAATTTACTATGATACAAAAAAAATATCAGGCTACAAGAGATGGTCTAAATGTAATAATGCTATACAAAAACTTTGACAGTATATGATAAATTTATATAATAAAGATTGTATGGAAGCTATGAAAGATATGGCTGACAATCAATATGATTTAGCTATTGTTGATCCACCTTATGGTTTAGAAAGATTCAAAGCTTCAGATGGAGGTAACAGTAAAAAAATTAAATCTTTTGGAGATAAAAATAAAAATTGGAATAACATAAAACCAAATAAAGAATTTTTTAACGAACTTTTTAGAGTTAGCAAATACCAAATAATTTGGGGTAGCAATAATTTCGTTTTACCTACAAGTGAGTATTTTATAATTTGGCAAAAAAGCAATGCTTTAGATTTTAGTTTTGCAATGGTTGAACAAGCTTGGACTAATGTAAAAAAACCTGCTAAACTTTTTGTTAATTTACACGTTCATAATAAAGATAAAAGAATACATCCTACACAAAAACCTGTAAAACTTTATGAATGGCTTTTAATGAACTATGCTAAAAAGGGATATAAGATATTAGATACTCATTTAGGTTCAGGTTCAATAGCAATAGCTTGTCATAATTTAGGATATGATTTAGATGCTTATGAGATAGACAAAGAATACTATGAAGCAACTATGAAAAGATTTAATAATCACACATCACAAAAACAACTTTGGACTTAATAATATTAGATATGCTAGATAATCAAATTAAACTACTTGACGGAAAATTTTATGACAAAACAAAACTATTGTCTGATATGTTAGACGATAATTTTTACTATGGCTTTATGCACAAATGGGCATTTAGCAGTAGCTCAATAAAACTCCTCCTACAATCACCAAAGACTTACCATAATGTTATGCAATATGGATCACCAGAAACACAGCCACTAAGAGACGGATTTTTAGTGCACTTACTTATACTAACACCAGAATACTTTCATAAACAAATATTTGTAGATGTACAAAGTAAGAATACAAAGAAATATAAACTAGCACAAGAAGAACACGGAACTGTATATACAATAAAAGAGAAACACGATGCAGAAAGATTAGCAGATGCTTTCTTTAGAAACGAACCTGCTATGCAACTTATAAAAGGTTGTAAGGTAGAATATCCTGGTGTAGGTCTAGTACAAGATAAACCATTTAGAGGTAAAGCAGATGTCCTGGCAGATAATTGTATAATAGATCTAAAAACTACAAGCGATATAAGAAAGTTTGAGAAATCAGCTTATTGGTATTCGTATGACGTACAAGCCTACATATATACAGAAATTTTTGGTGTAGATAACTTTCAGTTTATTGTTATAGATAAATCAAGCTGTGATATTGGTATAAGTAATTATGTAAGTAAAGACTTTATAAAATCTGGTAGAGATAAAGTAGCGTATGCACTTAAAGTATATCACGATTATTTTGAAACTGAAATGACAGATTTAGACGCATATTATCTTGATATAAATTTATAATATTAACTTTTTTTTATATCTTGCAAGACTAACTTTTTATTATGAAAGAAACATATAAAATGGCAAAAGAAATCAAGGAGGTTACAGGTTTAAACTTTCTTGAAAAAAATAGAAAAACAGAATATGTAGAGGCAAGATCATTTTTTGTACACATATTGAAAAACTATTACAAGTATAGAAACAAAGACATAATAAATATATTTAATGAATTAGGGTTTGCTATGGATAGTGCAACACTATGTCACTCGCTAAAAATGTTTGAAGTATATGAGAGAAATAATATAAGAATGCAAGAGTGGTTTGACAGCTTATTTGAAAAGCCAAACTACCAAAGCCGCAAACATACACAAGCATACATAAAAGCAAAGCTAAAATACTTACCAGAAGATGTGCTAATTAAATTTGCAGCTATGATAGACACAATACTAAAAGAAGAAATGTCTATGGAAGAATTAGAAAAAGTAACTTGGGAGTGGTGATAAAAAAATAAAATGAACATAGGTAAAAATGGAAAAGCATTTCATAACAATTATGCAACACCAAATTATATATACAAACCTTTAAAAGATGAATTTAATTTTGATTTTGATCCTTGTCCACTAAACCACAATATAGAAGAATGGGATGGTTTACAAATAGAATGGGGTGTTAGTAATTTTGTAAATCCACCATATGATAGAAAAACTAAAGAGGCGTTTATAAAGAAAGCTATTCAAGAATATAAAAAAGGTAAAACAGTTGTTATGCTTTTACCCGTATCTACATCTACTAAAATATTTCACGAACATATATTAGTAAATAATCCTGAAATTAGATTTATAAAAGGTAGAATTAAATTTGATAGAAATAAAGCAGGAACATTTGATAATATGATTGTAATATTTAAAAAACATCAAATAGTGTAAAAAAATATTATATTTGTTATTATACTCTTGAATAATCAAGTTTTTTCAAGTTGGCAAGGCGAGTAATAAGTACATATATATTTAAACCAAAGAAGAAAAGACCAGGCGTTCATAGCAAGAATGCTAGTAGATCACAAGTAGGATATAAAAAGAAATACAGAGGTCAAGGTAAAAAGAGATGACACACGGAGGTAAAAGACAAGGAGCAGGTAGAAAATCAAAAGCACAAGAGGTAAACTTAATAGAGAAGTTATCACCACTAGAGGATGCAGCTTATCTTGCACTAAAAGATGGTGTAGAAAAGGGAGACTTTAAATTTGTACAATTATTCTATCATTACTTTGCAGGTAAGCCAAGAGAAACACAAGATATAAATCTACAACAAGAAAGTCCTATATTTGAAGTCAAAGTCTTAGACAATGACACAAAGAGTTGAAACTAACATAGTATTCAATCACGGCTATAATTTTTATAGATCAGACAAGAAAATATTAATTGAACAGGGCGGCTCACGAAGCGGTAAAACTATGAACCTGTTAATGTGGATTATATTTGATTATTGTAGTATAAACACAGGTAAAATTATTACAATCACAAGACGAGTAATGCCAAGTCTCAGGGCTACAGTTATGAGAGATTTTTTTGAGATACTACGCAAGTATGAATTGTATGATGAAGAAAAACATAACAAATCAAACAGTGAATATATACTAAACAATAATATTATAGAATTTATATCTTTAGATCAACCTGCTAAGATTAGGGGGAGGAAAAGAAACTTACTATTTATAAACGAGGCTAATGAGATTGACTGGGAGAGTTGGCAACAATTAATATTTAGAACAGAGGGCAAAATTGTAATTGACTATAATCCATCAGAAAGCACACATTGGATATATGACAAAGTTCTTGTTAGAGATGATGTAATATTTTATAAGACTACATATAAGGATAATCCATTTATAGATAAAGGACTTATTACAGAGCTTGAAAGATTAAAAGAAACTGACGAGGAATATTGGCAAGTATTTGGACTTGGAGAGAGAGCATTATCAAGAACACAAATATTTACATTTGGTACTGTAACTAATATACCAGAACAAGCCAAACTATTATCTATTGGTATAGACTTTGGCTACACTAATGATCCAACTTGTGCAGTAGAGGTTTATAAATTAGACCACACACTTTACATTAACGAATTACTGTATAGAACTATGATGACCACAAGTGATATACATAAGTTTTTATTAGAAAAGAATACAAGCAATACTTTGTGCTTTGGTGATAGTGCAGAGGTAAGACTAATAGATGAACTTAAAAGAATGGGCAATAATATTAGACCTAGTGTAAAAGGTCAGAATAGTATTATGGCAGGTATTGATTTATTAAAAAGATATAAACTAATGATTACAGAAAGTTCTACAAATGCAATAAGAGAGTTTAGAGATTATAGATGGAAAAAAGATAAAGCAGGTAGACTTACAAATATTCCAAACGAGGGCAGCGATCATATTCCTGATGCTACCAGGTATGCAACCTATAGCCTAATGAGCAAACCTAATTATGGTAAGTATGCTATTCGTTAGAGGACTCTCTAAGTCTAAGCTCTTCCATAGCTGCTTGTATAAACTGTGCCGCAGTTACGATCTCACCCTTGACTTGTGAAGTCTCCATATTTTTTAAATCGTATATCATATTGCTAATGTAATAAAAAAAAAGTTATCAAAAAAATTTGATAATATAAAATATTGTTGTATATTAGCTTCATAATGAATTTTACAAAAGAAATACTATCAGATGATGTTTTAGAAACATTGCTGAAACTACCAGAGTACCAAAGAAAGCACTTAGCAGCTTTTTTAATAGCATCTACTTTATCTCCTGATTCAAGAGATAATTGTGTTGCTGATATTAATAATACTGAAAATTTAAAAGATGAACCGTTACCTTTCTAAAATAAAAACATACTTATTTAACTTTTGCGTTTACATTTTACCAATTTGGATTTTAGTTATCCTATTTGTAATTTTGCAAAACATAGCAGATAAAGCTATGGGCATACTATGAGCAGACCTACAGACATAGCGATAAACAAAGTATTTTGTCATTACGATTTAGATTTTCTAAAGACATTAGACATATCGCAGTTTGAGGACTTATTTATCCAGGACGCAATACACGATCCATATAAACATAAAGTATTGGACATAGACCTAAAAGATATAGACTTTCAAGAAGTACAACAACAAATATTAAAAATATAAATGCTCATTAATTAGGTTTTTTTTTCATTTCAGTTAATTTGGTTTATTGTTAGAGGGTTTTGAGCAGCCCTCTTTTTTTTGAAAAAAAGTGTAGTTTTGTATTATATAAATATGAAACTTACAATCACAGTTCCTACAACTTTGTCTGATATGACACTACATCAGTATCAGAGGTTTGTAGATATACAGAATCAAAATGACGATCAAACATTTATATTTCAAAAAATGATTGAGATATTTTGTGGGCTTGATTTAAAAGATACATTCAAACTAAAAGTATCTGATGTAAGCGACATATCTCAAAGCATTATAAAAATATTAGAAACAAAACCAGATCTAATACAAAGATTCTGGTATAACGAAATAGAGTATGGGTTCATACCAAATTTAGAAGAAATAACACTTGGAGAGTTTGTAGACTTAGAAAGCTATATGAAAGAATGGAAAGATATGCACCTTGCTATGAATGTTTTATACAGACCAATAACAATTAGTAAGAAAGGTAAATATCAAATAAAAGAATATCAAGCCAGTGATACCGATATAATGAAGAAGATGCCGCTTGATGTTTGTTTTAGTTCCCTGCTTTTTTTTTACAATTTAGGGATAGACTTGTCAAGCAATTTGATGGATTATTTGGAGGAGGAACAGTGGAACAACCTTTCTCAAATAGAAACCAGTTCAACCAAAGGTGGGGTTGGTATTCAGCAATTTACGAACTCGCTAAAGGAGATATTACAAAGTTCAAAGATATCACCGAACAAGATTTAAAAACTGCATTGATGGCTATGATGTATTTGAAAGAAAAAAACGATATAGAAAAAATAGAAATGAAAAGAAATGTCAGATAACACAGCAATAAGATCATATTACTTAGTATCAGAAACTATAGAGAGTGCACTGCTAAGCAACTCAATTACTAAGACAGTAACAATAGGAGATATATCAGATGTAGATTTAGGTAAACAAACAATATTCCCTCTTGCACATTTTATAGTAAACAATGTCACAGTAACAGAGCAAACACTACAATACAATATGACTGTACTTGTTATGGATATAAAAGATACAAGCAAGTCAGAAGAAACAGATAAATTTAGAAAAAACACAGATGAGCAAGATATTTTAAATACACAGCTTGGTGTTCTAAATAACCTTATGCAAAAATTAAGATTTGGTACTTTACATACTACTGGTTATAGATTAGTCAATGATCCAGTTTGTGAACCTTTTGCAGATAGATTTGAAAATAACCTTGCAGGTTGGAATGCAGATTTAACAATAGAAATTAGAAACGATTTAAATATATGTTAGTATTCTCAGATAAGTTTAACGCAAGAATAGAAGATTTTTTTAA
>VTLG01009270.1_pt1 | contig 53947 bp, 78 predicted proteins | sample 4694571 | NCBI WGS metagenome assembly VTLG01 (sample SAMN12604809, study PRJNA352737) | marine metagenome | biome: ENVO:00000447; feature: ENVO:00000209|ENVO:00000569|ENVO:01000036; material: ENVO:00002151; isolation source: viral sequences binned using virsorter ... | reverse complement strand
GATATAGCTTTGGATCACGACGTGCCAGTGTATATCGTTGTTTCTGTTATTTCTGCCTTGTCCCCAAATAACAAATGGGTGCGTAATCTTGTCAATGCCGATGCCTTGATCGGTGCGTTTATTCGCGGCGATGGCATTGACTCAGTGAAAGTGTCAACTTACCACGCCATGAAAAATAAGGCTTGGGACATACTAGCAACCAAGCCCGACTATGACGGCGCAAAAAGAATGCTCAAGGGGCAGAAAATAACGTCCTTCTTTTGTGACATCATGGGCGAGTTCAACGTGACAATCGATGGTCACGCCAGAAACATTGCTTACAATGAGCGAATTGGTTTGACCGATGAACGGACCAATATTGGTGTCCGTGAATATCGCGGGCTTCAAGATGCGTATATGGATGCCGCGCAAGAAATCGACATTATGCCGTACCAACTACAAGCCATCACTTGGCGAGTGTGGCGGGATCGGTACGGCATCAAATAATGTCAGCGCATTGCTTCAAAGTTTGGGGATTACCTAGATGTTTCTGTCCATTGGTTCGGGGGCAGGGTGACGGGGTGATCGGATCGGCAGCGAGTCGCGGGGCTAGTCGATCATTTTCGGGTGCGACAAAAAATCCGTGCCCACGTGTTCAATAGCTAGCAATCGTGTGCTAGTGTCTAGGAACTCGCAGCCAGTCGGCAGCGGGACAACAACAAGGAAGGACTAAAAACTATGTTAGATTTAATCCCACAACGGGCGGTGGATTCCGCCGATATTAACGATCGGGTCGTACAGGTCAGACACAAAGATATTGACGATGTCAGCCTATACGAACGCTTCGGACAAATCCGGCGGGTGCCGATTGAGGCTTTAACTGGCAGCAGGGACATAATCGAACCAACCCGAATAGATGATTTCCACGCATTGCAGAACAAGGCGACGGGTTCCTTGCTCAATGTCAGGCCAGTCGGCAAACACTACGCACTGGTTCCCCACGATGAACTATTCGCACAACAGGCAGAAATATTGCGAGATAGCAATATTCCCTTAGATGATGTCGATGTTTTGGATCGCATCTACGAACAGGGGGCGCGGGTTCACCGGACAATCCACTTCAACGATATGCAAAGCCAGCACGACACACGATCAGGTCAGGCGGATGTGGTCCGGTGTCGTATGGACATATTTAATTCTGTTGATATGTCTTGGGCTTTCCAGATCTTTTCCGGTGCTTATCGTGACTTGTGCCGCAATACTTTGGTGTTTGGTGGGGAAAAGGCATACCACCAGCGGAAGGTTCACAAGGGGGCTTTGTCTCCAGAGGCCATGATAGAAAAGGCTACTTTGGGCTTGGATATGTGGCAGAACCAAAAAGAGCAAATGACCCTTTGGCGTAAATCACCGCTCACAGATCGGGTTTTTGCTGGCATCCTAAAAGACACTATTTGCAAAAAAACCACGAAGGCTGCGGCTGTCGATGAAAACTTGTCGGTGAATGAAAGGCGTCTTAACTGGATGCTTGAAAGATTCAGCGAAGAAAAGAAGGAATTGGGGTCAACCTTGTGGGCTGGGTTCAACGCCTTGACGCATTGGTCCACGCATTTACCGGATGCCAGAAAAGAGGGCCGGAACGAGTGCAAGCGATACACAAGAGCGGATCAGGTGCGGCATATAGTAGACGGGGCTGCTTGGCGGTCCTTAGAACTGGCGGCATAAATGCACGATATTATTGCCTCTGCTTTTAAACTTGTTTGGATCGTCTTATTGGTCCTTATCATCCTAGCAATCTTTGGTTAAACGAAGGGAAAACCAAATGCAAAACTTACCAACAAACTTAATGAATCAACTTAAAGATCTGCACGACAATTTCGAAGATTATTTCCGGAGGTGTGAGCGAGATCGGGTGCTCAGGGCACTACGCAACGGCGGCTTGCCGCAAGACTACCAGCATCAAGGGGTCACGATGGATCAGGACAGCGGCGCGAGGTATCTCGCCACTGGCAATGATACCGACATGCACGGTAACCCGCTTGCGGTGGATGATCACATGGCAGGCAAACCAGCGGCAACTTGGGTCAAGCTTACCAAGACCGATGTGAGGATTTTGGCGTATCTTGAAAAAGGATTCATTGCGGTTCCCACCATTGCTGGCAATTTGTCAATAACGCGGGAAAGTGTTCATAGTGCGTTTTGGCGTATCAAACAGCATGGACACGAGATCGAAGCACGGCCTACCGGAAAGCGTAAACATGGCTACGATAAGATCTACCGCATCAAGTCGGCATCTAACAAAGATATTGCCAGCGGCTAGAATCTATGGTTTAACGATGGGGCGGGTGCTTTTGCCCGCCTCGTACAACAGGAAGGAAGAACGATGAAAACCACACTTTTAAAGCCTGAGCTTACCGCACAAGAATCTAAAGACATGATCGTGATCACTGAGAAAGAGTGTGCGGTTATCCGTTCGCTTGTTTCCGGTATCAGTGCACAAATAACAGCATTAGATCATGCTTTGAACTCTATCGGTGTTGAGTCTTGGGTTGCTAGCGATCATCCACGCACACTGGCAAACTACAAGTTTACGATCAAAAACGAGGATTAAAGAGTTACCCTGCGCGGGGGGCTAATACCGCGCTTTTTCCTCCCAACTGGCCCTCGACTTAGTGTCGGGGGTCTTTTTTGTGGGCGAACCCAGAATATAGTCTTGCGGGTTGTAATCGCGGGATATATCGGCGGGTACTTGGTGCGGAATTGCTGTGCCTCTTGGCATATAAACAGCGGTCTAAAGTTATCAGCATGGCAAAATGTCAATGGGAATGACTAAAACGCGGGCGGGTGCGCGACCTTCACATAGTCCGGCGGGTTATTGGCGGAGGTCATACGGTGTCAGGGCAAGCCTTGGCCTCACCGATGGGGAAATTGATATAGGGGTCAGTAGGGCCACCGGGGGGGTACCAGTACCTGTATGCAATCTCGCCATCAATTTGCTTGACAGGGGTTATCGATACAGCTAAAAGTAGTGTGTAGGGAGAAACCCCGGCGATTCATCCCTACATATGGATGTATCCCGGCGGGGGTACCCCGATTGTACAGTCGTATCCCGGAATTGTCAAGCCCAAATTATTTTTTTCTTGACTTATATGATACGTATCCCCATAATAGGTGCGTAGGTTGGTTCGAAAATAGCACATCTCCCCGATTTCGAAGCATATTCTGTAAAAAGCGAGCTTGTGGCTACACGAACTCACACCTACATCTCCTTAAAAAACGAAAGATCGACTATGTATACAGCGATGCTGCTTCTATGTTCTATGTATCAGCCTAACGAATGTATGAAAGCGATAGATAACAAGGGTCCGTACCTCACAGAGAAGGCGTGTGAGCAACGAATTGTTACTATGATAGAAGATACGCGGCTACTTTTTCCGTATTTAATCCAAAAAGGCTATCGCTGTGAGTACAATGATGGTGAAAGAACATAAATTATGAATCTTCTACCCCAACCACGCACCAAAAAGCGTGAACTAACCGAAAAACAGACCAAATTCCTAGATATCCTGTTCGAAAACGGTGGTCAGGTGACCAGAGCAGCCGTAGATGCAGGGTACTCTGAGGGATCTGCAGGTTGGTTACGCAAAAATCTAGCTGATGAGATAGTCGAACGTACTAAAGACGTACTTTCTATGAACGCATTTAAGGCCGCTACACGCCTTGTAGACACAATAGACAACCCTGCCCCCGAACGAGGTGATGACTTACGCCTCAAGGCCGCTGAGAGCCTCTTAAATCGCGTAGGAGTACGTCAAGCAGAGACAATAAACCACAATGTGACGGCTATGCACGGCGTAGTCCTGCTGCCACCCAAAAAAGAGGTGGTTATAGATGGCGGGTAGACCAAAGAAAGCCCCCAACGCCCCTAAAGCCACGTACCACCTGTCCAAGCGGGAACTTGCCCGTCGTGCCGCCCAAAAGAAACTCACAGCAGCCAAGAAGAGTGCAGAGAAGGTAACCAAACGAGCGGAGGGTAAGCGCAAGTATGCTAAAAAGATTGCAACTAGCATGGGCAAAGTTGAAAATGCCCTCAACGCCAAAGCTACCACAGTTATCGATCAGGGGGATCTTACCGATCTGCCCCCTCCGGTCACTGACCTCGTCGAAGATGCAGAAGTTATATTCAAGCCTAACGACGGTCCCCAAGAAGATTTCCTGTCTGCTGGCGAACGTGACGTTCTTTACGGAGGGGCCGCCGGGGGAGGGAAAAGTTTTGCGCTTCTTGCGGACCCGCTACGTTATTGTCACAATCCTAATCATCGTGGTCTACTCCTGCGCCGGACTCTTGATGAGCTAACCGAACTCATAGACAAGTCACGCCAACTCTACGTCAAGGCGTTTCCCGGTGCGAAGTTCCGTGAGTCGAAGTCTACGTGGCACTTCCCGTCTGGTGCTACGATCTGGTTCACCTACCTCGACAAAGACAAAGACGTAACCCGCTTTCAAGGACAAGCATTCAACTGGATAGGTATCGATGAGATTACACAATACCCCACGCCTTATGTCTGGGACTACTTGCGTTCTCGCCTTCGCACTACTGATCCTGAACTCCAGCAACACCTGTACATGCGCTGCACTGCCAACCCGGGGGGAGTGGGAGGTTGGTGGGTCAAGAAAACCTACATAGAAGGAGTCAAACCCAACAAGGCATTCCCTGCCTTCGACATAGAAACAAAGAACAACTTCTTGTGGCCCGACGGTCACGAAAAAGCAGGACAACCCCTCTTCTACCGCAAGTTCGTTCCTGCACGTTTGACCGACAATCCGTACCTCATGGCAGACGGGCAGTACGAGGCGATGCTCAGATCACTGCCGGAAGTCGAACGCAAGAGACTCCTAGAGGGTGACTGGGATGTAGCAGAGGGAGCAGCCTTCCCAGAGTTCTCTCGTGAGAAGCACGTCGTAGAGCCTTTCGAACTTCCGACGAACTGGCCTCGCCTACGAATGGCAGACTACGGATACGCTGCACCATCCTGTGTCCTCTGGGGTGCCATCGACTGGGACAACAACATCTGGATCTACAGAGAGTTATACCAAAAACACTTGACAGCAGAAGAGTTAGCCGCTAAAATACTAGAAGCCGAACAACTAGATCCTCTACCACACTACACGGTCCTTGACTCGTCTTGTTGGAACAAGACTGGTTTTGGGCCTTCAATCGCAGAAGTGATGATGAGAGCAGGTGTGCGTTGGACTCCAGCAGACCGTAACCGCATACAGGGTAAGATGGAAGTGCACCGACGCCTAGCGAACGATCCATACACAAACGAACCCCGCCTACGCTTCTTCTCTAGCTGCCAGAACATCGTCAAGCAGATTGCAGGTATACCCTTGTCCAAGACGAACAGCGAAGATGTAGACACGAAGGCAGAGGACCACGCATACGATGCCCTGCGCTACGGAATGATGACACGCATGACAGGCTACGCATCGATACACAAACAACTAGGTGCGATAAAAAGCCAAGTCCACCAAGTTCAAGACGAAGTATTCGGATACTAAATGGCAAAGAAAACTTTTCAACAGCTATCTAGCGAAATCGTAACGAAAGCAAAAGACGGTACCCTCACTATAGGAGAGGCTATTGACTTTGCGTTAGATTCTCGTGTGCCTTTGCCAGAAGATTACAACGTAAAAAATAAAAAGGGCGAATACCCTGCCCGTAAAAGAATAGACCAATTAAAAAAGAGCCTTTCCGTATTACAAAAAAAGGCACCCGACGCTTTTCCTTTGGGAGTAGATACTCCACTCAAGGATATGCGTCAGCCGGAAATTGTGTTTTTGTTTAGGCGTGACGGTTCTCCTGACATGTCTAACCGTGCATACAATTATCAAACATTTGAAAACACGTTTTTTGGTGCCCTCAAAGGCAAACGAATTGAACGATTTTTTGAAGTAATAGATGGCAACGAAGAGGATATGTATCCTCGACTTGCTGGCACTGGTAACCCTATGGGAACACAGCGCACGGGTCTAGCTGGTGAACGTCCCATGCAGGGAACGCTACCTAAAGCAGACCTAGATGCTATTTACAACGAAGCTTTACCTGAGATTCGCGCAAACTACGATGAAAAAACAGCACGAATTATCGAATACCACAGAACAACATTTCAACGTCCAGAACAACTTTTGAATCTCAAAGCAAGTGACGTTGTAGTTAGCGGAGATGTTGTTACTGTAAAGGGCAAGATAACAACAGGAAGAGATCACAAGGGAAGGCCAGAACTTAGATTTAAATCTGATTCTCCTGTGGGGCAGTTGTTACTAGAGGCATTGAATGATGAGTCTGTGCCCCTGTCAGGTAATGATCGTTCTTTGTTTGGTGTAGATGCGGAAAAGTTCAACGCAGCATTTAACAATCACGTAGGCACACGTCTTGAAAAGTTTTCTGATGTTCTTCCCGTAGCCGATGTAAAGGTCGAAGAAGGTGGTAAAGTTGTTCGTATTGATCAAAAGCCTGTAACGACTCCTTCCGCAATTCGTTCTATTGTTCCTCACTATATGTTAAAAGACATGAAAGTAAACAGGGACATTGTTCAAGGCTTGATGGGTCACAAACCAAATGATGAACTTGCAAATAACTATGCTGGCGTCATTGTTAACGAAGAACTTCCTGCTGTTTTACAAAATCCAGAAGCTTTTGCAAAAACAGGATTCGCCACTACAAAGGGAGGACAGGTAGGACTTGAAACTGATCTGCTAGACGAAGATCAACGGGCCAAACTTGCTGAAGAATATCTAGAAACCCAATCTGCAGAACTAGAGGCTCGTAAGGCAACAGCAGGAGCAACTACTGCTGAAGCGGGGGTACGTCAACAGCAAGCTACTATTGAACGTGCTGCAGGTATGCCCGAAGAGATTGCGGCTGAAACCGCTATTGCAGAGGGTAAAGCGCAGATAGAACAAGTTCAGTCTGCAGCAAATATAGAAGCAAAACGCAAAAGTGCAGTGGGCAAAGGCCAAGAAGCTCTAGACATGATTGTTGACATGGCAAAAAATACTCCTAAACCTATAATAAAAGCAATTCCATTTGTAGGGACAGCATACGCAGCGACACAGATACCTGAGGTTGGACAAGGTATATCTACAGGACTCCAAGAAGTATTTGGTGTACCTAAAGCCGTAGCTGATCCTATAGGCACTGCTGGTGCAACTATTGATTTTGGTATTGGTGAAGTTGCACAAGTCGCTCCCAGCGATGTGGTTTCCGGGGTATCAGCCATAGGAGAAAGTATGGCAGAGAGCAGAGCAGGACTGCCTTCTCGCGGTAGAAACGTACCTAGAACTGCTCCCTCTCAACAGTCTACACAAGTAAATATTCCTAATCCTGTCGCGCCTAAACCACAGATGGCTGCACAAGGATTTGTACCAGTCCCCGAAGCTCGTGCCAATGCGATGCGAGGACAAGAAACTACGATGAAGGAATCTGAAGTTCCGTCATTTTTATACGGCGGAATCGTCCGCTAACAACCACTCCACGGGAGGAAAGAATGGCTAACAAAACTACTGGCAACTACAACTTTGGTGAGGCATACATTATGAATGCCGACAAAGTTAGTGTTGACACAGATGAGGGTGCTGCGAAGCTCTACCGCGAAGGTCTAGAGTTCGACACTCGTGCCCAAACAGATGTGTTAACCGAAGATATGCCAAAGAAGCAAACCAAGCCTACGGTAGAAGCTTCATTTAATACGATGGCTGAAGACAGAAACTACTTCAGCTAATAAAGGAATATCATGTCCGATAACTTTTTGGAACCTGCAGACGATACTGCTGTACCCCTAGTCGAGCCTGAAGAGCAGATGCCGGGGATAGCTGCGTACGTCAAGGCACGATTTGACGACGCAGAGAACGGACGCTTTTCGTACGAGCAGCGATGGCTAAAGGCGTACAAAAACTTTCGTGGTATTTACGATTCAACTACACAATATCGTGACAGTGAACGATCACGTGTATTTATCAAGATCACCAAAACAAAAGTTCTTGCTGCGTATGGTCAAATCGTAGACATCTTGTTTGCAAACAAAAAGTTTCCGCTGGTTATCGAACCCACACCTATACCAGAAGGCATAGCAGAGTTCGCTCATCTCACTACACCTTTAGATCAAATCATGCCACAAGAAGATCCGTATGGTTTTGAGGGGGATGGACGTGAGTTACCTTTCGGTGCTACCCAAGCCACCCCATCTATGGACTTTTTAGGAGGAGTTGCTGGTAAGTATGACGGTGCTCCCCTATCCGAAGGTCCAGCTAGAATTGGAGAACCACAAATAAGTCCCGCACAAACTGCAGCCTTGAACATGGAAAAGTTGGTTCACGATCAACTCCTAGATACTAGAGCAGTAAATGTTCTTCGTAGCTCCATCTTCGAATCTGCACTCTTGGGTACAGGTGTGGTAAAGGGGCCATTTAATCACTATAAGCGTGTACACCGCTGGGAACGTGGTCCTGAAGGACGCATGTACAACCCATACGAGCGAGTGGTGCCGCGTATAGAGTACGTATCGGCTTGGGACTTCCATCCTGACCCATCCGCTACAAGCATCGAAGACTGTGAGTACGTGATACAACGACATCGTATGAACCGTCAACAGCTTCGTAGCCTGATAGCACAGCCCTACTTCTATGCGGATGTGATAGAAGAGTGTTTAGCTAAAGGACCGAACTACGAAGACAAATACTACGAAGACACAATACGCGAAGAAGAAACAGAGCCGTATGTAGGAGACACTCGCTATGAAGTCCTAGAATACTGGGGCGTTCTAGATGCTAAGATGGCTAGAGAAGCTGGCCTAGACATCCCTAAAGAAACAGGAGAACTAGACCAGATACAGGTAAACATCTGGGTGTGTGGCACGATGGTGCTACGCTGTGTCTTAAATCCATTCACCCCTGCACGTATTCCATATCAGGTATTCCCGTACGAAATCAATCCGTATCAGATCTGGGGTGTAGGTGTAGCGGAAAACATGGAGGATGCACAGTTGCTGATGAACGGACACGTTCGTATGGCAATCGACAACCTCGCTCTAGCTGGTAATTTGGTGTTTGATGTGGATGAGGCTAGTCTCGTTCCCGGACAGAACATGGACATCTTTCCCGGTAAGATATTCCGTCGTCAGTCAGGCGTGACTGGTACAGCAATCAACGGACTTAAGTTCCCGAACACAGCACCTGAGAACATTCAGATGTATCAGATATCGCGGCAACTTGCTGACGAGGAGACAGGCTTACCGTCTATCATGCACGGGCAAACTGGCGTGACAGGCACAGGACGAACAGCATCAGGTCTGTCCATGCTGTTAGGTGGGGCAAGTTTGTCCCTAAAGACAGTTATAAAAAACATAGACGACCACTTACTAAAGCCACTGGGCGAGTCTTACTTTCAGTGGAACATGCAATTCAACGAAACATCCCCCGACATCGAAGGCGACTTAGAAATCAAACCTCGTGGTGTAGCTGCAGTGATGCAAAAAGAAGTACGCAGTCAACGTCTCACCACCCTATTACAGACGGTATCTAATCCTATGTTAGCACCGTTTATCAAGATACCTAACCTTATGCGCGAACTTGCTATCGCACAAGACATAGATCCCGACAGTCTTGTAAACGATGTAAACGAGGCGCAGATCTTCGCAGAGATGTTGAAAGGATTAGCGAATGCTCAACAAGAAGCAAGCCAGCAAGCTCAGCCCCCTGCTGGGGAACAAGGAGGCTTGGGAGAGCCTAGAGGAGCACCTCCGGGAGCAGATCCAAATGACGCTTCGGGCGTTGGTGGCGGCACAATCGGAACTGGAAGTGTTCCGGCTGCAGGGGAAGATAACTTCACTGGAACAGATCAAGGGGCTGAAGGCGGACTTTAATGCCGCTATAGATGCAAAGAATGGCGATTAATTCAGTTGTGCAAAATTACGTTAGTTCGCTCCTTGCGGGGGAAGCGTTGGCACCCAGTGCTCCAGCCATAAGTGCGCCAAATCCATTTGTAGACGATGATCGAGCAGATATAGGGTTTCAAAAATTTGGAACTAGAATTGTAGATAGGGATCTTGACAGTGATTTAAGCACGGCTGCATCAACTCGTCGTGAATCTGATAGTGATACTAAGGGATACTCCGGACCATTGGATGTATCTAGAATATATAGACAGCAAGGAACAGCCCTGCCCGAACAAGGGTTTTTTGACCAAGCATTAGGCGGTAAACCAATCATTGACCCCATAACAGGTGCAGTGAGCTACGGCGCACCACGAGGATTAAGCTTTTTTCCGGGTGGGATAGGTGCTCTTGCAGCAATAGGCGGAGGACTTAGTAGACGAAATCTAGAACGTATCTACAAAAAAGTACAAGCAGGAGAAGAGGGCTTTGGTCTAGCCATGTTAAATGGCAGGGTAGTAGGAGTAGAACCCGGACCTATGGAGGGATCTACTGTTCTTTCTGGCGTTCTTCCAGAGGGTTTGACAAGTCAACAACGATATCAACTTGGACAAAACATACTTGCTGCTGGTGCCCCCACAGATGAACCTGCACCACCTACACCAAGTTTTGAAGAGCAAGTGGCGCAATACGCGGCATCAGGAGAATCACCGGACGGAAGTTCTTCTCTGTTGTCTGGTGGAAACATAAACATCGTTCAAGACAGTGATGGCAGACCCGTAACAAGTGGAGGAAAGCCTGTCACAACCTCCGCTGGTCAATACGTAGACCCTGCGTTATTACAAGCACAAGCGGATGCTATGAGGGCTGCAGCACAACAAGATAGGCCATCAACACAGCCAGCACCCGCACCCGCACCCAAGCCTGACCCCATAGACCAAAACCTTTACGGTGACAGGGAAGGTGGCGGCGACAGAGGTGGAAGTGGTCAAGCTGGCACTGGATCAGGTCCCGGAGAGCGTTTTAGAGCCTCTGGAGGTACTGTAGGCTTTGCAGAGGGGGGTAACACCCAAAAAGATCCGATCCAGCGTACGGGCTTCGTAGAGGGGCCACCGCAAGAATACGCAAAAGGCACCACCGTAGCCGACACAGAAAACCTACGAGTCAGGGAGGGGTCATTCGTAATCAACGCACCGATGACTGAGAAGCTGCAAAAGGCTGGGGTATTACCGAAGGGCAACCAAAAGCGCAAGGCAGCTAAAGGTGGCAAGATGATGGAAGTGGCCTTGTCTAAAGGCGAGTACGTTGTTGAGCCGAAAGATGTGCCTAAGTTTGGTGGCTACAACTTCCTAGAGGCTGTGAATGATATGGGTAAGCCTGAAGTTGAGCGAAGACAGGCTGCAGCACAAGGGGGGTTCTTAGATGGATACGCTACAGGCGGAGAACTACCTCTCACTAAAATTGATTTGGATGATTCTACTAAGACAAAATTTAACACGTTTTTAAAGAGTCGTCGCCAACGTGCAGATGTTGAAAACCTAATTGATAGCATGGACGACAGAGAACGTCTAGCTGTGTTAGCCTTAGCTGAAACAACTGCTGATACTGATCCCATTGAATCTATGATGGGGGTAGGACAAACAGCGATAAATCGAGCTAAAAGCAACAGACGAGATTTTTCTAAAGTAAATGATCTTGCAGAAGTAATGAAACAACGCTCTTCTCGTGGCAGCGGAAGTAAAATGTTTCAGTATGATGGATTAGAGCCGGGAGTTCTTAGCAGGAGACTTGCAGAGGTAGTTAAGGGACAGGTTCCTAGAGCGGTAACTAAAATGTTTTCTGCTGCAGACAATCTTTTAAACCCTGAAACAGAATCTGATCCCATACTTCCGTTTGATGTAATGTTTTACACTACTCCTGATGCTCCCCTTGCAAGGGACTTTGAAAGAAATCCTCTGCTAAGATACACTAAAAGTTTTGGAGGGCACGATTACTATGCCCTAGATGCTGCGTCAGAAAATTAACAGCATATTGAATTCGTCAGCTACCCGCTAGTGCGGCCCTGACACAACCGGAGCGGCTACCCACAGCCAAGTGGCCCCGCAAGTGAGGTAACAAAATGGCAAAACAAGTACGTGGCGCAAGAGCCAACAAACCAAACGACTCTTTCGGAACTATCAATAGCGAGACTCTCTACAAAGGCAACTATCGTGAAGACGTCTACAAGGACGACGAAGACGATACCCCAGAGGTAGAAGCAAGCGAGGATACCGAACAACCCGAATCAAACAGCTTCGTAGAAACGAAAGAAGAGAAGCCGGATCACGACTATAAGAAGCGATACGACGATTTGAAACGTCACTACGACAAGAAGCTAACAGAGTTTGAAGAGGAAAAGCGGCAACTAGCAACGGCAACGCAACAAGCAAATGTTCCTATGCCGAAGACAGTTGAAGAGTTGGAGGAATTCAAGACACAGTACCCTGATGTGTATGGAGTGGTCGAAACGGTAGCAGCGATGCAAGCCAACGAACGCACCAGCGAACTTCAAAAGGAACTAGAAGTTATCAAGGAACGTGAAAAGGAGACTGTGGTACAGGCGGCTTACCGCGAACTTACGAACAATCATCCTGACTTCGATGAAATCAAGACGGATGAGAAGTTCTTAAACTGGTTACAAGAGCAGCCCGAATCTATTTCGGACGGTATCTATAACAACAATACCGACGCTCGTTGGGCCTCACGAGTCCTAGATCTGTACAAAGCAGATGCAGGTATCTCAAAAAGGAAGACTAGCAAGGCGAAGGCCGACGCTGCAACTTCAGTACGTGCCCCTAAAGCTAGGGAAATCACATCTGAACAAGGCGGAGACAAGCGCATTTGGAAGGCTTCCGAAATCCGTAGTCTCAAGCCGTGGGAGTTTGAAAAGCTGGAAAGCGAGTTAGACTCTGCACGTCAAGAGGGACGGATCGACCCTAACAACTAACCTCATAGAAGAAGAGGAAAGAACCAATGGCATTTGGTACTGCTGCAGGTTATGGTAACCTGCCCTCCGGTAATTTTGCACCGGAGATTTTTAGCCAAAAAGTCCTCAAGTTCTTCCGTCGTGCTTCGGTTGTAGAAGATATTACTAACACCGACTACGCGGGTGAGATTGAAAACTTTGGCGATACGGTTCGCATAATCAAGGAACCAACAGTCACAGTCAGTTCGTATACACGGGGTTCCGTCGTAAACGCGCAAGACTTGGCTGACGATCAAATCACGATGGTTGTTGATAACGCAAACGCTTTCGCGTTTAAGATCGACGATATCGAAGAGCGGCATTCGCACGTAAACTTCGAAGCTCTTGCTACCTCATCAGGTGCATTTGCGTTGAAGCGTAAGTACGATGCAAACGTCCTGCAAGCTATCTCCGATGGCGCAGGTCTTGCTGGTGCAGATGATGCGTCACTGTCAGGTGGTCTTACCACTACGAACAGTGCGTTGGGTACTGCATCCGCTCCTATCAACGTAGAAACTGACGATGCTGGCATCAACCTGATGTTGCTGATGGCACGTACTCTGGATGACCAGTCTGTGCCAGAAGAAAATCGTTGGTTTGTAGCACCACCAATCTTCTACGAGAAGATGTTCCAAGCTGGCAACAAGATTGCCGAAGTGCAGGTGACTGGTGATGCTTCATCCCCACTGCGTAACGGTCTTGCTATTCCGGGCACCCTCGCTGGTTTCCGCTGCTACAAGTCCACTGCGCTTAACTCAACAGCAGGTACCGATCAGGTAACTCTGACTGGTGTGGCAACTGACGCCTCTGAGAATATAATTCTCGCTGGTCATATGTCGTCCACCTCCACTGCTTCGCATATTGCTAAAACCGAAGTGGTTCGTTCAACTGAGTCGTTCTCTGATGTCATTCGTGGCTTGCACGTTTTTGGTCGTAAAGTATTACGTCCAGAAGCTGTAGTTCGCGGCATCATCGACTTCGCGTAAGGGAGGGCTAGGTAAATGGCTACTATTGATCGTACCCCTAATGGCGGAACTGCTGGACATCCAGCAAACGTCGCACGTCCCTACGTAGTAACTTCACAAGTACACGATACTGCAGATGGTGGTACAGGTGGTGATGTCGTTCAACTGATTGACGTTCCTGCCGATACCATGATTGTATCGGGTGTTCTTGAAGTTCTTGAAGCACGGGGCAACTCGCAGATTACTCTAGACGTAGGTTTCACTGGCGGTGACGTGGATTGTTTTGTTGACGGTTCTGTTTGCGCTGCTGGTTTCACCCCGTTCCTAGAGGCTGCAGTAGGTGCATCCGGCTCTAACGCTCGCATGTTAACTTCTGCAGACACTATAGACGCTCTCATCCTAGATGGTGGCTCTACTGGTGAATCTGCACTACGCTTCCGTGTTCACGTAGTTCTTGCTGACGTTTCCAAGAACCCTGTAGAATCTGCTACAGTTTCTACTGGCACGTAAGTAATACTCTTGGGGGCAGGGCAACTTGCCCCCTTGACAACTTTGTAGTCGTATGTTAGGTTCGGCTAAACCAGCCGGGAGATACACCATGCTGCTACAACTGTTGCACGAAAAAGAAGTAGAATATTGCCTCGACAACTGGGGCGAAAATCAAGATGGGGCAAAAACACAACCCCGATCAGATGAAGAAAAATTGAAGGACAACATGGAGTGTCCTGATATGTTGCCCGAAGTGCGGCAACTGATAACTACAAGATTGTATAACAACCCCTACATAGAATCTGTAGTCTGTCCAAACAAAGTATCAGTAAACTTTTACAACGAATACAAAGAGGGCGGATACTATAACAAGCACATAGATACATTCCGTGCTGCACCTAAAAGTAAAAACATATACTTTGACTACGGTTTTTCTATAGGACTCACTGATGACTACGAAGGTGGAGAGTTTGTCCTAAATAATGAAGTAGGAGAAATATCCTACACCATAGGCAAGGGACAAGTTTTAATATTTCCTATTATGTATGTTCATGGCGTCAAGCCAATAACAAAAGGCTCTCGTAAAGCAATAATAGGATGGATGTCAAGTAACGTATCGTACGAACAAAGTTACATCCTTAGAAATCTATACGAAGTAAATGCTGCCTTTATAAAAGACAACAAAGAAGACATGGCGTTAAAATCTACCCTCGTTCAAAACTATTTAGCGAAACATTGGGGTAGATAGCATGAATTACATTACAAGTAACGTGCCGTATTTTAAAGCGTGGGTTCGCAGAGAGTATACAACAAATCATGACAGATACCACGGTGAGTTTCTACACGCTATGGTTATCGCAGTTACTACTCTACCCATGCGTACCATGTCTTTTCAAGTGTTGTTTACAGGATGCGAAGACGAAGAAAACAACGTACACGGTGGTGCTATGTGGGCACGTATGCCCTTGACTGCACTGGTAGGTGATACACCCTTCGATGAGTGGCCTACGCCTATGCCAACACATTTGGCCCAGCCGTGGGACTGCCAGTCACATCATCATTCGGTGTTCGTATTAAACAGGGCTACACCCTGCCCATGGTTGGCTAAGATAGACGGAGACTTCTTTCCTGCTAAGTATTACTTCACTGTAGACTACACAGACAGCGAAGTTGCAGACGATCCTGCACAGCACAAACAAAGCCACGTCCTAGAACTAATGGATGCTGGCGAATGGACAGGCAACATAGTTGCACTTCCTAACAACAGAGTAAGGGTAACCAACCCTGCTTGGTTTGTGACGGGCGATGGCCCACCGGACTTCGCTCCTAGTCAGTGGGTCCATCATTCTAAACAAGACCCGAACTACGTAGAAGATACAGCGCGGGTATTCAACAACCTCTATGCGGAGAGCGATTATGAAGAAGATGATGAAGAGTAAAGGCATGAAGCGCGGCGGCAAGATGAAAGCTAAAGGCATGATGCGCGGTGGCAAAATGAAAGCCAAAGGCATGGCTCGTGGTGGCAGTGCAAAGAAGAAAATGATGAAGGGTGGCAAAGCCATGAAAGCTAAGGGCATGGCAAAGGGCGGTAAGCGCGGCGGCGCAATGACCCTAGCAGCTATTCGCTCTGCGGCTAAAGCAAAGGGCTACAAGCTAGTAAAGGCATAATCAAATGGCACGTCGTGGATTATACGCCAACATAGCAGCTAAGAAGCGTCGTATCAAAGCAGGTAGCGGAGAGAAGATGCGTACACCCGGAAGTAAAGGTGCGCCTAGCAAAGCCAACTTCCGTCGTGCTGCACAGACTGCAAGGAAAAAGTGAGATGGCAAAGAAAAAACCATTCAAACCTATTAAATCTAAAAAGAAAAAATCAGGCAACGCAACACCTAAAAACAAAGCGTTGTATGCTCGTGTGAAGGCAGAGGCAAAGCGTAAGTTCGATGTATATCCATCAGCATATGCAAATGCTTGGCTTGTTCGTACGTACAAGAAACGCGGCGGGACGTACGCCTGATGGCTAAACCAAAGGGCGGCCTGACAAAGTGGTTTAAGGAAGATTGGCGGGACGTAAAGACTGGCAAGAAGTGCGGACGTTCTGGTTCTGAAAAGAAGAAGCGTCCGTATCCTGCTTGTAGACCAGCCAAAGTTGCAGGGCGTATCAGCAAAAAAGAAGCAGCGAAGAAGACCGGACCCGGCAAGGTTAAGTGGTCCGTGACTGCGTCTGGCAGAAGGAGGAAGTCCGGTGGCAAAAAGAAAGCCTGACAATATGCCAGCCCGTAATAAAAAGAACTTTCGGCCTACGAAAGCGGGGGCTGGCATGACAAAGGCTGGGGTAGCTGCATACCGACGCAAAAACCCCGGCAGTAAACTCAAGACTGCTGTTACTGGCAAAGTGAAGCCCGGAAGCAAAGCAGCGAAGCGACGTAAGTCTTTTTGTGCTAGATCCGCAGGACAGATGAAGAAGTTTCCTAAAGCTGCAAAAGATCCGAATAGCCGTCTGCGTCAAGCACGAAAGAGGTGGAAATGCTAAACCTACTTATCGGACCAATCACACAACTAGCGAGTACGTGGCTTGAAGGAACGGTTGAGACAAAGAAAGCTAAGACTTTGGCAAAAGTCGCAACGGCAAAGGCTGAAGCGACTATTATGGAAAAAAAGGCGACGGGTGAGATTGACTGGGACTTAGCTGCAGTTAAGGGTAGTCAAAACTCGTGGAAAGACGAGTGGTTGGTAATCTTATTTTCTGTACCCCTCATACTAGCATTCATTCCGGGGATGGAAGATGTCGTATCACATGGATTTCAGCAACTGGAGCAAATGCCTCAATGGTACCAGTACAGCTTGGGCGTTATTGTTGCTGCAAGCTTTGGAGTTAGAAGCGCAACGAAGTTCTTTGGTAAAAAATGAAATACATAATATCACTGATAAAAAGAATGTTGAGTCCTAAGTATGTGGGTGATCTGTCACAGCATAGACTACACACGACTAGGTACGAGGATTTGTGTAAGTGAGGGAGCACAGTGGCAGAAATAACAATGGAGCGATTCCTCAAGTGGAAGATACTACCCCGCTTGATGATGATTATGATGTCAATATCCGCTTGGCGGGTAGTGGAGTGGTTCATGCTTCTGCCAGATCCGACAAACGCACAAGCAGGTCTAGTGAGTGTAGTCACGGGGGCCATGACAGGTGCATTTGCGGTGTGGCTAGGACATGAGAAGCACTAAGCTATGGAAGTAATTTGGTCACTTATGCTGACAGTTTGTTCCTTAGAAACTTGTGCTACACAAACAATACAGTGGTTCGAAGAGAAGCCCATGTGTATTGAGATGCAAACCCTCCACGAAGAACTACCTATAGACGGCGACTGGAAATCAGTAACTTACAAATGCACTGTAGTAGGAGCAAAAGAAGTATAGATGTCTATGTTTAAGATGGAAAACACGGGGGGTCACCCGTGGGAGAAAAGCCCGATGAATGCACACGCATACGATAAAGAAATGAAATACGACAGAAATACATTTCTGTACAAACTAATCGAACACGAGGGCATGGTCCTCACTGTGTACGAAGACAGCTTGGGCATAGATACTATCGGCATAGGTCGTAACCTTCAAGATCGTGGCATCACTCCAGAAGAGCTAGAATACATGGACATACCTAACATGGCTGTCGTGTACACAAATGGCATAAACGAGGCAGACGCTAAGTATCTAGCTACAAACGATATAAAGATTGTAGAAGAGGAATTGTGCAAAGCGAAGCCGTGTGTCTACGGTTTGGATGCTGCACGACAACTTATCCTGATGGACATGGCATTCAACATGGGTGTACCGCGTCTGTGTAAGTTCAAGAAAATGTGGGCAGCAGTAGAGGTTGGAGACTTCGATACCGCATCAATCGAAATGCTCGACTCGCGTTGGGCACGTCAGGTAAAATCACGGGCCACTAGATTGGCAGAGGCTATGAAGACGGGAAGCCTGTAGATGACGGCCCGACGCATACCCCGCAAAAAGGGGCAACCCGCAAAATCTAAAAAGCACAGTGATCTGTACACCGACGAAAATCCCAAAGGGACTATACACGGTTTAAAGTTTGTTAGTGCCGCCGAAGCACGTAGATCTGTAAGCAAGATACGTGCGTCTGGACGATCTCACGCTCACAAGACACAAGCTGCTATAGCTATGGAGCAACGAGCAAAGGCAGCAGGAAAGAATGCCGCTGCCGCTGTATATCGAAAATTTATAGAACAACAAAAGAAAAAAACAAAACGATGACCCACGTTTTTCTCCTGTTTGTCTTTGTAGGAATAGGGGATGACAAAAAACTAATTAGCAACGACATGTACTTCAAAGATCTCAACGAATGTGTGTGGTACGCACAAACCCTACACAAGCAAGGCAACCTCTTGACGGCATACTGTGTGCCAAAATTTATAACGGAAGGTAACGTAAAGGTATATTGATGGACCCGATTAGCGCGATGGCTACCGCATCTGCTGCGTTTGGAGCTATAAAGAAAGGGTTCCAAGTAGGCCGTGACATTGAGTCAATGGCATCTGACCTGTCTCGTTGGATGGGTGCTATGTCCGACTTGGACATGCTAGAAAAGGAAGCCAAGAATCCGCCTATATTCAAGAAGCTGTTTGCTGGCAAGTCTGTAGAACAAGAGGCGATGGAAACATTCGCTGCTAAACAAAAAGCAGAGGCACAACGCAGAGAGTTACAACAGTGGATTGGCCTGACTATGGGTAAGTCTAAGTGGGACGAACTCGTTCGTATGGAAGGGTCAATTAGAAAATCTCGCCAAGAAACCCTATACAAACAAAGACAACGCCGTCGTAAGTTTGTAGAGGTCGTAGCGTGGATAGTTATGGGTACGTTTGGTGTAGGTCTTCTTTTTGGTTTTGTTTTGTTTCTCAAGGGAATAGCTGCCAACGCAGAAACGTGGCCTGAGTATGTAACGTGCAGATTAAAAGGCTGTAGCAACATAGATGGACAAAGGCTTTGTATATATCATGGTCCTAACAATACAGTGGATAGTGTTTGGATCGATATGGGCGAATACTACCCACGAGAGATAGAGTGTAAGTATGATCCTAAGAACGAAAAACCACCTACTTTACGTGAAACATTCGAAGCAATAGAAAAGTCAAGAAAATAATTCTTGCCAATAACAGTATAAAGGTGTATAATGTTGTACGAGGATGATACTATGAAACGTCTTGCTTATGAAGCACTTAAACACAAGTATGAGGCTCAGAAGAAAGATGCGTTGTTTGTCTACACAAATTACACAAAGAACCCGGCGGCTATCGGTGAACATCCGCAACTGCTTGAGGAAATGGACAAGGCAGTCGCTAGTTGGGCGGATGCTCAAGACAAGCTTGATGCGCTTGAAGATCTTGATAGCGAAACTTAACGGCTACTGATATGGCAAGCACCTACCTTACTCTGGTTAATAATGTTCTACGTGATTTCAACGAGGTAGAGTTGACAAGCTCTAACTTTGGTTCTTCGCGTGGAGTGCAGACTACAGTCAAAGACTACGTAAATCGTTCTATCACTGACTTAATCAACTCAGAACTTAATTGGCCTTTTACACAAGCTACAGGCTCTATAGATGTTATAGCTGGTAAACAACTGTACAGCCATGCAAGTATAGCATCTACTCTAAAGTATGTAGACTACGACAACATGTTTTTAAAACCCAAGAACTACATAACCAACGGCACGTACGAAGTGTCAGGATCTGCAAGCATAACAGGATGGACTACAGTATCGGGCAGTCCTGCTGCAAGTTCTAAGTTTGGTAACACCTTGCTCCTTACTAGTGCAAAAGTAACACAAGAAATATCTGATCTTATTGTAGGTCGTTCGTACATAATTTTAACACAAACAAGTGGTGGCACCCTCACTTTGGACGTGGGCACTAGCTCTGGAGGGTCACAAACTAAATCTGCTACGTTGACCGTATCAAATGCTAACGAAGTATCTCTCAACGAAACCACATTTACTGCTACAGCAATTACACACTTCGTGTCATTTACTGAAGCAGCAGGTAGCGCAGCGTATGTCAAGCTCGTTGAGTTGAGCGAAAACATAGAGCCTATACCCTTGAAGTATCTGTCCTACGAAGAATACAACGAGAGATATAGGGAACGTGACAATCGCTTAGATACCGACAAGTTTGCAGACCCTGAGTATGTGTACACCACATACAACGATGAGATAGGTTTGACGCCCATACCCGACACCAGCAATAGAACACTGGAGTTTGACTATTACGTTTCTCATACTGATCTATCTTCGGCGACTGATACGTCGATTATTCCGACGCGATTCGAACCAGTAATAATTTCCCGTGCAAAATACTACACTCATCTGTTTAGGTCAGACGTACAGTCTGCACAGTTTTCTTTAAAAGAGTATGACGACGGCATCAAGCGCATGAAGGTGGAGCTTCTCAATCGCAAGAATTACATGAGGGCTGTATAATTGGCTGATCTATCTCAAGCACAACCTGTAGCGTTTAACTGTGAAGGCGGTCTGATAAAGAACCGTTCTACATTTATGATGCAACCGGGAGAAGCATTAGAGCTAGAAAACTTTGAACCTGACGTAGAGGGCGGATACAAACGTATTCAAGGTTTTGCTAAATACGTAACAGCAGTTGTTCCACAAACAGCTAGTTCGAGTGAGCCTATCCTGTTGGTTGCATCCTTTGCAAGTAAAGTGGTTGCAGCACGAGGCACTAGCATTTTTCAAGCTACACCCGGTGGGTCTAGTTGGACAAGCATTGACAGTGGACGCACCAGCGCAGCTAAATACAACTTTGAACGATTTAATTTTGATGGCAACGACAAGCTCATCGTAGTTGACCAAGCCAACGCTCCCACAGTATTTAACACTTCATTTGCTGCTACGGACGTAAGTGAAAGCAGCGTATCAGGATCTAAATTTGTAGCGGCATTTAAAAACCATATGTTCTACGCTGGTAAGTCTAGCACACCACAAGAAGTAGTGTTTAGCCAGCCATTCGACGAAGACGCATTTTCCAGTGGTAGTGGTGCAGGAAGTATCAAGGTTGATGACACCATTACAGGTCTTAAAGTCTTTCGTGACAATCTATTTATTTTTTGTGAAAACAGGATATTTAAAGTCGGTGGCAGTAGTTCTAGCGACTTTGCTGTTGTACCAGTTACTCGTAATATTGGTTGCTTAAATGGTTTCACTATTCAAGAATTTGCTGGTGACCTCATCTTTCTTGGCCCTGATGGTCTGCGTACAGTCGCAGGTACAGCAAGGATTGGTGACGTGGAGTTGGGCACTATAAGTGCAAACGTGCAGTCTGTATTTAATGACAATATAGCTGATTCTGCCAGTTTTGAAAGTTTAGTCATACCCGACAAGACACAGTATCGTATTTTTTTTAGTAAAACGGGAACTGCAGAATCAATTACTAAGGGTATCATTTGCGTGATGAAAGGTCAAAAGTTTGAATTTGCTGAAATTCGTGGCATCAAGCCCGTCTGCACTGATACTTTTGTAGACGATGGTAATGTGATTGTTCTACACGGAGCAGACCAGAACGGATATGTTTATCGACAAGAATCTGGTAACGATTTTGATGGCACGGCCGTGCTGGGTAAGTATCGTGGCCCCGACCTCACGTTTGGTGATGCTGGTATTCGAAAGCACATGCAGCGTGTCATCGTAAACTATAAACCAGACTCAACCATAGATGCTGATATGTTTTTACGATACGACTACGAGTCCCCGGATGCACCTCGTCCTGATGCGTACCCTCTAGATTCTACAGACGTTGTAGCAATATACGGAACATCGGTGTATGGCACACCAACATACGGTGCAGCCTCTACGCCTTTGTTTCGACAGTCCGTAGAAGGTTCAGGATTCGCTGTAGCCTTACGAGTAAACGACGGGGGTACTACCGCCCCCTATTCCCTAAAGGGGTTTCAAGTAGAATTTCAAACAGGAGCTAGACGTTAGATGGGTGCTACCTATACCAGACAATCATCCTACACTGACGGCGACACCATTACCGCTGCTCACACCAACGATGAGTTTAATCAATTATTAGCTGCTTTCGCCGCCAGCACGGGACACACACATGACGGGACTTCAGCAGAAGGTGGCCCGGTTACAAAGCTGCTGGGTAACACCCTCACGTTTGGCGCGGGAACAGCAGGTACAGATATTACGATTACTTTCGATGGTGAAACTAGCGACGGTGAATTAAAATGGATGGAGGACGAAGACTACTTCGAGTTTTCGGATGACATACTTGTAGCCAGCACGGAAAGACTACAGTTCCGTGACACAGCAATCTATATCAACTCAAGCACGGACGGGCAACTTGATTTAGTTGCTGACACAGAGATACAGATTGCAGCTACTACTGTAGACATCAACGGTAACGTGGATATATCGGGCACTCTAACGATAGGCAGTGCTGATATTTCTGAAACAGAATTAGAAATACTTGATGGTGCAACGGTTACCACAACAGAACTAAATATTATAGATGGTGACACCTCTGCTGGCACGACAGCAGTTGCAGGGGGTGATGGTATCGTAACCAACGACGGCGGTACAATGCGCCAGACTACAGTAGATACATTTGATACGTATCTTGCTGCTACATCTAAAACCCTGACAAACAAGACAATCGATGTTGACAATAACACAGTGTCGAACATCGAAGTTGACAATCTCAAGTCTGGCGTTCTTGACACAGACCTGTCTAGTGTTGCAGGTACAGACACCACCCTTGCATCAGCCAAAGCCATTAAAGCCTACGTAGATGCACAGCTTACTGCATCTGACCTCGACTTTCAGGGTGACAGTGGTGGCGCACTTAGCATTGACCTTGACAGCGAAACACTAGACATTGCTGGTGGTACAGGTATTGATACCTCTGGTTCTGGTAACACACTAACTGTGGCTATTGACAGCACAGTAGCTACGCTTACCGACACACAAACTCTTACTAACAAAAGTTTAACAGCCCCTACTCTTACAGGCTCATCCTCTGCTGCTGGCTCTATACTATTTAAAGAAGACACAGATAACGGAACAAATGCTGTCACATTAATTGGTCCTGCCTCTACAGCAGACGTAACTGTAACACTACCATCTAGTGCTGGTACAGTTGCCTTGACCTCTGATATTCCATCTGCTGGTATATCTAGTGGTAACGTGGCTACATTTACTAGCGGTGCTGCTGACAACGATTTCTTACGTATTGATGGCACAGCTATCGAAGGTCGTTCTGCTTCAGAAGTATTATCTGACATTGGGGGTCAAGCAAGTTTAACTTTTGGCATATCTGACACCAACGCGGTTAAAATTGATAGTTCGTCTGTAGCAGATGATGAGTTTGCTCGTTTTACATCTAGCGGACTGGAAAGTCGTTCAGCCTCTGAAGTTCGTTCTGATATAGGTTTAGGTACAGCAGCCGTTGCCGCAACAGGAATTAGTAGTGGTAACGTAGCAGTGTTTACAAGCGGCGTAGCAGATAATGACTTTCTTAGAGTAGATGGAACCTCTATTGAAGGCAGGTCTGCATCAGAGGTTCTTTCTGACATTGGCGGCACAACCGCTGCCGCTGCCGCTGACGAGGCAACTGCCCTAGCAATCGCGCTAGGCTAAAGGAGAAATAAATGGCTAATACCTTTAAAGTTATAACAAGAGATGTTGCCCCCGCTTCATCTGGTTCACCAGAGACTTTGTACACCGTACAAAGTGGCAGCACTGTTATTGTTCTTGGGTTGACGCTTGCGAATGTGCATACAGCGCAAGTTACTGGCACTGTAGAACTTGTTAGTACAACAACTCAAACTAGCCAAACTCAAAACACAACAGCACACATTGTAAAGGATATACCTATACCTGTGGGGTCTACTGTAGAAATTATGGCGGGTAACAAGCTCGTACTAAATGTTGGAGATATTATAAAAATAGATGCTTCTGTCGCTGACAAAGTTTCTGTTACTATGAGTTATATGGAGATAACCTAATGGCGTATCTTGGCAACAACGTACCTGCTAACTTTCAAACTCCACCGTCTGTCGTAAGATTTAATGGTGACAATTCCGATACAACCTTTTCACTGGGCAGGACCATCGGTTCTGTACAAGAGATACTTGTAAGTGTAGACGGTGTTATTCAGGATAGCGCAGCGTACACTGTGCCAGACGGTTCTACCCTGACATTCTCTGCTGCTCCATCTAGCGGCACAGGTAATATCTTTGTGTACTTCCTAGACTTGGCTGCCGGAACAGTTACACCTACATCAGAGTTTAAGGGTAACTTTAAAAACGGCGGCATGTTTCGTACTAACTCACAAGCCCTAGACACAAACATAACAATTCTTGCTACAGAGAATGCGAATGTAACAGGGCCGTTGACAGTCAACAGTGGAATTACCCTGACCATCAATGACGGGGGAAGGGTAGCAGTCGTATGAGTACAATTAAAGTAGACACTATTCAGAAGGCTAACGGCACTTCACAGATTGGCATCGACAAGATTGGTGGCGTAGCATCAGCAGGTACAATCGCTGTGATTGCAGAGGGTGGCACAAACACTACGAACTTGGCGCAGGGGTTGGCGAAGGTTTGGGTAAACTTTGATGGAGACGCATCTGGTGCAACAGCGAGAGATTCATTTAATGTTGCATCAACTGATGATGATGGCACAGGGGATTATGGAGTAAATTTTACATCTTCGATGTCAAATAATGATTATGCAATGACTGGATCAGCAAGTCTTAGTGCTCATGATAATAATGACGTTGGTCTTATTGGTCCAAGCAGAACAAATGCTGCTGAAAGTTTAGCGACTGGAAGTGTGCAGTTGGATGGACAAAAATCATCTAACACTGACGGCAATGCTAGAGACCTTGATGCAGCTTTAATTGCAATTCACGGAGATTTAGCATGAGTACCCTCGTAGTAGACACACTCACTGGCAAGTCCACTGCCACAACACTTACTATCGGTTCTACGCCCGTGGTCAGTGCATCGGCTAACTCGCTGACTATCCGTGGGGAGGGTAGCAATCAGACCAGTGTGCAACAGGGGCTGGCGAAGGCTTGGGTTAGAGTTGACCAAAGAACATCTCTATCAACTTATGATAGCTTTAACATCTCTAGCACCTCTGATGAATCTCCGGGTGAATTAACACATAGTCTTACCACTAACATGGGGAATACTAATTATTCTATAGCAGGTTTATGTGGCTATGCAGATTCTAATGATGATGATCAAGTTTATGCGATGGGGTTGCGAAGAAATCATGCCCCCGCAGCAGGGTCATATACAGTTCAAACCTGTAATGCTTTAATCACCTCAGATGGAGGTGCTGATTTAGATAACGTGATGTCACAGTTATTTGGGGACTTAGCATAATGGCATTCGGTACACTCGCCTTTGACACTCTCTCCGTATCAGGAGCCATTACTGGCACAGCCAAGTCTGTTAATGCAGATTATTTGGCAACGGGTATTTCAAAAGCATTTGTTAGATTTGATGGGACAGGCACTCTTGCTATAAATAAATCTTTAAATCACAGTTCAGTTACCGACAATGCAACTGGAAACTATACACCTGTTTACACTAGTAATTTTTCTGACGCTAATTCGTGCGTAACAATGTCAAAAAAGAATGAATCTAGTAACGCTTCCTTTGGCATCAACAATGCCTCTGTTGCAACAAATAATCATAATATGCAGCTATACGAGAACGACAGCGCAACAGATACAGCAATAGTTAGCAGTAAGACCGTAGGAGATTTAGCATGACAGATACACCAGAATTTCAAGGCACACATCTATGGGACAGGCTCTGCTGGGCCAAAGAAACTCTAGAGCCGCATCAGTCTGACTACCGTGTGGTATACGAAGATAGCGTAGATGAATGTGCAAAGGTAATGGTGCCTGACCCGAATTGGATGGCGTGTGCGCTACAGGGAGGTATCCTACCACCTGTAGAAGTATACTGGGAGTTAGCAAAGGACGAAGCTGAAGAAAGTTTTACAAAACATACTCGTGGCTACCTCTTGCACAACACCAAACCTGTAGAGGCCATGACAGAAGAACAGGCTATTGAGTATCTAATTATGAAGGATTGCCCACAACATGTGTGGCGCAACTGGAATCAAGGCAACAAACCAAAGATGGTTATTTGTCGCAAAGAACAGCTTCCCGGCACACGAGAGTGGCGCAATGCTTGGAAGATTACTGAAGAACTTAGCGTCACTGATTTAGCAGCCTAAGAGGAGAAACCTAATGGCAACAACATACATCGTAGACAAGGACGGGAATCAGATTGATGCCTCAACAGCTTCCGTTCCTTCTGACCGTCATTTTCGCAATGCGTGGTCATTAAGTGGCAAAGTCATCAGTGAGGACATGGATGCAGCCAAAGTAATCTTCAAGGACAAAATTCGTGAAGTACGCAAGCCGCTTCTTGAAGCAGAGGACGTAGTGTATATGAAGGCACTTGAGGCTGACGATGCGTCTGCCAAGACTGCCTCTGTAGCTAAAAAGAAAGCACTGCGTGACGCACCTGCTGCATCTGCAATCGGTAGCGCAGACACAATCGCTAAACTCAAGGCAGCTTGGGATACAAGCGTACTTGGCGATAGCCCTTACGCATAAGGAGATAAGTTGTGGCACTGACAAAATTACGTTCTGGTGGAATAAGTGATGATGCTGTTGTGGCAGCGGCACTGGCGACTGATTCTGTCGGAGCAGACGCTTTGTCATCATCTGCGATTGCTAGCAGTGATTTGCCAGCGGGTTCAGTATTGCAAGTTGTTCATGCTGAAAAACAAGATGCTATTAATCAAACCAGTTCTACATACACTGATACAGGATTAGAGGCGTCAATAACTCCTTCAAGCACTAGCAACAAAATATTAGTAATGGTGCAAGGGAACGGCGGTCAAAGCACAGCTAATCGCAGTGGTAAATTAAGAGTCATAAGAGGCGGCAGTACAGAGGTTGCTCAAACCTCTCATTTTACAACTATGGCAAATGCCGCATTACCCTTTGTTGTCCACGTGTTAGACAGCCCATCCACTACTTCAGCTTTAACGTATGAAGTTCAAACTAAAACAGACGGTGCGGGTTCGATGAACTGGTTAAACAGTGAAAATTTTGGTCATTTGACGCTTATAGAAATTGCTGGTTAGGAAAGATAAATGACAAATGTTACAAAGGCTCTTCTTGACCTTAACATAACTGAGTGGGTTTTGCGTGGTGAGCCTACCAACGAAAGTGAATTTAAATCTATGTTCCGTAAGGTTACTGGAGCAGACAGTTACGGGTCTGCAATAGAGTCAAGTGACCCTTCAACCTTTGGAGTAACTTGGTCGCAAGTAATTACTAAAAAAAATGAGTTAATAGCAGCAGAGCCTATGCGTTTATTACGTGAGGAAAGAAATATAAAACTCGCCGAAACTGACTGGTGGGCATTATCAGATTTAACAATGACAGATGCACAAAAAAAATATCGTCAAGATTTAAGAGATATCACCAAGTCTGCTACATCACTTGACGATGTTACTTGGCCGGAGAAACCATAATGCCATATCTAGGTAAATCCCCACAGAACGGTGTACGTAATCGCTTTCAGTATCAAGCTACAGCGGGTCAGACCTCGTTCACTGGCAGTGACGCTAACAGTTTAGTGCTTACCTACACAGATAGCCTGTACTTAGACGTGTACCAGAACGGTGTGTTACTTGTACCCGGCACTGACTACGCAGCTACGACAGGTACATCAGTTGTTCTAGTCACAGGGGCATCTACTGGTGACGTAGTTGAGATGGTGGCCTACGATGTCTTCTCTGTAAACGAAACATACACCAAGACGGAATCAGACACACGTTACCCATTCAAAGGTAACAACAGCATCATCCGCTTGAATGGTCAAACCATCAGCGCAGACATTACGATTGACAGCGATGAGAATGGCGTAAGTGGTGGCCCTATCACACAGTCTGCTACCGTCACTGTTAACGGATATTGGAGCATCGTATGAGTAGCCAACTAAATGTAGATACCATTGTAGATAAGGCTGGCTCTGGTGGCACGAATGTAAAGATAGCTAACACGTCTACTTATGTATCAGATGGTGGTAGTGCTACGCAGAATACCGTTCAAGGGCTACTAAAAGCGTGGGTCAGAATAGACGGTGATGCAAGTGACGCATCTATTGATGACTCATTTAATTGTGCAAGTATAACCGACAATGGTACAGGAGATTATTCAGTGACTAGGACTAATAATATGTCTTCTGTTGATACTTATTATGTTGTTGACGGGCAGTTTGTTAATTCACAAAATACTAATGGTGTAGACTACGCTAACTCTACAGCCGCATTAGTTCGCTATAAAGTTTTTGATAGCAGTGCTACTGACCGTGACCCCGTTGGTTACGCTGTTGTAGGAGATTTAGCATAATGGCAAGCCAACTTAAAGTAGACACAATCACAGGAGTAACCACGGCTGGCTCTGTTGCGGTGACGGGCGAGGGCAACTCAACCACGACCAATCTTCAACAGGGATTAGCTAAAAGTCTTTTAAATTACAATCAAACTGGACCTACTACAGACGATAGTTTTAACATTTCAAGTGTTTCTGACGATACAACGGGAACCTTTACACCAGCTTACACAAATGTTTTTTCAAACGTAAATTATTCCTGTTCAGGCATGTGTAATACTACGATGTTTGTTTGTTTAGAAGATAGTGTTACAGAAACAAGTGAAACAACTACTTCTGATGCAAAAATGTTAGCGATGCAACACAATGGTACGTTAATAGATTGTGAACAGACAATGGTTAAGTGGCATGGAGACTTAGCATAATGGCTAGTGAACTTAGAGTAAACACCCTGAAGGATGCCAGCGGGAACAATAGCGTGGCTACATCTACTGTTTTTAGTGGTAGTGCAAAGTTTTATATTAGCAACGCATCAGACCAAACATCTATTTTAAAAAGTTTTAATGTAAGTTCCTTAGATGATGATGGAACAGGGGAAGGTGGAGTAAATCTTTCAAACAATTTTGATGGGGCAAACTATGCCGTTACAACAGGCGTTTTGTATAACGGTTCAGCAGGAGCCTCTGATATTCTTGTTTCTATAGAGTCTCAATCTTCATCGGCTGTAGAGGTTGAAAGTTCTTTTAATAATGCAACGACCAACATGACTTTTTTTGACAGAACAAGATTTCTTACTGGTCACGGAGACCTCGCATGAGTAAAGCAGCAGAACTCGCCGCACTGATTGGTTCGCAGACGGCGCAAAGTAATCGAAACTTGATTATCAACGGTGCAATGCAAATTTGGCAGAGAGGGACTACTATAGATAGCATTTCTAATGGAAGTTATCTTTGTGATAGGTGGCGTGTTTCACATAGTGGTTTAGACGGCAATGTTGACGTAGATAGGTCTACAGATGTGCCTTCAGGATACGGTTTTGGATTTTCCCAGAAAATAAGTGTAGACGCATCTGAATCATCACTTGATGCGGCTGATAATTTGCGTATGTCTCAAAGGATGGAAGGCCAAAATGTACAATCTTTAAAAAAGGGAACAAGTAATGCTGAACCAGTTACAGTCTCTTTTTGGGTTAAATCCAGCGTTGCCTCTGCAAATTATCAAGTGGGGTTAAGGGACGATGACAACGATAGAGATAATGCTAAAAGTTATACGATAAGTTCTGTAAATACTTGGGAACATAAATCTGTAACTTTTGTTGGGGATACCACTGGTGTATTAGACAATGATAATCTTAGAAGTTTTGACCTTGATTTTAGGATAGACGCTGGTACGAATTTTACTAGCGGTACTTTTTATAATGGAACTTGGGGGGCTGGAAACAATACTCAAAAACTAAATGCCAGCACAGGGTTTTTAGAAAGTTCTTCCCCTGAATGGTATATTACAGGCGTTCAATTAGAACTTGGCGAACAGGCCACGCCGTTTGAGCATCGGACGTTTGCAGATGATTTGGCTGCGTGTCAGAGGTATTATTATCAACCCGTTCAAGGTTCTTATCTCATAGTTGGTATGAATGACACTACTTCTAACTGTGAAACATCTTTTGGCCTTCCTGTAGAAATGAGAGCCGACCCTAGTTTGACAACCAGCGGCACTGCTTCAGAATATACTATCCGTCAAAACGGAAGTAATAATGCCTGTACATCTGTACCGTCCATATTAAGTGGGGGAGGTAAAAATGTTCTTGCGATAAGATTTACTGCCTCTAGTGCGCTAAATACAAGTTTTGCATCGTATTGTTTTGGTAATACATCTGGTGCTGATTTGAAGATAGATGCGGAGTTATAAAAAATGAATATTTCAAATGCGACTTATGTAAAAGATAACTCTGGAAAAACTATTTTGGCTACAATAGACGGTGAAGTAATTTCTGTGCCTTTAGACCCAGCCAATCGCCACTACGCAGAAATTATGCGCCAAGTAGATGCTGGTGAGTTGACCATAGCTGACGCCGACTGATGAAGCTAACAATGGAACCCGTACTCAAGACACAAATGGAACTGGAGGCGCACGAAAAAGAGTGCGCTATTCGGTATGCTGCTGTGCAAGAGAAGCTAGAGGGTTTAGATAAGCGTATGTGGCGGCTAGAGGCGTTGATTATGGCATCTACAATGGGCGTGGTGGCGATGATCGTTACGATGCTGTTGAAGTTAGGATAGGACATGGCAGAAGCACCAACAGAAGAACAATCGATTGAAAAAATGAAAAAACAGTCTGTTGCCACTGAAGTGCCAGAGGGGACTGCATTTAAACCTGATGCTCAAAAGGTCGAGACAGACGAACTGCTTTCTGATGCTCAAAAAACAATATCTGCACCTAAGACAGATATGCCTAACACGCTTACAACTCAAGACGTGGCTACTCCTGCAGAGTTCAATCCTGCTGCGTATGAAGCACAAGTCACCGCTGCTGCAGGACAAGCTGCTGCTGCACAAAAAGAACTGTCTGCAAATTCGGTTATGCAAGCTGCACAGGGCAATGTTTCTCCAGAAGCGTTAGCAACTGCAGCTACTCAACAACTTGATCCCCGTGCTACAACCAAGTATCAACTAGAAGAACTGTTTAAGGGAATAGATGAGGGTAGTCCTCCTCCTGTGTGGGCTTCTCCCGCTGTCCGTAAAGTTACAGCTATTATGCAGCAACGAGGGCTAGGTTCCTCTTCTATGGCTGCAGCCGCCACCATGCAAGCTATGATGGAATCAGGCATAACTATAGCAGCCCAAGATGCACAAAAATATGCTACAATACAGCTACAAAATTTAAATAACCAACAACAAGCGACTTTACAAAACGCTGCTACTATGGCGGCTATGGATACAGCAAACTTGAATAACAGACAACAGGCTGCAGTTAGTAACGCCAAAGCTTTTTTAAGTCTTGACTTACAAAATTTAACAAATGAACAACAGTCAAATACAATAAGTTATCAAGCAAAAGCACAAGCCCTTCTTACTGACTCTGCTGCACAAAACGCAGCCAAACAATTTAACGCTAAATCTGAAAACGAAATTAACACGTTCTTTTCTGAGTTAGGTGTGAGTGTTGAAAGTGCTAACGTGGCTCGTAAGACAGCCATCGATCAGTATAACGTAGGACAAACCCAAGCGGCACGGCAGTTTAACGCTACTATGCAAGCTAACCAAGAGTCATTCAACGCTAATATGCGTAAGGAGATTGATCAAAGTAACGCTGTGTGGCGTCGTACGGTAAACACAAGCAACACTGCAAATCAAAATGAAGCAAACAGACAAAACGCACTCAATCTGTTGAGCATATCTCAAAACGCTCTGAACAATTTGTGGCAAGTATACAGAGATAAGGCAGCGTGGTCAGTGAAGATTTCTGAAAGTGCGGCGGATCGTGCTCACAACGGTGCGCTACAAGCAGCTTCGATTGCAGCAAGTCAAGACTTGTATTCAGAAAAGTATAAAAACTTTTTAACGACAAACACCATCGACAACATATTCAAAGTATTCTAGGTGAACTAAATGAGTTGGCTTTCTAAAGCGTTAAAAAATGATGCGTTTAAAATCGGGGCAACTATAGCAGCAGGGTATGTGGCTAATGAGTATTTCTTCGGAGAAACGGGCACGGTCATGGAAGGGGGAGGAAACCCCTTTGGTTACGGATCTCAAGAGTATACCAGCGGTAACCTTGCATCTAGCTTTTTAAATACGGTGGGTGCTACGCCCTTTGCTCAAACAGGGATTGGGGAAGTTGTTTCTCCTTACTTAAGTAAGCTGGGAGGTGCAGACGGGTTTTTCACATCCGCTGGCACAGAGTTGGGTAAAAGGTTTTTTGGCAACGAATTTAGCAACATGGGTATGGACGTTACTATTCCCGGACCTAGATCATTTACTTCTCGTGAACAATACCAAGCAGGTAGGGCACAACAACTTGCGTTAGGAAAGGGTAGCATTGTTAAAAACGCACTAGCTAAACCCTCCATGCAATCCTACCTAGCCAAGCAAGTTAGAGGACTGGGTATACCAAGTGTAAACATATATAAATCTACCATAACTACTCCCAGTTCTACTGTGACCACAACAGCATCAGCCAAACGGGCGCGTAGACGACTGATAGAAACTTAAAGGACTGTACGTATGCAAGAAGTAATTTCAGCACTAGCCGTGCCGCCCGGAAACTCTTTAACAGACGAGCCGGGGAGATGGCCGTGGGAATCTCCTGCACAGTTTCCCGATCCTGACGATGCCATAGACTACATCGTAGAAAATATTGGAGACGGTCCAGCGCGAGAAGACATGCTCAAGATGATGCTGGCTGGTATCACAGTAGAAGAACTGGTGACTCAAATATCATTCAAAGGATTTGCAGCGGGTGCGTTTACTCCTGATGTAGCAGAGTTGATTAAACCTGCAATCGGAATCTTTCTTGTAAGCATGGCCCAAGAAGAAGGTTTTGAGCCTACAATGTTTGTTGATACTGATAAACAAGAGGGCGAGATGTCCGATGAGACATTCTTTGAAATACTCAAAGAAAGAAACCCAGAAATGTTTGAAGGAATGGTTGAAGAGTTGAACAGGATGCAAAGACAGGGCGTAAAAAAACAACGAGAAGAAGTTACTCAAGTTGCTACAGAGGCGCAAAATGCACAAGAAAAACAAAAACGGATACAAAACTCGTTTTTAGCGGCAAGGGAGGAATAGGTAATGACTGCAGTTCACTTGCTTGCCTACGCAGCGTCTAAATTTGTTGCATCTAGAGCCGAAAGAAAAGCAAAAGAATTAGAGAGAACACGATCTCAAAAGATTAGCACCATAGGAACTTATGGTGATAGTCCTGAATTTGTTGTCTTTGATCCTGCAATACACGACCCAGATCTATTTAACGTTAAACAGACTGCGGTTGGACTAGGCACAGCTAATCAATCTATATCTACTCTCCCTGTACCTGACCCCATTGATCCCCAAGATAAATTTCACACCGCCTACATTCACCCTGATATTCCTAGCGTGGAGCCTATGACTCTACGCGGGTGGCAGTCGTGGGCACAAACAAATATGGACGGACCATTTCAAACAATGGACTTTCAAGACGGGTCAGATTTTGATTTCATGCAAGAGTTTAACTCTGCTCTGCGCCCCGTTGGTCAACTAAACGAAAAAGACGGGTCGTTTACACCAAAAGAAATGGGCACAGAAAAAGAAACCACATCTACCACCAGAAAAGCAGTGGAAGAAGTGGCAGGATATTACATTCGTGGCGGTGGATTTTTTGAAAACTATAAAGAAGCCGAAACTGAATTAAAAAAAATGAGGGACGCAGGAGATGCTGGTCCCGAAACTAAAATTGAAAAAACAACCCGGATAACTCACGACGACGGAACTTTTTCCTTCGAAGCTTTTTCTGATGTAGCTGATGCTGCCGCCGCTGCAAACAACGCCAAAAAAGGAACTCCCCTGTTTTCTTTGGCATTTAATCCTATTACAAAGGGCGGTGAATCTGAAACACCAGAGCCTATTAAAATATTCGCTGAAACTGGTGTGAATGACAACAGAATTCTTGACCAACTATCTACTATAGTCGGAGAACGATTTGCAGGACTCAATAGAAATCAAATTTTACAACAAGTAAATACCGACTCTTACCGTTCATTTGTTACGGGAGTGGCCCGAACCATAGTTAGAGCGTCTACAAAAGCCATGACTATAGATGGAGTAAAACATGCTGCTCCAGATTTGTTTTTGCAAGACGACCCAAGAGAGTTTATAGCGGCAAATTATAGGACTCTATCTATTCTTCCCGGTTTGTTCGAAGCTGTAGAGCAAGCAACTGGTGATATGCCTTTCGAGCCGTTAGATTTAAAAGTACAAGAAAACGATGCTAAAGGCGAAACTACCATTATCACAAGCACAACAACAGATAATGGCAGCATAGCTCACCTTGCAACAGGTGTAGACAAAAAAGATTTAAACGGGTCTACAGATGGAAAGGCTGATTACTCTGGCAATGCTCCTCTCGACATGTTAGGACAAAGACTGCTCAGTAACAAGGTGCCAATAAAACAGGTTAACAAATTCATACAAGAAACCGTTGTTGACTACGTGCGTGGTGCTGACGGGGGTATGGTTCGTTTAGAGAAGCAACCAAAAATAGATTTTATAACCGACTTGTTTACTAAACGAGTAGACGGAACTGGACGCCTATACTACGATGTTCTTCAAGAGGTGTTTTCCAAGAGAGATAGCACTACATATTCTGATGCTGAACGAATTGTTTTGGAAGACTTTATGAGTCAGTATGGCGACATAGACGATAAGGTCATGTTTATGACTACAACGTCAAAACAATTTGCTGGATCGGGGGCGGCAAGACGAGCATACAGATTACAAACCGTTTTGAAAGCAGATAGCCTCGCAGAACTACAAAATGACAACAAAGCACGTAATCAAGCGTTCAAGAATGCAGTTACATTCCTCAAGGGAAGTGTGCAAAGTTACCGGACATCAGACGGTGAACTCATTCCGTTTGGTGCGGTGGCTGGTCAACTTGTTTTGACTGTTGACGGTATTCTTCACTTCGGCGGACAAATACTAACCCCTCTACTTGAAAGTATCATACCTGATGCAATGAGGGGTTCTACCCCGTTCACTGCAGAAGCTGATAATTTGGCCAACACCATACGGGCTTCAGCTTTAGGTGAAAACAAAATCTTTACATCGTTCTTGGATTTGTCTGTAGAACAACAGCGCAAAGAAGCTGCACGACGTGGGGTTGACTTCGAAACATTTAGACAGCAACAAATAACAGCCAAAGCTGAACTAGAAAAACAATTCAACACTCTTGTGACCGAACCAGCCAAAGGCGGTAACGAACAAAGCTTTAGACTAGCTATGCGAGGATATTACCGTTTCATGGCTGCTTACGCTATGGCTAGTGCTATGCAGGGTGGTACAGGCGGTAGAACCATATCTGACCAAGACGTGTTGAACTTCCTCAAAGCGTTCAATCAGGGTAATTTCTTCTCTGATCCTGCAACAGAGGAGGCAGTGCTAAAAGCTATACTGGTTCAGATGGAACAACAAGAGTACCTCACACGCAAGTTGTCTCAGGGCGGACCAGAGGCCGCTGCAATATTTGCCATTCAAAACTACCCAGAGGGAGACGAGGCATTCAACTTTACACTGAACGAATTGGCTGCACGAGTGGGTGTGGATATGGATAAAAGCGAAGACACTGGAGACGGACAAGCTGGTGCCGCGCCAAAGATAACCAACGAAAATATCTACCAACGTCTGCTAGAAAATTTTAGAGAAACTACTCCGTCCGGATTTAACATGGATGACTTCACTAATGATGAGGTTCCGCTAGAGCAGAGACTAAAGGGCATACAAGATATGTACCCCGGAATGTATGACGATGCACTTGAAGAACTTAACGCAGAGATAGGCGAGGCAGCATAAGCATGGCAACTACCCTTGACGAACAGATGAGTGCAATCCGTAGCAGGATTACAGACAGCCCTTTCAAAGACTATCGTGAACAACAGTTTGCAGACCCTGTTCCGTTGCCCGAAGACAAGACAAATCTCACAGGGCAAGACGTACAAGCTGCATTTCCCCAACTATATACAAAACCAGTAACGGGCGAAGTTGAGGGTTTGGGAATGCAACCCGCATTTGAGCCGTTTGCTGAACAACAAACATTTCTTGGCATCCCGATTGGTAAAAGAACAACGCCTGAAGTGGAAATGGAACCACTGATGCAGTTCGAAATGTTCGACGCTCTTGGTGTGGGCTTTACAACTGAGAAAAGATACATTCCGTTTTTGGATTACGATCCAAAGCTGGTAACACCGGACTTGTCTTTGAGAGACATCGTTGACTACGAAAACAATCCTGACGCACAAAAGGCGTTGATGTCGTACACATTTTTCCACGACAAAAACGGAAGAGCATACAAAATTGATAAGAACAGATTTGAAACGTACGACGATTTGATTGATTACGCTGATCAAATAGGTGCGGTAGCGTACACACGACCAGACGGAAAAAAGAAAAAGTTCCCGTGGTCAACTGCCCTGTCAAAGCAATTAAAACTGCCCGACATAGCCGAATCAAAATTAGGAACGTCTGCTGAAATCAGAAGATCGATGGCTGCAAATAGTGTTTTGTCTTACAACTTGTTTGACAGCGACTTGAGTGGTCCTATGTACGCCCGATACTTGAATGAAGTCTTGATTGAGCGGGGTGTAACAGATGAACGTACTCGTGCCATCTTGATAAACTCACAACTTACTGCCCCCGCTATGGGAGACATACGTAACCTAACAGGCAACGTGTCCGACAATCTTGTACGTCCTTTCTTTGAGATGGGACTGTGGGCATTCGGGGAAATAGCTGATCTCACTGATTCGCTTATTCAGATGGTGCCCCTTAGTGAACGTCTTATGGAGTACGATGATGTTCGTCCCCTAGCAGCGTTAGGATTCCCCGTAGACTACGAACGTCGTGAAGAAATTATGATGAAGTTATACGACGACTTCCCTTCTATGCTACAGAGATACTACATACAAAAAGGTGCTAACATAAGCCTAGATGAAGCACGAATCATGGCCTCTCGTTACACGGGGCTTCTTCCTCGTGGAGTGCAGATGTTTGCTGAAATACGTGGCGGAAGCAAAATTGCGAACATAGCAAAAGAATTTAAGTCTGTAAGTGAATACAAAGCGTTTAAAAAGTGGTCTGAAAATCTTCTTGAAGCAAAACAAAAAACAGACGACGGCGAAGACATGGCGTTTGAAACACTACTAGACAGGTGGAAAGAAAATACAAGCAAATGGTATAGAAGCAAGGGTGCAATCAATCGAAGATTGGCAACATACTTTCAAGTTGAAGATGCTCGCTCTATGCCAGCAGACTATAGAACTGAGGTTGTGGAGGCTACGTCTGCCTTAGAAATAGCTATTGATAGAAGGGAGTCTCTATTAGCTAACGTAAAAAAGAAGGGCGGAGTTATGTCCGACCAAACAAAGTTGAGGCTAGAGGCTATAGAAGAAAACATCAACTTGCAAACAAATCGCCTTACTCACTTACGAGTGAAGTCTAGTGTGCCAAAATTCATTCGTGACTCAAACATTCAAGACTGGTACTTGATTACTGGATCAGCTACGTTCGGACATTATGCACCGGAAGCATATGACGTTGACCCTGAGTTGGGAGAATTTATTGGTCTTCTTACAGGTATGGTGGTATCCGCATCACAGGGAAGTGCAAAAAGATTTCTGTCATTTACATCCGCTCTCAAGGGTGACCCTAGAAAAAAATTAAACTACCTAGTAGAAAACTTGATGCAAGGAGGCAGTGCTACTTTCCAACAAGGACTGCTAGGCAAAGCTGGTGTTATGGCTAAGTACGAAGATCAGATGATAGCTATGGGCGTTAATCCTGATATTGTTTCTTTGTCTATTGCCGACATACTAGACTTGTCTGCCTTGAAGTATTTTGAACAACTAACAAAAGACGCTAGCGTGAAAGTAGCAAAACTCACCAACAGTGCTACACAGGAAATGTTACAAAACAATTTGAACAGACAAAAAGAACTGACAGCCGCCCTGCGTGAGCGTTTGATGAACACACAAAACCTCGACCCTAACAGCGACTTCTACAAGATGATTGCAACCACTCTAGGCGTGTTCGAAAAAGAAGCAAGAAAATTTGAAACAGAAATAAAGCTTCTTAAAGCAAACGATGTAAAATACTTTAACAACCTTGCCAGACAAAGAGAGGGTAGCTTCCCTGCAGCAAAACCAGATAAAGACTTCGAAAAGACTTGGAACGATTTTGTAGAAATGAAGCTGCTTGACGAAGCACAAAACCCCGGACAGTTTGCTGTCACGGCTAAATCTTTACGTGTTGAACAGGCAACTGTTACTACAGCAGCAGCACAGCGTTTAGGTCAAGCGTTAGTGACTAGAGCACAAGCTGCAGACGTACTAGGAAAAGCAAGAGACGAACCACTAAAAATAACCACAACCAGTCTAGATACAGGCACAGCTATAGACATGCAGTTCGAACCTGCTGACATGGAATCAACAGGACACTTGCTTGCATTTCAACTTTTAAGTCGTCACGGCGTGGAGAAGAGTAAGGCCAGCGCACCGTTTGTGGCTATGGATAACGCTGCTAACAACGGAATATATCTAGACGTAGATGGCAAAACTTTATCTGGCACACCCCAAGTTGACATGTCTGATGTTTTCTTTGCTTTATTAGAAGAAAGCGCGGACTTGCCGGGACTAGATAAAATAGCTAAGACGGGCTACAAAGCGTCTGACAGCCTAAACCTTCGCGGTGTTATGAACGAACTTACTGATCCGTACTTCAACTCTGTTGCTGCTAGTCAAAAGATATCCAAGTCAAAGGTTCTTTCTAATCTTCGGGAAACCATACAAGAAACATCAGACTACGTTTTCAAACACGCTTCTGGTGACGCTTTACAGGCAGAGGTATCAGAGTGGCTCGTTCGTAACAAGGGCGCAGGACTGATGACAATGAATATGTCTCAACTTCTTCGATTCGACAGAAGCCTATCTTCTATGGCGTATAACGCAGCAGGGGAAGCGGTGAAGGGTAGGCTCAAACTTGTGCAGCGAAGCGTATCCGACAAGTTCGATCAGATGGTTATTATGGACAATGGAGAAGCAAGGCCCATTGGTCGCATGGAAATAAATTATGACGGTCAACAAGTTCTTGTTACTGATCTGCTACGAAGGGCAAAAGCAGGATGGACCCGCTACAAAAACGTGTGGTACGACACAAACGAACAAGGCAAGCTGGTTCCCAAACTAATGGCATGGAATAGACAGCAGTCGGGAGAGATTACGTCTGCTAGTCCGTTCGGTGTTGACTTTGCAGTAAATCCTCGTGAGTGGATAAAGGTTGACTCACTTTTAAAGATGAGTGACAACGAACTAGATACGTACTTGGAGTCCTTCGCAGAAGCGTTGGGAACACGCAAAGTAACGTCTCGTGGTAGGGGCAGAGAGCCGATCACTACATATTCGTTTACAAGCAACGATCCTGAAGCACAAGCTTTCTCTACAATATTCCAAGCAGCTATAGCTGAACACATAGTAGAGGCTGCAAAAAATGGTACTCTTGATGCCAGCATGATGACAGGACTACGTAACATAGAAAACAAATTTGTCTTTACCAACTCTAAGGGTAAGCAAACAAAAATGTTTACAATTTCTGATATCGTAGATGACTATGTAGGATTCGGCAGCCTGAGTGACGACTTAAAAGCAGAGAAAATGGCTGAAGCAAACATGAAGATTAAACGTGCTACAGAGGCGGCTTTGATTCCTGCAGAAGAACACAAAGCAGTCATAGACAGTTCTATATCGTATCTTCAAAAACTTCTTCCTGCGAACGCTCCGGGGGGAGCAACAGGTATCAACGACATTGGTGCGTACATAGCTTCGGGAGGACAAGAAGGCTTTAAGCGCATGGTTGCAGCTATCGCTAAAGACAATCCACAGTACGATGAAAAACAAATTAAAAATGTTCTACGCGAAGCTTACATTCGTGACATGGTTCTTTCTTCGTTTATTGAAACTCCACAGACTATGATGAAGGCAGATGGACAAGCAGGATCAGTTACAATTCACGACACGGATTCGTTGGCTAGATACTTAGGCATAGGTGATCCCGCTCAAGAAAAGTTTTTAAAAGAGTTTCTTGACTTCGATACAGCAGAAACGGGAATCAGTCACTACGACAACGCTCGTGCCGTTGTAGGATTTTTGTCCGAACTCAAAGACGATCCGCTGGCAAAGAAGGTGAACATAAGAGGCATACCACGTGCTATGTCTGTCGAGAGTTACATCAGTAGATTCTACGCTATCAACAGAGGCGTTGTTCGTCCTCAGTATGTGGGCACAGAGGCTGTCCTACAGCAGGTTAGATTTGGAAAGTTTTCGTTCATTAAGTCCGTGATATCTGATCCAGAGCTAGGGGTGCTGTTTCTTGAAATGGTACGAACAGGACGCCCCCTAGATCCGAAACGGAACACCCGGTTGGAAGCCTTACTGATACAGGCTATGGGAAAAGATAACGCTCTGTACGGAGGAGAGCAGCCAGAAGTTGTGGTAGATAACGATGGCAACAGAATAGAAGTGTACGGTAGCAAGGGGTACTACAAAGATCAAAAGCTGGGTAGTGGATTCCGTCGTGGATTCCCTGAGATGAGAAGATCACGCCAACAACTAGAAGAAGCTGGCGTAACAACTGGAATGTTTTCAGCGATACAATAGCAGGAGAAGTAAATGAAAACCTATAACAACGGTCCACGCAAACGTATGATGTACGGTGGCATGGCAAAGAACAAGCCCATGATGTATGGCGGCATGGCAACTAAAAAGAAACCCCGCAAGAAAGCTTACGGGGGAGGTATGATGACGACTACACAGCCGCAACAAAATATGATGCAGAGTCAGATGATGCAGCAGCCTAAACCAATGATGAAGATGGCGAAAGGTGGTAAGTTCCCTGATTTAAATAAAGATGGTAAGATCACACAGGCCGACATCCTCAAAGGACGTGGCGTTATCGACTAGACGTACCTACCCGACTTCTCCATGATTTCCTTCGACATAGAACTCAGGTAACGAACTAGGGACGCTACAGAGTGTGCGCCGTCATACTCAGGTAATCCCTTGTTTATTACCTTCTCTAGTTCCTCCGGGTTTACGCAATCGGACAGAAGTTCTACTTTTCCGTCCTGCAGCAAGTTCGCTTCGAACTTAAATAGAAATGCTTTTTTTGACATCAGATAACTCACTTATTGGAAGGTTGTAGCAGTCAGCCCTGAACTCAAAGCTGTTTGCGGGATCTATATCGCCCCGCTTATATTTCGTTGCCTTCGCATAAAAATCTGATTTGGATATCTCACCTAATATCCACGCCTGTGACATGTTGATCAAGATACGGACAAACACATAGTTGTCGCAATCTTGTGTGGCCCCGTGTGCAGCCACTGAACAATCATAGTGTGGATAGGGACGTGTGTTGCAGCGTTTCGTCTTCACATCGATACGCTCCCCGTCCCTAACTAAATCGTAGTCGTACGTGTTGGCCTCTGAAGCCCCCGTAAGATCTGCCACAATCACCTCGCCAATCGCGCCCACAACATGACTCTTACTGCCTGTTATGCTGCCCTGTAGATTACCTACTTGGGCAGCTTTCTTTTTTGCGCGGCTGATTATTTCAGGTGTTATAGCTATTTGTATCATGCTGCACTCAGGTCTACAACCTCACACACTCCTGCTGTACAAGCCAGTTCACGCGATCCCGTAGTGTTGTCTTCTCGCTCGAAGTCGGTGAGCCGTGACCAGTCTAGATTTACGTACGTCATACGATCCTTCCATTCGATGTAATCATCAGGCTCTATGTCTTGATATGGTGCCTGTTGATACGTGTGGTCAGAGAACGGCAAGAACGACACACCAGATGCTACGTCGAAGTTCTTATATACCCACGCACCCACGTCCATCCACTCGTCCTCCTTGACGGTGACAGTGATGGATGGCTTGTGCTCACACCAGTGTATAGCGTATGTCTTCCACAGTTCAAGCTGCTCTATCGCAGTTGTGTCCGTACGCATGACAGCACCCTCTGGTGACTTCATGGGAAACGAGAACACCGTCACTGATTCTGGTTTCATCACGTCACGTTCTGCTGGCACACCAGAGTCTACAAGAAACTGTGTGAGCGGGTCTTTTGAGTCTCCACGCACGGTGCGTATGTAGTATTCGCTGTGTCTAGCGTGTATACCGCTTGCTGCGTCCACTAGCTGAGACACAGTGCCCGACGGCTTGACACAAGTAATGGCACTGCTTTGTGGGATTCCTAGAGTCTGGGCATACTGTCGATTCGTTTCTATAGCTGTGTCGCGCATTTTTTCTAGCCAGATTTTTGAATCTACGTTTTTCGATAAAACTGAATGATCCATAATACCAGTTAAGGACACGCCTAATAATCTTTCTTCCTCTGTGTTGTCTTTCCATACTTTCCTCAAATACTTGAAGTCAGTGAGAGTGGACTGTATCGTCCCCAAGATGGTAGCCAGACGCACCTTACGCTCTAGGGTCTTGAGTGTATCATGTTCACGCACCACCACTTCTGACAGGTTACAGAATTGATATGGGCGTAAGATAATCTCACTGCAGGGGTTGGTGCCCCACATATGTCCTGCCTCACGTCGTCCGTTACGAGCAACCTGTTTGTCTGCAGCCTCACGGTTGAAGATACCACGCTCTCCTGACTTGGAGTCATACAGGGCAAGCCACTCACGCATAAACGTACCCATCTCCGGTTTACACTTGTAGGCTACAGAATTGTTGGCTAGAGCACGTTGTCCTTCGTGCTCCCACCACTGCCCTGATTTAGCGTGTGCCATCTGATCATCGTTCAGATTCGACAAGCTAATCAGCGCAGAGCGGCGCACTCCTCCCACGACTACAACCTCTCCCACCTTGCACATAAGATCGTGACACTCAATAGGATATAGTCTGCGCCCCTTTGCTTTCTTAAATGTTTCTATTGTAAAATTAAATAAGTCGATTAGGGGCTGTGGACCGGATGCACGGCCTCCCATAATCTTCAAACGTGCACCAGCAGGACGCACACCATCCACGTTGTATTGCGGAACTTGCCCTGCGTAGAGCAATGCAACTAACTCACGATACGCCTTTGCCCATCCCGGCTTGCTATCTGCCACATTGATCACTGTGTTAGACTTGCTAAAGTTGTCCGACACTATGGGTAGCTTCTCTACATTCTCACGCTCTACAGAAAAGCCCACACCTGTACCACACATCAAGATGTACATACACTCATCGAACGCACGAGGGCTGTCCACAGGGATGTAGCTGCAGTTGTAGCCACAGATGTTATCTCGCGCTAAAGCAGGTCCAGCGGTCATCATAGCCCTCATAGACGGCATGATTTCGAGATTGAGGATAGCCTCACGTAAGTCATCTACATCACTATCAGGAAGAACGTAGTCGAACTTATCCTTCAAATGATCTGACATAAATCCTATGTAACGATCTACAGTCTCATCAAAGTTTTCACGGCGTCCCTCGTCTTCTATCCAACGGGCGTAACGAGACTTGTGTATAAATTCTTGGTATGGTGTGGGAAGTAAATTATTCATTGTCTGTTCCTTCTTTATTTTCTATGAGCTTGTCGAGGTAGAACCGCGCTTTCTTGAGATCTTCGACTCCGTTTTTGTATCTGTATCTCCAGAGGTATTTAATGATGTTCCCCTGCAAGTAGTATTCGTACCCATCGCCTGTCGCCGCCGCGATTGCATCAAGGCATTCGATACCTGCTTGATTGTAGTGTGACGGGTTATTGACGTTATCAATCAACTCTCCATTTATTTTCTGTTTCATGTATTCTTCGTGTCTCATTGTTCGTTCCCAAAATCTATTTTAATTACGTTCGAACCTTCTTCTCGACTGATTTCAGGATTATTTGTAGCCTCTGCTAAAGACTCTCTCACGTGTTCGTGGGCTAATCTAGCCATACCTGCAGCAGTAACCCTGTCGAAGTCTGAATCAATAAGTTCCATGATGCCATTGAGGACTATGGTGCCAGCTTCAAAATACTGAGAGTCGTCCTCAACTGTCGTATCATAGGCCGATATAGAAAATGTTTCATCATCTAATTTGTTGAGTATGATATACCATCTGTCGGGTAAGAGACTTGCTTTTTCTAGCTGTTTATCATCAATCGTCATTTTTCAACCACTCCTCCGGGACTGCACCTTCAGCCCATTCGAATCCGTGTTTATCGGCCCACATACCGTACGTGGTTTTACTGCCTCTGTATATTTTATTTTTAGAATTAAGAAATACTATGCGTATATCGTGGTCAGGATACTGTTCTTTTACAAGCTGCATCTTCACTCTGTCACCCTTGTCGAAGTACCCCTTCGCTTCGATGAATATCTTTTGATCAGGCAGATAAAAATCTGGAGTGTAAGTTCTTGGCTTGGGAACGTAAGTCAATCTTGTTGACTCATACTCGTAGGGCACAGACTTTCTAGCCAGCGACTTAGCCATGCTCAATTCAAAGTTAGACCTGAATTGTGATCTCTTCACAGTTGCATTCCTATCGAACCCATTCTTTTTAGCACGTACCCTGCGACCTTTGGAGATTGTTTTTCTAGGATAGAAAGTTCGTTTGTCAAGTGGATCAATGGGACGCATACGTTGGCTCCTGATTGTGACACTTTGGATATCTTAGATAGTTCCGATTCGATATGCAATATGTCTCGTTTTTCTGTGTGAAAGGACAGGGTTCCTGTTTCACTGTAGTTCTCACGCAAACAAATAGGTAAGCCTCGTTGACTTTGTCTGATGTATACCAGCTTCCTGTCCCCACCTTCACCCCTAGATGACTCCACATAGACGTGATATAGGTCAGGATTTATGTCCATTAGATCTACTTCGTAGTTCCTGACAAATAAGTATGGCATATCATAGTTCCCTCTTCTTAAGTCGTGTGTACCAAACTAGCGGAGGGAACTTAGCTTTCGATGTGACTTTACCGTGTATCTCAGCTTTAGGCCAGCAGTGGAACTTGTGTCCACAGAATCCACACGGCTTGGGCATAAGTTTGTTACCCGTGCGAACCAACCCACCATCCTTATATGTTTCGAACTCATCTGGAAAAGGCTTAAAAGGCTTCGACTTTGGGTCTGTCAAAAACTTGACACGTTCTTCAGCATCTGCCATGTATTTGACACGGTCTTCATCTTGCCACTCTGGGGCATCAACCACAGCAATTTGTCCACCAGATTTGTTTATAACGATCCAGCCCCCAAACGGCATATTCATAGCAGTGGCATACAAGTACCCTTGCATCACGTAACCAAATGGATCATCCTCTTTTATAGAGTCGTAGCCACCGAATCCAAACTTGTGCTTGAAAGCCCAGTCACTAGCGGACTTGATGTCCCACACCTTTTCGACACCAGACTCGTCCCGTATGATAACGTCGAGAGTGCCTCGTATCTTGTGACCAGCTATTTCTAGTTCTACTTCTTTTTGGAAGTCAACGATATCTATACCAGCTTCGCGCATGATGCACATCAGCATAGCTTCTGATAGATCACCGAACCAAAAACGGGCGGGAGCGTTGTAGGGTAGTTCTTCTTTGTGTCCATCCCTTTCTAGGATTTGTTGACACAAGTGTCTACCTAAACCAGACATACGTATTCGATATGTTCTGTCGTTCTTAGATATTTGTTTAGCTGCGGACTCTTTGCAGTCTTTTGTGAACTGCGTTAAACTAGACAGGGAGACATTTACGTCCCCCTGCCCAACTTTATTTAGATAGTCTTGGAGTTTAACCAGTAGCAGCATTACTGAACTCAGCGGCAAGATCTATGTCGTCACCGCTAGAGATCAGCTTTATAGCCTCACGATGTTCACCCATAACCGTATCGTTGTGGGCTTTGATTGTATCAGCGAAATTAGCCATCAAATCCTTGTCGTGATCAGTCAAGGTCTTAACGACACCAGCAGAGGAAGGAACAGGAGTCCAATAAGTTACACTACCCTTCTTCTGTTTGCTTGTAGTCAACTTCATCTCAGTCAAGACCATCAGCTTATTCTGTTTCGCAAGCGACGAAACGAAATCAGCAATAGGCTTGAAACCTGACCGTTTAAAGTACGCCACAACTGGCTCATTCACCACATCTACAGGCGTACCGTCTGCTTCACGAAAAGCACCACTAATATGCCCATACATCACTTGATTACAGACAACTGCACGACTCGACAAGTATCGTGGATCGTCTTTGTCTAGGGCGTTCTCTTCATCCCTCGACAAACGACCACACTTATCTCCGCCCTCAGTGTCTGGAAAAGCACCTCCGAAGGAAGTCTTTTGGATAGACTTACACGAGAAGCCCCCCTTACCTTCATTCAACTCTGCATCCCACATACTATACTCGAAAGTACGTAACAGAGTTCGCAAGACAACTTCTGATGCGTAGACAAACCTGCCATCTAGATACATCTTCCAATCCCCTCGTTTGAGGTTCATGCCATCTTCTGTTTCTTGATCGTAGTTTATACTGAGTCGCGGTAGTCCAACCTTTTCGGATGACGTGGTCCCTTGACCAGTAACTTTCATAATCTCAGTTATGTCCTCTGAGGTCATAGCTGATACTATGCTGTCGAGATCCTTTTCAACTTCCAACACTTCTGTCCCTAACATATCCATCTCCTGTTTCTAGGGTTGTAGAATGATATTACAAATCGACTTCTTGTAAGTCAAGCCAATTATCGCCCATTTTTATTTCGATGCCGACAGGCATATCGTAAGTCACGTTGTAACGACGATTTGTTTCGTGCGGCAAACACAGCATAGCCTCTTGCATCAGCTTGATACAGATGTCTATTTCGCTTGGATGTGCATCGATAACAATCGAATCGTGTACGGTGTTGCATATCACAGACTGTAAGTTATTTTCTGCGAAGAATCCGTCGAGTTCGACAAGCGCGATAGGTAACAGATCCGCTGTAGCAAACCCCTGTACGGGGTAGTTACAGATGTTAGTGCGATACGTAGCTGTTCCGTACTTGGTCCACCGCGCATCAGGGAAAGCATACTGTCTCCCGCTTGGAAGGGTGATTACGCGCTTTTCTACGGCCTCTCGCTGGAGGTAACCGTGCCAACTGGTTACTCCCTCATACTTATCCTTGAAGGCTCTGTAGTAGCGTTGTTGGTCCTCTGTGCCCGTAGTGCCACCGTAGAGCGGTTTGAAGGTATGTGCCTTCGCTTCTTGACGAGAACAACCTATCACGCTGGCAGTGTAGCTATGCACATCTGTGCCCTCGCCTACATCGATATACACCTGACTGTCTCTCGCAAGAAACCCTGCTACTCTGAACTCCAGTTGCGAGTAATCGCCTTCGATAATCTTGCCGCCTTGAAAACGACTCTCGACAACCTTCCTGATCTCAAATGTGTTACCTCGTGGCATATTTTGAAAGTTAGGATTGCGAGACGAAAGGCGACCCGTCGCCGTAACACACTGCATAAATTCAGGGTGGATGAGTCCCTTGTCGTCCACATTGTTTTTCATACCCTCTACAAAAGTTCCTAAATACATTCGAAGTGCGTTGTATCTGACGTACGCATCTGCGAACTCACGAGCGGGACCGCTGAGTGTGTCTCGTATCTCAGCGAGGGTTTCCTTGTCCGTCTTGAATCCTGCCGATGCAACGTCACGCACATTGCGTGGTATGATCTTAAACCCAGCGACCTCTCCCGTCGAACGATAGATCACACCCTTGCCACTACACTGTTTACACACACGCAACGCTTTGCTTGGTGTACCGTCTTTACGTACGGGACGAACACGACCAAAGCCTAGACAAGTCGGACACCGTTGTCCCTCTGTCTTGAAGATGATATCTGTTTTGCTACTTACGTGTGCCTTGAAGTCCTTCTTGGTCATGCGAGTGCGTTGCTTGGGTTTCATCGTAGCCCCACGCTGCTCCATACCCAAGTTGAAAACAGCAGACCATGTGTTCTTGTCTTTTACCTTGCGGGAATACAAGAGCATAGACCTGTCGTCAGGGCTGGTTAGACTGATAGGTGTGTCACCCATAGCCTCACGTGCCATGTCGTTGAGGCGCAACTCTAAGACATCTAGCTCATCTTGATACTGACGTTCTATCTCTGCGAGTGTCTCTAGATTTACACGCAACCCGTTGCGTTCGATACGCGACAGTGTGTTAGCCATCTCAAACGATAGGCGTAGTGTTGGTACCAAATTGCTCACTGTAGATTCCTTCGAATGTTGTGCCTAGCACGTCGAGTTGTTTGTACGCTATCTCTTCTGTAGCCGCAACATCAGATGTGCCGTATTCTTTGATTATCTCCCACGGTATCTCATAAAACGTCTTACCCTCGTCCAGATACGGCTGAACAAGGTCTTTCTCTTTTTGCACCGTGTTATACTTTTTTGCAAGAGCAGCAAGTCCAAGAGGCCATCTCCGCGCTTTCGATAGAACATACTCTGTAACCATAGTATCATAGATAAACCCCTCATATACAAATCCACAGTCTCGTATCCACTGCAGATCAAACTTTATGTTTTGTCCGACAAGCACAGTTGCGTAGTCTAACGCAGTCTGAAAGTCTTGTGCCGCGCTTGGTGTAGGTGGCTCAGTCTCGTGGTAGTAGCAATCGTAGAACACCTGTTCTTCGTCGGACCACTTGTAACCTATTGAAACTAAACGATTACCAAAGTAGGGTAGAGCAGTTGTGCCACCCGATGGTTTGTGTGTGTGGGTTGTCTCCACATCGAACGTGAGGACATTCACTCCATCTCCTCCCATCGTTTCGTTGCGAAGTACCGTGCGAGTGTAGCTATAGACTCTGCATTCAGTTGTGGATACTTCTTCTCTAGACGATGATACTCTTCATCGTACAGGTTCTCTTTGATCTCTTCGTTTTGGTGGTTGCTCATCAGTAGTACACTCCTCGTTGTATGTCGATGTTAGCGTCTATCGGCCCGTGCCATCCGTTTATTTTATTCTTGGATATGCAAATGTGTCTTACTACATTGTCAACATCACTCGCCCCCGTCTTACCTATGCCGATGATCATGTCAGCTTCACCAGCCTTACCCGTCTTAGAATTGTCCATCATGTTGTAGTCGATGAACAGACGATCATGTCCATCGTTACTTGCTTGACTGACAGCCCACACAAGGCATTTGTTACGTTTAGCTATCTCTCGTGCGTTTACATAAGTCTCCTTGAGTCGCTCGTCACCTCTGTTGTATTCACCCGACACACGAAATTTGTCAAGCTGATCACAGAACATAATGTCCGGCTTGTTAAGTTTGGCGTACGAGTCTACCTCTTCAATGCTCATGCCAATAGCCATCATCACATCCAGATTAGGTTCTATCAATTCTAGACTAATCGGTATATACTTCTGCTTGTTGTCTTCAAGTTCTTTGCGAGTTATGCCGAAGTACGACTGTATCAAGCGTAACTTGATGCGTTCTGCTGGTTCCTCGTTGGCCCAGTATACCACTTTGTATCCTGCCCTGATGTAACTAGCGGCAAGAAAACAACAGAAGGTAGTCTTGCCCACCTCCGGACGAGCAAAGATGATACCCAAGTTACCTCTGTCCATGCCTTCCACACGCTCGTTAATCAGGTTAAACTCAAAAGGGAAATCGGGTTCTCCCCCGTGATCCTCAAGCAGTTCACCCAAGTCTGCCGTAATCTTCTCGTACGTTGTACGGTCAGACATACGCCCATCCTCTATGTCCTCAATCAAGGACCGTAACTCACCAAAGTCCTCACTCTCTCCGGTGAATATTTCTATGGCTTTCTCCCCGATGATTCGCGCACGATCACGTAGCCAGAAGTTACGCACCATGTCCATGTGCATCTCTGTGTTTGCAGGGTTACCACAGTCTAAACTCAGGATAAGTTCTTGTGACTTCTCCCGCGAACTGTCAGGCATTGCTGGGTTGCGATCATTGAACAACACAGATAGTTCACCCACTGTGATGTCGTTCTCGTATTTCGTGTGTGAGTGAACGATAACATCGAACACGTCACGCATCTCACGGCTGAACATATCGCGGTTGACGATGTTCAGCACCTCTGAAAAGAATTTGTGGTTGAGGCAGAAGCCCAGTATTTGTTTATCGATTGATATAGGATCGTATGAAGTCATCCCGTTCGTCCCTGTCCATGTTTTTCAAATCAGTTCTCAGTATCATCATCTTTGTCGGTGCAACACTACGTAAGACACGAACCATGTCAACAGCTTTGTCAGTGGCATCTTTGTCGAGTGCTACGAAAAAGTTCGGGTAATTAGACAATGTGGCTAGATGTTGGGGTAATAAACTTGTCCCCATCAGTGCTACTCCTGTAACAATATTACTTATCGCACACGCACTCGCACAATCTTCTACGACAACAGCAGTGCTATGATGTCCACATACAAAAGGGTAATGACTAACTCCGTAACGATACCATTTAGGATTTCTACCATTGAGTGACCTTCCTGTTGCGTCTACAACCCTGTTGCCATGTTTCACGAGAAACACCGCCCTGTTCCGCTTGAAATCAAAGCGTATATCAACTCGTCCAGCCAAGTACGCATCGTACGCATTGACTCTTTTGACGTACGTTTCAGCATCTAAGCTACGGGAAACACTAACAAATGTGTCTGGTATCTCGTAAGTGTTACTAGTACGGGATGAGGAGGGCGTGGCGGTCTTCAAGGACCGCGCCCGACTCAACGCCTTCTTAGCGTGTTCTCGTGACAAAGTCACACCAGTGCGTCCCGACACGTTGCAGTCTGCATGGAAGCAGTGCCACATACGGTTGAGTCCATCATCTGTAACGCTGAAGGTGTTCTTCTTACCACACACAGGACAGTCTGATCTGTATTTTGTCAGGCTAGGAAACTCCAAGCCCTCGACGTAGCCCTGTAACCAGTTAGGTGATTTCATGTTAGTCCCCCGTTTGTCAAAGACAATGACTACAGATAATCCATACGAATAATTTTGTCAACTTGATTTTTTTGTTGACCAGTCTTGACAACTGGTCTACACCAATAAGAACACTAACCTTTAGGGATTATATTATTATGAAAAAAGTTAATAAAATTAATCCCATAGCTAAGTTACTACCTAAGTTTGGTAAACGTGTTGTAGAAGACAAACGTAACAAACAAAAGGATAAACAAGCTAAGAAAGACATAGAAGATGGCAAGACCTTTCAAGATCGTTGAACCTACCAAAACATACAATCTGTTACTAAAAACAGAACAGTATGATAGACTAGCCGCTGTATCTAGTAAGATGCAAAAGACTAGTCGTGAGCAAGTAGCTGTAGCAGACTTGATACGAGATGCTATAGATGTGTATTTGGAGGCATTAGAAGATGAAGAAGAGCTTGAAGACCAAACCGTTGGAGATTGATATTGTCAATCGTTGGAGGTGGGAGGTTGTCGCTCCTGTATCTTCCGTACGTATCGGAGAGACAAACAAAGAACAAGTCAAAAGCAAACAGAAGCTAGACTATCTACGTCTTGTCACTGTATATGTCGGAAAAAATAGGGACGACTGTAAAAAGTGGCTTGACGCCAATCATCCACGTCTGGTAAAACTAGGTATTCCTTACGAGGTTGGTAGATCGTAAGGGGTTCCTTCGTTGTTGTGGGGAGCGGGGCTGAGATTTATTTCTTGGCCCCGTTTCTTTTTGTGTTGACACTCTCATTGGTTACCTGTATGGCTTATGTATTGAAACCAACAACGGAGCATGAAATGAACGCAGCATCGTCACTGCTTGAACGTTGTAAAACAGCCAGACACGTCTTGGCTATCATGGACGAGATAGATTACCTCGACATGATCATCGAACCACAAGACTGTGGACACAAGATCACAACACGTAATCTTCTGCGCGACCACGTGGAAGCTATCTTGAAGGAGATGGAAAAATGAGTAAGACCGATCTTGAAATACTTTTGGACTACATGATTGACTACGGTGGTACAGGCAGTCTGCCAAACATGGACCCACCTGACGGTGATTACGAAGGTGGTTCGGGTCACCATGCGTATGAAGCCGCCCTGCGTTTGAAAGAAGACATGGAGGTGGTCAGAAAGATGCGGGATGATGCTAGGGCTAAATGCAAGGCCGCACACAGCGAGGAAGTAGCCATATGATTAAGTACTGGCACAAAGCAAGACACTACTACCTCACGCATGATGGCATTGAGATGCTCTTGTTTGCGTGTATATGGGCCAGCATAGTCTGGATGCTCTACCACTTTGTAATCGGATTGATAGGGAGGTTTACGTAATGCCAGAACGTATGTACCGTGTTGTCTTGACTGTCAAACAAGACTATGAATTTTTTGTCAACGCAAGAAACGATGAAGAGGCTGTCGAAGAGGCGTGTTGCAAAGAACTAGACGATGGTGTGATGATAAACGACAACTACGAGTGTGAGTGTGAAACAGTGGAGGTGCAGTGATGCCCAAAGAAAAGTACAAAATGGAAGATATAGAATACGCGGTTGAGAAGTGTATATCTTCAATGGATGCGGCATTTGTTCGTAGTTATGCGTATGATCACATGTTGGCAGTGCAACTTGACAGGACTAGACCCGCTGAACTGATAGATGAGTTTATGAGAAAGTATGGACCGGAGAGTAACAATGGGTAGAGTCAAGGACTGGCTGATTGAGATGCAAGAGGACGCCGCAGAAATGTCACGTGATGAGTGGATGGAAAAACACGGTGAGTCTGCTGTCGAGATTTACAACGATGTGCATCGTGCCATACAAGGCGACTTGTTCGATAACGATGGGCCACCAGAATAATGTCAGCTTCGAATATTGTCAGGTTAAATTTTGTCAATCAAAATATTGTCAGCCGTAAACTCACAACTTTGTCAGCCGAATACTCTTGTGACAAGTGTGGTGAGCCAGCGATGATAACCACGGGGGGTGCAGGGTATCTGTGTCCCTCTTGTGGTTTGGAGCATTTGAAAAGGCAAGGTAAAATAGTTATTGACCCCGATAACTGGCGGTGGTAGGTTTCCGTTATTGTTTTTAACAACGAAGGAACCGAACCGATGAAAAAACGAATACACATAAATCAGCACGTTATCCGCAGCAATGCGAAGAACGATAAGAACGACCCAGTTATCACTGTTAAGACTAGCCGCGACAATATCTATTGTCACGAGGTTAAGATACTTGGAAAGTCTACTGTTATTTACTCACCGGACAAGCCCTTGTCTTGTGGTGCCAAAGTCTGGATCGAAACGACAGCGAATATTGAGATCACGCCATGAAACGCCCGACCAAATTATCTCAACATAAAATGATCAGCAATATAACACACTGCTACCTCGACGCTACGCCAGAACAGATTGCGGGTGGTATGGCTTGG
>VTLG01016199.1_pt1 | contig 54045 bp, 64 predicted proteins | sample 4694571 | NCBI WGS metagenome assembly VTLG01 (sample SAMN12604809, study PRJNA352737) | marine metagenome | biome: ENVO:00000447; feature: ENVO:00000209|ENVO:00000569|ENVO:01000036; material: ENVO:00002151; isolation source: viral sequences binned using virsorter ... | reverse complement strand
GTCTAGCTCTGGTCTAACCGGATCTTCAGTAACATCTATATGGTCTAGCTCGACAAGCTTTGACTTCTTGATCCAACTAGAGTCTACATTACTTTTTTTCTTACACCAGTCAAGCGCCTTTTTAAAAACCCTCACTGTGCTTTCTCTATTGATCATAATATTTCACAAGTATTTGCTGAACAAGCAAGCTCTTTACTGTTCTCCGTCATGTCTTCTTTTTCATATTGAGGAAGCAACGACCAATCAATTGAAGCAGTCGTTTTCTTTAGCCACTCCTTGTATTCTTCAACGGTTATCTCTTGGTAAGGTGCTTGCTGATAAGAGTGGTCTGTGTAAGGAAGGAAGGATATACCAGAGACTGAATCAAAATTCTTATACACCCATGCTCCTACTTCCAGCCATTCTGCTTCTTTCACAGATACAGTTACAGAGGGTTTATGTTCACACCAATTATCCTGGTAGTGCTTCCAAAGATTTAAGTGTTGAACGGCTGTAATATCTTTTCTGGTTATAGCATTCTTAGGAGACTTAATGGGGAAGTAGAACACAAGGGTATGGTCTGGTTTAGTTATATCATCCTCATGATACACGCCTTGATCCACCATCAACTGCGCTAAAGGATCTTTTTTATCTGCTCTGATAGTTCTTAAATAATAGGGGCTGTGCCTAGTGTGTATGCCTGATGCACTGTCTACTAATTGGCTCACCGTTCCGCTAGGCTTAACACAAGTGACTGCTACTGATTGGTTTATTCCTAATTTCTTAGCCCACTTTTTATTCTCTTCTACGGCTATTCGTTTTAACTGCCCAAGATCAATACTACCATCTACCATCTTTTTATTATCAAGAATACCTGTAAAAGAAACCCCAAGTAAAGCCTCTTCTGCCGTGTTGTTATGCCATGCTTTGCTCAAGTATCTAAAGTTAGTAAGAGTAGCTTGGAATGTTCCTAAGATTGTAGCCAGCTTTGTCTTTCTTCGTATGTCTTCTAATGTATCTTCTGCTCTTATAACAACCTCTGTTAAGTTACAGAATTGTTTGTTGCGTAGGATAATCTCACTACAGGGGTTAGTGCCGAAGTCTGGATAGGGTTCTCTCCTGCCGTTCTTGGCCGCCTGTTTTTCAGAAGCTTGCCTATTAAAGATTCCCCTTTCTCCGCTTTTACTTTCATACAAAGACAGCCACTCTTTCATAAAAGCGCCCATATCAGCAGCATCAGTATAGGCTACTGAATTATTAGCAAGTGCTCTTTGTTGGTTGTCCTCCCACCATGCCCCTGACTTAGCGTTACGCATACGCTCATCTGAGAGATTGCTGAGAGAGATTAAAGCGCTTCGCCTTACTCCCCCTACTACTACAACTTCTGCAACCTTACACATCAAATCATGGCAATCAATGGACACTAGCTTCCTGTGTCCTTTAGTAATAGCGTCTTTAAAAATATTAATAGTGAAACGGAACAGGTCTTCTAAAGGTGCAGGCCCACTGGCTCTTCCTCCAAAGGTTTTTAATCTTGCTCCATGTGGACGGACATTCGATACGTCCCATTGAGGAATTTGTCCAGAGTAAAGAAGGGAGATTAATTCCTTATAAGCTTTAGCCCATCCTATTTTAGAATCGGCTACCTTTATTATTGTGTCTGTAAGATGTAATTCTTCTGGTAAATCAGGAAGCTTATTAACGTACTGTCGTTCAACACTAAACCCCACCCCCGTCCCACACATCAGGATGTATAAAGTTTCATCAAAAGCTCTCGGAGTATCAACAGCCAGATAACTACAGTTAAAGCCCGCAACATGGTCACGTTCTAATGCTTTGCCTGCCGACATTAATGCTCTCATGCTTGGCATAATGTCCAAGTTAAGTACCGCCTTTTCTAGAGAAGACCGTAATTTTATAATGTCTGTTCCATGAGACTTCTTTAAATGGGTTTCAAAGAAGTCAAAATACCTGGACACTGTTCCATTCCAAGTTTCTCTTTTTCCTTCCTCTTCATTCCATCTGGCGTATCGGCTCAAGTGTATAAACTGTTGGTAATTTGTAGGCAGTTCAATCTGCATCGTACCCTTCTTCTATGTTTAAAATTTCTTTATACTTTAACTCATCTCTCTTCTGTCTGTTTAAGCGTTTAGCTTTGGTGTTTTGTTTTGCTTTTCTCCTTCTTAAAAATCCTGCGCGTCGTTCAGATTTTCTATCTCGTTCAGCCATCATCTTCCTTCTCAATCAAATGAAGAGTGATAATACCGTAATGAATAATCTTTAATATCTCAGATTTTTTACTAGCCTTTTTCCCGTACCTCATGGCATACTTCATTATGTTCCCAATACAAAACCCTTCTCCGTGTCCTGCATCAATGATCATGTCAGTGGCTTGGTATTTTCCATTGCTGTAATGTTTATTATAAGTTGAATCAATGTACTCCTTGATCCCTTTTAAAATATTGTCCTCGTTAAATTTATAATGTTTAGGTCTTATCATTATATCGCTGTCTAACATGAATCTTGTTCCATCATACATTATTCCTTCCACTCCTTCGGCAATGTTTGTTCAATAAACCATCTAAACTCATTAGTCTCTGCCCATTCAGCGTGACTTCGTTTCGTACCATCCCTCCGCTTCTTAGCTTGTGGCATGGGTGCATCAGGATTAGAAAATAAGAACACTAACTCTGTGCTTTTTGGTAATGCTTTCTTTATCCATTTGTACTTACTATATTCTTGAAAGTCCCAAAACCTTCCTTTGGCTTCTAGTAGAATAGTCTTGTTTCCAAACGTCTTAATAAAGTCAGGCTCGTAGTTATGTTCAATAACATAAGGAACCTTATCTCCATGATGCTGCCAGGATTTTAACAGATCCTCATGCAGATGTTCTTCCCATCTAGAGTCGTACTTAGGTCTAGCTTTTCTAGGCTTTCTTCTAATGGATCGTCCCCTGTCTCTCTTCTAATTCAAGACCAATAGCCTTTTTTAAAGCTAGTAAAACCCCTTCATCAACATCTTCTATAGAATGTCCTGACATAATAAAGCCAGCCACAGCAATCACAATGTCCTGTAAAGCGTGTTCCGTTTCGTTGCTGGTAAGTGTAAGCTGCATTTTATTTGACCCATTGTAATATCTTTAATATTCGTTTTAGGATTTTGTTTTAGTATCCGTTTTATTCCTTTCTTAATCCATCTAAAGGAATAAGTATTTAAATAAATTTTATTATTAGCAAAGAAATGATTTTCGTTAGGGAGCAAGAGATGCAAGTTACTAAGTGTAACTTTTTCCGCTTCCTCTTCTGGAACCATAGTTTTAACCCATTCAACTAGGAGTTCTCTGGTTCTCTGGTGTACCTGTCGAGATTTTCTAGCGTTCATGTAAGGGCATTTCTAAAACTTTAGGAAGAGATACAATACGAGTAAAGTATTTCAATCCTGTCGAATATTTAAAAGCTCTTAACCCATAGCCATTATTAGCATCCGAATGGCATTCCTTTTTGTATGGGCAATAAACACATCCTCTAGGAAGACGCATGTTCCCACGCTTGCCTTCGGGTATCGGAGTATAACATTTTTCAGGGGGAGTGTCAAGGGCTTCAGCTTCTCTAACCCTTTTAATTTTATCCTTAATATTAATTTTTACAAGAGGGCCAGGTTGATATAGCGCAAGCTCCCCGCTTTCTTTATTCATAGCTAAGAACCCGCCCTCGTCTGTTCCTTCGGCAGCTTCATATCCCGCTAGTTGAGCCATGTATCCAAAGGGATCATCATCATGGAGAGTCCCTTTATCAAACTTCTTAAATGCAAACGAAGAGGCCGTCTTAATATCGACAACCTCCCCGTCTATCTTACAGTCCATGTGTCCCTTTACCCCGTCTACTTCTATTTCCTTTTGCTCGTCCTCTACCTGATGTCCTGAAAGCTTTACAAGAAGTAAGACTAGTTCTTCTAGAATATGCCCATATAAAAACTTAATAAACACCGAAGGGTGTGTACGATTGTGTGCTAAGTTTCCATTCTTTAAATCATACCACAGTCTTCGCATAGGTCTTCCAATAATAGACATACGAAGAGAAGTCCTGTCCTTGTGAGGGGTAGACCAGTTTTTTAATACTTCTTTCATCCGTTCCCCAAACTCTTCAATATGCTCGTCTGGTATTTCTAGATCTTCTGAATCACACAAACAAGAAAGAGTTTCGTAGATATCATCTACAACTGTTGTCAGGTTTTTACTTTGTGACATTACCTTAATCCTCTTGATGTTTTATGAAGCGGAGTTTTCTAGTCTTAGGATTAAAGCCAAGAAGCTGAACACCTATTTTCTTTTGTTCAGGGGAGCGGGTATTAGATTTTGATAAAGGCCCTGTCATTCCTTCCGGTCTTTGTTGAGGCTTAAAGGATTTAACATCTATGAGTTTTATGTCTCCTGACTTATTCATAGCAATTAAATCAACGGCTCCTGTACAGCCACAGTTTTTAAATACTTCATATCCACGATCCCATAGCCATGTGACGGCATAGAACTCTGCCAAGTCACCTTTTCTGCTGTCACAATGTTCAGGCTTTTTCATTATTTACTCAACGAATACACGGCGTAATCATTGTCCTTATGGGTCACTATGTTATGTCCTGCATTTCGCAAATCATTTATCCTGGCAGCTAGTCGGAAGCAGCGGAAGTCTATCAAAGCTTCGATAGGTGAGATAGTTTCGCCTTCCTGTAAACGTGCTAAGATATTTGCGTTTTGACTTGTGTTAGAAATTCTCACTGTGTTTCTCCTGTTATAAATAAGTTTCACTGGAAGTTATTTTATATTTCTTTCCTTTACTGCTTGCTGTGTTTGATACACGGGAATTGTTCTCAACTGTAGATACCCATTGTAAATTATTAACGGAGTAATCCAGCTTGTCCTCGTTAATATGATCTACAGTATAAGTAAGACTAAGGTTAGGGCATTTTATAAAAGCCATAGCAACTATTCTATGACAATACGCTCGTCTTAAATTTCTATAATCTTTAGTCCGTCCGTCCCCCTCTAAATTATAACACGGGTAAACGCTTCTGCTAAATGTAGGAGACAGTATAAACTTTTTATAATTATGAAGTATAAAAGGAAAATCAGTTCTATCTTTATAAATAGGCAGGGGGTGCTTTCCTCCAGTTTTATATACCGTATATTTTCCTCTTGGCAACGAAGATAAAAATTCTGATGTACGATTTAAATCTTTTATTCTTTGTCCCTCTCCTTCAAATAAAACAGCACAGTCAGAAAGATCTTTTTGATCTTCTGGACTTATTTCAAAGACTAGTTCAAAGCCTTCTAAAGACAGTTGTTTAATGTGTTTCACTCCAGTTGTCTCCTATGCTGTACTCTCCGTCTAGTGGACACGCAAGTTGGAGAGCTTCCCCTGCTTTACGGATACACTCTACGCCCACTTTTCCTACGGCTTCAGCTTGATCCTCTCGTACTTCCAGTTGCCATTCATCATGGACGTTAGCTACAAACTTAGCATCGTATGCTCCCTCTTTTATCTTCTTGTCTAGAAGGACTAGAGCTTCTTTCATTACGACTGCTCCTGCGCTTTGCAAGAGAGTGTTAAGCGCGGCATACTCGCTACGAATAAGAATTTTTCTTCCATCTAATCCTTTGAGGTATCCTCTTCCAGCCGCAAGAGACACTCTCTTCTTGAGGCTCTCAAATGCTCCGAGATTATGAAGGAAATGTCGTTTAAGTTTTTCTCCATCTGCTGCGCTTCCTCCAACCACTGATCCAATTTTCTTATTTCCTGCACCGTAGATGAGCGCATAGATGAATGTCTTCGCCTGATTTCTTGATTCAAGTCCTGCAAGTTTTTGATTAGCGGTGTGTATATCTCCGTTAATGATTTCATTTATATAATCCTCATCTTTCATATAGTGAGCAAGCATCCTCAATTCTAGTCCGCTTGCATCTATCCCTACTAGCTTATATCCTTCTTCAACTGTCCAACACTCTCTGCATTCTTTCCCATAAGGCGAAGCCAAGTTAGGAACCTGTGCCATATTAGGCTTCATGTGTGTCATGCGTCCTGTAATTGCGCCAGTGCTTTTAATAAAGCCGTGAACCCTGCCGTCCTCTTCATCAATCGCATCTAGCCAGGAATCTACTTGGGCAATTCTTTTCTGCACGAGAAGATACTCTGCGATAAGGGCTGCTTCTGGTATTCCTTTCACTCCCCTCAATACTTTCTCATCTACTATAGGTCTACCATGCTCAGTGAATTTCTCTGGCTTCCAGCCAAACTCTTGTAAATACTGTCCTATCTGAACCCTAGATCCTAGATTAAACTCCACCGTCTTGTATCTCTTTATGGGTTCAAGGTTATTTTTAGAAACAGCTTTCGCATGTTCCTCATTAGTTAGTCGTCCTCCCGTCGCAACCCTACTAATGTTTCCGTCCTTCTTTCGTTTAGGAATTAAAACTATCTCTTCGATCTTAGGAACGAATACCTTTCTGACTTCTTCTTCGACCTGTCCCAAACGCTCTCGTAGTTGGGCTAAGAGAAGGTGTGCTTTCTCTTGGTCTAAAAGAAACCCATCTCGCTTTTGATTCTCCAAGATTCTTGATACTTCATGCTCCAGTAAAACTGATTGAACTGAGAATCCTTTCCCTTCTTTCTGTAAGTACTTAAAGACCTCTAGATTTAACTCAACATCCCTGATGCAGTACTCCAGCATTTCTGCTGAGTATCTGTCGTACTCTTCAAATACTATCTTGGGAAAATTAAGTCTAGAAGGAGCGCCCCATGTAGCTAGTGCATGGGCATTAGGCCCACTTCTAGTAGGGTTAAACAGCCTAGACAAAATCAAGGTGTCTACTACTTTTGTATTGTCTGTTACGACGTTCCTTCCCATTAACCGTTCAATAACTGGAATGTCATATCCCAGGATATTATGCCCTACTAGGTAGTTGCTTTTCTCTAGTAGATCACAGCCCTGTTCAAGCTGTTCAGGCCCGAAGGTGTACAGTTGTCCTGTGTCTATGTTCTTAGCAACCATACACCAAATTTTAGAAGGGGTAAGGGAGTTTGTCTCAATGTCAAATACTAATCTTGTCATGTTTCCTAATCGAGATTTATGGAAATCTCTGATTCCTTTTCATTAGAAAATCCAATATCGCCTGCATCCATCTCACTCAAACGTCCCGTAATTCGGTCGTAAACTAGATGTGTTGCTATGCCTACGTCACCAGTGTAACGGGATTTCAATATCCTGACTCTAGTTGTGTTAGCTTCTATAGGATCATCTGATTGTTGGTTCCGCTCTAGAGAGATTACACAGTCAGACAATTGAGCTATGCTCTGAGAACCTCTCAAATGAGAGAGGCTTGTCTCGACACCGTTCTCATGTCCACGGTTACCGTCGATTCGGCGTAGGTGGGAAACTAGAACTATCCCTGCGCCCGTTTCTTCTACGAGTGATCTAAGCCTTGTCATTATATTATCTATAGATCTTCGCTCATCTCCAGAAGCCAGAGAAGAAACAAGCATGTGAAGGTGATCGACTACTACCCACTTGCAATCGCATCCGACAATCATAAACCTCAACTTTGAAAAGATTTCATCTATGTCATTCGTTCCAAAGTGAGCGTGAATCCAGACCCTGTTTTTATTATCACCGTCGTACAGAATGTCAAACATATTATCAATTTGTTCTTCTGTGAACTGCTCTCTAACCTGATCAATATACATCCTAGCATCTGCTTCTATGGATAAAATCCCATCAACAGTTCTACGCCAATCCTCTTCAAGAGAGATTATTCCGACGTTGTCTTTGGTTGTTTTAATGAGCCAGTGTTCTATCTCTCTAGTAACAGAAGACTTACCAAGACCTGTGCCGCCTGTCAATGTGACTAGCTCTCCTTGCCTCATTCCGTACAACTTAGAATTCAGTCCTCCCCACGGATAAGGTACTGCTTCTTTCTTTTTCCGGTTTTTGAATTTGTCCTTGCTGTCTGATACATTAAGAACGCCAGAGGGTGTATAGATCTTTGCTTCCCAAAAGGATTTAACGAATGCTGAATGAGCATTCTTACGCAGCATTTCATTAGGGTCTTTGAATCCATTAGGAAGCGTCATTATCCTGGCGGTTCCAGGTTTTAAAACCCTTGCAACTTTTCTAGCTGCTTCTCGTCCTGGTTTGTCATTATCGAAACACAGGACAACGCTTTCGTATCCTTCGATAAATTCTAAAGACTCTTTAATATCTTTAACCGCACCAGCAGCGCCGCTTTTAATAGAAACTACAGGCCACTTGCCTCCGAACAACTCAAAGCCCGCCATCGCATCGCATTCTCCTTCGACAATAGTGAGAAACTTTCCACTCTTCGATGCTATCTGCTGACCAAACAGACCTGTATTAGAAGGCGATCCTTTCCAAGAAAAGAACTTCTGATTTACATATCTTGTTTTAGCGGCTGTGATTTCGTTCGATGTAAAATAGGGGTAAATGTGCTGGATAACTTTACCTTGGGTATCCGTTATGATTTTAACTCCGAACTTCTTGGCAGTTGCTTCCGAAATTCCTCTGTCTGTCAAAGCCCCGAACATTCCTTCAAGCTCCGACTCGACAACACTTGAACCCTCTGGTTTTACATTGTGTATTTTTTTACCTTGGACTAGTTCCTCTACATTTGCAACTTCGGAAACGTATTCTTTGCACGAGAAGCAATACCCACTCCCGTCTGTATTGATTGAAAAACATCCATTATGCGAACATGATGGACATGACAAGTGTGTATGTTTAAACCTAGCAGCTTCCACAGCCGTCCTCCGTTGTTAAATGAAATACTAATCTGCCCTGCCTCCAATCGTGGAAACTTCTTCGACAGTTTCTTCCTGTGCGTCTTCTTCTTCTTGAAGCAAAGCCTGTTCAGTCAGGTTATCATGTATGACTGTGTTCAATTGCGTTGTCGCAGCAATACAAATAGCCCTCTCTCGGTTAACGTCTTGAAGTTTTTTATCCACTTCAAGCATTAGTTTAAGAGCTTGCTGTGCTTCAACTGGAAGACTGTGAACATCATACCTTTTACCGTCAACAGCATAAACCATTCTCTGATTTGTCGGTTTGTCTTGTTGTTGCATCTTCAAAACTCCAAGGCAACATCTTCATCTTTAGTTGCCACACCATCGCTGTTATATTCAACTAGTTCAACCACTTGAGCCGCGACCAGTTCTGGACGCTTGACTATACTCTTTCCTTTTCCTTTGTATTCAACGTGCTTCCATTGTATTTTAACTCGTGAGCCGTTGCCTACGTTCAAGTCCACATCATTGCCATCCGTATCTACTAGGCGGGGAGCCTTATTCGGACTGCCATCATTATTATATGCAAACTTTTTGAAGACTATCACAGGGTCTGGAGTAAAGTTTCTTTCCCCTGCGGAAAAGCAGCTAACATATCCTCTGCTTTTAAATAGATCGAATGTTTCATCCGACACCGCCACACTAACCTCGTAAAAGGCTGGCTGAAACCTGTCGTTAGGCACAGTGATATAAGGGTAAAAGGCCACTCCTTCAACGACCGAAGGAATTCCGTTCATGGTTTTCATCAATAATCTCCTTTCAATTTTAAAATCTTGAGGTTTCAATATCCAATTTCACAACCATTTCACACCCAAACAAGGGTGTTTCCTGCTCAACGAACAGCAGTCCAGACATGTACTGCCTGACTGCGTGGATCAAAGATACGGGCGCAGTTGCAGATTCTGCGCCTTTCAATACAGTGCTACCGTCTTCATGAATGTCAAACGTCACGATTACATTGTGCATTCCTGCCGCCCTTGAGCTTTCCATCGCCCTACGCAGAGAAGGCAACTGGTCTTCTCTGTTGAGAGGAAGGACTGGACATGGTTGTAGTGTGGCGAGGCTTGAATCAACGTCCCATCCATCTCCGTAGATGGAGTTCATAATCTCTTCGGTTTCGGTTAATGTCGCTTCTCGTATTTGTTCTTCGGCTACATCTACTCGTGTCCTAAGAATAATAAGATCGTTATTCATTTCCCCAAGGAGTTCAAGGACGGCGACAGACTCACTTTGTAAAAGCTGAACTTGCTTTCGTATTTCCTCCTGGGATAGGAGTGCTCTGGATAATTCCATAGCTGTCGAATTGTGCTGACCGTCTAAAATTTCTAAGGTCTGTGTCAAGCTGTCCACACCCTCAGAGTGTGCTGCTTGAGTCTGTTGGGAAGCGTTCACATGAGTATTTAAATTGTCCTGTGCGACAGCTATCCTTGAGGAAATGTTTTGTTCTGACACTCGCCAGTCCGCCTCCATTCTCTGCGACCTGAAAATTGCTTGCCTCTTTGCGTCAGCGACATTAACATCTACATAGTCGATAACGTACATGCCTCCGCCTGCTGTGGCAAGAAGCACCAGTGCTAACGAAACTAAAGTGTTCTTATACATGTCTCTTGTTCTCCTTTGAAAAAGTATGTCACGTTCCTTCATGTACCCCATTCAAATTTCCCCAAGATGCTCAATGAAATCGGGGATGAGGTCGTAAATTTCTCGTTCTGTTTTAGGAAGCAGACCATCATTCTTTGTATGGCAAAAGTCCTTGAACCTGCGAATCAGGCCAAATTTTGTAGGGCATCTGACTCCCATGCTCATAACAAAAGCTTGCGTATAAGTATCAATGATACGCTCGTCTTCCGACATGCTCCCATCATCAGGTGCTCGCCAGTCTCCCGCCTTTGTCCAATAGCCTTCGGTCATTCTAGTTCCCTATACATAACTACAGCAGCCCTGTATTATATCACAACGAGGTAAAGATTACAACCCCCATTAGAGTACAAAGATTTTTAAATTAGAAGCAACGTATAGCACCGCCAGGAAAGCAATGATAAACACAATCATATCCTTCTTCATATCTTTTCCTATTTCAATTTTTAAAAAGAATTCCACCACCGCCTCGGTTCGGTAGTTAACCGTGTTTGTATGACCTTATCCCGCTAATTACATTTAATTTAATTAGCTAAAGGTCACTCCCAGGAGTATACTATGCCCGATACTCGTCGTCACCTTTTAATATCTCACGGCGACAGTGGAACCCTTATTAAAAACAAATACCCTCTTGGTTTGGGCGCTGGAGGAGGGATTTGAACCCTCATCTTTTATCAGCGGGTTAGTCCGCTTGATTTGCTTTCCCTCCACGTGGTTAACCGTTATCTAACCTAAGTATCAATACTAACATTTCTCTTAGTACGGCGTGGTTTATTTAAGCTACTCCAGCATTCCAAACTAATTCATCGCACCTCCTTAAACTCTTTAACATTTTAAATGATTATATAGTAGTAAGACTTATCATGTCAAGCGGTTTAAACTATTTAAATACTTAACATGTTAAGAAGTATAGCATGTCCAGAGCTTGTAGTCAATCCCCCTTTAATCTTTCTACAAAATCCGAAGCCGATTCAAACTCTTTGTTGTTGAATTCCCAGGTATTCTCACGTTGATCTGCTTTTTCTATTTCATCCTCAACTTCGTATACATCACCAGTCCAGTAGGCGCTTTCGAGTGTGTGTCCTGATCGTGTTCTAATAGCCATGTGTTTCTCCTATGAAACTATAGATAGTCCCTAATTAAAGATTATCATTAACTTGATTAGTAATATCTTCAATGATCTGTGGTAGATTATCAGACCAATCTGGTGAAAGCAATGCTACTGCTAATTTTTGTTTAACATTCTCTTGTGTTCTCCCATATTCCTCATCCAATCTTAAACTACCATCATAATCACTCTTTACTTTATAAGTAAAACCAAGCTTATTTTTTGCATTGAATACGTTTATTTTTTTCCTAAGATCCTTTCTTAAGGCATCCATCGTATAAGAAATATCCTCTCTTTCTTGGTCTAATTGCCTTATCTTATCAGATGTAATCATAATTTTTTTATAAGAGTCAGAACTTTCAAAGTCTTTTTGAATAACCTTGACTTGTTCCTTTATTTTTTCAACTATTTGTGAAGCGATTGCCTCTTGTTCAAATTTTCTCATCTGCTGTGCCATAGTAATCTCCCTCAATTAAGCTGCTAAAGTGTTACGAAATAAAAATATCACCCTCATTAACATCGACATTCCCATGCGCGTGATCCGCGTCTGCTTTGCACACAAATCTTATTTGCTTAAAGTCTCCTTTACTCTCACGCATTACTACATTTTGATTAAGTTTTTTCTTATCATCACACACCATTGTCAACCATTTTATTAGTTGCTCATAGGTGATAGGTTTCATACCATTAAATTTACTCATGTTATCCCCTCATATTACTCATGCTCTTCGACCTTAACCTTCTTGCGACACTTCTTAAGTTTGTCAAGCTTCTTCCGATCCACATGCGTGACAGGTTTTTGGAGCTTGTCCATGTGTTTCTTCACAAGATTATTAAGCTTTCGTTTCATCGGCCTTCTCAACTTCCCAAATTTCCTTGAATAAACAATGTCTTGTGTAACCATCATCCGTTTCATACATAAACTGTGCTGATAAGAGACACGTTACCACGCCTGTACTTACTCTGTCGAGTTCTATCTGCTCGTGTCTTATCCTGTCTCCCACCTTCGGACGTTTCATTCGTTGTCTCTGTCCATGTTGCCTAAAGTTTTGTCCCACTCGTCTTGAGAAACCCCTGATTTTATAAACTCTCTCTCGTATTCTGTTAGGCCAGGAAAAACATCTTGAATCTTTTCATGCCCTCTATCCCACCTCTCCAATTGAGAAAGGGTGATAGGTAATATCATCGAATGTACTTCTCCCGTGAAAAGTGATTTTCTAACAACGAGAACCATTGGTTTTTTCATCTTAAAAACTGATAAGTTTATCCTGTTTAACCGCCTGAATGCTCGACTTATGTGTGGTCGGTTTACTGGTTTCCTTTTTAAGGTAGCAAGCAGCACACATGTAAATCTTCATCTTAAATCTTGTCTCGTATATGACTGCGGCTTTGTTGCACCCGCCTACACCGCATGACACCTTATCAAACTCCATCGTTATTCCTTTTTAGTATGAATTTCAACATGCGTTACACTTCCTCCAAAATTCTGTGGTACTTACCATCGAACTTGTTACCAAGCAGCGTGTGCATCTGAAGTTCTAACTTCTTTACTTGGTTTTTCAAGGTAGCAACCTGTGCTTCTAGTGGACTGACAGATTCTGGTATGCTCTCATAGGCGACGTATCGTTGCTCTCGATCCCGTGGTCTAAGGTAGACTGCGAACTCTTCTGCATCTTCCAGCCGTAGGTTACCGCCATGACCATATCGAGCAGGCCAAATTGGACGACGGCCTTTCAAGTCTAGCCGCCACTTTGATTCTGCCTTGACCATTTCCCTTCGCAAGCGGTCGATCAATTCCCTGTTCTTAACAGTGTTAGGAAGCTTGAACAGATGGTTGTGGTGTGCTTTGTTGTTGTTAGTGCTCATCTTTCTCTTCCTCTTGTCGGCGTTGTTCCTCCGATTGGCGCTGCTGTTCCCACGCCAAGTCGTCCGCATAATTAAACATAGGATCGACAAAGGAGGGCGTAGAGGCGATATCTCGCAAAACATCTATTAAACTTTTAGACATCTGAATGTTCCTCCAGGATTTCAAAATTTGTTTTAGCGTATGTCTCTGCAAAAGATTGCAAGGCAGCGCCGCTCAACCCAACGAGCTTGCCCATCCTTTCGCCATCTTCAAATAGTCGCTCGCGCAAGTCGTCGTTAGTTTTATTACTCATTGGTTTGCCACTCAAAATCTTTGCGAACATCCTCGACTAAGTTCTCGCTGACGTTCTTATTCCAGTGGTCAATGATAGTTGCTTTGTCGTCGCTATCAAGCTCTTTGAACGCCCGCATTATTGCTTTGTATTCACGATTCCCACGCTCATATTCAATGCCACTGTCAGCATATACATATGTTAAGTCGTGATTTGTGATTCGTTTTTTCAGTTCAGCTAGGGTCATACTTCTCTGCTCCATATTTTGTTTCAAAATTAAAACCTTCTTTTTCGTAGTCTTCAAGGACACATTCTAGTTCATCATGTGCATCAGCAATTCCTTGTTGAGATTCTTCGTCAGCTACTTCAGCTAACAACTCTTGAGACATTCTGATTATCTCATTTAAGTATTGTCTATTTTTTTCGTATAGCATATTTCTATTTCCTTTTCAAGTGTGCCATTGTATCATAGCTAATCAAAGACCACAAGAACTATTTCCTCCTTAAAATCAAGGGCTTACCTGCCCACACTATAACCAGGAGAACCTCTTCGGGGGTTGTCACCCGCTCTTCCTTTCTTTGTAGACAGTATTAACCATTTGCGCTACGTCGTCAAGGCTGCATACGTAGACGACACCATCAACGATGTAAATTAGTCTATCACTTCGAACAGTAAAGACAACAGCCCGTTGCTCCTTGTTTAGCAAGTCCGCTATTTCTTGTAACTGTTGGCCTTCTCTTGTCTGCATTTTTACAGCCCTCCCATGTCGATGATTGTTTTCGCTATAAGACCAGTCCAAAGCAGCCCCATCCAAATAATGACCAGGATAACCAGAGTCTTGACTGCTCGCCGCTTCTCTTTAATGCTTTCCAGTTCGGTATGTTTCATCACGATATGCTCCAGTAAAACTTACTCCGTAAAAATATATGCCCTTTATCAAGTACGTCAGTTTCTAATGTATCTTCAATGCTGCATACGTACGCCTCATAAAATTCCCCATTAGTATCAAGAATTGTAACTGTTTGATTCTTAACAGTTTCTGTAGATTTTTCAATGGCTTCGGCTAATTCTTTGTAGGTCATTTCGATTACTCCTTAAAATCGAGGGCGTTTACACGCTCTCTATAGGATAGGCATATCACCATGATATACTAATACGTCGTCTAGTTCAACCTTCAAAGCTTCGCTAATTTGCTGCTTACAATTAGCCAAGTACGGAGTCGACGGCACGAATACGCGGCCATAGTAATGCTCCGCAATTTTTGACCAGGATGCTTGCCAGTTTTCCTTTTCGCATACAAATCTATACATCTGAATTTCTCCCATTTATTAACAATTGAAGTTGTCGCCCGTCCTTTGTCACGCTTCATAAACAATGCCATACATTATACATAGCACCATCATTATTCATACCTTCTTCTAGGGTATGTCCCGCCTCCAACTTAAAGAAGGCCAACATAATTCTTCCAACACTACGACCACTATTCACCACTCCCTCGAAGTGATCCCAATCGCCCAATAGCCACGTCTCAACACCATCTGTAGAGCCCACTGATTCCCATTTCAATTTATCATGGCTCAGTTTTTCAAAAACAAAGTTAGTGCATTTTCTTAACAAGGCAGGTTCGTTTTCGATGAACCAGTTGTTGTCAATTTCTTCTTTGACAAATTGTATGAACTCTGCCGAATGATTATTGCTCATCCTATATTCTCCCGTGTTGTCAATTCTCACTAATCTACGCACCGAGAACCAGTGCGCAGAAGGGTAAGAACTACCTATAGCGTTTCCATTCTTCCATTGTTTCCCCTATACCTTATTGTTGTGCATCCGTATGATTCTCCTACACTATCCAGAGGAGCAAATGAGCTATCACTGGCAGAGTATCCCCTAAAATATAACTCATTATCATCGTCCCTCAATTCAAAGTAATGCGGGTACGCTTTTTCCTGGTCTTGTGTTCTTGTCTTTGCTTCGCGTTCGTCAATTAAGTTATGAGTAATAATGTAACTCATTCTGTCACCTCTTCCGTTGTGTTGTGAATTCGTGATAATCTGCTGCTAAACGCTAGGCAAACTCGGCGCGACATTTTCCACGCTATACCCTAGATCCGTAATAAGTTTGAGGGTATACGGGCTGAATGTTTTCTTACCCGTGAGGGTCGCGAATCTTTTTGCAGTATCGCATACTGGATAGATCAACTCATTCCCGTAGACGTTTTTAACTTCAACCTTCAACCTTGCATTATCAATAATTTTCATTTTCAATTCCTCCCATTGTGTTACGCTGCCAATCTTTTAATGTCTGCCGGTCGTACAAAGAACGACGATACCTGATTGTTCTCTCGTTGTCTAGTTTTAACGCTAGATCCTTTCCGCGTCAATGATCCTATCGCGTTCGGTGCATCTAAGAACCGAGCGTCGTGATCATCAAATGATACAAGCTTATGTCCTAAGAATGTGTCAGGTACTTGATACGCTTCGCCCTTTGTGTTCGCAGTATTAAACGCTACCGCTACACGATACCCGCGCTTAATGGCCTCGAGTCCATGTTGCAAAGACTTTGCAGAGTACGGACTAAAGCTATAGGTTAGATCATAATTTGGCAACGTGTTTTTAATTACACGGTTAAGGATCTTTGTATAATCATAAAACTGCACGTTTGGGAACAATTCTATTAGCCAGGTAAAATCCTCGTCCGTTGTTCCGTTCGGTCTAACTGCCAAATCGTCGCCATATTGTACGGAATGTTTCATAATTTCAGCTTGTGCCAGCATCTTAAAAATCTCGAAGGCATACAGATATAAGAGTGTTCTGCGGATCATAGCCAACTGCCCATGTTCCATACCTAAATGTCCAGACTCGCGCAGACATCCTTCTTTGCATCCTGCTAATTCTGCAAAGGCGCACAATGTTTTACTTGTCAATATGTCAGCACTCGACATATAGCAAACTGCCGTTTTGATGCCTACCTTTTCACCTTTGACCGTCTTTGCGTCACTCCCTACGCTGAAAATGTTGCTAGGTAATTTGTTGAAGTATTCCGCGTGATCATCTAACAGTTTGCCTAGCGTTATCTCCTCACCACCGAAAGTGATAACGCGGTCTAGTTCTGCGCGTTCTTTGTAAAGCTTTAAGAGTTCCATCTGTTTACCTCTTGAAAGTGGGGAGCGTTTACACGCCCTCGATATCTGTTTCTTGGCAACACGGACAGCAAGTGACTTCTGATATCCATGACTTTGCCATGCGCCATTTCGCGCCACACGTTGCACAGAGTAGCAACAACTGCCTGTTTTTCTGTTTCGGTGGTGGTGCTTGTAACGGTTCGTGTGGGTACTCGCCTAAATCTTCTTGGATTGTCTTAAATTTCTCGAGTAATTCCGTTCCCGTTTCCGTCGCGGTCATTTTACCAGTGAGGCCAATTGCCAACGCCATGCGCCGAAAAGGTGCCTTATGTCCGTTTTGGCAATCGTCTATGGCGTGAACTAATTCATGCGCTAGGATTCCCAAGACTTCCAAAGTGTCGCCGACTACGGGAGAGATGAAAACTTGATTCACCTTCTCTTCGCTCAATTCTCGAGGCCAGCATTGTCCGACCGTCTTACGCTTTGCACTTGTTCCACCTTTATGCGGCCATCCACAAGTCAGCCTCACATCTTCGGGAATTTGTAGTGACGCGGGCTCAAATGCTAACCGTTGCAGTTGTCGCGTGGCCTCGGTCAAATATTGTTCGCGGTTCATCTAATGTCCTCCTATAACTTTGGGTATTTTACTCCGAATCTTGGGAGAATTGCAAGCTTTTTATTTGCGGTCAATAATGGGGGAAGCTTCTGATTTTCCAACGTTTCAAAAGTAAGGCGAGCACGTTGTAAGCTTTGCAAGCGTGGCTCATGCGTTGGAACCATTGACAAACCTCCCGAAGATTTGGGAAGCGTGAGCACCTCGAGAACTTGGGAAGCTTTGCAAAGTTTGAAACGTGCGAGCGCGGGCAAAGCTTGAAAAGATGGGAAGCGTTGAGGGGGTAGGCAGGTGGCCGGCCGCCCTCCCCCCCGTGTAAAAAACACAATCTTATATATTTTGCCAATTTTAACTTCGGAACCATTAAAAAGGCGGCATCCCATCTAAAGCTTGACAAGTATTAAAAGGGAATGTTGGGGAGGTGGGCTTAAAAGATTTAAAACATGTTAAACCTTGGCGGCCCTGTTACTCTAGTATACAGCTAGATTTCCATTTTGTCAAGTATTTTTACATATTTCTTTAAAAAGCTTGACAAATCCGATATTCAGCCCTATAATATATGGTTATGACTGAAGAAACGAAAACAACTTCTAAATATTTATCTCATCTTTCAGGGCAACCGCAGTCAAACAGGCAGCGGAAGTTATCCGAAAAGCAGCAAAGCTTCTTAGACAACTTGATAAACACTGGAGGTGATCCAAAGAAAGCAGCAGAGTTGGCGGGATATGCCGAAGGCAGCTATTCTCAAGTTGTTAAATCACTTAAAGAAGAAATGATAGACTTAGCCTCTCATATTCTCGCCCAATCTGCGCCCAAAGCTGCTATAAAGTTAGTACATGTAATGGATTCTGATGAGCCCATTCCACAAGCTAACATACGTTTACAAGCTGCACAGACAATTCTAGACCGAATAGGTCTTGGGAAAGCGGAGCGAGTCAGTGTAAACCATACTACAGACGGTGGAATATTTATATTACCAGCAAAGCAAGTAGAAGAAGAGGTAATAGAGGCTCAATCCGAAGCTCTTGGCTATGCGTAAGAAGCGTGGAGCAGGCTCTGTTCCGTTTGGTTATGATTTAGACATAGAAAACCCTGATTATATAGTACCAAATCAAGGACATTTACAAACTTTTCAAGATGTTGTTAATTCTGTATTAGTGGATTCTATTAATCCTAGAGAAGGGGCTGAATGGCTGCACTATAAAACAGGAAGATCTCTTTCTTCTAGAGGACTTCAAAAACATATAGATACAACTTATGGCAAAAGAAACTCTCCCGAACGATTGGGACATCAATCCAGAATATTATCAGAAAGACGAGGAGGGTAATTTTGTTTTAAAGGTAGATGGAACCCCTAAAAAGAAAGCAGGTCGGAGAAAGGGGGTAAAGTCTTCTGGATATAGCTATCATTCAGAAACAAAAGCAAAAATAAAAGCAAGGCGCTCGTTAAGATCGAAAGAAAAACGAGTAGAAAAGATTGAGGTTAAGCTAAAGAATGCAAAAGAAGGGATCAGAAAGCAACGAAAAATCCAGGGAAAGCTGGATGAATCATCCTCCAAGGAAACTATCGGAGGCAAGATCATCACAAAGGAAGACATTGAAAAGCACTTACCCGAAACAGTCCAACAACAGGTTTACGAAAGCAATGTTATCTTCTCACCGAATGAGGGGCCGCAAACAGAATTCTTAGCTTCTCCAGAACGAGATGTTTTATATGGAGGAGCAGCAGGAGGGGGTAAATCTTATGCAATGTTGGTAGATCCTTTAAGATTCTGCCACCGATCTGCACATAGAGCGTTGATACTTAGACGATCAATGCCTGAATTGAGAGAGTTAATAGATAAATCTAGGGAGCTATATCCAAAAGCCTTCCCTGGATGCAAGTTTAGAGAAGTTGAAAAGATATGGAACTTCCCTAGTGGAGCTAAAGTAGAGTTTGGGTTCTTAGAAAGGGACGCAGATGTTTACAGATACCAGGGACAATCGTATTCTTGGATAGGTTTTGATGAAATCACTCATCTGCCTACAGAATTTGGTTGGAATTATCTAGCTTCTAGGTTGCGTACAACAGATTCGGAGATAGATCCGTATTTACGATGTACTGCAAACCCAGGAGGTGTCGGCGCACATTGGGTTAAGAAGAGATATGTTGATCCCAATGAGCCAGGACAGTCTTTTAAAGGGGATGATGGTCTTACAAGACGTTTTATTCCTGCAAGACTGGATGATAATCCATATTTATCAGCAGACGGACGATATGAAGAGATGCTTAAAGCTCTTCCGCCCGTCCAAAGAAGGCAATTACTGGAAGGTAATTGGGAAATAACGGAAGGAGCAGCATTTTCAGAATTTGATCCTGATATACATATTATTCCTCCGTTCCAAATCCCTATAGGATGGGAACGAGTTAAAGGAATCGACTATGGATATGCTTCTGAAAGTGCTTGTATATGGGCAACAGTAGATCCAATAGACGGAACACTGGTTGTTTATCGAGAACTCTATAAAAAGAATTTAACAGGGCAGGATCTAGGACAAGTAATTACAGAAATGGAATTAAATGATCCGTTTGCTGTAGCTGGAGTTTTAGATACTGCGGCTTGGGCAAGAACAGGGACTACAGGGCCTACAGTAGGAGAAACTTTAGTACGAGCAGGGCATAAACTACGAAGGGCAGATAAAAACAGGATACAAGGTAAAATTCAAATACACGAATATTTAAAAATTCAGCCTAATGGCAGGCCAAGACTACAAATATTTAGCACTTGTCCAAACTTGATAAAAGAATTACAAAGTATTCCTATGGATAGAACAAAGCCTGAAGATGTAGATACACATGCTCCTGATCATGCTTACGATGCTTTACGATATTTGATTATGTCAAGACCTAGAGCAGTTGATCCTATTAATCGAATGAGAAATTTCAGAATGGAACAAGCATATCAACCAGTAGACAGGGAATTTGGATATTAAATGGCAGAAAATAACGACATATTTGGTGAAAGTGCAAATTTTCTTTATCTTGAGCCTGTAGAAGGCGAAGAAGGACAAGCTTTAAATCTTAGTGTAGATCTTCGTACTAAATTTGTAGGGCTGCTTCAATCTAGATTTAACTCTGCTGAAAATTCTAGAGATTTAGACGAGCAAAGATGGATAACAGCTTACCATAATTATCGTGGGTTATATCCAAAGCATGTCAAGTTTAGAGAAACAGAGAAATCCAGAGTTTTTGTTAAGGTTACTAAAACCAAAGTACTGGCTGCTTTTGGTCAATTAGTAGATGTTATCTTTGGAGCAGGTAAATTTCCTATTGGAATTGCTGAAACTAAAATTCCAGAAGGAGTTCCAGAACACGCTCATCTTGATATAAATAATCCTCTACCAGGAATAGAAACAACGCCTGAACCAATAGAAGATCGAGAAGTTCAAGTAGAAACGAGTCCTTATGATGTTGGTTATGAAGGGGACGGGAAAACGCTAAAGCCAGGAGCATCCTTTAATACTGGAAAATTTGAGGAAGAGTTCATTGAACAAAAAGCCGAAGAAGAAGGGATGTTGCGGGAAGGGCTGTCGCCGTCACCGCAAGCGTTGGAACTCAATCCCGCAGAAAAAGCCGCCCGAAGAATGGAAAAATTAATCCATGATCAGATAGACGAGTCTAATGGATCAAGTGAAATAAGAAGCGCACTATTTGAATCGGCCTTATTTGGTACAGGTATTGTTAAAGGCCCATTTAATTTTAATAAAACATTAAATCGTTGGGATGAGGATGAAAACGGAGAACGAGTTTATTCTCCTATATCAGTAAGAGTTCCTAGAATTGAATTTGTTAGTATTTGGGACTTTTTTCCTGATCCTAATTCCACGAACATTGCAGAATGTGAATATGTTTTTCATCGACATAAGCTAAATAGATCTCAACTAAGAGCATTAAGTAAACTTCCTTACTTTAATAAGGATGAAATACGAGATTGTTTAATGATGGGGCCAAATTATGTAGAAAAAGACTATGAACATGAATTAAAGGATGATCATAGAACACAGGATTATGGATCGGGACAGTTTGAAGTCTTAGAATATTGGGGCATTATGGATGCTGAATATGCTCGTGAAGTAGGAATGGAATTAGGAGAGGATGTAGATGATTTAGATGAAGTACAAGTTAATGCGTGGATTTGTAACGGAAAGCTTTTAAGGGCTGTCGTTAATCCTTTTACTCCTTATAGAATTCCTTATCTTTCGTTCCCGTATGAGAGAAATCCTTATAGTTTCTTTGGTATTGGAATTGCTGAAAACATGGACGACTCTCAGAAAATAATGAACGGACATGCTAGAATGGCTATTGATAATTTAGCTTTGTCAGGCTCGTTAGTTTTTGATGTTGATGAGTCTGCTTTAGTTGGCGGACAAAACATGGAAATCTATCCTGGTAAAGTCTTCCGAAGACAGGCAGGAGTACCAGGACAGGCTATTCATGGTGTAAAATTTCCTAATACATCAACAGAGAACATGATGATGTTTGATAAATTTAGGCAATTAGCAGATGAACAAACGGGTATTCCGTCTTATTCACATGGACAGACCGGAGTACAAAGCATGACAAGAACGGCTTCAGGAATGTCTATGCTTTTAGGTGCGGCCTCTTTAAACATAAAGACCGTAGTTAAAAACTTAGATGATTTTCTTTTGAAGCCATTAGGAGAAGCGTATTTTCAATGGAACATGCAGTTCCTTGATAGTCGGTTGGGTGTTAAAGGTGATTTAGAAGTTAAGGCAACAGGAACAAATAGTCTTATGCAGAAGGAAGTAAGAAGCCAGCGATTGACTACGTTCTTGCAGTCTGTTCAAAATCCTGCTATTGCGCCCTTTGTTAAAATATCAAAGCTTATTAGTGAGCTTGCTTATACTTTAGATCTTGACCCTGATGAAATCTTAAATGATCCAGAAGAAGCTGCTATTATGGCTCAAATTATAGGAATGCAAAATGTTGGACAAACAATTGGCGAGGAAGCTGTCCCTGCTGGTGAACAACCAGGAGGCATGGGACGCCCTGAAGGAGCACCTGGACAGCCTCAAGACCTTGGAGCTACAGGCACTGGTGGCGGCAACATCGGAACAGGAAATATTCCGATGCCAGGGGAAAGTGGCTTTGCTGGCACGATTAGAGCAGTTGAAGGAACAGGTTAAAGAGGCTAAAGATAGAAAGGAATAACAATATGGCGAGTAGAAAGTATAAGTATATGAACGGCTCTAAAGTAAGAAAGGCTAAACAAGCAGGAGGCGCTGCTCTATTAGTACCTACAGAACAAGAACAGGACATGCCTATAGATACTTATCCTAATATTCCTCCCGAAGAAGAAGCAGAAGTTGAAGCTTCGCAAGTTTCTGATGAACAAATGGAAGAAGAGCATCTAGAATTTATTATTAATGAATCTCTTGATGATGAAGAAAAAACATATTTAATGAGTAAACTAGAAGATGATCCACAGCTAAGTCAAATATTTGATAAGGTTGTAGGAACAGCTTCTGAATTTTCTGGTTCTGGCCCTGTTGAAGGGCCTGGAACTGGAGTCTCCGATTCGATTCCTGCAAGGTTATCGGAAGGAGAGTTTGTCTTTACGGATAAAGCTACTGAACAGTTAGGCGCAGACAATCTCCAGCAAATGATGGATGATGCTGAACGTGCTTATGACGGTGGTTTAATTCGTAAAGCTCTTGGTGGAAAAGTTCTAACTAAAGAAGAAGAATTATCAGGCCCTTTAGCTGGAATGAATGGAAACTCAGAAGTTAAAGAAGAAATCAAAAAACAAATGATTGCTTCTGGCCGTCCACCAAGTTTAAGGTAATAAGGCTACCCTTAATTTTATAAGGCCCCTTATTGTATTTTTAACCTTTTGGCTACCTTGGAGTATAAGCCCTGTACTGAAAAATGAATTAGTATGGCTACCTTATAAAACGACAAGCCCCGTAAAGGAGAGTGATTATGATTGAACAAAAAGAGGAGTTAAGACAAGCACAAGAGGAAGAGAATGCTAATCCCTATAATGCTAATAAATCTTGGCATAAAGCTAATGATGGAAAGCCAATAGAAACAGCAGACTCGTTATTCTATGCTCCACCGCCACAACAGGCCACCTCAACTCAAGAAGCCCCTGATGTCAAAGTGGAAGAAGAGAAAAAGCCTCGTAAAAGGACGAACTATAAAAAGCGCTATGATGACTTAAAAAAGCATTATGATGACAGGCTTTCACAATTTAAACAAAGAGAGCAGGAATTACTAGCTGAAACTAGGGCTGCACAGCCTGAATACAAAGCTCCTAAAACTCCTGAAGAATTACAAAAGTTTAAAAAAGAATATCCTGATTTATATGAAACAGTTGAAACGGTTGCTCATTTGCAAAGCGAGCGCCAGATTCAAGACTTGCAATCTCAATTATCGTCTGTACAGCAACGTGAAGCCGATATTATGAGAAGGGAAGCAGAGTCTGGACTTAGAGAAGCTCATCCTGATTTTGAAGATATTAGAGGATCAGAAGAGTTTCACGACTGGGCAAAAGAACAACCAGAACAAATACAAGACTGGATCTATAAAAATTCTATAGATGCTAAATTAGCAAGTAGAGCGATTGATTTGTTTAAACTTGAGCGAGGAATATCGACTCCTTCTGGACAATCTAAAAGATCACGACAAAAACAGTCTACTCCTGAAACGGCAGCAGACCTGGTTTCTACAAAGACAACTACGGTAGATGCTGCTCAACCTCAGAAGATATGGACTGAACGGGAAATTGCTGCAATGTCTATGGATCAGTTTGATAAATATGAAGAAGAAATTAATCAAGCTGTAAGTGAAGGCAGAGTAGCAAAATAATTTGTCTATTATTTTTTAGGAGGAATCAAAAATGGCATATAATCAATCTGATCAGTATTTTGAGCCTAGTACAGATACTGATGCCAACTTTGCTAACTCTACAAGTGGTCAAAACAATTCGTTTTTCCTTCCTGCCGTTTATTCTAAGAAAGTTCTTAACTTCTTTAGAAAATCATCGGTTGCGGAAGCAATTACAAATACCGATTATTCGGGTGAAATTGCCAACTTTGGAGATTCAGTAAAGATTATTAAAGAACCTGAGATCACTGTGTATCAGTACGAACGTGGTGCAGACGTAACTCAGACAAAGCTAACCGACCAAGAGTTGACGCTCGTTGTCGATACGGCTAACGCCTTTAAGTTCAAGGTGGACGACATTGAAAGCAACATGTCTCATGTGAACTGGCGTGAAGTCGCTTCGTCTTCAGCAGCCTATGCTCTTAAAGATGCTTTTGATGAGGGCGTAATTGCTACTATGTTTAGTGGAGTGTCAGCTTCTAGCCCGAACCATGTTTTAGGTTCGGATAATGCAACTGACCTTGCTGCTGGTACATTTGATGGTACTGGTAATCTAGATATCGGTTTCGCTGGATCAGAGCATGATCCCATAGATGTTTTAGGTCGTATGGCTCGTCTTCTAGACGATTCAAATATTCCTGAAGAGGGGCGTTGGTTCGTAGCTTCGCCTGATTTCTATGAGGTTCTTGCTGGAACAGCGTCTAAATTGCTATCTTCGGATTACAATGCTGGACAAGGTTCAATTAGGAATGGTCTAGTAACTTCTGGTAAGCTTCGTGGATTTAGTATGTACAAATCAAATAACATTGCAAGCACATCTAATGCTGCTGGCAAGTGTATTTGTGGTCATATGTCTTCTACGGCTACTGCACAGACGATTACTAGCACAGAGGTCTTGCGTGATCCAGATTCGTTTGGCGATATTGTACGAGGACTCCATGTTTATGGAGCCAAAGTACTACAATCTAGCGCCCTCGTTTCTGCGTTCTATGGCATTGACTAGACTAATTAGATTAGGGAGTCTGCAAAGGCTCCCTTCTCTTTTACTATTTTAAATAATGGAGAAAAATTATGGCAAGTCCAGTTATTAAGATAAGAGACACAGGCCGAAACTCGGCTAGAACAGGAGATGTTCGTGATCTCGCTGATAATGTAGTCAGTTCTTGGACATCGACAACGACAGGCACTATTGCAGTTACAGATGATACTAATACTGATGTTAGTTTCACCCAACCAGCAGATACGATTCTTCGTAATCTGATTGCTATTCCAGCGGGCAACATTGTTACAGGCGGTAGTAGTGGTAATGACGTAGACTTCTCATTAGGAACTTCTTCGGGTGGTACTCAAATTATTGCCACTGAAGCTATTCTAGATGATGGTGGTTCAGCAGTTACTTGGACAGCTAATGCGCCCTTGTATCTTATTCAAGATTCACATGGTCATGCAGCTAACGCTTTTGTCAGTACTAGTGTTACGGCAGGCGTCGTAGGCGGTCCTGCAACTTCAGAAGCAATTGTTATCGCAGGTACTTTGTATACAGCTTCAGCACGAACGCTACATGCTCGACTAACTCCGATAGGTGCTGATCTAGCAACAGCAGCAACAACTGTAACCTATTTAGTTGAGTTCTTGCACTTGGGCGTATTGCCTGATTAAGCAAGGAGCTAGTTAGATGCCACAGTTAGGAAGCGATAAAAATCCTATTGTAATGAACCATCAAGGCAAGAGTAGCCGTACTTTAGGACTTTTAGGTAGGCAATATTCTGGAAAGAATAAAGAAAAGTATAATGAGAATTATGACAGAATATTTAGAAAAAAACTAATAGCAGGAGATAAAGATGCCTGAATTAAAATATGGTAGTGTTGTTAATTATAAAGACATCACAGATATGGAAGGCTATTATGAGAATTCTGAGGATAAACAGAATCGTGAGTCTGATGAAAAACAAGGTGTTAAATCTAGTAAGACAGATTCAGAATAATGGCAACTACATATCTTACCCTTAGTAATGAGGTTTTAAGGGAGCTTAATGAAGTTCAATTAACTTCTTCAAATTTTTCTGATGCTGTAGGAATACAAGCATTTGTAAAAGAAGCAATTAATAGATCATTAGATGATATAGCAAACGAAGAGCCTCAATTACCTTTTTTTGCCGCTGCTGCTAGTGGGGGTACAGATCCTTTTTATGGCAATGTAACAGTAGCCACTGTAAAAGGAACGAGATGGTATGTATTAAAATCAGGCAGTTCTAGCATAACTACAGACTATTCTTCTATAGATTGGGATGATTTTTATATTACTACTATTAGTGTAAGCGGTGAATCAGCCCCTTACGTTTCTAGAGGATTAAAGTTTTTAACTCTTGCAGATTGGCGTAGATATTTAAGAGACTCAGAAAACTCGGATGATGCGGATACTCAAGTATACGGAGAACCGAAATATGTTATTAGGAGCCCCGATCATCGTAAATTTGGGTTAAGTCCTATTCCTGATAAAGTCTATAATATTCATTTCTATGCTTATACTATTCCTACCGCTTTATCAGCACACGATGATACTATTGTTTTCCCTGATCAATATGCGTCTATTATTATGGCTAAAACTAGATATTATGTCCATCAATTTAAAGATAATCTACAGCAAGCAGCTTTTGCAATGGAAGATTATAAAAAGGGTATGAGACATATGAAATCTAATTTAATTAATCCTCAACCTAAAGTTATGACAGACGACAGGACTTATTTCTAATGGCGGCATCTCAACCATTTTCAGTTCCTCTTCAGGGAGGATTAGATAAATCTAGAAATGCAATAGAGCTTGTCCAAACACCAGGAGTAGCTACAAAATTAAAAAACTTTGAAGTCTCTTCAAGAGGCGGATATAGACGTATTAATGGTTATACTCAGTTTGGAGATGGCACAAGGCCGAATAGTTCTAATGCTGTTTTAGGGATGCACGTTTATGCTGATGGCGTAATTGTTGCTTCAGGAACAAACCTATATTTCAGCCAAGACGGAGATAGTTGGCTACAAATAAATAGAGCAAGTGTTGCAGGAGGAGGAGATAATTATAGTACCTTTACAGGAAGAAGTGCTTCAGCAAGAACGAGTCAAAGCAAGACACATTTTGCAACTTACGAAGGCGATACTGTTTATGGAGAAGTAATTATTACTGATGAAGGATCAGGAGTTAAACCTTTCTATTTTAAAATGACAGGAACTGATGATGATTTAAGCAATAGAACTTATTTTGCTAAAGAGATTACAGTTAGCGGCACACACTATCCTAAATACTGTGTTATACATGATAAGCATTTAGTAGTTGCGGGGGCAGCTACAGCTTTAAATACTATATTTTATAGCGGAACAAGCGATATAGATGATTTCTCAAGCACTGGATCAGGAAGTATTGTACTAGATGATCAGGTAGTAGGTTTAAAATCTTTCCGTGATGAGCTATTTGTTTTTTGTAAAAATTCTATTTATAAGTTACAAAATATAAATAACTCTAGTACGATAGCTGTTGTTCCAGTTACTAAAAATGTAGGCTGTGTGGATGGTAAAACTATTCAAGAGTTTGCAGGAGATCTTATTTTCCTGGCTCCTGATGGATTCCGTACTATTGCAGGCACTACAAGAATTGGCGACGTTGAATTAGGAACTGTAAGTAAAGCTATTCAACCTATCATAAACGAGATACTTGACAGTACATCTACTTTTGAATATAGTACTATTGTGCTTAGAGATAAATCACAATATAGAATGTATTATAGTACATCAAGTTCTTCTACAGCTAATTCAAAAGGAATTATAGGAACTCTAACCTCTAGAGGATTTGAATGGTCTGAAACACAGGGAATACAAGCCTGTGCAATAGCCTCTGGATTTAATTATGCAGGAAAAGAAAAAGCGTATCACGGAGATAGAAACGGTTATATTTATAACCATGATACAGGAAATGATTTTAATCCTGCGGGAACTTCTACAAATATATTAGCAGAATATCAATCACCAGATTTTGATTATGGAGACTTTGGAACTTTAAAAACTTTAGACCATATTAAAGTTTCTTTATTTCCAGAAGGAGCGGTCGAACCTACTCTTAGAGTACGTTTTGATTACGATAGTACAGACCGATTACAACCTACTGATGTAGGTATTTTATCTGCTACGCCCTCTGTTTTTGGAGATTCAGCGGCTGTTTTTGGAACAAGTACTTTTGGAGCACCGGAACATCCTTTAGTTAGGGCAGCATTACAAGGAAGCGGACATAGTAATTTTTTCAAAATATTCAGTGAAGATACAAAAGCTCCTTATACTATCAACGGGTTATACATTAACTACAGACCTTCAGGAAGATTATAATGGGAACAACTTATACACGACAAAGTTCAATAGCCGATGGTGATACTATCACGGCTGCGCTTTTCAATAATGAATATAATCAACTTTTAACTGCCTTTTCATATGCTTCAAGTGGAACAACAGGACATCAGCATGATGGAACGGCGGCAGAAGGAGGAAATATTCATACAATCGGAGATCAAGATTTCCTCAATAAAATTGTTGCTGATAGCACCAATAATCGTTGGGGTGTTTTTGTTCAAGTATCTTCGTCTGCTGTAGAGCAAATAAGAATTCAAGACGGTGTTATCGTACCAGTAACAGATAATGATATAGATTTAGGTACAAGTTCGGTAGAATTCAAAGATGCTTACTTTGATGGAACAGTAACTTCTGATGCTTTTGCGGGTCCGCTAACGGGGGATGTTACTGGTAATGTGTCAGGAACTGCTGCTACAGTGACAACTGCGGCACAAACCAATATTACAAGCCTTGGAACCCTAACAGCCTTAACAGTTGACAATGTTGCTATCAATGGCACAACTATTGGACATACATCTGATACAGATCTCATAACGCTGGCTGATGGAAATGTTACTATTGCTGGTGAACTTGATTTAACGACTTTAGATGTTTCAGGTAATGCTGATATTGATGGAACTCTTGAGGCCGATGCAATAACGGTAGATGGTACAGCTTTAAACGAATATATAGCTGATACTATAGGAGCAATGGTTAGCTCTAATACAGAGACAAATATTACGGTAACTTATGAAGACGGAGATAATACACTAGACTTTGTAATCGGCACACTTAACCAGGATACAACTGGTAATGCAGCTACCTTTACAGCTTCAGCTAATAACAGTACAGATGAAACTGTATATCCAGTTTTTGTTGATGGAGCCACAGGTTCCCAAGGTGCTGAAACTGATACAGGTTTAACATACAATCCTTCTAGCGGTCTATTAACTTCTACACTTTTTGCAGGTACATTAAATACAGCGGCTCAAGGCAATATAACTTCACTAGGAACCCTTACAGCCTTAACCGTTGATGATGTTGCTGTAGATGGTAAAGTCATTACGATGACGGGTTCAGCAAGTGATACGGCTGTCTTTACAGCAGGAACTAATGGTACGCTTAGTATTGTTACAACCGATGCAGCCGCAGCAGCCGCTAATATTCAAATTACAGCAGACGGTACAGTAGATATTGATTCAGCAGGAGCTTTGACTTTAGATTCTGGAGGAGCTATTAATCTTGAGCCAGCTTCAGGATCAGCAATTTTACTAGACGGTACAATTAGTGTAGATGCAGGAGTAATTACAGGAGCGAGTGCAATTACTCTGTCTGGAGAATTAGACGCAGGATCATTAGATATATCAGGTGATGCAGATATTGATGGAACTTTAGAAGCTGATGCTTATACTGTAGATGGAACAGCACTCAATGAATATATAGCTGATACAGTTGGAGCAATGGTTTCCAGTAATACTGAAACAAATATTACAGTTTCGTATGAAGACGGAGACAATACTTTAGATTTTGTTATAGGAACACTCAACCAAGATACTACAGGTACTGCTGATAATTTTACAGTTTCTGCAAATAATAGCACAGATGAGACTGTTTATCCTGTCTTTGTTGATGGAGCTACAGGTTCGCAAGGTGCAGAGACTGATACAGGATTAACATATAACCCCTCAAGCGGATTACTTACAATTACAGGTGAATTAGACGCTGGTTCTCTCGATATATCAGGCAATGCAGATATTGATGGTACACTAGAAGCCGATGCTATTACAGTTGACGGAACTACACTTGCTGAATATATTGCAGATACGGCAGGTGCAATGGTATCTAGTAATACTGAAAGCGGTATTACAGTTACTTATCAAGATGCTGATAATACAATAGACTTGGCAGTAGACGCAGCGCAGACAGGGATTACGTCTATCTATGCTACTGATTTAATTCTAGGTGAAGATTCCCAGACTGCTATAGATTTTGGCACAGCCAATGAGATTGATTTTAAAGCAGACAATGCTGCTAGACTGACACTCACATCAGGAGCTTTATATCCTGTAACAGACAATGAAATAGATCTAGGTACAAGCTCATTAGAATTTAAAGACGCTTACTTTGACGGTACTGTAACTTCAGATGCCTTTGCAGGGCCATTAACAGGCGATGTCACAGGTAATGTTAGTGGAACGGCTGCGACAGTAACTACAGCCGCACAGTCTAATATCACCAGTCTAGGCACTTTAACTACTCTTACAGTAGATAACATTATTATTAATGGGACTAATATTGGACACACCTCTGATACTGATTCAATAGCAATCGCCTCTGATGGTGTTGTTACATTTAGCCAAATCCCTGTTCTTCCTGCAAATACAATAGATTCTGATCATTATGTAGATGGTAGTATTGATACTGCTCATATTGCTAATTCACAGATTACAAATGCTTTAATGGCAGATGATGCTATTGATAGTGCAGAGATAGCTGATGGTTCGATAGATACAGCACATATAGCAGATAACCAAGTTACTTTGGCTAAAATGGCTGGTCTTGCCAGAGGCAAAATCATCTATGGTGATGCGTCAGGAGATCCCGCAGCTTTAGCAGCAGGTTCAGCAAACTATGTATTAACTAGTGATGGGACTGATATATCCTGGGCTTCTGCGTCTTCTGGAATGACATCTTTCCAATTAGAAGATGATGATGGTACTGAAGTTGCAGTTTCAGATGCGAAAGAAGTTAAGTTTATCGGTTCTGGAATAACTACAAACTGGACAGATACATCTACTGGATCAGATGGAGATCCATATGATTTAACTTTTACTGTGGATGCTGCACAAACGGGCATTACTTCTATGTATGCTACTGATCTAATTATTGGAGAAGACTCTCAAACTGCTATTGATTTTGGTACAGCAAATGAAATTGATTTTAAAGCGGACAACGCCGCAAGATTAACTTTAACAGCTTCAGCATTATATCCTGTAACAGATAATCAGATAGATTTAGGCACAAGCTCATTAGAATTTAAGGATGCTTATTTCGATGGCACTGTAACCTCCGATGCTTTTGCAGGGCCACTAACAGGAGATGTTACAGGTAATTGTAGTGGTACAGCCGCTACAGTAACCACGGCAGCACAGTCCAATATTACTAGCTTGGGAACTTTAACTACGCTTACAGTAGATAGTATTATTATTAATGGAACTAATATCGGACATACTTCTGATACTGACTCTATGGCTATTGCCTCTAATGGCGTTGTTACATTCAGTCAGATACCCGTTCTACCAGCCAATACTATTGACTCAGATCATTATGTAGATGGATCAATAGATACAGTTCATTTATCAGCAGATGCAATTACAGGAGCTAAAATAGCAGATGATGCTCTTGATTCAGAACATTATACAGACGGATCAATAGATACGGCTCATTTAGCAGCAGACGCAGTTACAGGAGCTAAAATAGCAGACGATGCTATTGACTCAGAGCATTATACAGATGCTTCAATAGATAACGCGCATTTAGCCGATGATGCTGTAGGAATAGCAGAACTGTCAGCAACCGGAACAGCTTCATCCTCTACCTTTTTAAGAGGAGACAATTCTTGGGTAACGCCAACAGATACTAATACTACTTATACAGCAGGTGGTGATTATGGACTAACTCTTAGCTCAACAGAGTTTCGTATGGAGGATGATAGACGTAGAAACAGTACTTCAACTGATATTTATTCGGGTAATACACACGACTATACTTTCTACGATGCTTCAGTTGGTATCAGTTGGTTTACAGCAGGGGCGGAAGAAATGCGTCTTGAGGACGATGGCGATCTTCATGTCGATGGAGATGTTGTTGCTTACTCAACCACGGTTTCAGATAAGAGATTAAAGCACGACATTAATATAATTGAGGACGCCTTGGATAAGGTTGGTCAGTTAAATGGCTGTACTTTTGTTTTTGATGCAGATGGTAAAGAATCTGCTGGTCTTATTGCACAGGATGTTGAAAAGGTTTTACCTTCGGCAGTAACAGAAAAAGAATTACCTCTGAAAATAGAAGATGGTGAAAAATATAAAGTATTAGAGTACGATCAAACTATCGGTCTGTTAGTAGAAGCAATTAAAGAGCTTAAGGCGAAAGTTGAGGAACTGGAGAAAAAATAATGGCCTTAACAGGTTCAGGACAACTTAGTTTAGGTGACATTGCTGGAGAGTTTGGCGGTAGTGCACCACATGCTATGAGCGAGTATTATGATGGAGGTCTTGGGCCATCTGCGGCTCCTTCCTCTGGTGAAATTAAAATTAGTGATTTCCACGGTACTAGTGCGAATACAGCAACTGACTTTACAAATACCTTTAGTACCAGCCGAAGTCCTGCTACATATGTGGTAGGAGATACGTTTACAATAACTAATACAGGTATCCATACCTTTAATAATCTTAACTTAGATCAAGTTGATATAGATATTCGTGGCGGTAAAGGCGGCGGAGGTTGGGGCAGAAATACATATAGAGGAACGGCAGGAAGTTGGCAAGCTGGTGATTTTGCCTATTATTCAGGAGATAACGGAGGCCGTGTTGTATGTAGAATGGATATTGGATCGTTAAGTGATCGTACAATGGAAGTATGTGTAGCTACTAATGGAGCTAATGCTGCAAATACCAGCACATTCACCGATGGATTTTCTAATCAAAGTGAAGCAGGAGGAGCAGACGGAGGCGGAACGGGTCATGCTGGCGGTGGAGGTGGTGGAGGCCGTAGTTATTGGGCCTATGATACAACTGATACAAATGAACTAGTTGTCGCTGGCGGAGGCGGCGGAGGCAGAGGAAACGGAATGGGGCATAATAGTGTAAGAGAGAACGGCTCTGCTGGTTGTGATACTTATTCTGCTAACCTAGAGACAGATGTTGCAGCGGCAGGAGGAGGCGGCGGTTACTATGGCGGCGCAAGTGCTTGTGGATCTGGTACGACTGCTCATGCGTCATCTATTATTATGGGTGGTTCTGGAAGCGGTACAAACTTTATTCACGATACTTACGATGTATCAACCACACAGAATAGTTCTTATGACAGATCAAGTGGGTATACAGGTTATTTTAAAATGACTGTTGTATCAGTAGCATGACACTTCCTTTTCTTGTTAATGATACAATATATAATGAAAGATTAAGTATTTGTGAAGACTGTGAGTATAATGATCAGGATATATGTAGTCAATGCTCTTGCTTCATTTTAGCTAAAGCTAAACTTAAAAGAGGTCAATGTCCAATAGAGAAATGGTTAAGTATAGCGACAAAGAATTAGACGACTTAATGTGTGAATATGGGCCGTACTTTTATAATATAAATGATATAAATAAGGAGGAGCTTGAATTAGTCAGGCATTTTCGGTTAAGATTTGTGGATAGGACAAGAACTCTTAACCAAAAAAACCAGTATAGAATTCTTTCAGAAGTTCCTACTGGAACTATAAATAAATCTTTTAAAGATTTGTGTAGTGACCAGGCAGAAAATCTAAAAGATCAAGACATGATATTAATGTGGTCAGGAGGTTTAGATAGTACTACTGTTTTTTATGCGTTAAAAAATGCGGGGTGTCGGTTTACTGTATTATTTAATGATAATTCGATTGAAGAATTTCCAGAGTTAGGTAAAGAATTATTAGAAAAGAAACATGATAAAGTTGTTTCTATGTATAAAGATTCAAAGACTTTTAATCTATTAGATTTTGTAGTTGCGAATCCTGAGATTAAACTTTTAACCGGAGAGATAGGAGATCAAATTTTTGGATCAGTAGTTGGATATCGTTTACCATATGAAGTAAGACAACAGCACTATTCTAAGGTAATTCCGATTTCTGTAGCAAAGATTTTAAATCCAATAGTAAGCAAGGTATTACCTAAAGGACTAAGAGATACAACGGTAGCAGAATATTATTGGGCTTGTAATTTTTTATGTAAATATCAGAATGTGCAAATAAGAATGGCTTTTCAATATCAAGTTGCTCCAGTAAAACCATTTAATAATGCCATTCATTTTTTCGATACTGAAGGATTCAATTTATGGGGAATGCAGAATTATGAGGAAAATGCAACTTATAAATCAGAGAATACTTATAAGCCTGAGATGAGAAAATATTTAAAAGAGATGGGATGTAATGAAGAATATACAAATACTAAGATTAAGGTTGGAAGCTTGCGTGAGGCTTTGTACGATGCAGGAAGACCAAAATTTAATAGGGTACAAATAATAGGATAGTCATGGCATTAAAACATTATATAAAAGTAACTGCTACTAACCATGTTTTAGAGGTACATTCTTTTGACGATTCGGTTGAACTCCCCGCTGGCTTAACTGAGGTAGCCTCTAATCCCCATGATTTTAGATTGGCAATGAACCCTGATCATATTATGCTTTGGACGGAAGAAGAAGGGTTTAGCTCTATTGATATATATTCAGAGGAAGCTTTAGAAGTCCTGGGAAGTATTATAATAGAAGAGAACGAATAATGGGAAGGTCTTCTAGTATAAAAAAATTCAGCAGTCTTACAGACAATGAAAGCTATCATGGTGAGCATAACGATTTATATTATTACTGTGTTTATATAGGAAAAGCTTCGCTTATTGTTGATCCAATGGATTCTGTTTGGTATGTACAAGATGGATTTGTAGCATCTCATAGAGGAGGAGAAGTTCATAGTACTCAGATGGCAGTTGTTATTCGTGGATATACACCTTCAAAGAGAATTGCAGAAATTAACACTTGTCCCATTTTACCTTATATAAACGGATGCGCCACTTCACAACTATTACCGCCTATTAGAATAGGAGATCCAACATTTCAACTTTTATCCATGCCACCATATACCAGCGAGCAATCGCATCATATTCACAGTACAGCAAGAGTAGTATTTGTTTATGAAGGGTCTGGAACTTGTGAGCATGGTTCAGAAGGACATACAAAATCTATGAAACTAGAAAAAGGAGATGTACTAATTATTGATAAAATGTATCCACATCATTTCGTTACAGAAAAGGAGAATCTTGTTGTATTGCCTTTACATATATTCTCATCAACCTCACTAGAAAACTCCCATCCAATGATGGAAGGAACACATAAAACACAAGGATAATAATGGAACTTTCAACCTATATAATTTGGAATGCTTTTATAACACTTGTTTTAGCCCCTATATTTTATAGCATAAGGGCTAACACAAATGAGAATAAAAGATTAGATATACTTTTAAATAAAACAAGAGAAGAGCTGGCGGGTAAATATGTAACTAAAATAGAATTGGCGGACGATATTGATAGGATTTTAGACAGCATTGGAAAACTTGAGAAGAAAATTGACAGGCTTTTTGATAGGGATAAATAATGGCTAGAAAAAAAAGACAGCAATATAACCAAGGATCTAGAGTTTCTCATAGAAATGTTCAAGCTTTAAATGAGCAAAGACTTAAATCTGATATGTCTAGACTCGGAAGAGCAGCTAAAATAGGGGCAGCAGGAATAGGAGTGGCATATAGTACGCCTTTTGCAGTAGGTTTGGCAGGAACACTAGCATATAAAGGTCTTAAAAATGCTTGGGGTAATCCTTTGCCAACCAAACATGCTTTATATCCTACTGGACTCGGTACTCACGGCGCTTCTGTACCTAACCCTATATGGTATGGGCGGATTAATAAGCTTGATAAAATATAATTTTGTAGGAATAAATCATGGCTAGAAAAAAGAAACAGGCTAAGAGCAAACGCGCAAGAGCAAAAGCAATTCGTCAAGACTATCGTAAAGGTGGTAGAGTTGGACTTGCACATGGGGCAAAGCCGAAAAGATCCGATTATGGCTACGACGATGAGGGAGCAAAATGGGACTATAAGGCGGATTTAGAAGAGTGGGAGGCGGCTAAAAAGGCCCATGAAGATGCAGATAGTGCTGAAGCTGCTGCACAAGATGAAGCAGATGCTGCTGAAGAAGCCGCCGCAGAAGAAGCTGCACAAGCAGAGGCTGATACTGCTTTAGGTGCTCCTTCTGATGCTGCTCCTCCAGACGAAGGTGGCACTGACGAAGGCGGCACTACTGCTGATTATTTAAGATGGGCGGGGCCAGAAGCAATTCCTACAAAAGCAGAATTTAAAGCAGGAAAAATAGGCACTGTCGGAGGAGCAGTAGAAACTCCTAAAGCAGATGTTGCTACTTTAACAGATGTAGAAGAAGGCCAAGAGCAGGCAAAAGTAGAGGCGGGAATCACAGCAGATGAAGATGTTACACAAGTAGACTCTTATACAGATATTCCTGCTCCAACAGGCATTACTGAAACTGATATGACAGCAGCAGAAGGCATTGCTAAAAAGGCTGTACTTTATCAGCTTGACGAGAATGGAGAACCTATTTTAGATGAAGAAGGAAAGCCTCTTATTAAACCAGGAGTTACTGCCGCTGATTATTCTGCTGCATTAGCAGGAGCATTAGATCAGATTTCTCCTACAACAGGAGTTATCACACAAGAAGCTAGAGCAGATGAGATACAAAATCTAACTGAAAGGGCTGTAGCAGCGGAAAGGGACGCGTCTGCTGAAGAAGCAGCGAAAGCCGCTACCGTCGATGCTGTTATTTCAGAAGGAGCCTTTGTTCCTGAAGTTACAGGGGTTGGTGGAGAAGTTTCAGCGACTGCTGATGCGGAAGTACAAACAAGAACTGCAATTACAGGGACGGCCCCGACAGCAGAAGAAGCTCAAATTGTTAATACATTAGGCTTTGAAGCGGCGCAACGAAGCACAGTACAGGGCGCAGAACGAACGGGGGCTGCTGCAACAATGATTGCAGAAACAGGCGCTATACCTTCAGAGATTGCTGCGGCTATTGTTGAAAATCCTGCTACAGTAGAAGCACAGATTGCTACTGAAGATGTAACAGTACAAGCAGCCGTTGCTGCTCTTCCTCCTGAAGCTTTAATGTCTGCACAAATGGAATCATTAGTCGGAGGTTTAGAATCAGGAGAAATTCCAGCATGGGCTAGTCCTGCGGTAGAGACAGTATCACAGAACATGGCTCAACGAGGATTAGATGTTTCTACTGTTGCTAGAGATTCTTTGTTTAATGCTATTATTCAAAGTGCCTTGCCTATTGCACAGAATAATGCACAAGCTTTACAAACTAGAGCAGCACAGAACTTATCAAATCAACAGCAGGCTAATCTAACTGAAGCTCAACAAGAGCAGCAATTAAGAATGCAGAACCTGGCTAATAGACAAGAGGCTGCGAGTCAAACTGCTCAAATGGCACAGCAAATAGCTGTTCAACAGGGGCAATTTAGACAAGAAGCTACAATGACTACTGCTGCCCAACAACAGCAAGCAAGGTTACAGAACTTAGAGAATAGGCAATACGCAACTTCTCTAAATGCTCAAAATGAGCAGGCAATGGCAGTACAAAATTTAAATGCTAATCTTCAAATAGACTTAGCAAACTTACAAATTTTAAATGAGACTGGCAGAGAAAACATGTCTGCCGAACAACAGGGTAGACTTTTAGAATATCAAACTGCTGCACAATTTATGAATCAGAATGCAGCGTTTACTCAAGATATGAATAAAGCTAATTTATCATCTGCTCAACAAGTACAATTAGCAAATTTAACGGCATTAAATAATGCTGGCTCTGAAAATTTAAATACGGCACAGCAGACACAATTGGCAAATCTCAATAAACGGATGCAAATGAATTTGCAAAACGCTGATCTAGCCCAAAAGATAGGCGTAGCTCAATTAAATGTTGACCAGCAAAGAGCCATGCAAAACGCTACTATGGTCGCTAATTTAGATATTACTAAATTTAATGTAGATCAACAGAGAGAATTAGCTAATAGTAAATTTATGCAGACTATGACACTAACAGAGTTCTCAGCGGATCAAGAAGCGGCGATGCAAAATGCAACATCTTTAGCGGCTTTAGATATGGCAACCGTTGATCAAAGAACTAAATTTTCTATCGAGAACGCTAGAAACTTTTTACAGATGGATTTAGCTAATTTAAATAATAATCAACAAGGAATTGTTCTAGATTCTCAACTACGGCAGCAAAGAATGTTATCAGATCAAGCAGCTACAAACGCGGCAAGACAGTTTAATGCGACTTCTGATAATCAAACAAATCAATTTCTGAGCAGTCTTTCAACACAAATGGCTCAATTTAATTCTCAGCAAAGTAATGCTATGGAACAATTTAATACTTCGGAAAGCAATAGAATGGGAGCTATTGAAGCAGGTAACGCATTAGAAGCTGATAAAATTAATCTTCAAGTAAGTTCACAAATTGATCAGTTTAATAAGCAATCTGATTTTCAACGGGATCAATGGAATGCTGCAAATGCTCAAGCGGTAGAACAGTCTAATGTAGCATGGCGAAGACAGGCTAATACTATAGATACTGCGGCTAAAAATGCTGTGAATCAGCAGAACACGGCTAATGCTTTTAATTTAACAAGGGATTCTCAAAATGCTTTGTGGCAAGAATTAAGAGATAAAGCTACTTTTGATTATCAAGGAAGCCAGAATCAATTAGATAGAATTTCAAGGTTATTAGCTACGGCTTTATCTAATGAATCTATTTCTGCGAATAAAGATTTAGGCTATGGTTCAGGTACTCTTGCAGATATGTTTGACATGTTTCTAGACGAATAAGGATATATGTTATGGAATTTTTACGTAAAATTTGGAAAGGCGTTAAAAAGGTCTTTAAAAAGGTTGGCAAAGGAATTAAAAAGGTTGTCAAAAAAGTTGGCAAGTTTGCAGATAAACTTGGAATTGTAGGACAAATAGGACTTATGATTGCTTTACCAGCTATCGGAGGCTGGTTAATGAGTTCTGCTCCTGCTTGGATAGCTTCTTTAGGACAAGGTGGGGCTATTGCACAAGGATTTGGTAAAGTATTACAAGGAACTTTAAACTTTACAAAGACAGTAGGAAATGTTTTTTCAACTATTTCAAAAGGTGTTACAAGCTTTATAAGCACTACGGGTAAATATATTGGGGGTAAGCTAGGACTACAAGTTGGCGGTCAGAAAATGGCAAATATTTCTTTATCACAAGCATGGGATATATATTCAGGTGAAGTAATGAATACAGCCTCAACTGTTTTTGATCCGTGGAAAGCCACTGTTCCATCGACTACTGTTCCATCGACTACTGTTCCATCGACTTACAATCCAGGATTGCTAAGAGAAGATCAAATGTCTTATATGGCTAGTGCTGGTGGGGCAGGAGCGCCTCCAGTAGCTATGCCTGGTACTGATTATCCTGGTACTGATTATTTAGAAGCAGCAGAGCAATACATGATAAGCCCAGAATATGATGCGGTAGCGTCTGGTCTTCAAACAGCGGCGGCTATGAAACCTCCTTCATTATTGTCTAGGGCAGCAGATAAAGCAGGAGAACTTTTAGGATGGGGAGAAGGCGGCTTACCTGCGAGAGTAGGACAGGCAGTAGGAGATGCTATTGCACAAGCTCCAGTAACATATGCCATGCAGAAAATGCAGCAAGGAGACTTGGAAGATTTTTATGCTGAACAGCGGCGTTTAGCAGAGGAGCAACAAACAGAATTTACTGCGGGAGGTATACCTTCTTATGAAGATACTCCTAGAGCAGGTCTGTCCTCCCTTCCTCCACAAGAAACTGTAGGATGGGAATATTATACTGGTGCTCCTAATCAAAGACTAGGAGGAACTGGAACAGATCCTACTGGAACTTATGGTTATAGTGCTTGGCAAAGTACTTTAGATAGAGCTTTGGGAAGAGCCTGATAAGGAATAAATTATGGTTGATTTAGCAAAATTGGGATTAAGTCCAGAAGAAGGATTAGATCCAAAAATTCAAGAGGCTGTATCTAGAACACGACAATCTCTAGATCGACCTATACCAGGAGAATCTTTGACAAATGATCCTGACAATCCTTATCCATTTGAAAAACCTCCCGAATTTACAGATAGAACTGAAGCCTTAGAATATTTATTTAAAAGCTTTACGTCTGAAGAGATTCATAAAAGACTTATGGGCCTTGTTTCTCAAGGAGTTCCTATTATGAGTCTAACAGAAATTTTCCTGTATAAAGGGTTTTCAGAAGGAAAATGGAATCCTGATTTGTTGATGATGTTGGTAGAACCAACCGCCTATATGATAATGTCTTTAGCTGAAAGGTCTGGTATAGATTATGTAATAATGCCAGAAGATGAAGATGAAGAAGAACTTGAAATAGTTAACAAAAAATATAAGCCTTCTGATTTGAAGCAAATAGATTCTAAAATTTCTAAAAGTTCTTTACCAAAAGAAATTTCGGAAAAATTAGAAAACATGCCAGCTCAAAAAAGCTTAATGGCTAGATAATTAGGAGCTAGACCAATGCCTGAACAGAAAGATAAACAGCAATTAATGAGCCTTTTTGGTACTTTAATGCAAGCAAAAGATGTACCAGAACAAGGGGAAAATGCTCAATCTTCTTATTATGATGCTCGTAAAGAGTATGAAAGAGAAAGATTAAAGACTGCTATTCTTGCTCCTGTAATAGGAGGAATATTTTCAGATTTAATATCCGCTCCTTTTAGAGAGCCTTTAGAAAATTTTAAAAATACAGAAGAAGGAGCTAAAGTATATTCAGAATATGCTTCAAGGAGAACATGGTATAATGATTTAATGAATAGACAAGAACAAATCAGAAAAACTAACCAAACTCCTGAAGACTTCCATCTTAATCTAGCTATTCAAGGAAGAAAAGAAGCTTTGGCAGAACGATTTGGAGATGATTGGGAAAATGATCCTGTTGTATTTAATAGTCATTTGTATAATTTTCTTCCTGAAGCTAGAGCAGAAGCGGCTGAAGAAACAGTACAATATTATAGAGGATTGAATGCTTATAAAGATGGGTTTCCTACTCCTCAAGAATTTCAAGCTACAGTACAAAGATTTAATCCAGAACCATCTAGTTTAGGTCAAAAGGTTTCTAGATGGTTTGGTCGAGTATTTAGTGGGGAATCAAAAGAAGAACAAATACAAAGAATGATTAATCAGATAACAGGAGGGCCTGATTCTCCTTTTGGAATTGATCACGAAGAACTATCAAAACTTGTGAATGATGCTATTTATATAGATTCTTCAGGTCTTGAGACTTTTAAAAATACCGCTCGTCAGCACTGGATGGATACTAAAGGTGTAGACGAAATATCTAGACATCTGATAGAAGAATCACGACAAAATGAGATCAATTCAAATATAGCCTTATTTGATTATTATTCAAGTAATATAGCAAGCTTGTCGAATAGCGACAGGGTTTACTTTGATGCTATGAAAGATGTTCTTAATGAGCATAATGGAAATACTGCTTACTTTTCGTCTATTAATATTAATGCTGAAGTAGCAAGGAGATATACACTTCCTAATCTTAATTCTGAAGATATTGAACAGATACAAAGAGAATTTCATAGCGGAGAATTATTTGAGCTTACGGCTAAATTACAAGAAGATATCGAACAGACTCATCCTATGTTTAAGGATGAAGGGATGTTTTCTCCACAAGAGCAAGCAAGCTTTTTAGAAAAGAATATGCCTTTATTGCACAGATCTATGATTACTAGAGCAACATCATTAGCTCAATACGCTTTAATGTCTTCTGATGATCTTAAACAAGCCCTTGATAATACTCCTGATGCGTTTAAATCGGAATTTATGAGAGAGCTTATTATACAACAGCTACCGATAGTTTTTGAAACACAACTTGAACATGTAGATCAAGTAAGCCAAGAAGGGCGGGGCTGGTTCGGCCTTTTTGGATCTGTGGATGTAACTAACAGTCTTGCTACAGGCAGGCTTTCTCCTGTTATTGATATAGCGGCCCTTGAAACTAACGTGATAAGCACAGGAGATACAGAGCCTGATCCTCCTTCTCCAAAGGAGTCTTCTATTATGGCTAAAGTTGAAAGCGCCATAGCTAGAGGAGATGAATTATCCGCTGGTGATTCTTTAATATCGTTGATTCGTATAGGAGCAAAGGATAACTTACTTCAAGGAGCAGATGAAGCTCAAGTTTTCACAGATATGACTTTGGATGCCATCAAAGCAGGAGAGGTACTTGGAGGCAATCCTTTACTAGTTCCTGGTCATAATCCAGATGGCTACACAATTCGTAAATTTCCTTTCCCCTTTATACCAGAAGAAATAGAACTTGAAGATGGCAGTATAGTAGAATTTAGTCCAAATGTGGTAGGGACTACTCGTAATCAATATAATATAAAACACTATGGATGGGTAGATGATACAGATGCTCCACAATCAATGTATGGGACTGTGCCTCAAAAACGAGAATATTGGACAAAAGGGAAAATGGCTACTCCTCAAGTTCCTTTTGAATCTTTACGAGGTATCGAATATGTGACCGATGAAGAGGGCAACAATATTGGAATTCGTAGCGGCTATGCCCGTTTGAATGCTATGTGGGCTTCAAAAGTTTATCACAATAATGAAAAAGAATTAGTTGCATTAGGTGTACCTTTAGAACGGATACAAGAAGGAAATTATGGTGAATGGCAAGGGGCATGGGGCAAGCTATTTGAAGATGTTAAGCCTGAATTAAGAGAGAAAGCTGAAAAACTACATAGGGCTAATAGAAATATTTTAGAACAATTTGATTTCAGTGGTTGGCCTCTTCTTACTAATAAAGCAGCAGCAAATGATTTTCTAAGGGACGCTTATAGAGCTTATGAAGGATTAGATTTAGAAGAATGGACAGAAGATCAAATAGACGAGGCAGGAAATATCATGTCTCCTCCTTCTTTGCTAGAGCCTGATACTGATATTGATACTAGTTCATTATCTTCTGAAGCTGCTGAAGTTGCTAATATGTTAAGTGCGGTAGGAAGACAAATTACTGGTGATGATGTACGACCAGAAGTTATTGCTGCTCTTATGGGAAACATTGAAATAGAAACTGGCAATACTTTTGATTATCAGCAAGAACAAAACATGCCCGTGGGATCTCTCATTCCTCCAGAAAATATAGGATATGGATTATTTCAAGTAACTGCTAAAAGACCTACATATATATATTGGCTAGATGAAAATAATAAAGAAGATAGTGTGGAATCTCAAATTGAATTTGTTTATGAGAGCATATATAAGGGTATACACGCTGTAAATTATCTTGGTGATCTTATGTATCAAGGAAATGACTTAACACAACCACTGGATTTGGTTGGAGAGGGCAATAGAGAAAGGCTACAAAATATTTTTGAGTCTGGCAATACAAGACAAATAGCTAGAGCATTTAGTGATATTTGGGAAAAGCCAGATCCTGATAGAGCTTGGATTCAAAGGCGGCAAGATGCAGCAGATAACTTCTATGCTTTATTTAATCCTTAATAAAAAATTTTATAATGTCTTATAAATACTTGGAAGATAGATACAATTCTTTTTCTGAAAGAGGACAAGAAGAATTAAGAGAAGCTTTTGCTCCTACTATTGGAGAAAAGATGGGACATGCAATGGAGGAGACTCCTTTTCTTCACGAACAAGCGTGGAGATTAATTCGTTCTGGAGGCGATAGAGAAACTTTAGACCGAGAAAAAAGAGAACGTGAAGAAGTTTTAAATACTAGGTATTCTCATTTAACAGAAGAAGATCGTAATTCTGGGGCGGCTATAGCTGGAATCTTTGCTAAAGCTCTTATTGATCCTTCTTATTGGGCTGCGGGTATATGGGCGGCTCCTGCTAAACTTACAAGTATGGCAGGAATGTCAGGAAGACTAGCCAGAGGAGGCTTTGAAGCTAGTAAATGGGGCGCTGTTACTGGAGCATCTAGTGCTATCCATCAGGCCGTAGAAGAAGAAAAAATTGATCCTACTACCGTAGCAATGCATACTTTAATGGGGTTTGGATTTGCTGGCCCTCTTGGAATGTTAAAAGGAGCTAGACCATCAATGCCTTCTTCTACTGCTGCGGCTGCTGAACAGGCTGAAAAAGCGGCGGCAGCAGGACAAAGAGTAAGAAAGACTGTAACAGAAGAGCCTCTACTGCCTGAAAAAGTAAGAAGGCATAGTGTAATTATTGAAAAATTTACTCCTAAACGAGGAACAAGCGGCTGGAAAATTTTACAAGATGTGCCTCTTAATTCTGTAGTTGTACATGAAGCTACCGAGGCTGTAGCTGCTTTTCGTATTGCTTCAAACCTTGCTGCTGCTGCCAAGAAAAGTAAAACCAAGCCTCTTGGAACTCCTACAGCTAGTGAATTAAAAAGATTAGAAGAAGCAAGTAAAGAGGCTAAACAATTTTTGAAGTCAGATAAGATTTTAGAAATGTATGGGCCTCAAGTAGATGTATCTAGTGATATAGCTATAAGAGTCGCTGAAGAAGCTTCTAGACAAGGACTAATAGATCCTGCTTCTCTTTCATATTTAATTACTCGTCCTATTGTAGGAGGAGCCGCAGGATATGGTATCGGATATACGACCAAACTAGTTACTGGTGATGAAGATAGCATGTCTCCTTGGTTTTGGATGGGGGTAGGATTGGCGGGAGGAGCTTTCTCTAGTAAATTAAGAACAGCCAATTTAAGTCCTGCTGCAAGAAAAACAGCAGAAGAGTCTGTGCAAGCTCTTCTAAAAAATAATTTAAGAGGGCAAATAGCAATGCTTACTGCTGGAACAACATCAGCAGCAAATAACGTCTTGGGTGGGTGGGCAGCTAAATTAAATAGAACCTTTTCTTATCAGTTCGGGCCAGGATTAAAAGGCCCTGCTGTTCCTGGTTTAGAACAGAGAAATGCAGCTATTTTAGATGAATTAACTTCTTCTCTTTTGTCTGTCGGAACAAAGTGGGGCATTGGAGGACTAGGAGATGATGCTCTTGCTATACGAAGAGCCGTCTGGAACCATGCAGAAGGAATGGTTGGGACTAGGACTAAGAATGGAGGCCATACTTTAGGATCAATTAAAAAAGATACTGAACTTCAAACCGTCTTAGCAAATAATGGAATGAAACCTAAAGATCTTTTAAGAACAATACGAGGAGCTGCGGACGATTATATACTCCTTGAAAAACAATTTGGTGAGGAACTGTTTAGGGTAGCTCCTTGGGCAAAGCCTTTACCAGGGCGTGTTTTCTCTCAGAAATGGAATATTGTAAAAATACAAGAGAATCCCCAAGAGGCAAAAAAGGCTTTAACAAGGGCTTATGAAATACAAAGAACGGCAGAACTTGCTCTTGAAGGAAAGGTTCCAACAGCCCACCTACTTGTAGCGCAAAAAGTAAAGGCTGAAAGACATATTGATAATATCATGGCACATGGAAATGTTTCTGATCCTATACTTCCTAAAAGCGGGAGAGTAGATAGAGCAAAAAGAGAGCTTAATGAAAGCATGTGGACGGCAAAAGGCACAATTAATCCTCGTCCATTGATAAAAAATCTTGAAAGGGATAGAACCCTTCATGTATTTGAAGCTAGGAAAGAATTTAAAAATTTTTTAGAGCAAGATGTACAAACATTGTTTGAGACTCAAGCTGTAAATACTGTTCCAGTAATAGAATTTGTTAGGACTTTCGGACGTAACGGAGAAATAATTAATGCTGTAAAGCGTAAAATTAATTCACAGTTTAGGGCATTAAAAAGAGCAACAGACAGTGAGGGAAATTCAGTTGTTTCTGCTAAAGATCTTCCAAAGCTTGTGAAATTAGAACAGCAGCAGCATAAAGCTATTGAAAATATGGTTGATTTATATTTTAAGAGATACCATATTGATAGTCCTCTTGCTAGTTCTAATATAGCGCATAATATTGCAGGAATTGGCGTAACGATGGCAAATACGTCCATGCTTCCTAAAGTAAGTATTTCAAGTTTAGGAGATCTTATTCTTCCTTTTCAAAATAGCGGCTCTGCTAATTTTATAAGAGGCATTAGAACCACGTTAAGTGATAGGGACTATGCGAAAGCTTTAGATTTTGGAGCAAGAGATCCTGCGATTGCTGAGTTTAGTGCTTTAACTTCTAGGACTTCTAATCCTGCGTCTTTAACTCAAAGCGCTATTCAAAAAATAAATGAAAGATTTTTTCAAATGATAGGGCTTGGACGTTTAACTAGATTTTCAAGAAGGCAGGCTTTTAATACTGGAGTATATAATACTTTCGATGTTGCAAAAAGAATGTTACAAGAACCTTCTCGTTCTATGATCCGAAGAGCGAACGCTTTGGGATTAAATGACGACTATATTAATACTTTAAATAAGTTTGATACAGTTGACGATGCCATGAAAAATGAAAAAGCAAGAAGAATTTTAGCAATCGGCGGAAGAATGGATGCCGATCATAACTCTTTAATTCCTAGTACATTTAATAGAAGGGCTTTTACTCAATCAAACAATCCTCTTGTTCGTTCTTTAGGTCAGTTTTTATCTTGGGCGCAGGCTAAAACCTCTCAAACTAATGCTTTGGTTTCTAGAATTGAAGACGGAGACACGGCTTTGGCAGTACGCATGATTGGAGCTTTAGTTCTTTATGATGGTATTTTAACTTTTAGAGACATATTAAATGATCCGAAAGGCACAAGATTAGAAGAAGAAGGCTATGAATCCAGAGCTGAGAAATTTGTTTCTCCAGAACAAAGAGGAAGAACAATGCAATTCTCTGCTAACTTTGGGCCGTGGTGGGCCGATAGGTTTAGTTCTGTCATGTCTCCTTATACTTCTAGAGATTCTCTAGGAAACATATCTCCTTCTCTTAGTTGGTTTACAGAGGCTATGAGAGTCCTGTCTCCTGTTCCTTATCGTGGTTTAACAGGGTCGTTTTGGAGGAATATAGGGCAAGATGATTGGGAAGGAGCAGCTAGACAGCTTTCGTATATTGCTCCTTTGGGAAAAGAAATAGCAGATGTATCTGATCTTTTAGGATATGAAATAGAAGATAAAACTCCTGCACAGTTAGAAAATGAACGGTATAAAAAAGTCTATGGCTTTGCTAAAGGAGGGGTAGTCGAAGATGTCCCTCAAGTTCCCGAAGAACCAGACGAAAGAATAGATAAAATGACAGGACTTCCTTATAATGTTCAAGCAGGAACAGCCTTTATAGACGAAGAAGATCCAGAAAAAAGAACAGAATTAAATGAAGGCGGTATAGCTTATGATGCTTCTTTAGAAAGATTAGGCTTTGGTACAGGAGCCGTTGTCAAAGCTGCTTCTACTTTAGCAAGATCTTTTAGTAAAGGAAGACAAGGTAAAGTAAGGGGGCCTGAAATTCTAACAGAAGAAAAGTATGCAGCCCGCGCACTGGAGCAGGCTAAACAAGAAATAAATTATCTAGCTGCATCAGGGCATATAGGAGAAGATTTTATTACGACAAATATTCAATCAGCTCCTATTAGAAATAAGACTTATACTCCCGCCGAAATTGATTTATGGCGAAGCGAAAGAATAAAAGCGTTAGAGGCAATAGGTTGGGAAAAGGGAGGAGTTTCTATACCTACAAGAATAAGAGAAGAAATATTTGCATTAGGAGAAAAGGCCAATGATTTTTCTGCTGGAAAAATCCCCCTAAACCAGTATAAAAAAGCTTTAGAAGACTATGATAAATTGGTACTTGAGGAATTTGCTCCGACTGTGTTTGAATCTGTTCCTGTTCCAGCACAAGCTCTAGACATATTAAGTTCTGTTAGATTTAAAAAAAGCATACCTATTAAAGAACGACAGGTTATTGGAGTAAACCACGGAATAGAGGGAGGAGAGTTGGTAGCTCTTCGTTTAGATATTCCAGCTTATAATAGTTACGATACTTGGGTAGTAACTGTTCATAATGCTAAAAACGCTAAAGACATTAGCGGGAAGGTTAGAGCATACGCATCTACTGGACATATTAAAGATGTTCATTTTGGAAGTGATCCTAAAACAGCATTACGAATAGCTAAAGGGGAGACTGATAAAGCTACAATTGCTAGAATGGTTGGTAAATGGCAAGAACACGATTCTGAAGATCTTTATAGAAAAGCTATTGATCTTCTTCCAAGAGCTAATAATCCTAAAGACAAAGAATGGGTTCAAGTAGGAATGAATCCCTATCGACATAGCTGGTTTTATGAGAAGACTACTCTTCGTCCAGTTAAATCAGCAGATGAAGCAATTCAAATAGGGGGCCTTGTATTAGCAAGGAATCCTGTTTATAGTCATATACTACATAAAGATTATTTAGTTCGTTCTCTAGGTCAGGCCAGCAAAGGACAAGCTCCTGAAGTTTTACAACACTTTGAAAAAGGTGGAATAGTTGGCGAAGAATTAGAACGCCTCGGATATGCAGAAGGAGGAACAGCTACTGATACACTAGAGCTTATTGATTTATCAACGCTTCCAAAAAGAAAGCCCTGGCCTACTTTAAACGAAACTATGAGACAAGGAATCTCTATAGCTGATATGCCTGAAAATAGAAGCATGTTTGGAGAGGGACAAAAAGCAATAGATGATTTTCGATGGTCAGAATTTGATAGGGAAAATAATAAAGTTTTCATAAACCATGATAAATTTAGGGATGCTGGCGCAGTAAATTATGAAGAGGAGATGATAAACGCGGAAAGCTGGCATAATCTTAGTAGAGTTGCTCCTAATGTTTATGAAAATTTATATGAAAAATCCATGAATGATCCTGTATCACGACAATGGTTAGAAGATAGCTATGACTGGCACAAAGCTAACGCTGGTGAAACAAGAGAGTTTATTCCCTTTGTTAGGGATTCTAGATTAGATCAAGTTATTGGTGGGTATTTCTTTGGAAGCCCTGATTCTACTTTGCCTAGTATGCAAACATGGAATCCTCCTGAAATGGCAGGATATGGAACTGAATTCAGACAATCTTTAGAAGATTTTAAAGGTATACTAGACCAGCCTTTTGATTCTGAAGAAGATAGACAAACTTTTTCTAGAAGGGCAGGGCCAGAATATACAGGAACTAGAACATTTCCTCTACCTGAAAGAGGACAAGTTGAAGTAGAAAAACTTCCCTCAATAGATTTAACTCCTGCTATAAATCTTGACGAGGTATACGCTATACCTGAATGGATGGCGGCAGGAGCAAACGCAATATCAGATGATGTAGGTAGTCTAATTACCTATGAAGAATCTAGTCCTACATATGATAGGTTTGGTGGGATACTTAATTATGGGATAGATAGTCCACAAATAACACGTCAAAACATAAAGGAATTATCAGATCCCATACAAACAGTCCTTATGAGTCAGGGTTTAAACGAGAAAGGGACTAACCAAATTAGAACTGAGGAAGACCTGAATGAGGGGGTTCATCAAGCTTTTAAAGACGCTGCTGCCGTGGCCCTTGCAGACGGTCGAAGGGGGGTTTCGTTCCACGATTATGGGGATACCGACATACTTCTTCCTAAAGAAAGATGGTTTGATGAAAACACTCCTAGATATTTATCTGTAGCTGCTTCGGTAGGAGACAATGTAGACGAGTATAACAATCCGCTGTCTCCTGAAATAAGGAAGCAATACACAGAAGATAGAATGTCTGTTTGGCCTTTCGATCCAAAAGAAATTACAAGCTATTCAACCCTTCCAAGCACTATTGAAAGTTTTAAAAACGCTTTGAATAATGATCCAAAAATAAAAGCAGCGTGGTCTGTAGGTCGTTTTGCTGTTCATGGGGACGAAGGGAATCTTTATATGAACGACTATTTTAATTTCAATACAAAGAATCAAATGGGCAAGGATTTTTATTCTTTCGTAAGATCCGTTCTTTCTAACATAGCAGGACTTCCTATTGAGGATTCTGAGTTAGGTGTTCAAACAAGAGTTAGATTAGACTAGCAATGCTCCTCTACCTTGAAAAAGATCTTGACAACGCTTACAAAATAGACTGTAAAGAGCGGACAAAGAAAGACAAGCCTTGGATAAAGAGAGAAGAGTTCAGGGGAGTTTATGAAGAGCTTATTACATTGTATCTACAAAAGGCAGAGGAACATATCTTTGTAGATATAAGTTTAGAAGATTTGCCAGGATGGGTATTAGGAGAAGTTGAAAGGACTTTGCAAAACAAAATTGAAATATCATTTGAGGACAATACATAATGGCTCCTTCAACCAAGTTAAACGACAATTCAGAAATTACAATTCCTATCAGGAATCTTATAGCTTTAATTATTGCTACAGCTATAGGAGTCATGGGCTATTCTAATCTTACAGAAAGACTAAGTTTTGTAGAGCATAGCCTCGTACTACATACTGTCCAAATAGATCAGAACTCAGAGTTTAGGACGCTATGGCCTCGTGGGGAATTAGGAGCCTTACCTGACGATGCGGAACAAAACATACGGCTAACCTTTTTAGAGAAGCAACTTGAAGGGGTGCTGGAGAAGATGGAGGCTGATGAATAATGATTGATAAGCTAATTGGCCCTATCACGGGCATTGTAGATAAGTTCGTAGTTGATAAAGACTTAAAGATGAAGCTTCAACACGAGCTAGAGACAGCGTTACATAGTGCTAACTTAGCACAGCTTGAGGTGAACAAGGCCGAAGCTGCACACAAGAGCGTGTTTGTAGCTGGCTGGAGGCCGTTTGTAGGGTGGGTCTGTGGGGTAGCCTTATCTTATCATTTTATACTGGCTCCGCTCCTCCAATTCAGTTTCGCACTGGCTGGCATGGATCAGGAACTTCCAGAGTTTGATTTTAGTCAGCTATCTACTGTGCTAATGGGTATGCTAGGCTTGGGAGGGCTTCGGACGTTTGAAAAGATGAAAGGGGTTTCAAGAGAATGATGCAAGAACTTGCTGTAAGATTCGATAATATTATACACCATGCCGTTTCAATATGGTTGGTTTTAGTGGTAATGACTGTTATTTGTGCCTCAACCGTATGGGCCGTAAAGAAATGGCGGGATTGGTGCCGTTCCTATGTTAATTTAAAAGACGATGAGGATTAACTGTGGAGGCATTTAACTTGATGTAGTGTAATGAAATTCAAACTGCGTAACTTGGTATTTTATTTCATAGTTTTAATGCAGTTATCGTGCGCCCATAAAGAATATCAAATGGGGCGTGTTCCTGAATGGGGGCAATTTCATAGTAAACATTACCCTTGTCCTGAAAATACTATAAGTATTGGTGACCCAAGATTTCCTAATCACTTTGTCTGTAGAGAAACGGGGGCAAACGGAGAGATTGGCATTATATTAAGATAAGGTTAAACATGCTTATTCATTTTTAGAAAGTTATCTTTTAAACAATTAAGCTTATCCTCCGCTGTAGATAGTTCAGCCATTAAACCATCTAAAGATTCTATCAAGTGTGGATGTTCTGCAACGCCTACGCTGTGGTTTAAATAGTTTTCTATGTCTATCTTAACCGCCGCTGCTTCTGCTTCGTATTTTAATCTCAACGCATTAATCATTCGTAAGCGGTTATCTTCCATCATCTTGTTCATCATTACTATTTTCCTTCTGGTATTATTTCATATACCCAATAATCAATAATCATCTCTATCGGTATAACCATTGGAGTATTGATAGTTTTCTTATCCTTTTCAAAAAAGTCGGTACATAATATTACGGCTTTTGAATTATAAGAAATTAAATAACCTATTGTAGACCTCACAATAGGCTCTAGTTTTTTAGCATCTTTCACAGTAAAATCATCTGTATCAATCCAAGCATCATTCCATTTTACTTCTACGACTTTCACTGTTTGCTGTCCTTTATTAGCGGGCGTAAGCCTTGCCCACTAGTCTACTGAATACTCTTCTTAAACAATACCCACGAGCAAAGGATACGGCTACTACAATAGCTCCCATCTGTGCGTTTTCATTTAATTGAATAGGGTATCCAAGCCAATGCAGTAACACATGGATCAATACCAAATTAATAAAATATCCTATAACTACATTAGCCAAACTTTCTATTAAATGAAAGTGTCTTGCTCTTAATCGCATACTATATTACCTACCTCTTCTTCTAAAAATTTATGAAGAGGCTCCAGCTTTATTCTTCCTTCCCTTATTATCTTCTCAATAATTGGAAGCTCGTCCTTGTTAAATATCTTACGAGCATCTTTTTCTAGGAGTCCACTTAATTCAGTTACAAGGTTACCTTTTGAATCAATCAAAATTCTAAACGATAAAATATTTCCTTCTTTATCTTTCATACATATTCATTTCTTTTCTTTATCTTTATCTTTATAATACTTAATATACTCTGACCAGGGGTAATACTTTTTTCTTTCCATACACCAGAACTGTCCTGAATACTTTTCCTTTATTGGAGGCTTCTTATTATTCATATAAAAGTATTTACTTGTTTAAACTGTATTCAAAGTTTTGGGTAGATGGATTAAGACCTATAAGCATAGCCCCGTTTCTAATGTGATAATGCGTTGCCATAGGAGTCAAAGGGGATAATGTTACGACCCTTTGAAAACCTTTTTCTTTTGCGTATCCAAGAGCCTCTTCCATTATTTTCTTCCCTGCTCCTTTTTTCTTTGACCAGACAGTATAAGCAATAACAGTATTTGCACTGTTCTCATACTTACTAACTTTACTCATTAAGTCTAACTCACGGACAGTATGAGGCACATCATTTGTAAAGGCTAAACACATGACTGCTCTAACTTCATTATTGTATTGAAGTCCAAAGATTTTTCTGCCAAACGATTTTCGCCACTCTAAGTCTAGCTCTGGTCTAACCGGATCTTCAGTAACATCTATATGGTCTAGCTCGACAAGCTTTGACTTCTTGATCCAACTAGAGTCTACATTACTTTTTTTCTTACACCAGTCAAGCGCCTTTTTAAAAGCCCTCACTGTGCTTTCTCTATTGATCATAATATTTCACAAGTATTTGCTGAACAAGCAAGCTCTTTACTGTTCTCCGTCATGTCTTCTTTCTCATATTCAGGAAGCACTGTCCAATCAATTGAAGAAGTAGTTTTATTTAGCCACTCTTTGTATTCTTTGCCTGTTATTTCCTGGTAAGGCGCTTGCTGATAAGAATGGTCTACATACGGAAGAAAGGATATGCCTGACACATCATCAAAATTCTTGTATACCCATGCACCTACTTCCAACCACTCGTTCTCCCTAACTGAAATAGTTGCAGAAGGTTTATGTTCACACCAATTATCTTGATAATGTTTCCAAATCTTCAAGTGTTCTAATGCTGTCAGGTTTTCTCTGGTTACTGCGTTCTTTGGTGCTTTAATTGGGAAATAAAATACATAGGTGTGGTCTGGTTTAGTTATGTCGTCCTCGTGATACACGCCTTGATCTACCATCAACTGCGCTAAAGGATCTTTCTTATCTGCTCTA
>VTLG01014480.1_pt1 | contig 54047 bp, 82 predicted proteins | sample 4694571 | NCBI WGS metagenome assembly VTLG01 (sample SAMN12604809, study PRJNA352737) | marine metagenome | biome: ENVO:00000447; feature: ENVO:00000209|ENVO:00000569|ENVO:01000036; material: ENVO:00002151; isolation source: viral sequences binned using virsorter ... | reverse complement strand
CTATTCCTTTCTTACCATCGCCTCTAGTTAATGCTAATACAAAGTCTCCCTCATTATAGTACAAAGCCACAGCTGCGCCATCTAGTTTAGGAGTCCATATTACTTTACCACTATAGTTTTTAAGTGGGTTCTTTTCTGAGTGTTCGTTCTCAAAGACTTTTTGAAGTGAATACATACGATGCACATGAGCTACTCTGTTATCTTTACTGCTATAACCAACATCTGTGAAACTTACAGAAGAAGCTAATATATCAAACTCTGCATCTGACATTATGGGTTCGCCCATATAATATGCCATTGATGCTTCTTTTAGTAAGTCTTTTATTTCATCTTTCATTGTCTACTGCCACATTAAATTCATAATCCACTCTGGTGTTTCTCTGTGTTTCCAGTTCCATATATGGTTTTTATCTTCGTAATAGTATTTTCTATATGCTTTAATTGCATCTTCATTTTTATACTCATCTGGCATTGCTTGAGCAAAAGGTGTAAGCCCTTTGCGGGGTAAATCAATATCAGGCAATTTAAGAATTACCTGATCTACAGATTTGTGAGATTTACCATATCTATAACCATACTCATCATTAAGTGCTAGTGCTAGACAATATAACCACTCGTAATTATCAAGCGATTCTCTAGTCCATATTGTACAGGGATGGTTTTCCATCGCAGGTAAATACGGGAAAGGTCTAGGTTCTGTTTTCTTTGCTTCTTTGAGTATTGCTCTTTCCTCTGCATTGATTTTGCGAGGAACATATCCTAGATACTTTTGAATCCAATGTGTTGTACATAACATCTGAGCAGACTCAAGGGGCATTTTTACAATATGCTTATCCACATGATATTCTGCGCATTTGTCAATGTTCTCGGATAATATAAAAATATTCATAATGAATATTATATCAAATTTTGGGGATTGTGTCAAGAAATATTTTTAGTTTTGGTAAATTTCATCTAAAATATCTTTGAAGTGAGTTTCAAGAATTGATTTGGTTTCGGCAAGGGATAGAATTTCGACCAAGCCTTCAAATAGTGATTTTGAGTTGAAAAAGTCTAGAGGCATAGAAACTCCGTCTTTTGAAGGTCTAAAGTCTCCTTCAAAATCTAAATAATATTTTCTTAAGTGTAGATACTCTACACCTCTAAATTCATTGACAGTTAGCCTTACCTGTTCTGTTCCATCTTCGGATTCATGTACCAACTTACTATAAACCTCTGGTGCCTCATGTATCTTCATCGCTTCTTCCTCAAAATTGATTGTAAAGGAACGATATTAGTTATATTGGCGGGTTTTAATAGTCGATAAGAGTCCGTGTCCCAACAAAAAAGTAAGACAGTATCATCAGACTCTGCAGCCCGATTCTTTTTGCTCTTTATGTACTTATTATCAAAGTTTAGTGTGCAAACATTATATTTTAACTTTCTAGAGTTAGTACTCCTATAAGTTATTACTGCGTCTTCATACTCACTAACTATCTCTTTGAATTTCCACTTTTCCACTAAAATACTCCATTACTTTAAAGAAAACTCTTTCTTTTTAGAAATGGAGGTATTTTTTAGTTTAGTGCATTTATAATGCCAGTCATGTAGACCGCAGCTTTACCAGTCAATTTAGAAATGATACTATCATCTACTTCTTGACCAGCATCAGAAATGGCAGCCGCTAATGCTTCTTGAGCATCTGCTTTGCTAACCCGTCCACCGCCTGTTGATCCATTTGAACCAGAAGAACTAGAGGGTGTCTTTTTTACATAGACACCAGCTCTAGTCAAGATCATTCTAACGCCGTTAGGGCTTTCACCTAGTTCGTCAGCAATATCCTTGACAATTTCCATACTGGTTTCGGGAGTAGGATCACATTCGCTGTACATTTCTACTGCTTGTGCTTTGCTTTCATCTGTCCAAGCCATTTTTCTTCTCCGTTTAGTGCCTTTAAAGCCAACACAAGTGCCGAACTTCTCTAGCTGTTGTTGATAAAATCTGTCGCCCATATATTTTCCAAATATTTACAATATTATACAATATTATAAGGGCGTTGTCAAGAACTATTTTTTGTTTGTTCTAGGTTAGGTATACTTTAATTAAAAGAAAGGTATACGTTTACAAGGGTTGATACTATTATAATAGAAATAGTTATCCAACTTACCTTGTCGTCCCAACCAGCATGTCTTCCATACTTGTTGTTGTCCATTGCTTTCTATCCACGAATATTCTTCATTTCGGGACATCTTCGCTTGTTAAAGAGATACGCTGTAGCATCTCTTACTTCCTTACCAGAAAGAACGCCGTTATTGTTTTTGTCTGCGTGTTCGAACGTTCCCGCTCTAACTGTGCAACCTGAGAGAGTTATCTCCCTCTTTTCAATAGCGCCATCTTCATTAAGGTCGAATCTTTCCATAATCCAATTCGCGTGTACGTTTGAAGCAGAAAACAACAGTACAACTGCTAATAATTTTTTCATTTGTTTTTCCTTGTGAATGCATTAACATAGGCTATCACCCATCTATCTCTCATATCATCTGAAAAACAGACTTGAAAGCCGATGAATGGTAGCATGAGATTTATTGAAAGGCTATACACAAAAAAGTGTAAGCCCGGTTTATTGCTCATGGTAAGTCTTGGTGCTTGTAAATAGACGTTATGTTTAATTAACTTCCATGTCCTAACAACAGTCAAATACCATGTTGTTATCCAGCAAGCTGCAAATACCTGTAATAATGTTATATCTTCCATAATTCATAGATTTTGCCCTTCCTAGAATTTTTTGTTGCCTTCCTGTTGTTCTATTGTATGCAATAGAATAACAGCATAATGTATGATTTTAAATAGGTCATACTCCTTATCCTCAAAGCTGATACCTTTTCTACCAAATCGTTGAGCATACTTAATTATATTTCCTAAACAGAATCCTTCAGCTAATCCTTGATCTGCTATAAATTCTGTTGCTTGAATTCTTCCTTGTGAGTAGTGAGCATTATAAGTTTCACTTATATACTCCATTACTCTTGCTATTGTCTGTTTTTCATTAAAAGTCCATACAGGTTTTGTACTGTCCATTATATCCACCCAAAAGCGTGCAGAGTATCATAAAGTACATAGACAAAACAAAGCCAGAAGCCTTTTTTATAAAAATCGGCTTTTTCTTCTTCTGGTGTTTCGGGTTTCTTTAGCACTCTTTCCTGTCTGCTATTTCTGATTTTATTCGCGTAACTGTATCCTTTGCTCTTGTTAAAAAGAAACAAGGTAATACAGCGTGTAAAAAACTTGTAAAAAATAAACTAAGAAACAATAAAGCATACTTACTGGAACAGTAAAAATGTTCCCAGTATGTTTCATTTGCTTCTTCTAGGTGATCCTTTATGATAGATATATGCTTTCTGACCATGTGCCTTTCTTCATATGTTCTTTATGTTTTTGTTCAAGCCAATTTCCATTTGCTTTAACATAATCCTCTTTTGAAGGATAAGCCTCTAGTCCGTGTCTATGTCTTTCTAAGCAGTTTTCTTCATACATGTAGGTACACCAATGTTCATAATCATGTATTTTCATTTTCCAATGTCCTTTATATTATCTTTAGATATTACTTGATATCCGCCCTTATTATAAGCTATGGAAATAGTATAGTTTTTACTAACTTCTTTCTTATAGCTGTCGTCTGTGTTTTTTATGGGTTTCGTACTATCTAAAGAAGGATATTTTTCTTGTTCTTTTTGAATTGCTTTTAGTCTATCTCTTTGTGCGGGGCTTGACTTTAATACTTTACCTACTACATAAGGTTTTCTAGTTTTCTTGAGTCTTTTCCTCTTTCTACCGCTGGTAGTGTAGCCTAAGCTCCCTTTTACGATTGCCATAATATTCTCCAAATATTTTATATATTATAACAGATTTAACCTTCGTTGTCAAGAAGTATTTTTTGCTGCTTCTATAAAGTTCTTTTCGTCAAAGCTCGCAAACAGAGTAAAGCGGTACTGTGGTGCAACGTGCGAAGATGGTCGGATAGAGTGAGGAGTTTTTCCGTCAAAAAGTATAATCCTACCCGGCTTATATACACTTGTTTCTACAACCTCGTCTTTGTAATCGTCATAGAATAGGGTTTCGCCATAATACTCATTTTTCCACTCAGGATTAATGTAGTATATTAGGACTTTCTTTTCGTTGTGTGAGTGTGGGAATTGAATGGAAGAAGGAACAGATAGATTGATTGTAGCCGATACAAAGCTTAATTGTTTCAAGTTATTTCTGAGTTCGTGGTTTTGTATCCCATTAATCAGATTTATCTGTTCCCATTCATTTTTGGATAGGGTGTGGTGTAGACAAGGGAATTGTCTGTGCTCAAATACCGAAGTATCATCCCACCCTATTTGGTAATTCGCTGTAATAGCGAATAAGTAGATGCTTGATCTTACACTTTCTTCTAATGTATTATCGTATATTTCAATCATTTAATATTGTTATCCAAATAAGTGTATACATCACCTACTGTAAATAGTGTTGATGCTACATCATCTGGAATCTCAATATTAAATTCATCTTCAAGAGCTAATACTAGCTCTACAGTATCAAGAGAATCTGCGCCTAAATCATCCATAAAATTAGATTCCATAGATATATCTGACTCATCTCTACTTACTTGTTCTGCTACTAGTTTAATTAGTGTCTCTTTCATTTTTATTCTCTACTTTTGCTGTCCTGCTGTTGGGGCTTTGTGGGTTCCAGCATATAAGCCGAACCAAGCTGCGCCCGCACCAACTATAATTGATATTAACCCTGATTGTTCAAGGGTTGGCTCTGGTAAGTTCATAAACCACATTGTAGAATAGTAAAGCAAGAAAATATATACACTAAGAAATAGTCGTGGGAATATTCTCCAACTATCTATTGCTTGTGCCATCCAAATAATCCGCTGCCACGGATTCTCTGGTTCTGCCTTCATCTCCATCTCTAAAATTTTTGCTTTTAGTTCGCCTATTTCGCTAACCATAGACATAAATTTACTAAGATCGATTTCTACTTCGTTGCGGCTCATGTCTCCTGCAAAGCGATCCATATCTGCCATTTTTGTTCTCCCGAACTACTCCGAAGAGTGCTTAGTCATAAATGACTTTTCCATATCACGAATCCATTTAAATTCGTCTGTATGCTTGTCGATCGCCCTGATGTCTACAGCATAAATATTTTTTATGCCACTCCCCATAACATCAAAGTTGTTATCCAACCAAACATCAGGCTTTTTACCTTCTTTTGATTGAACTGTTAAAACTATTTCGTATTCTTGTTCCACTTGTTTTTATCCATTTAATTATCTTCTTAATACGAGATCCATTGGAATCTTTTTTATTCCATTTGTATTTGTTCGGGTCTAAATATATTGTTTTTTCATTTTTAACCATGTAAAGTTAGCCTAAGCTCTTTAATAAGTATAGTCAGTATTAAAAAGATATAAATATATCTAACGTCCAGAAATAGTTTTGCTACTATTGTCAATATTTTCATTTTCTTTTTCCAACATTGTGAACGCTTCTGCTATATACTCTTCTAAGCTCATACCTCGTGATTCTGCGTGTTGCCCACACACAATAATGAAGTCGTTTGGTACCTCTATTTCTTTGTCTTTGTACTTAAGTTTCACTTATTTCCCCAGCAAATAGTCTTGCTTCATAGTCTCGTCTTTTTACTAAACCTTCTAACACTTTTCCACCTGCTCTATTCCATCTTCGCATTTGATCTGGCACTTCATTATATTTGCCTTCGTTTAAGACTTTCAACATAGTTGAACTCTTTAGGTTAGTCGGTCCAAGATTGTATGTCCAAGACACTAGTGCATCGAATTGATACTGATGTAGAGGTACTTCCACCAGTTCATGCACATAGTTTTCATACTCTTTTAATTCTTTTAACAATAACGCCTCTGCCTGAGCAGAAGAAATAATGTCGCCTTCTGAGACTCCTTTGGTGTGTCCATACCCAATAGTCCACACACCAACAGCGTCTTGATATGCGATAAGTTCACAACCTTCAAATTTCTTGATTGCGTATATCCCTTTATCTGAAATCATATTTGCCACTATTAGTAAAAGTATTAAAAATAAATAAATCCATTTTTGTTGTATGTTAATAAATTAAATCCTGTAAATTTGGGGTGGCTAGGAGCCCATTATGGGAACCTTGTTGCCAACCCCTTCTTTAACCATGTCTGACCAATCCCGTTCGCTGGTGGAAGCGAAACTCCTATCCTCGCCCTCGGAATGCTGTGTTCCTACTCGTGCCAGACATAAGACTGGGTTTTGTTTACGCAGTTCCCAAAACTGCTAAAACTATATTATATCAATTTTTCACCACGCTGTCAAGAACTATTTTTCTACTCGTCATCGAGATCAATAAATCCCTTCTCAGCAAAATAGTCTATGGCGTTTTCTATGCCAACCTCTCTACCCCATATATATGCAGAAGTAGTAAAAAATCCTAAAAACCATATAAATATGGCATTTTCTTGTGTTATATATTCCATTTTGTCTCCTATTTTTGCCCTTAGTCCCAAAGAAATATAAGTATATTATATCAAATTTCCAACGCTATGTCAAGATATATTTATAACTACCCTAAAAATATTTCTTGACTCACAAGTTGTTTTTTGATATAATATAAATATGAATAAATGGACAGATAGGCAGGTAGATTTACTTAAGCGATACTATGGAGAACTCTCCGTAGACGATATGTGCATCATGCTAGAAAAATCCAAATCAGCCATTTACAGTAAAGTGCATTACCTCAGAAAAAGAGGTTGGACATTTAAATGAAAAAGTTCAATAACTTCGATCGCAAACTCCGTACTTTCAAACGAAAAATTCAAAAAGACGGAAAGCTCGAAGAATGTCGAAATCGTATGCATTACACCAAACCTACTACACGAAGAAGAAACGCTCTTAACGCAGCAAAACGGAGAGAATATCGCCGAAGAATGAGTGAGCAACTTCCATCTCGTACAAATAGACTATACTAGCAGTAAAAAAGTCGATACTCATAAGCAAAAATAAAATATTTTATCATTCAACTAATATAAAGGAATACGCCAATAGTATACCTGAGAAAAATATCGCTTGTGTTTTTGTTAAAGTTGTGATATAATAAAGTATAAATAATTTATATTAATCAAGTTAATTACTGTTTATACAACTAACAAAACTCAATTCTAAGACTATCGCAATTGAGTGTTCTCTATGGGAACGTAGTGGGAATAGAGAATCTCACAATTCCGATATGTCTAATAGAATGTTGTAATTATATAAATTAAACAACCATAATGACCGATTTAATCAAATCATTCAACGGGGTCATATTTAAAACACAATTTCACCAAATGACTATAATTTCGTCTAAATTTTCTCAAATAACTCAACCATACCAATTTCCGCAAGTCCAAATTTTTTTAAAGCTATTTTGACTTTCCCTAATTTTTCTGCGTTATGCTCAATTTCCGTTAGCTTGTATTAACCCCATTGCGGTTTGGGGTAAAGGAGTCAGAACGACCCCGTTGCGGTTTAGCGTAAAGTAACTCTTAAGTTTAGAGCATCTTCAGCTTCTTTTCGTGTTTTATATGGTTTAGATACTTCTTTTTTATACTTGTATCTCCAACCACTATTTCCTTTCTCAAATCTATAGAATATAGTCGTCATTTCTACTCCCTTGTAATGCCAAATGAGCAGCATGAGCCCATCTCATATCTTCCACTAGTATAGAATCTATACTATCACACCCCAATTCCTTTCCTATTTCAATCCTAGAATTACCAGAATAAGCTAAATATTCCTTTTCTGGATTCCATTCTACAATTAAACTTTCTTCCACTAGCACTAAAGGTTTCTCATAATTCTCTTTTGTATTCTTTAGCAATATTATTGGGGTTTTCATGCCTTGTCTGTTTATATCAGCTTTAAGAGTGTCATAGTTTTTCAACTCTTTCCTATGCTTTACTGGTGAAAATATAGAATTCATACTTACTTCATTTACAGAAAAAGTGTTAGCTAGTAGTTCATCGTAATACCACCACACACTAACACTTCTTTTTTCGCTACTTAGATTAATTTCAGAACCTTTTAATAAATTTCTTTAGTTTTTGCACTAAGGACTTTCTATCGTAGTCTTTCTTCGACTTATGACTTCCACCTTTATGCTTGTTGTTTTTAGCAACCCAGTTTCTAAGCTTCTTCGCCATTTTCTGGTACTCCCTTATTATACTTTGCTCTTTCTTTTTCCTTAATAGAATAAGAAACCACTTCTTCGGTTTCCCACAGTTGCTTCTGTAGAGTTTCAAGAATCCAATCTGTATTCTTATCTTTTAGTTTTAGCACTATTTTAACTTCATATTCCATTATTTATACCTCGGTGGCTTAGATTCCACAAACCATTCGTGTTTGCGTTTTGCTGGGTTATATTTCTTCATTCTTAGCTTCTTATGGTTAGAAATCATACTACCTGTTTTATACGCAGTATAATGAAAAGAATGACTACTTCTTGATTCGCTCTCAGGTATTAGGTATACCAACCTTTTTCCTTTCTTACTAGCTTTGGGCATTTTCAATCTCCTTGATGTGCTTATCAAATACATCAGCATCAGGAAGCATATCCCAATCCTCTATAGGTTCGCTACTATCAATCCACCTTCGATCTATTGACTCTTGCTGAATGTCAGTATCTATTATTTTACCACCGCCATCACGCATGATATCTTCAGCTGCTAACTCGTCTTCTGCTAGGATTTCTACTGTCTCTACAATGTAAAGCGTCTTTTCTATTTTAGCGAAATATTTTTTATCTACTCTCACGCATACGCTCCTTCTTCATACATATCCAATGTACTTACTAGATGATTTACACTATCTCGTAAATGTTTTAGATCCTGTTTTGGCGATTTCTCTAAACCCTTAATTTTACTACTATCAATACCACAAAGCTCAGCAATCTCCTCGATTATCTGAGCCTTCGTTATAGGTAATTCGCCTGTTTTAGTTTTGTAGACTGCCTTTTGGTAAACACCTTCTCTCGATAGCTTACCAATGATAGATTTTATACTCTTATCCAGTATTTCAGCTAGTTCGTCTACTGTTTGTCTTGTAGGATTCGCCTGATATTTTTCAATCATCATGCTCACCTGTTCATCACTATAGTTGCTCGCCATTATCTTCCTTGCCCCCTATATGCTTTGTGTGATCGTTTTTTACTCTTGTTCATAGTAGAAGTACCAACTTTAACTCGTCTACCTCTACCTCCTGTGCCTTGAGAAGTACACTTCTTAGGCTTAACTACTTGTCGTCTAGCTATTCTCATATTCTTCTCCTAAATTAGCTAAGTCTTTTATTGTTTCGCTTATATACTGTTTATTTTCTTTGAGCATTGCCTTTAGCAACCCAATATCTTCCTGTATACAAAGCCTCTCGTGTTCCAACTTACTAAGAGTATCCTGTAGCCGATCTCTTTTTTCAGCTACAGAACTCTTCCTCAGCGTAGGGAACTGAATTACTTTACCCATCTGTAAATACCGCCACTATCTCAACCCAAGCGTTTGGATCTTCTTTGTGTTTACGACTAGCAACTTCTTGTGCTTTTGCTATCGCTTCGTCTTCTGACGCAGCTTTTACTATAAGTCTGTCTCTCATGGTGATAGAAGTTTCTGTATGGACTTCCCAGTTTCTTCTACCTAGTATTTTTCCATCACGCCATGCTAAACCAGTTGCTGGATCAATAGTTATTTCTGTTCTATCTCTCATGTCAACCTCGATAAATCAAGTTCGTTAGATTCTTCACTTGTCCATTGAATCTTTATACCTCTACGAACTAATTCGTTCATGCACTTTTGTTTTATTTTAGGCTTGCCGTTCGGGTTATTGATGTAATCGAACAACTCCTGCTTAGGTGTTGCTTTGATAAAATTCTTAACCTTAACCGCTGTTCTGTTTCCTCGAGTGCCTACATACTCGAAACTGTCTGGTTTAAATTTAGTGGGCATAACGTCCTCCTTCAAATACAGGTAGTCCTTTCTCCACAAAAGCACTACCAATTACAAATTCTAGTTTTGATACTAGTCCTTCATCAAGTTCAAGCATAGCTTTTACAGTTTCCACCATGTCGCCATTATCCTCCATAACTCTTAGAGCATGTACTAAGGCTGCTGCCATTGCTTTTCGTTGAACAACTTCCTGTTCGAACATATCGTCTTGAAGTTCTTCAAGCCATTTTTTTAATTCTTCGTCATTTATTGCCATACCATATGCGCCTCCAATCGCTAGGGAATAAAAGTGTGCAAAGCAGTTTCTTACGAAAAGGCAGATAAACTGCTTTGCTTACTATTGCTGACCTATTCTTTCGGCAGTAGATCATGTTCTTCTCACGCCAGGAGCATAGGTTCTTTCTCCTTCTTCTTTTTCTTTCTCAGGTTGCCAGTTAGCGAGTAATCTCCAAGAACCTACTGCTTTTCTGCGTTGAATCTCACGATTAGCTTCGCGTCTGTGCTGTCTGATTTCTGCGAGTTCTACTAACTCTGCGTCTGAATATTGTAAATATGTTAAATCCATGTCGTTCCCCTTTAAAAATATGCTTAATTTTTGATTTTCTATACATATATTATACAGAAAAATCAGTTGCTTGTCAAGAAATATTTTTAACTAAGCATAAAAAAATCCCTGCTAAATTTCTTCAACAGGGATATAAACGTACGTTTTTATGCTTATTTTAATTAGTCTCAAAGCTAAGGACTAGAGCAAGGGTTTCTAATTTTACAAGGTGTCGGTTTTTGCTCATTCACACTGCCCGTCAGATGTACCTCTGAAGTTTTACTGGTGTCTATCCTCACAAGGTCTTATGCTTATGCGCTACTTGATCTACTTTCAACTCAGGCTCCAGTCGCCTCCCCTTCTACTACCTACTTTTTTGAAAAGAGCATCGCACTTTCAAGGTATCACGCTTTCTCTTTGCATATTATACTCTCTATGCTCTACGAGTTGCACACCGCCCAACCACTGTTAATATACTTCATCGTCATTATACTTTCGCCTCGTAAGTGTCCCGAAGTGTGGTGTTCTTCCTCTGAATCATGTGCTTTGCTAGTCTATTTGCGTCTAGCCCCACTTTTTATTTCTTAATATAGATATTATACTAAATTTTTGAACGCCTGTCAAGAAATTTTTTATACTACGCACTAGAATTTTAAGGTTAAATTTTTAATGCTCAGTAGAAATCCTACTTAACTGGTGGCGAGCTATCATTTCACTCGCCACCTACGTTCGCTTTAGGAAGTAGCGTTAAGCAATTCTTGTAAATCTGCTTTGCTAGCTTTCACTAAAGTAGGGAGTTCAATGCCGAATTTGTCTTCAAGTTGAGCAACTAGTTCTGCTTTGCGAACAACAGGCTCACCTGTTTTAGTTGTACGCTCTTGAGTGACATATATGCCTTCTCTACTTAATTTAGCGATAACTGATCGAACACTTTTGCCGAAGTTTTCAGCGATCATGTCTACTGTTTCGCGAGTAGGGTTAGCAGTATAGAGTTCGTGCATTTCAGCTACCATTTCATCCGTGTAGTTTTTTGGCTTCATTGTATCAGTCATTTCGCACTCCGTTATATGCTTTGGTTATTGTTTAATTTATATAGATATTATACTGTAAAAATCTATGCTTGTCAAGGAAAAACTTAGGCTTCGCACTATTTAGTTTTTATACTTAGTTTTTATACTACTAAGCCTGCTACTAACAAAAGTATAGCTGTGCCAATTAGTATTATTACTTCGCCTAAATTCATAAAAATCTCCAAGTTAGCCTACCACCACTAATGCACTGCGGGGTGGTAGGACTTATGTCGCAGGTAGCTATTTCTATAGATGTATCCCCAGCTACTAGGCTCCCGAAATATTCTCGTTGTATTTACGGATATAATCACGGCATGATTCGCTATTGCGTGCGCTTAGCTCTTTTCTTCAGCGATACTCCACGCCTTGGGGCATTTGCTCTCCAATGAGCCAGCGCTGCTAAGTATTGCGCTAGGTAAGGTACTCGTTCTTTTATCCTTGCCTTGCCTCCCAATTACCATTCGGCATCCAAGTTAGAAATGGTTTGCACCTAAAGTCACTCGCTACGTCGTCTGTCGGTTAGGATCATGTCTAATGTAGCTTCCCTTGCCTTCGTCGCAGTATAGTTATTCCTGCTCTCGGGCTGTTCAGCTTGGTACCGCTCCCATCTCCGCTATTCACGATGGGTGGTCTTTTCTCCAAGCAATCCGCGGTCTAATCCCGCCTCCCATTTCTTCATTCTATAAATATATTATACTGGGTTTTATGAGGCTTGTCAAGAACTTTTTGTTGCCAAGCCTCAGTTTTCTTTAGCGACCGAAGAAGATGTATTTGTCTTTAGTTCTAATCGCTTCCAACACTTTGTGTGTTGGTTTATAGCCCATTGCTATTAGGTAAGTAAGTGATGCTTCCTTACTCATGCCATCTAATCTAAGTCCAGCGTAGATTTGTAGCATTTCGTCCTCGAGTTTGCACTCCTGCTTTTTCATGTGTATCATCTCACACCTCCAGCTTATAATTTTTATTTTCTATACTATGTATTATACAGGGCGAATTGATACGCGTCAAGAATTATTTTTAGTTTAGCACCATTTAATTAACGCCAGCGAATTCTCGGGGGCGGCTCGCGAAACCACTCCACTTCGTGGCGAAATCTTCGGAAATCGCACGAAATCTTCGCAAACCCCGCCAAAGCTCTGAGAAACCCCGCTAAGCGCGCGCAAAGTTTTACTACTAAGCGAGCGACGCGCGTTTCGGCGCGATTTTGGCACTTTGGCGCACGCGTAGCTAGTTTTTGCACTTAGTATATGCACTTTGGCGCAGCTAGGCGGGGTCGCTCAGCCAGTTAACACCCGCGCAGGTCCCGAATTCATTAGGTTTGGTCAAAATCGAGCGAAATCGAAGACCTCTGAGACATAAGTTTAATGATTTCTGATCATAATGAGCTCCTTTGAAACGAAAAGACCAACAATCGAAAAAGTTTTTTGTGTGTGGCGAAAGAAAAAACTTGACAAGTACATCTTTTTATGATATAATCGGCGCGGTTTGAGCCCATATAACCAAAAGTTATATCCTTATAACAAATAATTATAGAAAAAACCTAAGCTTTCTATTGACAAGCCTCAATTCGCTCTGTATAATACATAGTATAGACAAATCAGGGAATCAACCCTGCTATCAGATGGGAGAACGCCATGGAACAGGTAAAAGAAAAAGTTGTAAAAAGACCACGCGTTACTAAAAAAGCGCTACTTGCTGAAATCAGCGAACTCACAGGCAAAGCGCCAAAAGATCTCGATAGCCTCAGCCGAAGCAACATCGAAACAATCTCTTGGATTCGCGACCTCGTGAAAAACTAGAAGAAACCCCGCTAAGTCATTGATTTAGCGGGATTTTTTACGCTCGCTGTTCTATCGTATTAATATATTAATGTATTAATACATTAGTTGTGGATAACCTGTGGATAACTCGGGACGCTAGGCTGGCGTGGCGCGCGTGGCGCATGCTTAGATTTCAGACTTAGTACTTTGGCGCGCTATAGTTTTTGAAAACAGACTACTACTTAGATTTCCGACTTAGCACTTTGGCGCACGTTAAGCCTATTTCACTTTTCGACTTAGCACTTCGGTGCAAAAAAAAAAAAAAAAAAAAAAAAAAAAAAAAAAAAAAAAAAAAAAAAAAAAAAAAAAAAAAAAAAAAAAAAAAAAAAAAAAAAAAAAAAAAAAAAAAAAAACGATTATAACCAAAAGTTATATGCTTATAACCATAGGTTATACAGACGAAAAAAATGGCGGTCGAATGACCGCCATTTCACCATGCATTGCAGTCGCATGGTTGGGGGATATGTTCCGCCAATCTTAGAAGGTTGATTGGCGGAAGGCGTCAATGATGTTGTCGTTTACATCTCATTTATCATTAACGCCAGTAGCGTATTTCTCATAAAAATTCGCTATCTTTTCTTTTCGGTGATAATCCTTGTCTACGATTTCCCAGTATTCCAAAAGCTGTAAAACCTTCAGCGCGTGATAATGAAAATCAGATGTAATTTCCGATTCATCTTTTGGAAAGAAATATTTTTTATCCCTTCTAGCACAATTATAGTTGAATTGGATTTCGTCAAGAATCCGCGTTGAATTTCGGATATGAAAAAACATATCCTGAAAATGGTGTTGATCCATTTCAGTTTTGGTCGGTTTCATATCTCACCTCTGGCGTTCGTTTTTCAAATTCAAGAAACATGATTTCATTCCTTAGGCTGTAGATAGCTTTTTGTTCCATCTGCAGAAGGTTCTGATGGTTTTCCAATGTTTTCTCATATTGAAAAAGTTGGTCTTGCATAATCGTTTTACCGACAGAATTTCTTGGATCGAATGAAAAAGGCGGTGTAGCTTTATAGTCGCTAATAATTCTCTTTAGGGAATTTATAGCTTCAATCCGCTTCTCTCTATCTTCCAATAATAATTCCAATTTGCTTCGCAGTTTTACGATCTGCATATCGATCACATTAGACATAATAAAAGTCCTCATATAGTTAAATTAAATAGGCAGTTTTACAAGATGCCCAGCTTGTGCCATTTGGGATTTAGGCAGTTTTTAGAAGTTGATCTTCTGGAATCTTGAGAGTTCCGCGTTTTTGCAGTTTCTCAATAGAAGATAATTCTTTTTTGTTATCCGACCAATGGGGGATTCTGACATTTCCGACAAATGGAATTGTCATTCTGTCAGTATCTCTTATCTGCACACCATATAAAATTGCTCTTATATGACGCTCTAACATTGGATAACCATTTGACCATTCAAGCTTGACATCTTTTAATGACCAATGCGCCTCTGTATAGTCAAAATCCATAGAGAATTTTTTCCCTGCAACCTCTGCCCTAGTGGCAATATTTCCAGATTCAGTTAAAAATTTTCCGCGTTGTTCTTCGGGTAGATTTTTAATGAATTTGTAATAATTCTTATTGACCTCTAAGGAGTGGAAAATATCCCATAAACACATAGCCTTTTTTTGAGCCTTAACGATTGGCGCAAAATCAGAATGATTATATCTTTTCCAAGTTGCATTGATAGCGCGTGAATCAAATCCCCAGTTCCAAGATGTCACGATTTGAGCCTGTTCAATATAGGCGGTAAGCCTGTTGAACATATCCTCAAGTGAAATCGTAGAACATGGATTTTTCATCGATTCGTGATAAACACGATCCGCGCGACCATCAAAACGATAGGGAGTTCGCGCGGTGTTCTCATCTGATTTATATGACCAGTTCCAAAATGATGGTGCAATATGTTCCGCAACATACCATTGAAAAGTGATCGGTTCTTTATCAGATCGAATATCACCAAATGCCCCGCCTATATCATAAATCATCAGATTGTTTTCTGATCGCATATGTGTTTCAACATCAATCAGCAAGGTGAATAATGATTTAGGCAGTCTTTTATTTTTCATTTTATATTTCATAATAATTCCTATAAAAAGGAGTGCTTCATAGGTAGCACCCAAACCCATAGTTTAATAACCTAGTATTCCAGCAAGTGCGATGAATCCGCAAAAGCATCCATAGGCAATCATTAAAAGTCCGACCGCAATTCCATCCCATCTGAAACCGCCCTTGATTAAATCATAGCCAGTTGGAATGAGCATCATGCCCCCCGCACAAATAATGAATAGTAAAATTTCCCATGCTTCCATGATATTTACCTCTCTAAAAAATGGGGGATGATTTGGCATCCCCCTCACCATTTACAGTAAATCCAAAATCGCTTTGATGTTTTTCGCGTTGGTTCTCATTAGCGAATCATGATCGAAAGCGTCTGATTTTTCTGCAATCTGTCGAACCAAATCTTTTTTAGATGTGGTTTTCTTTTTTGCTTTTTCCTCAGTCATAACAACCTCAAAATAAATGGGGGATGATGTGGCATCCCCCTCACCATTACATCATTGAAATAATGTTCCAACCAACCAAGATAAGACCAATAGAATTACCAACAACATATGGTATTTCTTGTCTGATTTTTTTCTTGGTAGCTATCACAGTATTTTCTGATGAGCCTTTGCCAGATTCAAATTTCTGCCTTGTCTCATTCGCGACAAGTACCGCTTCGCGAAGATTGACGATAGCTGAAAATTGATAACAGCATAAACCAAGCCAGAGAATCGACCAGTAAGACAACAGCCCAAATTCAAACAACACAAGTGCTGATGAACCTTGAACACCGACCAAGCCAACCCATCTAATAAAATTAGATGTGTCGATCCATCGCTCACGCTTTTTGTGAGCAAGGATTTTCTCGGCTCGGATCATTCTTGCCCTAGCTAAGTTTTTTCTCCTTCTGATTTTTAATTGAGTTTTTTTATCCATGATAATAAATCCCAAATAGTTATGATCGCGATTTCATCCGCCCACGATCGTGGCGCGTTCTTTTATGTGCTATTTATCGTTCAACCTTTCGGTATCTACCTAATCACCTCGTAAGGCTTTCGTCTATCCAACACCCGACATATATGAAGCATTGCCGTTCTGCTTAGTCTTTTTAATAATCAACAAATACAAAATGTTGTATATAGCATCTCAATCTCACATAGCCAAGACATGAAACCAATATACGCGCAATGCCACATAATGTCCAAAAATTGCGCGTAAATTTTCCAAATATTTACGCGCCCCTGAAAGCCCTATACAGTAAGGCTTTCAGAAGGGCATCAAAATTATTTTCAAATTATTTTTCAAAGTACGCGCATTTCTGCGAAAAGTGCGCCATTTTGCGCAACCTGTTGCGCAGATTATGTTTAGAAGTAGAGTGATGCTATTTTTTCCAAAAGTTGCTGCAATGGCTGAAACCCTTACCCAGTAAGGCTTTCAGAGATGTCAAGATATTTCGTTGAAAATAATTACGATATATCTTGACAGGGGCGGTTAAATGACCTAGAAATTTTTTTCCATCAGCACCCTCCAACACGCGCAACTTGGGAATTTTGAAAAACATAAAAGACTTATTCGAATGCGTCATAATGACACTCTTTTTAAAAAAATTTTTCAAAAACCTACTAAAAAATATATCTTGACAACTACCTCTGATTTTGATATAATATTCTCATGAGTAAGAAAATAGTAACTAAAATGAGTCCCGAAGGACTAGAGATCGCGAACAGTTATCTGAAGCACGGAAGCATTCCTGCAGCAGCAAAGGAGCTTTGTGTGACAGAGGACACCGTTAGTGAGGCTTTAAACAAACGAGAAATCAGACAATATATCGACACCGTTTATTTGGATACTGGATATAGAAATCGTTTTAAATTATCAGAAACCCTAGACTTATTAATAGAAAAGAAACTAGAGGAAGCTGATGAGACAGAGATTTATTCAAACAAAGACATGGCAGATTTACTAGCCCTAGCCCATAAGATGCGAATGGACGAAATGAAAGCTCAAACAGAAATGGAGAAAGCTAAGGCAGGTAATATAAAAAATCAAGTTAATATACAAGATAACTCTGGAATACCTTTTGGTGAAGGAAACTATGGTTTACTACTCAAAAAATTAATGAAAGAGCAATAGTCTCATGGAAATATTTACCCTTATAGCTGAATTAGGAGCACCTATAGCAGGAGCTTTAGTTGCGGGTATGTTTATATTTGTGATAATGAAACAAATTATGAACGGAGTGGTTGGACAAATAAAAACTTTAGAAGGTTTTTGCAATAGTCTTATTACTAGGGTTGGGACTATAAACAACGATATGATAAAGCTAGATACGAGCGTTAGTGCTGCACTAGATTTAGCTCCAGACTTAGGAAGAATAGCCAGAGCAGAAAACTTTGTAGAAGATGGGAAGTTAGATGCAAGGCGTGATTAATGCAGTCCAGCAGTTTGGCTTCCCCGTTGTGGCTATGGTCGGTTTGGGGTATTTTGTTTACTTCGTATGGACTACAATAACAAAAGTTATTAATCCTGCAATTAAAGATATGCACATGACATTAATTCGATTAATAGACCAGATAAGAATGCTCGATAATGATATGATTCGTTTACAGGAAAAAGTAAACACGGTTCTTCAGATGAAGGAAAATGAGAAAAAGAAATGAAGTGGATTATTTACTACTTGGTAATCTTTTTAATAGGATTTACAGCTACAGTTACCGCAGATGAATTAGTGCATGGATTTAAAAATCCATCTTTTAGTGGTATTGGTACGTCGGCTCATTACTTAACTATTGAGAACCAAGAAAAATCAAGACGAGATGAAATACAAGATGAAATTGAATCAGCACTAAAGGCAGCTCAAAGAGAAGAAGAAAACACAACCCTTGCTAAGTTTATCCGAAACTTAGAATCAAGAATTTATTCACAACTATCTAAACAATTAGTAGACAATATGTTCGGAAACATAGATGCTGCTACAGAAGGTAGTTTCACATTAGAAGGAAACACAATTTATTATAAGAGGACTAGCGTATGTGACGCAGATGGTATTTGTAGTGATGTTATTGAAATGACTATTACAGACGAGGAAGGTAGTACCACAGTAATTACAATACCTATTGGTACTGGAGGGTTCTAATGAAACTGTTAGTTGCACTACTAGTGCTTCTTCTTACAGGGTGCGCAAGTATTCCAAACTATGAAGTTTGCGATTTTGACAGAGGTTTTGAGAAAGATCTCATAACTGGTATTGCAAAGCGTATACCCTTTGAGTGTATTGAAAATCCAGAGGTAATTGAGTTGCCTACTTATGAGCAACTTATGAACTTACCTCCGGCGGAATCGATGCCAATTGTAGCTGTTTATGGATTTACTGATAAAACTGGACAACGAAAAAGCAAGGACAATTTGGCATCGTTTTCAACTGCAGTAACGCAGGGTGGTACTGAAATGCTAATAGATGCTCTTAAAACTGCAGCAAAAGGTAAATGGTTTAGAGTAGTTGAAAGACACAGTATTGATAATCTCGTACGAGAAAGACAAATTGTAAGAAGTACTCGTGAAGAGCATGATGAAAACAAAGGTATACAACCACTACTTTTTGCAGGTATAATACTAGAAGGTGGTATTATTGGATATGATACTAATATGGAATCCGGTGGTAGAGGTGGAAGATATTTAGGGGTTGGTCGTACAACTATGTATAGACGAGATGTAGTGACCGTAAGTTTAAGAGGTATTAGTACATTGACAGGTGAAATACTGTTAAATGTTCAGACTAAGAAAACAATACTATCCTATGGCGAAGGACTAGATGTATTTAGATTCATCGACTTGGATACAGAATTAATAGAATTTGAAGACGGAGTTGCAAAGAACGAAAGTGTTACTGTTGCAACCCGTGCAGCTATAGAAGCTGCAGTAGTCGCACTCATCAAACAAGGCGACAAAAGAGGCTACTGGAAGTTAGCCGCGGGAGAAAATAGTGAATAAAATAAAGGTATATGCATTAAGTGCTTTACTGTTTTCAGGGTTAGTATATGCAAATACAGACAACGAGATTTATATCGAACAGTCTGGTGATACTCTAACTCTAACTATTGACCAAATTGGTTATGGTAATAAAATGTGTGGTACTGTTTCAAGTGGTGCTTGCGCTACTGATATGACTATCACAGGTAGTAATATAACTTTTAATCTTGACCAAACTGGTAATAGTAACCAATTATTTGGACCAATAGTTTTAGATCAATCTAATATTGATATGGCTTTTACAGGCGATAGTAATATTTTTGATTGGAATATTGGTGCTACGGGTTCTGCAGATAGTTTAGACTTAGATCTAACTATAAGTGGAGACTCTAATGAATGGGATCTTGATATAGGTGGAAACGCTTCCTCTGAAAGTTTAGACTATGATCTAACTATCACTACAGGAAGTACAAACATCTTTACTCAAATTTTTGATTCAGATAACAATAAATGGGAACTAGAACTAGCTGGTGATGGAAATGATTTTAATACTACGCAAAAAGATGAAGATCAAATACTAATCATGGCTTATGATGGTGATGATGGCAATATAGACATTATCCAACAATCAGGCTCTTGTCCACAAGGAGTTACAACTTGTTCAGGAAAAGTAGATTTAGATATTACTTCAGATGATGCAACCATTACAATTAACCAAAAAGATAGTTCTGACTAGTAGTTTATTTACTAGTTTAGTACTTGCTGATCCGATCGGGGATATAATAGAGCAAACAGGGAAAGCGGCAGTTACACGGAATAGCCAGGAGTTTGTTGCACTTGTAGATCAAGACATACTACTTTATGATCTTTTGAATACAGGTAACGGACGACTGGCTATCGAGTTTTTGGACGATTCAAACCTTAGATTAACAGAACACAGTAGAGTAGTAATTGATGAAGTAATTTACGACCCAAACCCAGACAAATCTAAAATGACTATGCGGTTTGCGATGGGAACAGCCAGATTTACCTCAGGGTTATCTGGTAATATGAATAAAGCAAATATTAAGATTACTACTCCTACAGCACAAATTGGTATTCGTGGAACAGACTTTACAAGCACGATCGATGAGTTAGGAAGATCTTTAATAGTACTACTTCCAGATGCAAACGGCAATGCCTCAGGAGAAATAACAGTAACTAATGATGGTGGTACAGTTACTTTAAATGAGGCTTTTCAAGCTACAATGGTATCAACAATAGCAACCCCACCAGTAAAGCCCGTAACAATAGAAAATGTTACAGTAGCACAAATAGATAATTTATTTATTGTATCACCACCTGCAGAAGTTACACAAGCAGTACAAGAAACAAGAACAGAAAACAGCTCAAGCAATATACTTACAGCAGATTTTCTTGAGTTTAACGAACTTGAAACAGATTACTTAGCAGAAGAAGAAGATTGGAGTTTTTCAGAGTTAGACATAGACTTATTAGATGTAGATTTTTTACAAGACCTTTTAGAAGTAATAGAAGAAAAGGACTTACTTAGTAGAAAGAAAAGTTCTGGTGGTTTTGATACCGTTTCAATAGAAGGTACAAAACCAGGACTAGATCCAGATACTCAATATAATACTATTGTTGATGATTCTGGTCAGATTTGGTTTTACAGACAAGTGCAAGGAACAATTAGTATTAAGTTACCTATAGCTGCAAATGCTAGAATACAAACTATAACAGATGAAAAAGAAAGTATCATCACGGTTGGAGACGGTGAAGCCGTCAATATAATAATTAGGCAGGTTAATTAATGAAATGGCTTATACAAAAACTATTTAATAAAATAGGTTTAACTGAAGAAAACGCTCTAAAATTTAGAGAGTGGTCTAAAGGAAAACTTTGGATTCAAATACCTCTTTGGATTTTTATACTATGGATGTTAGGGTTCTTTAACCCTTATTGGTGTGTATACCCAGTATGTTGGATAATGTAATGCATCATATCTTACAAATATTACTAAGAGATCAACCACACCGAAAGTATGACTCCTATGTCGAAACTTTGGGATGGGTTAATATAGCAATAATACTAGGAATTTGTATGGCTATACTTGGTTGGAGCTTTGCTAACGCTGGTGATAATCATGTTCATATTGATCAAGTACAAAGCGGAGATAACTTTAGTGTAAGTATTGATCAAATAGGGTCTGATAATTTAGTAGACTTTTCTTTTAATCATAACAATAATACTATAGATTTACTTCAATCTGGAAACAACAACTACTTTGGTTATACAGATGCTTGGGGTTCTGGATATAATTGGGGTGGAGATATTGACGGAGTAGGTAATGATATAGAAGTTCGTCAAAAGTGTTCCGTTACTACTTGTAATGATACAGATTTTCAACTTCATGTTTGGGGAGATAATAATGATGTAGTTTTTGGTCAAGGATATGAGAATAATAATAGTTTATCTCCAAATTGGAACTATGATGGAAATGAGCCTGGTGGTAATTTTGTAAGACTAGACATACACGGTGATAATAATAAATTCAAAGGAAGCCAAAAACAAGACAGTAATTCTGTAACTCACGATCTTATAGCAAATATTTATGGTGATGATAATGATGTATATGTTAAACAAATGCAAAACGGTAATAAAGATTTAACACTAACTATTTATAATGATGATAATGAAGTTACTATAAATCAAAAGAACAATGGTGCACATAATGCAACTATTACCTTAAATGGAACTTATGGAACAGACTTATCTTTAAGCCAGGTAGGAAATACAACTCAAAACTATACACTTTCACAAAACTGTGTAACTGTTGGTGGTTGTTCGGTTTCAGTATCACAAGGAAATTAATATTAATAAACTAATCAACAGTCTAGTTGGTTTAGGATTAGTAGCACTACTAGTCTGGAACCCTTTTCCATTTCAAATTCTTGAACTTAAAACTTTTGATTTTTTAATGTCAACTCAATCAAAGGTTCAAAACGATAATATACTTATAGTAGATATAGACGAAGAAATAATAAAGGAATATGGTGGTTATCCTTTACCCAGAAGTTTATATGCAGACTTAATTACAAAAACACAAGCAGTACCTGGTATAACTATTCTTATGCCTGATCCAGATATAAGAGGTAAGGAAAATGATGTGGCTTTTTCTGACATGATGGAAAGAGTACCAACAGTACTAGCTTATGCAGCTTCAACACAAGCAACGGAGGGCGGACCACACGTAGGTACTGCTCAAATAGGAGGTAAACCAACAGAATGGCTATTTCAGTATCCGGGAATTTTACGACAAACACAAAGCCTAGCAGAGTCCGCAAAAGGCGTAGGACTAGTAACAAGCGCACCAGAACTAGACGGCGTAGTAAGAAGGGTTCCTATCGCCGTAAGCGCAGGAGATAAAATATACCCTTCCTTCGCACTAGAAATGTTGAGGGTTGCAGTTGGTGATCCAAGTTATCAAATTCGTACTGGAGATACAGGTGTAGAATGGTTACGTATCCCTAGTTATCCAAAAGTAGATACAGACGCTAATGGACGAGTTTGGATGACATCAAATGTTAATTTTTACAGAGCAAAAGCAAAAGACTATTTAGAAAACCCTGTTGAAGGAGCAGTCTTTGTTATTTTTGGTGTCACAGCAGAGGGTGTTGTTAATCCAGTACCTACAGCAAAAGGCATGATGTACCCTCATGAGATCCAAGCAAACATTTTACATCATTTATTAAACGGAACAAGTCCAACACAGCCTGTTTGGACTCAAACTGCAGAACTTGCAGCAGCTTTAGCACTAGTTTTAGTACTATTACTAACAGCTTCTAATGTATTCTTATCTATCCCAGCTTTTTTCCTTTCTTTCATAGCACTTTATTATGGAGCTTTATGGTATTTTGTACAAGGATACTTAGTAGATATATCAGGAGTGCTAATAATTGGCTTTTTATTTTGGGCTTTCGTTACTTTTAGATCATTTATTACACAATTCTTCCTTCGAAGACAGGTTAAAAAACAATTTGGTACTTATTTATCACCAGATATGGTAAAAATGTTACAAGACGATCCATCTTTACTCAAACTGGGCGGGGAAAGAAGAGAAATGACCTTTCTATTTACAGATATTATGGGATTTACACCAGTTTCGGAAGCATTTAAGAAAAATGATGATCCAGAAGGCTTAGTAGACTTAATAAATACTTACCTGGACAGTATGACAAAGATAATTTTGGCAAACGGTGGAACGATTGATAAATATATGGGCGACTGTATCATGGCTTTTTGGAACGCACCGCTAAACGAACCAGCCCACGCAGACAGAGCAGTTAAAAGTGCAATAGAGATAAGAAGAAAGACAATAGATTTAAATGAAGAATTTAAAGAACAAGGACTTAACTTACCACCAATCAATGTTGGTACAGGAGTAAATACAGGTACTTGTATAGTAGGAAACATGGGTTCAGAAACTCGATTCGATTATTCTGTAATCGGAGATGCTGTTAACCTTGCAGCGAGATTAGAGGCAACAGCAGGTAGAGGAGACTACGAAAAACATCCAATTATAATATCAGAAGATACAGTTAAGCAGTGTAGGTATCCACATAGGTTTGAGCCTATCGGTGATATACTGGTTAAAGGTAAGTCAGAACCCGTAAAAATTTATAGTATAGATATAAAAGAATTTTGGCAGTTATAATTTTTATAGTACATATGTATTATAAAGAAAAAAGTTATAAAATATTTTCATAAGATACTTACAAGTATTAAGTTAATTTTACGTCCAAATTTATTTTTATCTGTAAAATTTTTTCATGAATTAAAATTATAAGCTAACTTAAAGATTCAGGTAAGAATAATACCTCAGGAAAAAAGTTCTTGACATGGGTTTCAATTTTTGATATACTAGATGAAATATGAATTTTAATAATCTCAAGGGAAGAGCAACACAATGGCAGATTTAGATATAAAAGACTTAGATAAGAGACTAGCTGTACACGAAAAAGAGTGTGCTGAACGATGGAAAACGATTTTTTCAAGAATGGAAGTTCAAGAAAAAGCGTTGGGTCGTATAGAAACTCTAATCATAACAGTAGGCGGAACCATCATTGTTGGTGGCGCGTCTGTTATATTTACAATATTGATGATGCACAATTAGGAGAAATAAATGTTAGATAATTACGGTAAAAAGGATATTCGAAGTACTACTACTAAAGCTACACCTAAAAAAGATGGAGAAATCTTTAAAGATGGTGACATATGGAAGTTTAATTGGAAAGGTAGTGAATGTGGATATGCAAGTAAAAAACAAGCTGAAGAGGGGTTAAAGAAAGTAAGTGGCTCGTCTAAAGCATAAACTAAAAAGTTTTTGGTTATGGTTAGTTAGTTGGTTTTCAAAGCGTTGGAGACTAGACGTTAGCTATAACAAAGAGTGGGGTGATACAGATGATAGACAGTATATAGTTAAAAAGTTTCTCATCAAAAAAGACAAACACTTAAAATTTATAACTCACACAAAAGAAGTTATAGAAATCAGGAGTCCATCAGGACTAAATTATAGGATTACATCTTTATGAATCAATTACTTATAGGAGTAATACTAATCATGGGCTTTTTAGGCTATGGTTTGTATATAGAAAACGAAAATTTAAAAGCAGAAAACGCTGCTTATCAACTCCGAGATAAAGAACAAGATGCTGCAATAGCACAGCTGCAGGGAGACTTAGAACTGCAGGGTAATAGCCTACGAGAAATGCAAACAAGAAACGCTGAAATTCAAGGCGAAATGAATCGCTATTTGAATATATTTAAACGACACAATTTAACAAAATTAGCATATGCAAAGCCAGGTTTAATAGAACCTAAAGCTAACAATGCTACTAAGGAGGTATTTGATGGAATCGAAGAAGATAGTCGCAATATTGACGATCTCGATGATGGTATCCAGCTGCAGTCTGGTTCCAACTAAGAAAGAAGTTGAAATAACAACAAAAGCAATAGAAAGAACTATTATTCAACCCGTAATGCCTCGGGAAATAGATCTTAAAGAACCCTACTGGTATGTAGTTTCAGATAAAAATATAGATGAATTTCTATCAAGGGTAGAAAAAGATCAAGGACAAGTTGTTTTCTTTGCAATGTCAGTTCCAGACTATGAACTAATGGCATATAATATGCAAGAGCTCAAACGATATATAAATGAATTAAAAGAAGTGGTTGTATACTATAGAAAAGTTACTACTACTCCGGAAAAAGATGACGAGAGCTCAAGCTAGATTATTGATTTGCAAAGGTTGCACAGAATATTCTAAACTTAGGGTTTGCAAAGCATGTATGTGCTTTATGCCTTTAAAAGTTAGGGTAAGTGGGGCTAAATGTCCCAAAGAAAAATGGGGAAAACTATGATGGATAAAATAATGGCAGTCAAGGACTGGATAATGGCTAGAGTAGCCGAGAGGACTTCGTGGGATGGAGCAACTATCATTGGTGGTAGTGTTCTAATTCTTATGGGAGCACCAATAATCGAAATGCTTGCTTGGCCGGCACTAGCTTGGGGTATTTATACTCTAATTAAGGAACAATCATAATGCCTTATCATTACAAACCTAAAAAGGGTAAAAAGAAAAAACGAGGCAAAAAGCGTAAGAAGAAAATGAAACGCCATGGTTGCTAGAAGAAAAAGGAAAAAGCGTTCTACTAAAAAGAAACGTAATATTCCCACCAATAAAAAGTTATATGCAAGGGTAAAAGCAAAAACTAAAAGAAAGTTTAAAGTTTACCCTAGTGCATATGCTAATGCTTATCTTGTACGAGAGTACAAGAAAGCTGGTGGGAGATATAGACGTGGCTAAGAGAAAGAAACTTACCAAAAGACAAACAAACGCTCTTCGAAAGCATCGTCGTCATCACACGAAAAAGCATATGAAGTTTATGAGAACACAAATGAGAAAGGGTAAAACTTTTACTCAAGCTCATAAAGCTGCTATGAAAAAGGTAGGACGATAATGGCTAGAGGAGGTTTAGGAAAATGGTTTGGTCAACGCTGGGTTAATATTGGAGCACCTAAAAAGAAGGGCAAATACCAACCTTGTGGAAGGAAAAAAGCAAAGAAAAGCAGAAAAGGGTATCCTAAATGTGTTCCAGCAGCTAAAGCAGCGAGCATGACTAAAAAGCAGATAAGATCAGCTGTCAGAAGAAAGAGAGCTAAGAAACAGGGCGTACGAGGTAAACCTACGTATGTTAAAACTGTTACAAGGAGAAGGCGTCGTGGCAAGAAGAAAAAGTAAAGCCAGAAAAACTAGAAACGGCAAACTCAAAAGAGCTGGCGTTAGAAAATATAATACGCCTAAACGAACACCAAAACACCCTAAAAAGTCTCACGTTGTTGTAGCAAAAGTTGGTAAGAGAACAAAACTTATCCGTTTTGGTCAACAAGGAGTTAGTGGTGCAGGTAAAAAACCAAAGTCTAAAGCACAGAAAGCAAGACGAAGAAGCTTCAAAGCTCGTCATGCTAGAAATATACGTAAGGGTAAAATGTCCGCAGCGTACTGGGCAAATAAGGTAAAATGGTAAAGTGCCAATCATCAAAACAAAGTATGGTTGGAAAATAACAAATACTTCCGGGATTTCTAAAACCAAAAAAGAAGCTAAGCGAAGACTTCGTGCAATTAAATGGAGACAGAAACGCAGGAAAAGACGCAATAAGCGTAGGAGATAAAAATGGAAACAGTTCAATTGATGGGTACAACAATACCCTCACCCACAGGTACAGGTACAGCTACTACTGTTGATGGTTCTCATTATGTAATGTTACATAATTCAGGAAGCACTCTTAGAGAAACAGTTGTACAAACTGCACAAAGTGGAACTTCCTTATCAAATGTATATACATCGGGTGGAGAGAGATTGATTATTAAAAAAGATCCTGATCACGTTATATTTTCAGCACATGCTGAAGTTAAACTTACACCTGTTAACCCTAATGTATTATAACATGGGTAAAAATGATAGGTAAAGACGAAAATTGGCTTCATCATGTTGGTGAAGTTTGCGCAACAACTTTAGAGCTTTTAGACGAAAAAGCTTTAAATGAGGGATATGTTTCACACGCAGATGAAACAATGAAAGAGTTATGTATAGGGTATTTGTATCTTTTAGGACTATGTGATTCTCAGGGTCTATTAATAGAAGACAAATTACCTAGTATGAATAAAAATAGAACATTACACTAATGTTAGATGTTAGCAGAAAAGATATATTAAGCAATGATATAATGGAGTTTGACCCTAGTAATAGGTTCATAAAACTTCCCATAGACTCATACCTAGACCTATTAGGTGTCTCACCTAATTCTGCTCAAATAGCTCTAATTAATACTATCAATAATCCCAAGTATCGGTTTGTGTGTGCCGCCTTATCTAGACGGCAGGGTAAAACTTATATAACTAATGTAATTGGACAGCTTGTGTCTCTCGTGCCAAACTCCCACATACTAATTATGTCACCAAACTACGCTTTATCACAAATCTCTTTTGATTTACAAAGGCAACTAATAAAGCACTTTGATCTAGAGGTGGTAAGAGATAACGCAAAAGATAAAGTTATAGAACTTTCTAATGGTTCAACTATAAGAATGGGATCTGTAAATCAGGTCGACTCTACAGTAGGACGATCATACGATTTAATAATTTTTGACGAAGCAGCATTAGCAGATGGTAAAGATGCATTTAATATTGCACTTCGTCCAACTCTCGATAAAGAAGCTAGCAAAGCAGTATTTATTTCTACTCCTAGAGGAAGAAACAACTGGTTTGCTGACTTCTATCACAGAGGTTATAGTGATGAATTTAGAGATTGGGCATCTATACGAGCAACCTATCATGAAAATCCAAGATTCAGCGAAGAAGACATTATAGAAGCTAAAAAAGCAATGTCTGCAGCTGAGTTTTCTCAGGAGTATTTAGCAGATTTTAATACTTATGAAGGACAAATATGGAATTTTAATTTTGAAGAGTGTGTAGCTGATTTAAGTCAATTAGATACTAGGAATATGGATGTTTTTGCGGGTCTCGATGTTGGTTACAAAGATCCAACAGCATTATGTGTAATAGCATATGATTGGGACGAACAAAAATATTATGTGGTTGATGAGTATCTAAACGCGGAAAGAACTACTGAACAGCACGCAGCTGAGATTCGCAAAAGAATTGATAAATATGATATTGATTGGATTTTTATAGACTCCGCAGCTCAACAAACTAGGTATGACTTTGCACAAAACTACGATATTTCTACTATAAATGCTAAAAAATCCGTTCTAGACGGAATTTCGCACGCTGCAGGTATAGTTGATAACGATATTTTGATTGTAGATCAAAAATGTAAAGAAGTTTTATCTTGTGTTGACCAATATCAATGGGATAATAATCCAAATTTAATGAAAGAACGTCCTAAACATAATATGGCAAGCCACATGGCAGATGCCCTTAGATATGCGCTGTATACTTTTGAGACATCAGCGACAACATTTTAACTATTCACCTACGAAAAAATAATTGTTGACAAGAAGGTGAATTTTTGGTATAATTTTTAATAAATAGGATATTATGGATTTAAAACGAGATTTAGTCAAGTACGTTAGGGATAAAGCCAAATCAGGTTATAAAAAAGAAACCCAATGCTTTATTTGTGGCGATACAGAAAAACTAGAGTTTCACCACTTCTACGGAATGACCGAGCTATTAGAAACTTGGTTGAAAAGTAATAAAATTACGATAAATTCTGTAGATGAGATTATGGAAGTACGAGAAACTTTTATTGAAGAACATCAAAAAGAGATTTATTATGAAGCTGCCACGCTATGCAAAGCCCATCATATGCGGCTCCACAGTATTTATGGAAAAAGACCAAAGTTGGTCACAGCAAAGAAACAAAAACGATGGGTAGAGAGAATGAGGATAAAACATGGCTTGGTATGACAGACTTTTAGGCAGAACTAGTACGGAGGAAAAATTAAATCCTGCGCAGGGTTTTATAGCTTTAGAAGAAGGACTAACTCTTGATACTCGTGAAAAGAAAGATAATTATCGATCAGCTTACGAAGAATTAGAGGTAGTTAATCGTGCCGTAAATATGATTGTTGATGATGTTGCTGACATTCCTTTTGAAATAGGCGGAAAAATAAAAGGTATAGCACCAGTAAGAGATGGCATAAGAAGAAGTCGTGTAGATTTAATACTAAATAAAGAACCAAATCCTTTTCAAGATATAAACAGTTTTAAAAGAAACTTAATTATAGACCTTTTAATAGATGGAAATATTTTTATTTACTTTGATGGTGCTCATATTTATCAGTTACCAGCAAATAACGTAACAATACATAGTCATACCGAAACATATATAGAAAAGTTTGAGTATGATGGTCATATAGATTACGCTCCTAAAGAAATAATACATATTAAGGAAAACTCATTTAATTCAATCTATAGGGGCGTACCCAGATTGAAACCAGCTTACAGAACAATGTATCTGCTAGATAATATGAGAAAATTTCAAGATACTTTCTTTAAAAACGGAGCAGTTCCAGGATTAGTACTAAAAAGTCCAAACACTCTTTCTGAGAAAATCAAAGAAAGAATGCTGCAGGCTTGGCAAACTAGGTATAATCCTAAAACAGGGGGAAGAAGACCTCTTATACTGGATGGTGGTTTAGAAGTCGATGCTTTAACAAAAATTAACTTTAAAGAATTAGACTTCCAATCTTCCATAGCAGCAAATGAGAAAATAATTTTAGAAGCAATGGGTGTTCCACCCATACTTTTAGATGGAGGGAATAATGCAAATATTAGACCTAACCATCGACTTTACTACTTGGAAACAGTACTTCCAATAGTAAGAAAACTAGGATATGCCTTTGAGCGATTCTTTGGATTTAAGTTAAATGAGGATGTTACTAACATCCCTGCTCTGCAACCAGAGTTGAGAGATCAAGCAGCTTATTACCAAGTATTAGTAAACTCAGGCATAATGTCACCAAACGAAGCTAGGGAATCGTTAAACTTAGAAATGATTGAAGGTCATGATGATTTAAGAATCCCAGCTAATATTGCGGGTAGTGCAGCAAACCCCGAAGAAGGTGGAAGACCACCTGAAGAGGAAGAGAATAATGGCGAATAAAAAAGCAATACTTTTACAATTAGCAGAATACTTTGCTGAGAAGGGAAGCATGATGTCCCCCGTAGAATATAAAGCAGCTGATGATGCTCCTATTAGGTTCATGGTAGCAAAAAGACCTTTTGGGTCTTGGGCAAGAATGCAGGCAATGGTTAAAGCAAATTTTCCAGATTTGTGGATGAAAACCCAAGCTCCTGCACCAGCAGCCCCTGCTCCAAAAGCAGCTCCAAAAGCAGCACCTAAGGCAGCAGCTAAAGCTAAGGCAGTCGCTCCTAAAGCGGCTAAGAAGTAGGTAGTTAATATGGAAAAAATATTTCATTGGACTAATACTTTTAAAACTCTCGGTGAAGATGATGACGGAGGAGTTAATATTCGTGGTTTAGCGAGTACTAATTCCATCGACAGAGTTGGAGATACAATCAGTCATGATGCATGGACAAAATCGGGTGGATTAGATAATTTCAAAAACAACCCCATAATTTTGTTTAATCATAATTATGACAAACCCATTGGTAAAGCCACCACTATGGATATTACCGATAATGGTCTCGAACTTGGAGCTAGAATCTCTAAGTCTGCTGGAGAGATAAAAGATTTAATTAAAGATGGTGTTCTTGGAGCCTTTTCCGTTGGTTTCAGAGTCAAGGACGCTGAATATAAAGAAGAAACTGACGGATTTGAGATAAAAGACGCCGAACTTTTTGAAGTATCAGTTGTTAGTGTTCCAGCTAACCAAACTGCTACTTTTTCTCTTGCGAAATCTTTTGATTCAATGGAAGAATACCAAGAGTTCAAAAATCTTTTCAAAAATAACAACGAGGCTGATCAATTTAAACAAATTGAGACGCCACAAGCAACGGATAAAACCGTTTCACAGGAGACAACTATGTCAATTGACAATGAAACTCCTAATGCTGATGCTCTTAAAGCTTACGCGGAAGAAGTAGCACAAAAGACTGCTGCTAAAATCGCTATGCAACAAGCTGAGCAAAAAGCTAAGGAGAACGCAGAAGCAGAGGAAGCAGCACAGCTAGAAGCTGAAGAAAAAGCTGCTATCGAAGCGGAGCAAGATAAAGTCAAGACGATTGTAGAGGCTGGAATGGAAGGTGCTGAGCGCCTTACTAAAGACTTAGAAGATCGTGTTTCTAAAAAACACGAAGATCTTGAAGCAGTCGTTAACGAACTTACCGCTGATCTTACCGAAAAGAAAGCTGAAATCGAAGCAATTCGTGAATCAAAAAGAGTTTTCGGAAGAGAAAGCACGTCTGACTGGAGAAAAGCCTATGAAGCTGATATCAATGATGCATGGACTATGGGTCTTGCAACAGGAAAAGGTTGGAACACTAAACTTGCTGACGAAGTCATGGAAAAAGTTAACGCTCATTCAGGCGTTGGCGTTTCTTCAGCTGACTTTGAGCAAACAGTTTCAGCTGGTGTTGAAAGAGACATACAACTAGAGCTAGTAATGGCTCCATTGTTTAGGGAAATCCCTATGTCATCAGCTACTCAGATCATACCTATCCTTCCAGATAGTGGCTATGCAGAGTTTACCTCTAACCAAGCCGCAACTGGATCTAGCCCTCACGGTAACTTAGCGCAAACAGGTGATACTTATGGTTCACCTTACGGCGGTATAGATATGACTGAAAGGACTCTCTCTACCAAAAAACTAATTTCACAATCTTACTTAGGTAACGAAACTGAAGAAGATGCAATTCTACCAATTCTTCCTTTAATTAGGGAATCAATTGTTAGATCTCATGCAAGAGCTATGGAAAATGCCCTACTTTTGGGTAACAACGCTGATGGTGCTTTCGGTACTTCAGGCGCTTCTTTCGATGGTATCTGGCATCTAGCTGAAGCTGACAGTGATCTCACTCAATCAGCTACTGCATTTGCTTCTGATACAGTTACAGCTGCAGAACTACTTGCACTAAGAAAGAACATGGGCAAATACGGTATAAATCCATCTGATGTGACTTATATTGTTTCTTCTACAGTTTATTACAACTTGCTAGAAGATGCTGAGTTCCAAGATGTGAATCTAGTTGGTGATATGGCTACTAAGCTAAATGGAGAAATCGGAATGGTATTTGGATCTAAAGTCCTAGTATCTGATGAATTCCCAACTGCAGCAGTTAACATGCCTGCAGCAGTCGCTGTGTATCCTAAGAACTACGTAATACCTAGACTACGAGGTGTAACCATCGAGTCTGATTACGAAGTTGCGAATCAACGCAGAGTGCTCGTCGCATCACAAAGAATTGGCTTCACCGATCTAATCGATGGCGCTACTTCTAAGTGGGCTTATCAGTATAAAGGTAGTTAATACCTAATGATTTTTATGTGGGGAGGTTTCTCCCCACATAATTTCAAAAGAGGAGAATTATGGCAAATTTAGTAACATTACAACAGTATAAAGATTTTGCGGGCTTGCAGGGAGTAAAAACTGATGCTCGAATTAATACTATCATACCTCAAGTTACTGAAGTTGTTAAAAATTATTGCGGTAGTTCAATCATCGACTACTATGGCTCCGATAAAACAGAATATTTTGATATTCTAGATGATAGAACAAGTAGAATTATGTTGGATGAAAGTCCTTTGGTTTCAGTAAGCCAAGTACAAGAAAGAGACGATCAAGCAAGTTCATACGTTACACTAATCACAGAAAATTCTGACAGTAGTGGTAAATATGAATATATAATTGATACTATAACAGATAGTATAATTCGTACTAACAGTACTGGTGTTAAGTATTTTCCGAAAGGACACAAAGCAGTAAAAGTTGTTTACAGAGCAGGCTATAGTGCTACACCTGAAGATTTAAAACTTGCAGTATTTGATTTGATTAAGTACTACTTAAAAGACGAAAGAAAAGCAAGAATGCAAATTGCAGGTGCTATGGTAGAAAACCAAGTGTCTTCTAGTATAGCTAGAAACATTGGATTCCCTGACCATATAAAAAGGATTTTAGACTTTTATAAGGTTTATAAGTAATGGCTAAAGAGATATTAAGTAAAAGAGTAAGATCTGTTGTAAATAAGCAAATTAAAAAAATAGGTTTTACCAAAGGTTTGCCAGGACCAATAGTTGCAGATTTAGTACTAGGTGGTGCTGAAATACAGAAAAACTATATACCTAGTTTTGCAAGAGTTATTTCTAGCAATGCCTTTACTACAAGAGAAAGAGAGGTACTTAAGAAAAAGAATAATAAAAAGTTCTGGATTAGTGTAGTAAGAGAAGTACATTCACTAATCAATAAAAGAAAAATGATAGGTAACAATCCCATTAGAGGTTATAATCCTGACTTTAATAAAACTCCTTTTAGAAATGGCATATTTTATGGAGATCAAATAAGTAGTAAAAAAGGATTTGTCCAAATGAAACTAATGATTACTGACGCTGGTGTAGGTGATATGGACAAAGTTATTCAAAATATATACAAAGAATATGTTGATTTATTATACGAAGTAGTTACTAAAAAACTAACAAAAGATGTTTTTGAACAAGCAGCTATTTATGGAACAAATAAAGAATATACTAGACCTAGTACTAGTACTAATAAACTAAGAACAGGTACTTTAAAAGATCATTTTAAGACTGGAATAGCAACATCTCATGCAGATACTACCACAAAAGGAGTTTTTATGCTTCGAAGTTGGCAAAATCCCGGGTCTATAGACGGAATGCAAGGAACTACGTATGGTATAGGTGGTGCAGATGATTTTCAAAAAGAGATGGGTATACCTACAAGTAAAAAACTTGAAGGTGGAGGTTTTGATAATACACCAATAAGTTTTAATATACCTTACGAATATATAGATATAAGCCAACACTTAGAAAGTGCAATAGGTATTGATTTTTCTCAAACAGCAAGAAAGAAAGCAAAAGGTAAATATCAAATAGAAAGTAGAGTTAAACTTTTTGTAGGTAAAAATCCAGGTGGTTTAGAAACAGATGCAGCAAAAATAAGTAATAGAATAATTAGCTTATTAAAAAATAATACATCTGCTCTACGAGACATACAAAATGCGTTGTCTATAAGTAGAAAGGGAAGCAAACCTTTAAAAAAACAAATAGCTGAAGATGTTGCTTTAGATTTAATTCGTCCTTTAACTAAAAAAGGCAAACCTGATATGAGATTTAAGGTTAATAAAAAATCAGGTAAAAAATTTAAAGCAAGTAATAAAGAAGGTAGAGCACAAAAACCAAAACCAACAAAAAGAAAAAGAAAATCTGTATCTGTTGGTGGAACTGCTGCTATTTCTATAGCTGCATCAAAAGGAAAAGAAAAAGGATCGCGGCGAGTACCTACTGGAGCAGCAGCACAATATGCAAAAATAAAACAAGAAATTCAAAGAAAATTGCCTGAGCAGGTTAAAAAGAATATGGGTAGACCTGCACTTGAAAATCAAAAAGGAGGTTTTGCAAGCTCAGTAAGATTAGTTAGTTTAACTCCTGCAGCAAATAGTGTAGTAGCAAAGTATACTTATACATTAACAGGTGGGGGTACTAGTAAAAATAGAACAGGAGTTTATAGTACCTTTGAAAACTCTGGGCGTTGGCCGACAGGATACAACCCCAAGCCGCTAATTTCAAAAAGCATAAGAGAATTAGCTAAAAAAGCAAAGATTGAACAATTAACAACTAGGAGAGTTTAATGGCATCAACATATAGGACAGCAAGAAAAAAGATAGTTGATGCTTTTGTAGATGAACTCAAAGCCAAGATTAATGGACAAAGCCCATATCACTCAAATGTGTTTAATAACGTAGATGGGCATACAGTATTTATTGACCAGATATCACAATATCCAAAAATATGTGTAGTAGCTGGTGATGAAGCAAGGGAATATCAACCCGATGGATTTAAATGGCGTTATCTAAATTTAGAGTTTCGATGTTACGTTGAAGACGAAGAAGACGCCCAAGAAGAACTAGCTCTTTTGTTAGAGGATATCGAAAGAGTAATTGATAACAATGACGTTTTGACTTACGACGATAGTGTAAGTCCCAATTTAACAACAACTTCCTCAACTATATTGTCTATTTCAACAGACGAAGGCGTATTAGAACCTTTAGGAATTGGAGAAATAGCAATACAAGTTAGGTATTAAAATAGAAATTACAGGCAGATAAATATCTAGCCTAGTACTTTCAAAGATGAAAACAGGAGAAAAGCAATGGCTTTAAATCTTTCACGAAATACGAAAGTATTTGTAAGCTCAGTAAACGGCGTTCCAACTGCGGGCGGTGGTATCCTAACGGCATATGTAAGTACTAAAGGTACAGGATATGCTGTCGGTGACATTGTTACACTAGGTACTACATCTGGTTCAGGAGCAAATGCAAAATGCATCGTTCTCTCAGTTTCTGGAAGTGGTGCTGTAGAAACGGTAGCTATTCCAAATAACTTTAGAGGAAACGGATTTGTTGCAGACGAAACAGCAACAGAAACAGCGGTAGAAAACTTTGCAGGAACCAATAATGGTTCTGCTAGTGGTCTTATTGTTACTGCTAAAACTGTAACAGGCACTACTACTCAAGAAGGTGCAAGAGCAGGACTCGGACGTTTCAGAGGAAATTCAACTGCAGCAAACACTTTTAGGATTGGTGTATTGGATGGATACAGCTTCTCTCAAGGAAGTGAATCTACTGATATTACAATCAATGAAGCGGGTTCAACACCAAACCGTGGATCTAAACGGTTTAATGATGCATTACCACCTGCAGAATGGTCAATGGCAACTTATGTAAGACCTTTTGTTCATGGTGCAGCAAGTATCAGAGCAGACGGTACACATGACATGGTTGAAAATATACTATGGTCTGCTATGGGTGGTACAGGACTTTCAGATGCTTCTGGTTCAGCAGTAGCAACTAGTACAGGTACTGCAAACGGGGCATTAGTTGATTTTATAGAATCAGATGTCCACGAACTCATGAAGCTTCAAATCTTTTTCGCACTTGAGAATACAACATATAGACTCAATGATGCCCAAATAGGCACTTGCGAAGTAGATTTTTCTATTGATGGTATAGCACAAATTACATGGTCTGGTAGTGCAACTACTATTGATCAGGTAACTACAGCATACGAAGATCCTTCTAAGTATCAAATCGAAGCATATGATGCTGATGGCGCTAGTTTAACACATTCTAGTGGCACAACCGATACTTATGTAGAGGGTTATAACTACTTTGATGCAGTAGGACCAAGTGATTCTGACTACTTGAGAAACAAACTTTCTAGTCTCTATCTTGATGCAGATGCTCAAGGTGGTGGCGCAAGTTCAGGCGGACTTGACAACAAAACTTACGATATTAATATAACTGGTGGTAGTATTACCATAGAAAACAATGTTACATATGTAACTCCAGAAACTATTGGTATCGTTGATAAACCAATTGGATCTTTTACAGGTGCTAGAACTATTAATGGTTCTATGACTATGTACCTTGATACAAAGTCCAATGGTTCAAACCAATTACTTACTGACTTAGCAGCAGCAACCGACCTCGTTACTAACGTATTTGATATGCGTTTATATATGGGTGTAGCTGGGGCAGTCGGTTCAGATGGTGACGCTATGGGGTCTGATGACTTTACAGCACCTGGCGTAGAATTTAATATGCCAAAAGCTCACCTTCAAGTACCGGTTATTGAAGTCGGAGACCTAATTTCTGTGTCTGTAGAATTTGCAGCACACGGTTCTGATCTTTTAACTGGTGACGAAATGAAAATCAAATACTTAGGATCTACCTCTCATACTCAATCTGGTTACGCAGCAAGCGGATCAGGTGATAGATCGGTAGCAGCTTAGGTACATGAAATGTCTTATAGTTTTCTTCGAGAGAGTAAGCTATACGTAGTGCATGGCGGGAATAAGTATAGAATATATACTACTTCCGCCATCGCTATAAATCAAACATTTGCGGAAGATTCGTATTCAGTAAAGACTTTACACGATCAATCAAAAATGTTTGAAGGCACAAGCATAACAAAAGCAAACCCTGCTTCGTTTAGCTTTAATGTTCCTTTAACATTAGAAAAAGATGAGTCTATAATGGTAGATTTAGCGACAGAAATTGATACTTCCTCTGACTCAGGAATTACAACACAACAATTAAAGTCGTTTGATATCTACATACAAACAGGAAGCAGCACCTATAAATTAGAAGGTGCAGTTATTACATCGTCTTCATTTGATTTTGTTCCAGAAAATCAATTTCAAATAAGACTAGAGGGACAAGGTAAAAAACTAACGAGAGCGGGAGATGAGTCATTTTCAATCCCCGGTAGTGCTCAATCTGAGTCTGCCACGAGAACTCCTCTCATAGTATATCCACACCTAACTTTAAATAGTTTAAATATGGGCAATATTATAAGCTGTAATATAACTATTCAAAATAATATAGAGTGGACACCCTACGAAACCCTCAATGACAGTTTAGCAGTAACTGGACCAGGTAATGCAATGTTTCCAACAACATATACTTTAGGTAATCGTATTGCATCGGGAGAAATACGACAATACCAAACTGACAATAATGTCACACAATTTGATGATTTTATGACTAGTACTAATCTAATTATAAAAGCATTTCAGGTAGGAAAACCAAGTGATGGTACTCCGTTTTTTCAACTAGAATTAAATCCTGTTATGTTTACATCTAGATTACAAATAGCAGATGTTTATAGCCAAAGCTATGACTTTAGCTCTTTAGATAATACCGTATTAGAAAATAGAATCACAGAATATTCATAAGGAGAAACAAATGGAACTAAAATCCCTATTAGTGGATAGTAAAACCACATGGGTTGAGTTTCCTGGTCTTGATGGATTTGAAGTCGAACTGGCGAATCTCTCCCGAAAAGAACTAATTGCACTTAGAAAAAGGTGTACATCTAATAAATTTAATCGTAAAACAAGAGCTTTTGAAGAAGTACTTGATGATGATAAGTTTATTAAAGAGTTTACAAATGCAACTGTAAAAGGTTGGAAAGGTTTAAAATTAGCTTATTTAGAAGATTTAGTACTAGTTGAATTAGGTTCAAATGATCCAGATAAAGAAATGGATTACAACTCTGATAATGCCCAAGTACTAGTCGAAAACTCAAATGAGTTTGATAATTGGCTCAACGAGGTAGTCTTTGATTTAGAACACTTTCGTAGCGCAGAGCAAGCAAAAGCTAAAGGACAAACTAGAGCTGTACCTAAAACATGATGAAATAGGTATGACCAAAGACCAGTATCTCCGAATGTGTGAGCAAACTGGCGAAGAAATTGATTGGGAAAGATGTCCTCCAGATGAGGAGGATTTTCCTGATAGTATTTTAACAACATTGAATATATACTATTCTTTAGGGAATAGAGTATATGGAGATGTAGGATATGTAGGTAAAGATTTTACAAATTTACCACTATTATATGAGTTGTATAAAATACAAGAGCATCAAAAAGATTGGATATTTGAATTATTACTATTTCTCGACAATAGAGCAATAGAGGAGTCTCAACGAAGAATGAAGGCTGAGTACGATAAAATAAAAAGAAAGTAAATGGCAGATCAAGAAATTAAACTGGTAATCAAAGCGGACGGTGGTGTATCTTTAAAGAACACTACCAAAGAGATTAATAGACAAAGAACTGCTGTTGATAATCTTGGTAAAAGCAAAAAGCGTATGGCTAAACAGGAGTATGGTTCCAATGCTCGAATGAAGCAAGGAGCTATCCAAACAGCCAACTCAACAAAAAACTTTTCAAAACTTCAACAATCAGTAGACGGAGGCGGTGGTGCTGGTGGTCTCGTACGAGCATACGCACTATTAGCCGCTAACGTATTTGCATTAAGTGCTGCATTCGGAGTACTTTCTAGATCCGCACAAGTAGATACCCTTACAGATTCTATGAAACAATTAGAAATTGTTTCAGGAAATAGTGTGCGTGCTGTTGCAAGAGACTTACAAGAAGCTTCTGGTTTTGGTCTTGATTTTGCAGACTCAATGAGATCAACTTCATTAGCATTAAGTGCAGGGTTCGATACTACAGCAATTACCGAACTAGGTGAAGTAGCACGAAATGCTGCTGTATCCCTTGGTAGACCTATGGGTGATGCACTTGATAGAATATTTCGTGGTGTTATTAAAGTCGAACCAGAGCTTTTAGATGAAATTGGTTTATTTGTTCGTGTAAAAGATGCATCAGCAAAATATGCTTCCGAGCTTGGTATTGCAGCGAGTGAATTAACAGAATTTCAAAAACGACAAGCATTTGCAAATGAAGCAATAAGGCAAGGACAAGAAAAGTTTGAGGACTTTTCTGAAATTCCTACCGATCCGTATTCTCAACTAGCGGCAGCATTTTCAGATATTGCACAAAACTTTACAAGTATATTAAATAGTGTTGTAGGTCCTTTATTAAGTGCTTTAGCAGCTTCAAAAGGATTAATGACAGCATTATTCTTAGGTATTGCAGGAGCTTTATTAAGTAAAGCAATTCCTGCTTTGGGTTTATTTACACAAACTCAAAAACAACAAGCAGCACAAGCAAGACTTGATCATTTACAATATGTTTCTGATTTAGATGTAGAAGGAGCAAAAGTAAGAGAAAACATGATAATAGAAAAAAGAGCTGCTGCACAAAAGATACAAGATAATATAAAAGAACAAGAAAGTAGAGTAAAAACTACTTTTGGTGGTAAGAAACGAGCTGAAGCAGATATAATGTTAAAACAAGCCAGAAAAGAAAAGAACATACAAAAACAAATTACTGCAATTGAACAAAAACAAGGAGCACTTCTTACTTCTTCAAGAAAAGCAAAAGGTGAAAGTTTAAAACTTATAAAAGCAGAAAGAAATGAAAACGATAAAATATTAAAACAACTGGAAAAAGAACTACGCAGAGAAAAAGAAATAAATCGACTTAAAAAAGAAAGCGCAGCACTAGGCGTTAAACCAGGCAGTTTTGCCGCAATGAAAGATATGCAATTAGGTGAAAAAGAGTTCACTACAAGTGCTTTAGCGGGTGTTGTAGGAAAGGCAGAAACTAGAGGAATGGGAGAAGCTTTTAAAGAACTAGGTAAACAAACAGAAAGATATCGTTTGGGGCTAGCGTATACTGGTCAACAATTTACGCCATTTAAAAAAGGTCTTTTTCAAGTAAAAGGAGCTGTAGGTATTCTTGGAACAAGTTTTTCTAATTTTATGATGAAAGCACAACCTTGGATATTGTTATTTACAGCATTATTACCTTTACTTCATAAAACTTTTAAAGGTCTTGGTTTGTGGAGTGCTGAAGCAAAAGCTCTTGAAGAACAAACAACAAAAACTAGTGAAGCAGTTGACATTTTTAATGAAAAATTAAAAACACAAGGAGAAACTATAAGAGATCCGGAATCTTCATTTTTAAAAGCTAACGAAGCTTCTTTAGCAATGTCCAAAACTCTTAGAGATACTACTCAAGCAGTTTTAGATCAAAGAAAAGCATTTCAAGAGTGGGAAAGATCTGCTAGTAGTTTTGCTGTATTTTTTGATAATATGAAAAGGTTGTTTGGTGGTGGAATGCAGGCTAACGTAATAGAAAATGAGGTAGATGCTGCAACAGCTATGGTAAGAAATGCTAATAATTTACAGGGTGGTGTAGGAGATTTATTTGGTGGTTTGACGGGTGCGAAAGAACAAATTACTGCTTTGAATGAAATAAATAGGTTAGAAAAAACTAGATTAGACTTCGCTGAAGATTTGGCAGATGTTGAATTAGAATTAAATTCTAGTAAGTTTAAAAACGTTAAGTTATCACAATCAAAAGAAAAATCTGATTTAAATAAAGAGAGAATTGAACTAACCGATATTATAAAAAATCTTGAAACTAGACAGAAAAAACTTTCTGACGACAATTTAAAGAATGAGAAAAACCTTATAATTGCTATAGCAGGAAAACTTGGTTTTCAAAAACAGGTACTTGATATATCAACAAGAGAGGCAGCAGGAGCAGAAAACCTTTTATCTATTACACAAAATGCACGAGATGTAGCAAGAGACTATGCAGATCAATTTATTACTAAGACAGACGTTGATAAACCTTTAGCTGTATTTAGACAAGCAACAGCAAATATTTTAGCCGATACAGAAAAAACAAAAGTATCAGAAGAAGAAAGAACAAGATTTTTAAACTCAATAGCTGATAGAAGTAATGCTATTTCTGATATTATGTCAGCACAAGCACGACAGGCTTTTGAAAATACAACAAGCGAAGAAAAAAGACTCAAAATTTTAGAGGAAGAAGAAAAAAGATTTGCAAGACAACAAGAGTTATTAAAACTTCAGGCAAATACTTTAAAAGCAATTGCGCAATTACAGAAAAAGACTAAAGACTTTAATAAAGAAAGTACCGCTCTTATAGGACTTACTTTACAAATGGAAGATAAAAAACTACAAATTGCTACTGAAAATGCTAAAAGGAAAGTAGAAGAACGTATGAATCAAGCAGATATAACAGAAACTGAAATGTCAACTTTAAAGATATTATTACATATGGCAAAAACAGAACAAGATAGAGCAGATTTAGCGGCACATTTTTTAAAAGGTGGTAAAGCTGATTTACTTGATATCATGAACGCTGAAAAAGAATTAAATCAAGCAAATCTAGATTTAGAGTTGCATAGAGCTACCGTAGTTCAACAAAGTGAAAAAATGGCAACAGATGTTTTAATGAAAAGAATAAAAGAAGAAGAAAAATTATTAAAACTACAACAAGAAGGAGTAATGTTAGAAGCACAACTCGATAGCTTTAGAGCTAGAGGAACTACCAAACTTACAGCTGTTGAAACTGCAAAAATAATGGTGGAAGCAGAAAAAGAAAGAAGAAAGTTAGCAGAGAAAAAAGCAGATATAGAAATGCGTATAATTAGAGCTCAGTTTGCATTACTACGAGCACAGTTCGGAGTTCTATCAATGAATGAAGATTTCTTAAAGTTTCAAGAAGCATTAGTAGCCTCGGGTGGTGTAAAAATAGATTTAAAACAAGTAGATACTGATTTACAGACGGCAATGAACAATGCAACAGAAGTTATTGAAAAAGGACTTTCAAATAGTATAAGTAAGTTCGATGTTGAACTAAGAAGTAAATTAGAATCAGCTTTATCTTCAACAAATAAAACAGCAATTAAAAGATTACAAGATACTCCATTATATAAAACATTAGATGCATTTGAAGCTTCAGATATAATAACTAGTCAAAATCAAGCACAAATAGAATCACTCAAAAAACAAAAAGAAGTATTACAGCAAGAAATGAAAGATTCAATAATGAGTGGTGGAAGCGGCATCGATCAATTTAATGAGATAGAAAAAATACAAACTACATTAGATAATTTAAAAACAGACTCAGCTACAGCACAATTTAAAGCACTAGGTGTAGCTATTCAAAATATGGTGGATGCTCTAATGCAGCTCGGTCCTGAAGGAGTATTGGCAGCAACAATAGCAGAATTTGGTCATTCTTTTGTTGACACAATAAAACAAATGAAGGAAGAATCAGAAGATGGCACATTAAGCACTGTGGATAAACTAACAGCAGCTTCATCTGCAATTGCAGGAATGGCTGCAATTATGTCTGCTTCATCAAATGCAAAAATAGCAAACATAGATAGAGAAATAGAAGCTGAGAAAAAACGAGATGGTAAGTCAAAAGAATCACAAGCAAGAATAGCCGCTTTAGAGAAGAAAAAAGAAGCACAAGCTAAAAAAGCTTTTGAAGTTAATAAAAAACTTATGATGGCTCAAACAGTTGTAAATACAGCAGCAGGTGTAATGGCTACTATGAAAGATGGCTTTTGGGCTTCCCCATTAGCTGTGATGGTAGCTGCTATGGGTGCTGCTCAACTTGCACTTATTGCAGGAACATCGTATCAAGGTGGTGGTACTATAGATCAAAATGCTGCACCAGCCTCAATAACAGTAGGTGAAAGAAACAACAGAGTAGATGTATCACAAGGAGCATCAGCAGGTGAATTAGCTTATTTACGGGGTCAAAGAGGAATTGGAACAAATGCAAATAACTTCCAAGCAATGGGCGGAGCTGCAGGATTGCGTAAAGGTTATGCAACTGGAGGAGAAGTACTTGTAGGTGAGCAAGGACCAGAAGTTATTAAGCCTTTATCGCCTATGCAAGTAGTACCAAATGATGCACTAGGTGGAAAGCCTGTATCAGCACACTTTACAATAAATGCAATAGATTCACAAGGTGTTGAAGATGTACTTATGGCACAACAAGGAAATATTATAAGTATGATTCGATCAGCAGCAAATGACTATGGCGAAGAATTTTTAGAAACAGTTAACACAGACGTATATGGAACTCCGAAAAGCGGGGGAGGAATTGATTACTAATGGCACAATTTACAGCATTTCAAAATACATTACCTGATCCAAACAATGCAATAGGATCAGCAGGGCAAGCTTCGGGAACTAACGGACCCGGATTTGCTGCTATTAAATTCAAATCAGAATCCCCTATTCAAGTATCTCGTACTAATAGCGGAAGAGTTATGACTAGAAGCGTAGCGGGTCACAAATGGGATATAAGTATTACTTATAATCCTATGACCCGCGATCAGTTTGAGCCAGTTTATAGTTTTTTACTTCAACAGAAAGGTAGATTAAATCCTTTTTATATTCAACTACCTAACCAATATACGAGCAGAAATGCAAACTTTAATACTCATCTTGGAAGTAATACAATAAGAGTAGATGGAAGTTTATTAGCTGGAGTTTCCGTTATGAAACAAGACGGACACAGTACTACTATGGCTACTGAACCTCAACCTGGCGATATGTTTACAATAACAGATACTACAGATAGTTTACATACTAAAGCATATAGAGTTACAAGGGTAACAAATAATAATGATTATTTACAGGGTTCTCAACCTGCAACAGATGAAAGATATATTTATTTTACACCTAATCTTTCAAGAGCTACAGCTGATAATTCCACTATAGTATATACAAATCCTAAAATTCGAGTCATACTAAAAAGTGATGTACAAGAATATTCACTAGGAACTAATAATTTATATACATTCGCATTAAATTTAGAGGAAGCGTTAGCATAATGGCAGAGAGATTAGCAACAAATAATGCAGCATTAAAAAAACGGCTTATAAATAATGAGCCGTTTGTTTACGCGCATCTGATAAAGTATGAAAGACCCCACAAGATAATATCTCAGGGAAAACACAGTACTAACGCAAAAAGATATGCTTATTTAACAGACGCGGCGGTAAATATTTCATTCAATGATGGTAGTCTTAGTACTGCTGGAACAGACAATGGTGCTCAAACTTATATAGCTGATAAAGTATTATCTGTCGGAAGTTATTCAGAAACTATTGAAGCAAAAGCTACAGGAATGACACTTACATTAGCTGCTGAAAGTTTAAATGCTTCTGTTAGTGGTACTGATATTAGTTCTACTACTGATACTATAGTTACAACAACTGATTTGGTAGATGCAGGGTTTAGAGAAGGAGATAAAATCTCAGTAAGTTATGAAAATATAACTACAACAAATGGAACTTCTACTGCAGGTACAAACGGGGTAGAAGTAACAGCAGGAGAAAAGTTCAAAGTAGGTGATATACTTACAGCAATAGGTACAGATACTATAGGATATGTTGTAAGAACAATAACTTTTGATAGTGGAACTACAGGAGCTGCTACATTAACAGTTGTACAAGTAGGAGACAACTCTAAAAAATTAGATCAAGCTATATCTAGTGGTGTAAATATAAGTAAAAGACTTGATGTAAAAGTAACAGGCATTATTAACTCAAATAAAACATTAGAAATTTCCAATATAGATGGTACACTTGCTGCTTTTAGTGCAGGAGTTAACACAACCCTAAAAATAATTTCTGATGAACTAAAAGGACCACTTCTTGAACAAAATACTATTACAGGGGTAGATGCTCATAAATCTTACCACAATAGAGATGTATTTATTTACAAAGCATTTTTAGATCCAGATGACTATACAATTATTGGAGTTCCTGTACTTATATTTAAAGGAATAGTAACTTCAAGTTCAATTATAGAAAATCCCGGAAAATCTTTAAATGTAAAATGGAACCTTACAAGTCATTGGGGCGATTTTGTACAAGTAAACGGAAGACTTACAAACGATGCTGTTCACAGAGCATTAGATAATAATGGAAAACCACAACCTTTGGTTACTAAAAAATCCATTTATGCCGACGATCTAGGCTTTTCACATTCAGAAGAAACAGTAAATATATTAGCTACTTATAAAGCTATGGAAACTCGTACTCGTCTTAAAAAGAAAAAGAAATGGGGTTTTATCAAAAAATATAAGATGGAACAATATGAGGTTGAAGTAGAAAGAGATGTAGATTTAAATTTCTCACTAAGTGCACAGTATATTCCAGTAGTATATGGTATTGATAGAATTGCTGGAAAACCTATTTTTGTAGACACGAAGTCAAATGATGCAAACAATATCTTCATAGTTTATTCTCTTTGTGAAGGAGAGATAGGTGGTATATATGATTTATATATTGACGATAATCCTTTAATTTGTCAAAACAAAGAAGATAATGATGATAGAAATTTAACAAACGGAACAAATAAGGATAATACAGATGTAGTTTGTAGGGGACGAGCTGATTTAGGACAAACTTTGGGTGGAGTACAAATGTCTGGTAGAGGTGTATCTGGTTCTTCAGCTGCTGCAGCTAGTTGGCCGGGTTCCTATTATGGTGGACAAGGAAAAGGTATGAGAAATATCTATGACCAAATTCAAAGAGCAAACAACTATTACTATACCACAAACAAAAGTTTAGCAAGTGATTCTACTACAAATGCTGATGGTGCTGGTGTAACAGACGGAAAAACTATAAAAATTACTAAACCAAATACCGCTCATTTTACTGTTCATACAGGAGCTACAGATCAATTAGCAGATAATACTTTAATAGAAATAGCAGAAAGTCCCGGATTTAAAAGACAAGCAGATTATTATGATGGTGCAGTAGAAGATTACTGGGGACCAAACCATAAATTATGTGATACAGCTTATGTTGTTATGGATTGTGAAATTGCAGAAGATGCAACAACCGTACCTGAAGTAGAGTATTTAGTAAGAGGTAAATTAATTAATTGTTATAACTATGACTATAGTTATATGCATAATCCTGTTAGTACCTATAGTTCTGAAAGTGCTAACAATTTTAAAATAGGTGATACAGTTACTATAAAGAAAACTAGTGATGATAGTGTTATAAATGCAGATGTATTTATTATTGATAAGTGGGTTATAGTTGGAGAAGGTGGAACAGCTCAAACAAGATTTAGATTTAGTGATGCGCCAGACTTAAATTATTCTGATGGTGTTCCAGCTATTACTGATTTTTATATGGAAAAAACAGTAAGTGGTACAAATCCTAAGTGGCATATGATAACCTATGGAGATACATCTCACTCGGGAACAGTTCCAGAAGCATTATCCGTAACAACAACAGCTATTACAGCACCCACAGACGGACCTCAAGTTATAACAATTCCTGCTAATACTCCGTGGACTTCGACATTTTCTACATATAAAGATATAGATGACTATGTTACAGCTGCTTTAGTAAATGGTGGAGAAACTGGTCAAGATAATATTCCTTTTGGTTATACTGTTACAAACAGTGGTCAAACACTAACTATGACAGGTGGTAATGCTACAGGTGGTACTACTACAAATACTACTGTAGTTGCAAAAAATCAAATAAAACTAGCTAGTGGTGCTAGTTCTACAAATGACTATTATAATGGTATGGATATTGTTTTAAAGATAGTCGATGAAGATGGAGATTATCATGTCCAAGAAAGATTAATTGAAGATTATAATGGTTCAGAAAAAATAGCATTAATAGATATACCTTGGGATAACGGTTACGAACCAGGAATAAATACTACTTGGACATATACTTATGAAATAAAACAAAAAAGAGATAAAAGAGTTTCTATAAACCCAGCAATACAACTTTTAGATTATATAACTGCAGTTGGTTATGGTAAGGGTTTAGACGTTGATAATGATGTTTCGTTATCACATTGGCTAAGCGCTGCTAGGGTTTGTGATAGTCGAGGTACTCAAACATATAAAAGAACAACCTCTAGCAGCCTTTCTGTAGGCGATAGATATGTATTAACAGATGATGGTACTAATACTGGAAATATTATTGCAATGGGTATGGTTAAAACTGCTTCAACAGGAACTAATGACGTAATTTTTGAAGAGTTTTTCAGTAAGTTTGTAAAACAATTTATGAAAAATACATACAGTTACTCTACTGGTGATATTATAATTACAGACACAGGATATTATAGAGTTTTAGCCGGAGCTGCAGGTACAATAAGCACAGAACCTACGCATACTAGTGGAACTACAAACAATTTACAGTTTTTAAGTGCAGTACCTGTATTTTTATTAGATCAAACAGGAAGTACAAATAGCAAAGAAACAAGTATAACAAGTACTTCTATTAATATTGCTAATGTAAGTGGTTCAAATTATAGTCACCCATGTACCTATAGTTTATATGATTCAGATAACGTTAAATTTTGGAGATATTTAGGTTGGGAAGATCATCATCAAAGATATGCTACAAGGCATCAAACTTGTGGTACTGTAGATACTTCTGGTTCTACCTTTGATAACATAAATGGTTTTTTAGGTCAATTTAATGGTATGTTATCTTTTGAAGGTGGTAAATATGCACTAAGAATTGCTACTACTTCAGATACAATAGCTTCAAGCAAAGGAGCTGAAACAGGCTATACTCTTGGTGTAGAGAAAAATGTTAGGTGGATTACAGAAGAAGATATAATTGGAAATATAAGTGTAAAAGATGCTGGACCGAAAAAGTCTTATAATACAGTTAATTCAACTATAACAGACCCCGGCAGTAAGTGGCAAGGAAAAGCTGTAAGTTTTTATGATTCAAACTTTTTACAGGCAGATAAAGGAGTTGTAAAACAAGGAAGTATGCAACAACCTTCGGTTATAAGTTATTTTAATGCTAGAATAAATGTACAGAACTTTTTAAGAAAATCAAGATTTAATACTACAGTATCCTTTAAACTTGGTCCAAGAGGTCTTAACTTATTGTCTGGAGATACTATTGCTATAACTCATGATAAATTTGGGTGGTCAGGAAAACTATTTAGGATAACTAATCTTAATTTTGCTACTGATTGTACAGTTCAAGTAACAGCATCAGAATATGATGATAGTTTCTATAGTATTGATCCTCCATCTTTACCAAGCGTTATAAATTTAGATCACAGAGCGCCAGTAGAAGGAGCTCCTGCAGCACCAACAAGTTTATCAGCTACTGCTACAGCTTTAGCAACTGTAGACTTATCATGGACAAATGCTGATAATATAACTGCTGCAAATGAGACAGAAATATGGGTAAATACTTCTTCCAGTCAATATGGAACTTTATTAGATACAGTTAGTGGAAGTACGACAGTATATAACCATGCAGTAGGTGAAGATGCTAAACCAAAATACTATTGGGTAAGACATAAGAAAAAAATATTTAAACAAGGAAAAGATAGAATAATATTTGGAGCATACTCGTCTCCTGCAAACACAACAACTACGGCACCTAATACTTTACATGATTTAGTAATACAAGCTGATGCTTATGCTTTTAGAGCAAACTCTAGTGGGACTATACAAAGCCCTAGTAATGTAACGATTACGGCTAATAGAAATAATTTATCAGGAGCAGTAAGTTTTACTACTAGTCCTAGTGTTACTTTAACAGGTTCAGGGGATAGCAGAGTATTAACTAGTGCAAACATGAGTACTAATACTTCTGTAACTGTAACGGGTACTGTAACTTCTACAACAGCTGAAAGAAATGCAGGTGCAGATAATACTTATACTTCAACGGTAACAATAGCTAGAATAGATGAAGGAGCTGATGGTGGAACAGGACCAACAGGACCAGCAGGACCAAGCGGTGTTCGTGATGGTGGTTTCTTCTCTTTTGAAGAATCAACTACAAGTGGACTTTCAGCTGCAGACGTTACAACTTGGGTTGGTACTTTAAATGATTCAGTAGCAAATGAAATAGCAGGTTATTTAATAAGTGCAGCGGCAGATAGCACTATTCGACCAAACGATAGAATACTAGTTACAGATAATAGTGCACAAAAATCAGGAACACGTGTATATACAGGTCCAGCTACTGCTACAGCATCTGAAGCTGACGCTTCTGATTTTAGTAGCTTAGTTGTAGAACATTTTGATGGTTCTGTAATTGTAGATGGTACACTAAGTGCGGACAAAATAACTGCAAATACAAACTTTACAAATAATTTAAGTGTAGGAAGTACAATGACATTAGCAAGTGGTGGTACTTTTAATACTCCAAATAAGACCTCATTTACAGACAATGATAATGGTTTCTTTATGGATACCACAGGTAATTTCTTTTTAGGAGATAATACTAACCATTTAAAATATACTGCAAGTTCAGGAGCTTTATCACTAGCAGGAAGTTTTTCATTAGCAGGTCCAACTGGTCCAACTGGTCCAGCAGGTTCAGATGGTTCAGATGGTTCAGATGGATCCACAGGTCCAACAGGACCAGCAGGCTCAACAGGACCAACTGGTCCAGCAGGCTCAACAGGTCCAACAGGTCCAACAGGACCAGCAGGTAGTCCTAATCTTCCTACATTTTTAATTATAGCAGATTCAGGAGGCACTGATGCACCTACTAATGCTGAGTGGAATGCGAAAGCAGGAAGAAATCCAATAACAAACGATGTTGTTATGATGCAACATGGTGGAGCTGTAAATTCATTTAAATATGGTGGAAGCTCTTGGAGTGCAGTAACAGCATTTGTTGATGGAGACATGGTTGTATCTGGATCGTTAAATGGAGATAGAATAAATGCAGCATCAACTATTACAGTTGGTGGCGGAAATATATTATTAGATGGTGGAAATAACAGAATTTTAATAACGGATTAAGTTATGGCAAACAGAGTTTTATTAGGAAATAGAGGAGGTACTTACGGGCTATTTGTAAGTAAACCAGGAGCAAACGTTCTAACTTGTGACGAAGAAGATATGTTACTAGATTCAAGAAGAAAAGAAATAATATCAAATCCTTTACAGTCTGGAACCTCCACAATAACTTTTTCAGGTACTAGTAGTGATGGTAATTATTTAAATTCAAATACAGGAGATATAAATTTTGGTGTAACATATGATTATGTACCTACAGTTGTATATTGTTTTGTAGATGGAAATACTGTTTATCCAATGTATTATGAAAATGCTTGGACTAACACAATTACAACAAGCCAAGCAGGGGAACCAGTAATATCAACTTCAAGCGGGTATTTTAGGCAGTCTACTGCAAATATTTATACAAGTAAAATAAAAATATTTGCTTCTAGGTATATTAGTCAAAATGGAACAATTTATGGATTTAGCACAGGAACACATACAGTTCATTGGGCAGTTTTTCCAGTAGGGGAAGCAACATAATGGCAAATAGAATTTTATTAGGTAATAGAGGAGGTACTTATGGACTATTCGTAAGTAAACCTGGATCAAATGTAATTAGTTGTGATGACGAAGATTTAATGTTTGATTCAAGAAAAGGAAAGTTTGCGCAAGTATTAGCAAATCAAAATGGATCAGGAAGTGCCCAATCAGTAACAGTACCAGCAGGAAAAAGACTTATGTTATTTATAAACCCATCAGATAGTAGATGTAGGCACACAGCAACACAAACAGTAAGTACTAACACCATGAGTATAACAGTTTCTAATGGTGTAAAATATGTACTAATGAATATAGAAGCAGGAGATTCATAATGGCAAAAAGAGTTTTATTAGGTAAGTGGGGTTCTGGTTCTGATGACTATGGTTTAAAAGTTAGTAAAGTTGGAGAGGATGTTATTAACTCAAACGGAACTGCTGTTAATATGGAAGATTTAATATTTGATTCAGATAATGCTGTAGGAAGTTTGGGTTTATATAAAGTATTTACAATATCAAATGTTCCTGCAATTACAGAAGAAACAAACAAAGTTCTTGGTGGAACATATGATCAAGGAGGAACTCCCGGAAGTACAGCTCAAGCATTTGGTGAAACTTTAAGTTTTATACCTTTAGCAATATGCCAACAAGTAGGAGGTTCATATCATACTACCGCAGGAGCTAGCTACTCAACCTCTGTACTTAATGGTCCCTCATTTGGAGCAAATGCAGGATCACAAGATTCACAAGGTTTTAGTGATGGTGGATTTTATTTTGTAACTACTACATCACAAATAACTATTTACAATTATAATTCTAGCACTATAGATGTTAGAGCACAGCTTTTTTACGCAGCATCATGACAGCACTAGAGTTATTAGAAGACATTACCTCTAAAGTACAGGCAGAATCTGCTAAGTATAGAAAGAGTGAAATTACTCTTGAAGTATGCCAACAAAATTGCGTAAATATAGCAAATACTATAGATAATTCAATAAACAATCTTAGTTCAGAACAACAGGCTTTACCTGTTGTAAATGAAATAAATCATATTAAGAATTTTATATTAACAAATTATTCTTAATTTTTACTAAACTAAACAGGGCGTTATATACCCCCTACAGAAAATATTTCTTGACAACTACCTTATAATTTGGTATAATTTATACTATGGAGATTACATAAAATGGCAGCAGGAACTTACAACTTTATTTTAGAGCAAGGAGCGACGTTTAACCGTATTCTAACCGTAAAAGAAAACAATTCAGCAATGAATTTAACGAACTACACGGTTGCGTCGAAAATGCGATCCACCCACGACTCAGGTACCGTGGTGGGCACTTTTACGTGCACGATTAGTGACGCTACAGCAGGTGAGATAACTATGCAAATGACTAATAGTACTACGGCTGCTATTGAAGAAGGCATATATGTTTATGATTTAGAAATTACTAATAGTGCGGGAACAGTAACACGACTTATGGAGGGAAATATTACTGTTAATCCTGAGGTTACTAGGTAATGGCAATAACTGTAACAGTAACTGAAAGTCCAATCTATATTACTGTAGATGAGACAGATAATACTGTTACACTAAATCAAAGCGATAACCCAATCACTATAAATACTACTAGTGATTTAACTTTACAAGCGGGTAGCGCAGGAGATATAGTATATACTCAAACAGGTAGTCTTCCAGGTGGTAATATGCAGGAAGCACTTTCAGACTTAGCAGATCAATTTTTTAGACAAGCATCAACACCTTCAGGAGATAACTTAGCAGAGGGAGACCTTTGGTATAATACATCTTCAGAAGAATTATTCGTATACAGACAAGTATCTGGCGGATTCGAATGGCATACAATTGCCTCGGCAGGAGGATCATCTCCGACAAGCTTCACCTTAGATGGTGGATCATTTTAGGAAAGATAAATGGCAACAAATATAATCAAAATTAAAAGAACAACTGGATCTACCGCGCCCAGTTCGTTAAACGCAGGAGAATTAGCATTTTCTGGTGGTACTGGTACTGCCGGTAATATGGGACAAAGGCTATTTATTGGTGACCCTGCAAATTCAAACGCTGTAACAGTAATTGGCGGTAATTACTTTGCAAATTTGATGGATCATGCACATGGTACAACTACAGCAAGTTCAGGTTTAATTGTAGACGCAAACAAATCTACTTCAGAGTTAAGAACAGCAGCATTATACATAGGTACATCAGGATCAGACACATTAGTAACATCAACAGCAGCAGAACTCAATATATTAGACGGTGTAACTTCTACAGCAGCAGAACTTAATTTAATAGATGGTTCAGTTGCAGGAACAGTAGTTGCAAGTAAAGCAGTTGTTGTAGATTCAAACAAAGACATAGCAAGTTTTAGAAATGTTACTTTAACAGGCGAATTAGATGCAGCAACATTAGATATTAGTGGTAATGCAGATATTGATGGTACTACCAATTTAGATGATACAGACATAGATGGCTCACTAACAGTTGATGGAGCAATAGATTTAAATGCTACTACTCTTGATATTGATGCAACCGATGATATCGATATCGATACTAGTGATACTACAGGCGGTATTGCTATTGGTACGGCAAATTCAGGTGTTCCAATATCAATTGGACACACAACTTCAGAAGTTACAGTTAATGATAATATGACAGTTACAGGTAACTTAACAGTATCAGGTACAACTACTACTGTTAACTCTACTACTGTTTCAATAGCAGATCCAATATTTGAACTAGGAGCTTCTGGATCAGATGATAACCTAGATCGTGGCATTAAAATGAAATATAATTCTAGTGGGGC
>VTLG01008736.1_pt1 | contig 54099 bp, 42 predicted proteins | sample 4694571 | NCBI WGS metagenome assembly VTLG01 (sample SAMN12604809, study PRJNA352737) | marine metagenome | biome: ENVO:00000447; feature: ENVO:00000209|ENVO:00000569|ENVO:01000036; material: ENVO:00002151; isolation source: viral sequences binned using virsorter ... | reverse complement strand
TGGGTGCTGATTAAGAAGGGTGTGTTTGAGCATCCTGAGATGAAGTATCCTTGGTTCGCTCCTAAGATGCAGGTGTTTGAATCAGGTGCTGTCCAAGATATGTGTGGTGAGGATGTGAGCTTCTGCTTAGATGCTATGGATGCTGGATTTGATATCTGGTGTGATCCAAGGATTAGAGTAGGGCATGAAAAGACTAGGGTGATATAATATGGCACTTAGAAAGAATGCATCAGGGAATGAATTTGTAGAGTCCATTCCCAAGAAGACTAGACAGGGTAGTGGTAAACATACTAAGTATGCTGCTACCTCTAGTAATGGGGCAAAGAAGAAGTATAGGGGGCAGGGGAGATGATCCCTTACCCTCTCTGTAAAAATCAGCGAAAACCTCGTGTCTCTCTATAAATGAATTTTGTAGTAGCCTACTCTATTGTTATTGTTCTAATACTTTTAATGATAATAGTGAATGAGATAAGAAAGAAATTACTTAAATAGTTTTATACCTAGTGGAGGTCAACCATGACTAATGCATATATTGAAAAAGATGGTAAAGAGCATATCAATCACGGGATGATTGAATATACTAAGTCTGACTTAGAATTGCATAATGATGCCTTTGAGCATTCCCATGATGGGGAAGAGATAGACCCTAATGAGGGCAAAATCAACGATTGGCATAATAGGCATCATCCTGGTACAGCATTTGAAGAGTTCTGTGACGTGCATCCAGATGCTATGGAGTGCAGAGTATATGATGATTAATTTTTATAGATAGTATTGAAGATTCATAATTACTCATATAGACATGTCTGATACACTATTGCGTGAAACCTTAAGTGATAGGTATGTACCTAAAAATGGTGCTAAAACTACAAATGATCTATATGAAAAGGTAGAGGAAGAGGATCTCTTTGATGAATTTGGGAACCCAATTCCTCTACAAGATTAATTTTTCGAATAAGTGTAATAAATAAACCTAGATTATAGTAACATAGATACGTGCCTGTCCAAAGACGTAGTAAAGGTTTTCTAGACTTAAGTGCTAGTTTTCAATCTAATCCTATGAGTAGTGACTTACTCGTTTTAAAAAACGAGAATGCTATAGCACGTTCTGTTCGTAATCTAGTTCTGACTATTCAGGGGGAAAGACCCTTTGCTCCTATATTAGGATCTAACGTCAATAATCTATTATTTGAAAATATAGATAAATTGACTGCTGCTGCTCTACGTACTGAAATTAGAAATACAATTGAAAATTATGAACCACGTGTAGAGATAAATGAAATAATAGTTGATCCTAACTATGATAATAATGAATTTAATGTAACAGTGCAATATTACATTGTTGGTATTGATGTGCCAGAACAAGAACTCACATTTGCATTACAACCCACTAGGTAAATGCCTTTAGTTAATTTTAGCAACGTAGATTTTGATCAGATCAAAACGTCTATTACAGACTATTTGAGAACAAACTCCAATTTCACTGACTATGATTTTGAAGGATCAAACTTATCGGCAATAATAGACACTCTTGCTTATAACACCTATATTACCGCATATAATACCAATATGGTAACTAATGAGGTATTCATAGATTCTGCCACTCTGAGGGAGAATGTGGTGTCTCTGGCAAGGAATATAGGGTATATTCCCAGACCTAGAAAAGCAGCAAAAGCAAACGTCTCATTTATTGTTGATGCAACTAATACAACTGCAGTTACTCTTACATTAAAAGCAGGTATTGTTTTAACAACTGCTAATTCATTTGGTGGGAACAGTTATACATTTGCGATTCCAGAAGATGTTACAGTTGCAGTAGATTCAACTGGTAAAGCAAGATTTGAAGATTTAGATGTATATGAAGGAACATATATTAATCAAACATTTACAGTAAGTTCAAGAAATCCTAATCAAAAATATATTCTTCCTAATCCAGGAATTGATACAGATTTAATTCGTGTAGTTGTAAAAGATAATGAGACATCTTCAGTAAAAGATAAGTATCAGAAGTTTGATAGTCTGTTTAATGTTAATAAAGACTCTCTTCTGTTTTTTCTTCAAGAAATAGAAGGTGAAAGATATGAAGTTATTTTTGGAGATGGTGTATTTGGTAGGAAATTAGAAGAACCAAATTATGTGGAAGCTAGTTATATTACTTCAAGTGGTCCAGAAGCAAATGGAATGAATCAATTTACCTATGCTGGTAGATTAGTAGGTAATGATGGATCATCTGTTACTGGTGGTGTTTCCTTAATATATACAAATCAACCATCTGCAGGTGGTAGTGTAATAGAAAGTATAGAATCTGTTAAAAAATATGCTCCTCAAATCTATGCTTCACAGAATAGGGCAGTTACAGCATCAGATTTTGAAGCATTAGTACCTAGAATATATGCTGAAGCAGAATCTGTAGCTGCATATGGTGGTGAAGAATTAACACCCCCTAGATATGGAGAAGTTTTCATTAGTGTTAAACCATTTAATGGTGTTTACCTTTCTAGTGCTGTTAAAGAGAATATTAAAAATGAACTTAGGAAGTTTTCTTGTGCTGGAATTATAACTAAAATTTTAGATTTGAAGTATTTGTTCTTAGAATCAGACAGTACTGTATATTATGATACAAGTAAAGCATCTTCTCCAGAGTTTGTAAAGAATAGTATAGTTGATAACATCATATTATATTCAAATTCTTCCCAATTAAACAAATTTGGAGCTAGATTTAAGTATAGTAAGTATGTTGGAATGATTGATAATAGTCAATCATCTATTACTTCTAATATAACTCATATCTACATGAGAAGGGATCTAGAACCTGCGTTAAATACTTATGCCGAATATGAAATTTGTTATGGAAATAGGATTCATATTAAGAGAGAAGATGGATATAACATCAAATCTTCAGGATTTTATGTAAGTGGTATTAGTGATTGTGTTTATATGGGAGATCTTCCTGGTAAAGATCTCAAAACTGGTACAGTTTTCTTATTTAAATTGAATTCGCCAACTCAACCAGTTGTTGTAAAGAGAGCAATAGGAGTTATAGATTATGTTAAAGGTGAAATTATGTTGAATCCTTTAAATGTAATCTCTACAAAAGTAACTAGAGGGGTTACTGGTGCTGAAGTTCCTGTTATAGAAATATCCATGTGTCCTTATTCCAATGATGTTATTGGATTACAGGATCTTTATTTACAACTAGATAATGGTAATACAAAAGTAACTATGATTCCTGATGAAATTTCCTCTGGTACTAATGTTTCTGGTACTAGTTACAAAGTAACTTCCAGTTATGCTAATGGATCTTTAGTTAGAGGTATTCCTCATTTAACATCTTCTTCATCATCCAATGGTAATGGTACAACAACTACAACGACTGTTGTTCCATCTAATGGCACTACAACTAGCACACCTTCCACTCCTTCTACAGGTGGTGGTTCTGGATACTAATAAAAAATGACAATAGAGACTAGAGTAAAATTCCAAGATATAGTTGAGAATCAACTCCCTCGTTTTATACGAGAAGATTTTCCTCTTTTACCTGATTTTTTAAAGTCATATTATGTTTCACAAGAAATTCCTGGCGGAACATTAGATTTAGTCCAGAATTTAGACAGATATGTAAAGATAGATGAACTTTATGACGTAAAAGACCACACTGTTTTGGGTGCTGCTATTAATATGGCAGACGATAGCATCCCTACGTCTGATTCTGGTAACTTTACTGTTGGTTTTCCTGATAATAATGGTCTTATTAAGATTGGCGATGAAATAATAACATACGAATACAAGACAGATAGCACTTTTGAGGGGTGCGTAAGGGGTTTCAGTGGCATTAGTTCATATATTAGTCCAAATACACCAGACAAACTAGTATTTTCCTCTACTGTTGGTGTTGCTCATACTTCTGGAAGCAGAATTGAGAACCTAAATGTCATTTTTCTTCAAGAATTCTTTAAAAAAATAAAAACTCAGTTTGCTCCAGGGTTTACTGACAGAAAATTCGCTGAAGAGATCAACCAAAGGAACTTTTTAATCAATTCGGAGAGTTTTTACACTTCAAAAGGCACAGATAATGCCTTCGAAATTCTTTTTAAGGCACTTTATGCTGCAAAAGTAGAAGTTATTCACCCAGATAGATTTTTATTCCGTCCTTCTAATGGAGATTACAAGATAACGAAGGATTTTATAGTTGAAACTATCAGTGGAGACCCTAAAAAGTTAGAAAATTTAACAATTAATCAAAAATCTACAGGTGCAAGGGGTACTGTTACACAAGTTGTACCCATTTTATACGATAAAGGGCAATATCATCAGATTAGTATTGATTCTGGATACTCTCGAGACATCAGTGTAACTGGTACAATCTTTAATGAATTTGTAACTAACCCTAAAACTAAGCTGATTAATGAAGTTAGTATTGGTAGTTCAATTCTTGATGTTGATTCAACACTTGGTTTCCCAGAAACTGGAAAAATTATTATAAAAGATCCTGATGATAATCCAGTATCTCTTGCATATACAGGTAAATCAGTAAACCAATTTTATCATGTTACTGGTTTTAATAACACATTTAAGGCTGGAACAGATATTAGAGTAGATGATTATTCATATGCTTATGTTGGAGTCAACACAACTGAGCAAATTCAGGTAAGAGTTGGTGCTGCTCTTCAAGACATTGAGTTTAAAGAGGACAATTACTCATATGAACCTGGTGATATCATACAATTACAGTCTATAGGTGTTCAATCTAGGATAGAAAAGGCTGCTAATTTCATTTATAATATAAAAACTCATTGGGAAGTCAAAGAAATAAGAATTATTGATGAAGAACAGAGAAAATATACATTTATTACTTGGGATTCTCAATATTTGAGACCAGGACATAAGATTGAACTAAAAAGTGATGATGCTACACCAGTAATTGTCACTGGTACTGTTAGTCAGATTACTTCTGATCGCTCTTTTGAGGTAATATTGTCAGATATTATTAATTTAAGAAGACAATGGACATTTGAAAACCTAATATTGAGAGGAAATTCAACAAAATATCCTTATATTGATAATTTTATTGCAAATACTCTTAATACTTACGTAAAACCTCAAACTGGTGATGTATTAGTAGCTACTAATTGTATTCCTTCTTATAATAATAAGCAAATTAATCCATATGATAGAAAACTTACCTTTACAGGTCGTCTTGTAAGTACTGATTATATTCCTCTTACAACAACCACTGATCATGGATTCTATACTGGTGATACAATTTATTATAAAGCAGGTATTACTGATGTAGTAAGTACAACTCCTGATGGACTAACTTTTACTACACCAGTTTATAGTAGATTTAATAATGTGGATGATGGTGTTTATTATGTACAAAGAGTTGACCAATTCCAGATTAGGATGTCTCGTAGTAAGGGTGATTTATATGCTAACAAATACGTTGAGTTTACTGGTGATGTAACAGATAATCAATTCATTTATTTTGATTATTATAAGAAAATATTTAATAAGCAGAATTTAATTAGAACATTACTTCCTCCAGATAACACTTCTGGACTTTTTAGGACTGTTCCTGGTTATACTGGAATACTTAATAATGGAGTTGAGATATTAAACTATAAATCTCAAAATAGTACCATTCACTATGGTAATATTAAGTCATTTGAGGTAAAAAGAGGTGGTTATAATTATGATGTTGGAAATCCTCCTCTTTTAGTTCTAAACGATTCAGTTGGTACAGGAGCAACTGGTATTGTTGCTACTACTGGTGAGTTAGTAAGGGTTGATGTTAAAGATATGGGTTATGATTATACTGATGAACCTATTATTACAATTAGTGGAGGTAATCCAGAAAGAAATGCTCAAGCAACAGCTAAAACTTTCTCTGTAGTTCATGAATTACCATTTAATGCTGGTAAGGAGTCTGCAGGAGGTGCTGGAGTTGCCTTAGCTACTAATGTTATTGGATTTACTACTTTTCATAAGTTCAGAGATGCTGAAGAGGTAATATATGACTCTAGAAAACTTGGTAATGTTGGTGGATTAACTACAAGTTCACCATATTATGTTTCTGTGGTAGATAATTATAGAATAAAATTACATAATAATGAAGGTGATGCTCTTAAGGGAGTAAATGTTGTAGATTTGACTGCTTTTGGAACAGGTCAGCAGTATATTAAAGCATCACAGTTAAAGAAAGTAGTTTCTAGTGTTATAGTAAGTGATCCAGGAAAAGGTTATCAAAATAAAAAGAGAACAATACGTTCATCAGGAATAAACACTGCTACTAACACATTTACAATACCTAATCATGGTTATTCTACTAAAGAGATAATTCAATATAGTACAATTCTTGGTTTAGATGGAATAGATGGATTATCTGAGAATATTGACTATTATGTTATAAAGTTAAATGCTGATGAATTTTCCCTTAGACAGGTTGGTGTAGGTACTACTTCAAAAGATTATTATTTGGATAATTGGTTGCCTGTAGGCATTGCAAAAACAGGAGATGGTACATTTAACTATCAACCAATTACGGCTACCGTACAGGGCAATATAGGGGTCTCTACAAGGGCAGGAGGACAAGACTTCAATGCAGTCCTACAACCCATTGTAAGGGGTCAAATTACTTCAGTTGATATGACTAAAACTGGGGTTGGATATGGTGCTTCTGAGATAGTTAATTTTAATAGACAACCAGTTATTACATTAGAAAATGGAGAACTTGCTCAATGTACTCCAATTATTAATAATGGTAAAATTGTAAGTATTCTTATACAAAATGCTGGTAGAAATTATCATGCACCACCAGATGTTGAAATAGAAAGTTCTACTGGACAATTTGCACAGTTAACACCTCTTGTTGATGAGGGTAAAATATCAGAAATTAAAGTTATTAAAGGTGGAGCTGGTTATGTTCAAGGAGAAACTTTTATTAAGTTAAAGGCTCCAGGTTTAACTGCTCAAGTAGGAGCAAATATTTCTAGTTGGCAAGTTAACCTATTTGAGAGAAATTTAAATAATATTCAAAGTGATGATGGTGTTCTAGAAGAGAATGTTAGTCATGACAAATTAGAGTACGCTCACATTTATGCTCCTAGACCATTAAGAGAAGGAACATATGCTATATCTGGTGAGGATATTGATAATACATTATATGGTACACCAGATCTAGTAAAAGATCCAGATTCTGGTGAAGAAATTAAAAGTATTAATCATTCACCAATTTTAGGGTGGGCATATGATGGACACCCAATTTATGGTCCTTATGGATTCTCTAATACTAATGGAACAGGTTCTATTACTGAAATGGTTCCTGGTTATGAATTAAAAGTAGATGAAACTAATAGACCACCACTTTCACAATGGCCAGCTGGATTCTTTATTGAAGATTATGTTTTTGTTGGGAATGGTGATTTAGATGAGAAAAATGGAAGATTTGCTATAACTCCAGATTATCCTGATGGTGTCTACGCTTACTATGCCACTATCAATCTTCAAAATGATTCTACTGGTCCTTTTGAAGGATTTAGAAGACCTAAATTCCCTTATTTTATAGGTGAAACATTTAATTCAAAACCAAATCCTTTTAATTTTGGTATTGACTCAACTCAAGACAAATATGATATAGAGAGTAATGAATGGTTAAGAAATACTAGAGATTATCATACTAATTCCTTTAGAAGTGGATATGATTATATTTTCAACTCTAATACTATAAGAAAACAAACATTAGAAGTTACTGATGTTGCTTATGGCGCAGTTAATGATATTGGAATTACTACTGGTGGAACAAAATATAAAGTAGGTGATAAATTAGTCTTTGATAATGAAGGAACTGGTGGATTAAATGCTGATGTTGAAATTAGTAAGGTTGCTGGTCAAATAGTTAATACTGTTAGTCTTGGTACTACATCTTTCTCTAACGTTGAATTTATTCCTTCTAGAACATCAACTAATTTTGTTGGTATAGTTACAACTCCTCATAATTTATTGAATAGAGATGTTCTTAGAATCAGTGGTCTTTCAACTAATGTTCATGGTCTTTCTAGAGGTTATACAATTGGTGTTAGTAGCATATCTGCTATTTTGCTTGATGATTTAGCAGTTGAGGCTTCATCAGGTAAAGCACTATGGATTAGAGTGGCTGGAGATTACAATACTGTAATACCAAATGATACTCTTATTATTGATCAAGAAAAACTTAAAGTATTAAATGTAGATTCAGAAACTGGTAGATTAAAAGTACTTAGATCACAATTCGGTACTACAGGATTAGCTGTTACTAATGGAGCAGCTATCTATTCAGATCCTAGAAAGTTTAGTTTTAGTGCTCCTGGAATAAACACATCTAAGCAGTTTAGAATTAATAGAGAATTTTATTTCAATCCTCCTGATGTTGCTAGTATTGGAACTGCATTCCCTAATGTTGGTATTGGTACTACTATAACCTTTAGTAATCCAGGTACAGGATTAACACAAGCATTTGTTGCCACACAAGGATTATGGTTCCCAGATCATTTCTTCCAACTTAATGATCTAGTAAGATATTCTGCTAATGGTGGAACTCCTATTAAAGTTTGGACTGGTGTTGATGGAACTCCTTATCAAAATCTTGATACATTTGAAAATCTGTTTGTAGCACCAATAGATGCTAATACTATTGGTTTATCTACTACTAAAGTAGGATTAGGAAGTACTGGAACGTTCCAAGGTATTGGTATTAATACCAGCACTAGTCTTCTTTATTATACAAATGCTGGTGTTGGTGATACTCATAGTTTATTAACAAGATTAACAGATGTAGTTAGTGGTAAGATAACTCAAAATTTAGTTACTGTTTCTACTGCTAGTACTCACCAAATGGAAAAAGGTGATACTGTTTGGGTATCAGTAAAACCAACAGATGTTATTAATATTACAGTAAAATATAATGATTATAATAGAAGAATAGTATTTGATCCTCAAGATTTCATTGCTGCTAATGTTGATATTTCTTTAGATACCATTCAGGTAACTGAAGGTGTATTTGAACCTGGTGACAGAGTAATTCATACTGCTTCTACTGTTTCTGGTGGATTAGTAAATGAAAAAATGTATTATGTTATATTCTATGATAAGACTCATATTAGATTAGTAGAAAATAGATATGAAATACAGTCAACTAATCCACAATATGTTAATATTACATCAGCATCTGCTGGAACACTTTCTAAAATTAATCCTCCTATTTTAGGAAAGCAAAATCAACAGATTAAGTTTAATCTTGGTGATTCTTCATTATCATTTGTAAGTAATGGTACAACCTATTCTGCATTTAATTTAAAACTCTATAGTGATAAGTATTATACTAATGAATTCCTTACAAGTAAAAAGGATACTGAATTTGAAGTTAGTTCTTCTGGAAATATTGGTATAGATGCTAGTGCTCATGTTACATTAAAAATAACAAATAATATTCCTAGATTACTTTATTATAGATTTAATCCAGATAATATTGATAAAATTACTGATTTAAAGAATGAAATTGTAATTGATACGGTTGTTAATCAATTTAATCAGATTAATATAAGACCAACTTATTATGATGGTAACTGGGTTATCAGTGGAATAGGAACTACTACCTTTAGTTACAACATTCCATTTACTCCAGATACTACTCCATATAATTACGATAATTCAATTCCAACTTATTATACTACTTCCGAAACTGCTGAAGGTCCTATTCATGATTTTAGAATTAGAAGTGGTGGAGAATTATATAAAATTGCTCCAAAAGTAGAGAAGATATCTGTTGGTTCTACTATTAGGTCTGGAATTGGTAGTGGAGCAATTTTAACTCCTATCACTACTAATATTGGTTCTATAACTGAAACCAAGTTGAATAATATTGGTTTTGATTATCCTACTGATAAGACATTAAAAGTAATCCCTAATCTACCAGATATTGTTACTGTAGAAAGGTTGAATACTCTTGATGAGATAAGGATACTCACACCAGGAAAAGATTATCTAGTATCTCCTGATTTAGTAGTTCTTGATGGTTATACTAAAGAAGTTCTTTTAGATGTAGATCTTGAATATACTCTAGGTGATGAATATGTAACTATTGTAAGAAATACTGAAGGAATATATGATGCTCCTCCAAGAATTGTTCCTGTAGGTAATTCTAATGGTGTAGGTATTAGAGATCTTCTTTATAGTCCTACTGGTGCAGGTACTTCAACAAATGTACCTCATACAGTTAGATTGTATATTGATGATGTATTCAATGAAGCAGAAGATTTCCAAAAAGGTGGATGGGCTCCTGGTGAAAGATTCCTTCTTGAAAATACTAGCGTAGGATTAGGAAGCACTGGATTAGGATATAACTCTAAAAATTATGGATATCATTTATGGACTATAACTGCATCTAGTGGTCAAGTTGGTGGTGCTAATGCATTCATAGAATATACTATGGGTGATTTTATTGGTGCTGGTCAGACTCCTGGTACAATGAAACCAGCAGAGTCTGCAGGAAGACTAGTATTAGAAACATCTTTCCCAACATTTGAACCTACTTTGAAGAAGAGTACTTTCTTCGTTGGAGAAAAAATAGAAGATGAAGTAGGTGCTACTGGTCTTGTTCAAAGATGGACACCAGAAAGCGATACTTTAACAATATCAACTGAACAGGAATTTGATGTAGGATCTAAAATTAAAGGAAGAAGTTCTTTAGTTGAAGCATATGTTAAGACTAATATAAACTTTGATGCAGAAATTACTACAGGTGCTGGTTCAACAGTTAATCATGGTTTCCAATCTGATTCTGGTTTCCTTAATAATAGTTTCCAAAAACTTCCAGATAATGGATATTATCAAAGATTCTCATATGCATTGAGATCACAAGTTCCTGAAGATACTTGGGGGGATGATGTTAAATCATTAAGTCATGTTTCTGGTTTTGCTAGATTTAGTGATCTGGAAATTGAAAGTAAAGATCCTGACGCTGTTATTACTAGAACTAATCCTGCAGATTTCATGCTTGTTGCAGAAATGTTCAGTAAGAAATCAGTATTTGAGTATCCTGATTTTGATGATGTAAGTGAGGTTACTATTGATGTAGCAGGTGAAATAATTTCTAGAGATGTATTATTTGCAAATAGACCTATTACTGATTACTACCAATCAATTGGTAATAGAGCATTAAAAATTACTGATTTCAGTTCTACTTTCAATAATAGAGAAAGATCTACTAAATTCTCTCAAGTAGGAGAATTTACAGATAATGATGTATTCAATAAAGTCTTTACCATAGTAAAAGATCAAACATATTCTGATGAAAGACAATTCTCCATTGTTTCTCTTCTTCAACATTCTGATCAAGCATATGTCAATGAGTACGCAACTATTGATACTCAGGTGGAATTGGGAACTTTTGATTATGTTCCTACTAAAACTGGATGGGATTTAACATATGTTCCTATTAAGAATGAGTGGAACATATATGATGTTTCAAACGTTTCTATTAGTGTTAAAGATAATATTGTTGGAGTAGCAAGTACAGCATTAGGAGATATTGTTTCAGTTGGAACAACTCATGTAGATGTAGCATATGATGCCAATGCTGGTATGGCTGCTACTACAACTATTGTTGCTATGGCAACAACATATAGATCTGCTAAGATGATGATTCAGTGTGAGAATACTCATCAAGAATTCTGGGGAACTGAGCTCAATATTGTTCATGATGGATCTAAAGTTAATGCTGTTCAATATGGTGATATAAGGAATAGTCTTTCTGAAGGATCTATTGGTTTTGGTACATTTAATACTTACATCAGTGGATCTAATGTACTTGTTGATTTAATTCCTAATGTAGGAGTTGCTCTTACTGTAGATGCTTCTGTTATCTTTATTGCTGATGCTGATGAGTCTAGTGGTATTGGATCATGTACAATGGATGTTGGTAGGTTAATAACTTACTCACGTAATACTGGTGCTGCTACAACTACAATTATTGCTTCTTATACATCTGATGATTCATTAGATGATTGGAAAGCTACTTGTGGATATTATTATGTTTCTATAGAAGGAACTGGTGCTGGTGATGGAATGTATGAAACATTTGAAGTTGCTATGCTAAATTCCTCTTCTAAAGAGGTAATAGTTCCTTGGGCTAATGTTGGAGTTAATACAACAGGTTTAGGTACAGTTGGAGTTAGTTCAGTAGGTGCATCAAAGAATCTAACATTTGAAGGTCATTTCCCAGGCAAAGCAAGAGTCTTTGGTATTGAGATGCAAATTTATGATGATAATCCATTAGCACCTAGTTTAGATCTTGAGAATGTAGAAGTCTATAATGATGTTGGTAGATATGTTGGTACTAAGTTAGATCTTAAGACTGCATTCCCATTAACTCATAATGTAGGTGGAACTGAGTTTAATATCTTTAGAAGACAGTTTAATGGTAATGAAGATGCTGGATCAGGTGGTGGTGGAATTAATCTTACAAATAATACAGTAGATGTTCCAGATCATTTCTTTGTAACTGGAGAGAAAGTAAAATATAGTTATACAGGTGCAACTTCTTTAAATGCTGTTGGTATTCAAGCAACTAGCGTTGGTGGTGTAAGTACTGATAAACTTCCAACTGATTTATATGTTGTTAAAATATCAGCTTCTGCATTAAGATTTGCTGAGACTGCAGCAAAAGCATTATTAGCTACTCCAGAAGTATTTGAATTAGATTCAGTTGGTATTGGTACTTCTCATCATATTACTGCTACTAATCAGGCTTCTAAGTCATTAATAACTCTTGATAATATGCTTCAGTCACCTCTTGCAGGTACTGCTGTTACTACTGCATTAGGTTCTAATATTGTATTTGAACAAAATCTACCAGTTATTGGAATAACGTCGTTTGCTGCAGGAGATACTGTTCAAATTGAAGATGAAATATGTAAAGTATTGAGTATTGGTATAGGAAGTGAAAAAATAATTCAAGTTTTAAGAGCACAAATGGGAACTACTCTAGATTCTCATGCTGGAGCATCTGTTGTAACTAAGCTAAGTGGAAATTATAATATTACTAGAAATACCTTACACTTCTCTGAAGCACCTGCTGGTAATACTCCTTTAAGTACTACTACAGACCCTGATGAAGTAGATTGGACTGGTATTGTTACACATTCAACATTCCACGGTAGAATCTTTACTAGAACTGCTCCTAGAAATTCTGAACAAGAGACCTATAAAAACAATATGGTCTTTAATGATATATCTGATCAATTTACTGGTATTCAGAGTGCATTCAATCTTACAAGTGGTTTAGGAAGTGCTGAAACTAATGCTATAGGATTCTCCACATATAATGGGGTCATTTTAGTTAATGATATGTTCCAAGAACCAGCTGGATTGGTTCAGGGTAATTATAATATGACTGAAGTTGCAGGAATTACTACACTTACATTCACAGGTGAACCTTTAGAACTTGCTATTGATAGAAATCCTACAAATACAATATTAGGTGAAAATGCAAATAGAACATGGTATCCAAATGGTGGTAAGATTCTATCTGTTGGATCTACTGGAGGATTAGCTTTCCAACCTCTAATATCTGCAGGTGGTACTGCTGTTGTTTCTGGTGTTGGAACTATTCTATCAGTTAGTATAGGTAATACTGGTTCTGGTTATAGAGTAGGAGTTCAGACTACAGTTAATGTTGGTGTTCAAACTTATAGTGTAGGAATTGCAAGTTACGTTGCTATTGGTACTGCTCAAATTAGTGGTGGTCATATTGTAAGTATTGCTATTACTAATCCTGGTGTTGGATATACTGCTTATCTTGATGATTCTGTAACTACTATGACATCAGTAGGTACAGCAGGAACTACAATTATTTCTGTTGCTGATACTGGTAGACTTGCTGTTGGATCTATTGTTTCTATTGCACAGACTACAAATGCTTCACCTTCTGCAAAGGTAACTCTGATGGCAAATGTCAGTGTTACTGCTGTTGGATCTGGTAACTTTACAGTTGGTGCTGCTGATACTATTAGTTCTGCAATTGGAATTGGTACTACTACTGCTGCTCCAGTAGTTACAATTAAGAGATATGATCCACCTGAAGTTGTAATTGATGATCCATTGGCATATACCAATATTCCTTTATCTTATGATGCTACTTCTACCACAGGAGTTGGTCAAAGTGCATCTGTTGATATTATTGTTGGTCAAGGATCTAGTGTAATTAACTTTAAGGTGAAACGTGAAGGATTTGGTTATGGTAATGGTGAAATTCTTACTATACCTATTGGAGGAACAGTAGGAATTCCTACAGATACAACTCAGACATATAAACCATTCCAACTTACTGTTCAGTCAACACATACTGATCAATTTAATGGATGGCATTTTGGACAACTTGAAGCAATGGACAACTTTAGTAGTGAATTGGATGGATTCAGAAAAGTCTTCCAGATGAAAGTTAATGCTAGTCCAATTTCTCTTAGATCTGCTCCTGGTTGGGATGTTGATCCAATTCAGTCTTTGATGGTCTTTATTAATGGTCTTCTTCAAGAACCTAATTATGCTTATAACTTGGGTAGTGGTGCAAGTTCAATTGTATTCACTGTTGCTCCTAAATCTGATGATTATGTTCATGTGTTATTCTATAGAGGAACTCCTGGTATAGATGTAGCACTATTGAAGATTGCTAAAAATATTAAAACAGGTGATGGACTTGATATACAAGCAAATCCAGAGAAAATGTGGGATGGATATCCTCAAGGACCTGGATTAAATCAAGAACCAAGAGTTATTGTTGGTATTCAATCATTCAGTTCTGATAGTGTAACTACTAACCCATACAACGGTATAGGAATAAACACAGATACAAGTCTTTTAAGACCTGTTGAATGGAAAAAACAAACTAGTGATTTAATTATTAATAATAAGGTTGTTGGAAAGAGTAGAGATGAGTTAGAAGCAGAACCACGTCCTACAACTATTTTACTTCAGTCTGTAGGAAGTAGCGGAACTATATTCTATGTTGAAAGTACAAGACCTTTCTTTGACCCAGTTAATGAAGCAGCAAATAATAGAGATACTTTACAGAACTTTGTTAATATTATATCTCAAGATGAAGTAGTTGTTGCTCTTGCCACTGCACTTGTTTCTGATACAGGAACTATTAGTGGTCTTGATCTTACAAATGTTGGTTCTGGATATACTGGAGTACCAACAGTTCAGATTAATCCACCTCCAGAAGGGAGTGGATATGTTACAGCAACTGCTACTGCAACTCTTGTTGGAGATCAAGTTAATACTGTAACTATTGATAATGCTGGTACTGGATATACATCTACCAACCCACCTCTTGTTGCTATTGCTGCTCCTAATACTGTTTCTTCTAGAAAGGTAGATGTAGATTCTTATACAGGTGATTTTGGAACTATAGTTGGAGTAGGAACTACTACAACTGGTGGTACTGCTCAAATGATCTTTGATTTCTATATTCCAGCTGATTCTCCTCTAAGAGATGTGTCTGCTTCTGGAACTGGTCCTGTTTCAACTGCTACTACTGTTAGTGGAATTACTACAGGTGACTTCTTTATTGCTGAAAATACTTACTTCAATTTTGGTGATGGTGTTCTAGAAACTAGAAAAACTGATCCTACCATTAAGGTTGGAGCAACTACATCTTTCTTAGATTGTGTTTATCAAGTAGCCAGTGCAGAGACTGTAACAGTCACTAACGCATCAATTGGTGCTACTGGAATAAACGGACCATTTACAGGTCTTACTACTGATGTAAGAAGAGTATTCTGTAACATTTCTGGAATTAGTACTCAAAACTTCTCTTCAACAACTATTACTTTTGACTCTAATAAAACTGGAGTTGGAACAGTTACTTGGGATACACAAGACTTTGTGACATATTCTGGATTGATATCAATTTCTCCTAATATGGGTAACTTCAGTTGGGGTAAAATTATTATTGGCACTAGTGACACTCACTTCTTTAATGCTTATCCTGATAATGGAATTACAGGTCTCTCTACTTCCACTGTTATTACAAGATATAATCCCATGCAAATGAGGGATTATGTTATTTCATAATAAATACAGTTACGCAAACCACTAAGCGCAAATAATGGCTAAATTAGGAATCAGTACAGGAACGAATCCCAATGATGGAACAGGTGATAGCCTATTGGGTGGTGCTGTCAAAATAAACTCAAACTTTGATGAAGTCTATGGTAAATTAGGAGATGGTACAAATTTATTTGTAGGAATTGTTAGTTCAATAGCAGTAGATGGAGCATTAAGTATATCAACAACTTTTGGAGCTCCTACTATCACAGGAACTGCAAATACAGCAGTAATTAATTCAAGACAAATTTTTACAGCAGGTGTTTCTACTTTTGTAGGAGATGTAACTGCAGTTGGTGTTAATACTTTCTCAAGTGCTGGATATGATGTAGCAGGTATTGTAACTGCTCAACAAGTTTCTTTATATGATAGTGCAACAGTTGCTGGAATTACAACAATAGATTCTTATGGAATTAATGTAACTGGTGTTGGAACATTTACAAATATAGCAGTTAGAGGACTTTTAGAGACTACTGTTGGTTTACACACTGTATTCATAGATCAAACTGGTGTTGCTGCTACAGCAGTTAATATTACAGGAACAGCAACTCTTGGAATAGCATCTATTACTACTTCTCATGTAACTACAGCAAATATAGCAACAGCAAGAATTAATAGTGGAATTATTACTTCAGCAAATATTGGTGCTGGTGTAACTATAGATCAACGTGGTATTGATGTTGGTCAAACAGGTATTGTAACTTCTAATTCTTTTGTTGGTGATTTAACTGGTACTGCTTCTAATGCTACTCTTGCTGCTAATGCTAATGGATTACAGGGTACTCCTAATATTGTTTGCGCAAATATAACAGGTACAAATTTAACATTAGCAAGTGGTTCTGGTGCAAACATTAGTGGAGTTTGTACTGCATCATCATTTAGTGTTGGTGCTAATGCTGTTGTTACTGCTGCAAGAAAATTAAGTAATATAGCATCTCTTGATGCCACAACTACAGCAACAATTGAATCTGCAATAGAAGCTGCTCCTAATGATTTTACTGATATTGCTGTTGCTGGTATAGGTACTATCAGTCAATTGTATATTGATGGAAGAACTAATGGACTGAATATAATTGGTGTTACTACTGGATTGAGTGTTCCTGGTATTAGTACTCTTGGTATTATTACTGGTGCTACTTCTATTCAGGCAACTGATGTTTATTCAAACTTTGTATTTGGTGATGTATCCAGTGCAACTGGTAGTCCAACTCTTACAAACTTAGCAGCAACTAGAGTTATAGTTGGATCTGCTGTTACTATAGATCAAAAGAATATTGATGCTGGTCAAACTGGTATTATAACTGCTCTTACATTTGATGGTAATTTAACTGGAACTCCTACTTTAGGTACTGGAGTTACAGTAACTGCCCAAGGATTGGAAGTAGCTGCAGGTATTATAAGTGCCACCACTTTTAGTGGAAATTCTACTACTGCTACTACTGCTACTACTGCAACTAATGTTACCCTTGCTGATGAATCAACTGATACTTCTTGTAATGTATTATTTGCAACTGCTGCAACAGGAAATCTACCACCAAAAACTGGAACTAATTTAACATTTAATTCTAATACTGGTGCATTAACTGCTACATCTTTTGTTGGTGATGGATCTAATCTTACAGGAATAACAGCTACAAGTGTTGCTGGTATTAATACATTAACTACTTCAGGATTTAATCAAATTGTTGCAACTGGAGTAGTAACCGCTACAACATTTAGTGGTAACTTAACTGGAACTCCTACTTTGGGTACTGGTGTTACTGTTACTGCTCAAGGATTAGAAGTTGCTGCTGGTATAGTTACTGCTGCAACATTTACTGGTGATTTAACTGGTAATATAACTGGTACTCCAACTTTAGGTACTGGAGTTACAAATACTACAGGTGGATTAGTAGTTGGTGCTGGTAAATCTTACACAGGTGACTCATCTAGGGTTGTTAGTGGAAGATGGATACTAGGTGCTAATGGTAGTAGTGATTATACATTTACAGGTGTAGGATTTACTGCTACTGAAAATGATCCTGATCTATACCTTGCAAGAGGTAATACCTATGAATTTGTAAATGCATCTGGTGGTCATCCATTTAGAATACAATCTACACAAAATGGATCTACTGGTGCTGCTTATGGTTCTGGTGTTATAAACAATGATGGTGGTAATGGATCAACTATTACTTTTGAAGTTCCATTTAATGCTCCTGATACTCTATATTATCAGTGTACAGCACATGCTGGAATGGGTGGAACTATCTTTGTTTACCCAACTCTTAGATAACCTTAATAAATAAAAAGAAAACTGTTTAACAATGGCGGCTATAATCACTGATCAACTGCGTATAGTAAATGCTAGTAATTTTGTAGCAGGGGTTCAGTCCAGTCAAAATTCATACTATACATTTATTGGATTACCCAATCCAGCAAATTATTTGTCGACATGGGATTCTGATCCACCTTCACCTAAAGACAATTTTAGTCAACAGGATGATTATTATGATACTATGTTGGCGGTTAAAAGAATTAATTCCGCAGATATAAGTCAGGTTATAAGGAAGGTTGATTGGACTTCTGGTATAACTTATGATATGTGGAGAAATGATATATCTAGAGATAATCCTTCTCAACCTTCTGGTGCATTTGATGTTTATTCAGCAAATTACTATGTAATGAATAGTGATTATAGGGTATATGCTTGTTTGTTTAATAATGCTAATCCAGAAAATAATAATCAAGGTGGACCATCATTAGATGAACCAACATTTACTGATTTAGAACCAAGAGCTGCTGGAAGTAGTGGTGATGGATATATTTGGAAATATCTTTATAGTGTAAGACCAAGCCAAGCAATTAAGTTTGATTCTACTGAATATATTCCTATTCCTGATGATTGGTTTACTAGTTCTACATATGCTCCTATGAGGGAGAATGCATCTGCTAGTGGACAAATTAAAATTGCTACTATTTTAAATCGTGGAGTTGGTCTTGGTACTGCTAATATCACTTATACAAATGTTCCTGTTTTAGGTGATGGGCAAGGTGCTAAAGCAACTGTAGTTATCAATAATGATTCTAAAGTGGAATCAGTTACTATTGCTCAAGGTGGTGGTGGATATACTTATGCTAATGTTGATTTAGAAGCAGGTGGAGTTCCTAGTGGATCTACTATTCCAGTTTTTAATGTTATTATACCTCCTCCAGGTGGTCATGGGGCTGATGTATCACTGGAGTTGGGTGGATTAAATGCTATGGCATATTCTCGTTATGAAAATGATAGTGAAAATCCTGATTTTATTACTGGAAACCAGTTTTCTAGAATTGGTGTTATAAAAAATCCTCAAGCACAAGGATCTACAGAGATGTTAATTCAAGATAAGGCAAGTGCTTGCTATGCTCTTAGATTGACTGGTACTGGATATAGTTCAGCAGTCTTTCCAGCAGATGGATTTATTACACAAACTGTAGGTATTGGATCTACTGCTGTAGGAAGAGTTATTTCTTATGATCAAATAACTGGTGTATTAAAGTATTGGCAAGATAGGACTACTGCAGGATTCAATTCTAATGGAACTGCTAATCCTGATCCAATTTATGGATTTAGACAGAATCCATTTAGGCATGATATAGATGCTGTTGGTGAAACCAATGGTGGTAGTTTTACTATCACTGGTGGTAGTGTCTCCCTTGGTATTAATACTGAGTTCCAAGGTGTCTCTACTGTAATAAATAATCGTACATATTATCTGGGTCAAAGCTTTGTAAGCGGTGTCGCCCAACCAGAAATTAAGAAATATTCTGGAGAAGTGCTATATGTTGATAATAGACCTTCTATAACTAGGTCTAAATCCCAAAAAGAAGACGTTAAAATTATCTTGCAATTCTAAGAGATCATGCCACAGGAAACCAATTTAAATGTAGCTCCCTACTTTGATGATTTTACGCCTGATAGTAATTACTATAAGGTGTTATTTAAACCTGGATTTCCTGTTCAGGCAAGAGAGCTTACGACTATGCAGTCGTACCTTCAAAATCAAGTTGAAGATTTAGGAAATCATCTATTTAAAGAAGGAGCTAGAGTCATTCCTGGAGGAATGTCTTTTAAAGATCAATTTAGAGGAATTCAGATTGATCCTGAATTTTTAGGAGTGCCTGTTTCTTTATATCTTGATAAATTAATAGGAAAAACTATTAAAGGTGCATCTTCTGGGGTTAAAGGAAAGATTGTAACTTATATTACTGACGAAGAGTCTGATAAAGGAAATTATACATTATACATTTCTTATCTTGAGTCTGGAACTAATGATGGAGTAGAAACTTTCTTTGATAATGAAGTTTTACAGACAGAAGAAGATATTAGTTATGCAACAACATTTATTGCTGCTGGTGAAGGTTTTTCTAATTCCATTTCTACTGATTCTAATGTTACTGGAATGGCATTCCAAGTTTCTCAAGGAATTTATTTTCTTAGGGGATATTTTGTAGATGTTCATAGTCAAGTTTTAATATTAGACCAATATAGTAATACTGATAGTTGGAGAGTTGGTTTAAAAGTTAATGAAGAAATAATTTCATCTGATCTTGATCCATCTTTAACAGATAATGCCCAAGGGTTTAATAATTTTACTGCTCCTGGTGCTGATAGATTAAAAATTACAGCAACTCTTGCTAAAAAAGAAATTAATGAACTTAATGATGAGAATTTTGTTGAACTTACTAGAGTTAAAAATGGTGCTCTAGAAAAAGATGTAGTTATCACTGAATATAATCATCTTGCTGATGAATTTGCTAGAAGAACTTGGGATGAATCTGGACATTATTATTGTAAAGATTTTACAACAACTGTTAGAGAGTGTTTGAATAATGGTATAGGTAATAGAGGACTTTATACACCTGGTCAAATTACTGAACAGGGAAATGAACCTGATGATAACTTAATGGTTTATAAGGTATCTCCAGGTAAAGCATATGTGAAGGGATATGAAGTTGATAGGAGAACTCCAGCACTATTTGATGTAGTAAAGCCTAGATCTGTAAAAACTGTTAATAGTCAATCTATTAATTTTGGTTTTGGACCATCATTTGAAACAAATAACGTTACTGGATCACCTGTAGTTGGATTTAATACTAGTGCTACTATAAGTCTTAGAAGTGAAAGAGTAGGAGTTGATAAAAGACCTGCTACTTCAGCTTCTGCTGCAGGGAAAGAAATTGGAATAGCTAGATTGTATGATTTTGCTTTAGAAACAGGATCTTATAATTCTACAACTCCCACAACAAATGTGTGGGATATGTCACTATGGGATTTACAAGCTTATACTGATTTTACTGTTAATACTAATGTAAATCTATCAGTTCCAACTCGTATTGAAGGTAAATCTAGTGGTGCATCTGGTTATTTAAGATATGCTGTAACTGCTGGAACTGGATTCACTGCATATGAAGTAAAAGGAAATTTCTTTCCAGGAGAAAGATTAAGTTTTAATGGTATAGATGATAATGACAGATATACAACTAATATTGATAATCATGAAATATCTGATATGCAGTCTTTGTGGGGTAGTACTACTACAGCCGCAGGTGTAGCAGTAACATTTACTGCAGATATAAAACCAAAGACAGTTCGTTCCTTTGGTTCTGGTCAAGTTACAGGTTTAAGTGGAAGTCCTCGTACATCTACTATTACCAGTCCTGGCGCAAGTTTTATTGGTATAGTAACTACTGGTGCTATTGTTAAATATAATATACCTGGAGATACACTTTCTACTCTCAATCAAGTAACTGCAGTTAGTGATACTTCAATAACAGTAGTTGGAGTACAAACTGTTGCTGGAGTTTTTGCTGGTGGACCTCCTACATCTACCAAAAGTGTTAATAATATTGAATTAGTTGCAACAGAGATACAAAAAACTAATGGTGGTGGAAACGCAGCAGATAATGAAAGTCTTTATAGTATTCTCCCTAAACAAAATGTACAATATGTTGATCTAGTTAATTCTAATCTAGTTATCAGAAGACAATTTGATGCTTCTATAACAAATAATGCATCTCCAAATATTAATGCTGATCCTGGAGAAGTATTTTTACCATTTGATGCAGAAAGATATACTTATATTAGAGGTGATGGAACAACAGAAGCAATTACTGCTGATAAGTTTTTCTTAACCAATGGATCAACTACATTAACAATTAGAGGATTAGGAACAAATGATACTAATGCAAAACTAGTTGCTACTCTTCGTAAGAGTAATGTAACTTCTAAGAAAAAAATTAAAAAAGTATCTGTAAATACTCTTATAGACAAATCTAATGTATCTGCATCTGGTATTGGAGCAACTACATTAAATGATGGTTTAACAAACTCTGTAGATGGTTTAGTATTCCCTTATGGTACAAGAGTTCAAGATGATAGAATATCATTAAATCATCCTGACGTTGTTAGAGTTTATGGTATATTTGAATCATTAGGAACAGAAGATCCACAATCTCCTAGTTGTGTTCTTGGTTCTATAGATGGACCTACATCTAATACTAGTGATCTTATAATAGGAGAAGAATTTACAGGTACATCTAGTGGAGCTAGAGGAATATATTTGGTAAAGAAAAGTGATATTAGTATTAACTTCATATATTTGAATAATAATACATTTGAACCAGGTGAAATAATTACTACTAATGAGTCTAAAATAACTGCTATATTAACTACAGTTGCTAATAATAGTGACAACGTTACAACTGATTATACTTTTGAGACTGGACAAACAGGAGCTTATTATGGATATTCTAGTATTCTTAGAAAACCAGATGCTCCAGTTGCTTCTAGAAAATTAAAAGTTTATTTTTCTAGAGCTACCTATGATAGTAATGACACTGGTGATATAACAACAGTTAATTCCTACAGTGGATTCCATTATGGAAATGAAATTACTAGAGTTAATGGTAATAGACTTGCAGATATTATTGATGCTAGACCTAGAGTTGGAGAGTATGCTGTAACTGCTGGTACTAGATCACCTTTTGAATTTAATGGAAGAAGTTTTGATGATAGTGCTAATAGTGGAGCACAACATAGTTCAAAATATGTTTTAGCTAATGATGAATCTATGTCATTTAGCTTTAATTATTATCTTCCAAGAGTAGATAGATTGTATATTGATAAAGAAGGTTTCTTGCAAGTTGTGTATGGAACTCCAGCAGATAATCCTCGCTTACCAGAAGAAATAAGTGGTGCAATGAATGTTGCAAATGTATATTTACCTGCTTATCTCTTTAATACATCTGACGCAAAAGTTAAGTTTATTCAACATAAGAGATATCAGATGAGTGATATTTCTAAGTTGGAGCAGAGAATTAAGAACTTAGAATATTATACTTCATTGACTTTAGTTGAATCAGAAACAATGAATAAGTTTGTTCCTGATGCTAATGGATTGAATAGATTTAAATCTGGAATATTTGTAGATAATTTTACAACTATAGAACCACAAGATACTAGTGTTGGTGTTAGAAATGCTATCGATAAAAAGAAAGGTGTATTAAGACCTTCTCACTATACTACTGCCATTAATCTTCAAGTTGCTACTAATGCAATTCCTGGAATTGGTCAAGGAACTGCCACTGATACAAAATATGCAACACTTGCTGGTACTAATGTAAGAAGGACAGGTCAGGTAATTACACTTGATTATACTGATGAATTATATCATTTCCAACCATATGCAACTAGAATTGAGAATGTAACTCCTTTCCTTGTTATGTTCTGGAAAGGTATTATTGATCTAGAACCAGATACTGATGTTTGGATTGACGTTACTAAAATGCAACCAAATGATGTGATGATGGAAGGTTCTTTCCAAGGTATTGCTGAAGCATTAAATGCTGAAATTAGTACTGGTGCTGATGGAAAGAGAATGGGTATTACACCTGTTGTTTATAATTCTTGGGAAACTGTTGGTGTTAGTATGAATCTTGGTCTATCTAATGAACAAGAAACAATACAGAATTCTAGTAGTAATAACTTTAATGCAGCAGTTCAAGGATTATTGAGTGATGTTAATATTGGTAATCAACAAATTTTAGATCCTAGTGATTCTATTATCAATAATATAACAGCAACTGGTGGTATTTCATTAAATCAGCAAAGAACTGGTAGTCAGCAAGTTGTTCAAGAACAAATTGATACTTCATCTTTAGGTAATAGAGTAGTTAATAGAGATATTATTAACTTTATGAGGTCTAGAGATATTCAGTTTACTGGTAACGACTTTAAACCATATGAAAGAGTTTATGCATTCTTTGATGGTGTAGATGTTACTAAGTTCTGTGTTCCTAAGTTAGTTCAAATTGAAATGACAGAAGGAACATTTAAACCAGGTGATAGGGTCTTTGGGGCTATGCCTTCTGCAATTCAGAATGGAACTGCTAATTCTGCTGGAAGTGCAAGACTTATTGCAAGAGTTGCTAAATCTAATCATAAATATGGTCCATTTAATAATCCTACTGACATCTATACTATCAGTCCATATAATAGAAACTTTACTATACCAGCAGATTATAGTAGTTCATCAGTAATATTGAATATAGACACTTATGCTCTTTCATCTGATGATCAACCTGCATTGGAGGGTTATATTGCTGAAGGAATGATTTTGATGACACTTGGTGGTGCTAGAGCAAAAGTAACTGGTCTTAAATTAATTCCAGATAAAAATGCTACTATTATAGGTACATTCCATGTTCCTGATTCTGATTCATCAGCCAATCCTATTTTTGAAACTGGAAGGTCTACTTTCAGACTTACAGGAAGTGCTACTAATAGTAAAATTAAGGGTACTTATAATACATCTGGTGAAGCACAATTCTATTCACAGGGTGATGTAGATACTACTCAAGAATCTACTTTATCTTTAAGAAATGCTAAAGTTACTCATACTGATTTCCAAGAGACACAAACAATTGGAGGCACTGCACAATCAAATACAATTCAACAAGTAAGTGGATTTGATGTTATAACCAATGTAACTCAAGATATTACACAGATTACTAATATCACTAATGAGATTACAGAGGTTACTGAAGTTACTAATGTTGATGCAAGAGTTACTAATGTTAGTAATGTTACTAACGTTAGAGAGGTCACTGAGGTTACTAATGTTAATAACACCACTCAAGTTACTCAGGTTATCAGAGAACCTAGAGAAAACAATGATGATGACCCAATAGCACAAACTTTCTCAGTTAATGATCTTACTGGTGTCTTTGTAACTAAAGTTGATTTCTACTTTGCAGAAAAGGCAGAAAATATACCTGTAACATTCCAGATGCGTACTACTGAGTTGGGAACTCCAACAACTAAAGTTCTTCCTTATTCTGAAGTTACTTTAGAACCAAATCAAATTAATTTATCTGATAATGCTACAGTCCCAACAACATTTAGATTTAAATCTCCAGTTTATCTAGAACCAACCACAGAATATGCTATGGTTCTAAAATCCAAAGTTACTGATTATAAGGTTTGGATTTCTAGACTAGGTGAAGCTGATGTTAGAACATTAGCATCTGAGGCAGGTAAAGTATTAGTATCATCTCAGCCAGTTCTTGGATCACTCTTTAAATCACAGAATGCTTCTGTATGGACGCCAAGTCAATATGAAGATCTTAAATTTGATCTTTATAGAGCTAAGTTTTCTAATAATGGATCTGTTAATTTCTATAATCCAGATCTTGCTAATAAGGATGAAATTCTTCCATCTAAAGGTTTAGTAACTAAACCTAATAAGATTAGAGTTTCTATAGGTGGTAGTGTTAATCAACAGAATATTACAGATATTGAGGCACAGAATGGAAATACCATATACCAAGGAGCTAGTGCTGCAGTTAATCTAGAAGGTGTTCCACATGGATCATTAGTTGGTTTTGCTGGATCATGTTGGGCTGCTGGATCTTATGCAACTACTAATGGAACTAGTACTGCTCCTGTAGAAAGTGCTTTAACTATAACTAATGCTGGTGTTGGATATACACCTGCTTCTGGTATAGGATCATATGGATATACATTCACTGATGTAGATTTGACCGCAGTAACTGGAAGTGGTAAGAATGGTACTGCTGATATTACTATTAAGGATGGTGTAGCAGTTGCTGCTACTGTTACTGGTGGTGGTACTGGATATGCTGTTGGAGATGTTTTAACTGCTGAATTAGGAAATGCAGGAGAAGAAATTGGTGAAGGATTAAAATTAACAATTCCAACTGCTGGAATTAGAGCATTTAATGAAGTAATTATTGATGAAGTTCAAGGTGACTTTGATGTATCAGCATCTGCATCTCAGTTGTGGTATATTGATAGTGTTGGTGTTTCCACAGAACTTTGTGGAGGAACTGAGGTTAATGGAAGAGCTATTCCACAATCTCCTCTAGTTACAATTGATGATGGATTACATATCAAGATTAATCAAAAGAATCATGGAATGTATAATAGTATTAATAAGGTTAAGATTAGAGATATTCAAAGTAATGTAGCTCCAAATAAATTGGCAGCTACTTATGCTAGAACTTCTACTGCTGCTATTTCTGTTGTAGCTGGTGCTGGATTTACTTCATTTGAAGGGGTAGGTGTTGGAGCATCAAATCCAGGTTATATTAAGATAGATGATGAAATTATTAAGTATACTGGTGTTAGTGGTAATACAATAACAGGTATTAGTAGAGGAATTGATAATTCACTACAATCCCTACATGATATTAATGATCAGGTATTTAAGTATGAATATGCTGGAATATCTCTAAGAAGAATTAATACAACCCACGATCTAGCAGATGTAAATGTATCTAGTGAAGATGCTATAACATTGGATAGTTATCATATTAAGATAAAAACAAATGATACTGATACTGGAATTAATAGAAGTGCCGCTAATTCAGCTAACTTCTTACCTCTTAAATTTGATAAGAAGAGAGCTGGAGGTGGTCCTTTAGCCAAGGGAGCTTATAACATACCATTCTCATTAATGATTCCTAAGTTTGAAATAATGACACCTACTGGATGTAACGTTACAGCTAGATGTAGAACTATTTCAGCAAGTAGTGTTAATGGCGGTGAACCTGCATACCAAGATAAGGGATATCAGCAAGTTTCATTATTTGAGAAAAATTACTTTGATTCTCAAAGAATGGTTTCTTCTCAAGTTAATGAGGATGCTTATTTGACTGATCTACCTGGTAATAAATCATTTACAATTCTTACCAATTTATCATCACAAGATGAAAGATTGAGTCCTGTAATTAACTTGGATCATGTTGGTGCTACATTTGTTAATAATAGAATTAACAAACCAGTTAGTAACTATGCTACTGACTTTAGAGTTAATAGTTTTGTTAATGATCCAGATAGATTCATCTATGTGACTAAGAATATAATTCTTGAAAATCCAGCAACATCATTGCAGGTAATACTTGATGCTTATGTTCCTGATGTTTGTGATATAAGAGTCTTCTATGCTCTTAATCAAGAAGTTTCAGTTAATGAAACAATCTTCACTCCTTTCCCAGGATATAAGAATCTTAATATTAATGGTGAGATTATTACACCAACAGATAGTGATGGTGATGCAAACCAGAAAGTTCCTAAAGTGGATGTATATGTGCCAGAGGCAAGTATAAACCTCTTTAAGGAATATACATATAGTACTGAGGATTTACATCCATTTAAATCTTATAGAATTAAGATTATTGGAACATCTACTAATGGTGCTGTGGTTCCTCAATTCCAAAGGCTTCGTGCCACTGCTCTTGCATAATTATGGCTTTAATTCCTGTTGAAGATAATCCTGGTCTCTTTAGAGATAGTATCACTGGTAGTATTGTAAATAAAAATACCAGTGATTATGAAATCTACGTTAATAGTAGAAATAGAATGAGGACTAAAGAAGAAAGAATTAATGATCTTGAATCAAAAGTAGATAATTTAAGTGGTGATATTGGTGATATCAAAACAATGCTCCAAACACTAATAAGCAAATAAAATGGCAAATAATACTATCACCTTTGATCCAGATTCTGGAGCAGCTTACGGTGTTAATCTGACTATTCTTTCTGGAGCAGATTTTAAATCAACTTTTTCTGTTCTTAAATCAGATAAGTCTGCTTATAATTTTACAGGTTACTCTGGTTCTTCTCAGATGACCAAATCTGTTGCTATTGGAGCAACGTTGGGAATTTCTACTACTTTTAATGTAGGATTTACTAGTGCAGCAGGAGGAGAATTTCAAATATCTCTTGGATCTACTGACACAAGAAATTTAAAAACTGGTAGACACGTTTATGATATTTTAGTAAGTTCTGGATCTACTATCTATAGAATAGTATCTGGAAATATAATGGTGCAAGGAGGTATCTCTTCAGCTCCATAAATAAGTAAAAGGTATACTCTATATAAATGGCGCAACCAGCTTCTAGACAAGAATTAATTGACTATTCCTTAAGGCAATTAGGTGCTCCTGTTCTGGAGATAAACGTTGCAGAAGAGCAACTACAGGACTTGATGGATGATGCTATTCAGTTTTATCAAGAAAGACATTATGATGGTATTACTGAGAATTTTTTAAAGTATCAGATAACTGCCGAGGATATAGCAAGAGGAACTGCTAGTGCTGAAGCTGGTGGTGTTGGTGTTTCCTCTACAACTGCTTCTACTGATATACCAGGTGTTGGTATTACTACATTTAAATATCATCAAAGTAGCAATTATCTTCAAATTCCTCCTAATGTTATAGGAGTTAAAAAGATTTATAGATTTGATACTTCTAAATCTATGAGCATGACTAATATGTTCAGTTTTAAGTATCAGTTAGTTTTGAATGATTTATATTTTTGGGGAAGGACTGAGTTATTAGGATATACAATGGCTATGAGTTATTTGGAGACCATGAATTATCTCCTCAATACTCATAAGAGAATAAGATTTAATATAAGGCAAGATAGATTATATTTGGATGTTGATTGGAATGAATTATCAGCAGATGAATTTATTATTATAGATTGTTATACTGCATTAAATCCTGATGATTTCACTAAAGTATATAATGATAGATTTGTAAAAGCATATCTTACAGCATTAGTTAAAAAGCAATGGGGTCAAAACTTACTTAAGTTCCAAGGTGTAAAATTACCTGGTGGTATTGAACTTAATGGAAGACAAATCTATGATGATGCAATGAGTGATCTTAGTGCTATTAAAGATGATATGCAAAGTACTTATGAAATTCCACCTTTCGATATGATTGCTTGAGGTAGAATAATATGGCACTCAATTCCTACTTCTTACAAGGATCTAAAAGCGAACAGAATTTAGTCCAGAGTCTTATCAACGAACAGTTGACAATTTATGGCGTTGAAGTTTATTACATTCCTAGAAGATATATTTCTCAAAACACTGTTATAAGAGAAGTTATTGAATCTCAATTTGATAGTGCATATCCATTAGAAGCATATATTGATAGTTATGAGGGATATGGTGGACAAGGAACATTGCTTTCTAAGTTTGGAATACAGAATGTAGATGATCTTACTCTTGTAATTTCTAGAGAAAGATATGAAACATATATTACTCCACTTATAAAGAATTTACCTAATATTGAATTAACAACTAGACCTAAAGAAGGGGATCTTATTTACTTCCCATTAGGTGATAGGTTATTTGAAATTAAGTATGTTGAGCATGAACAACCATTCTATCAACTCAAAAAGAATTACGTTTATCAGTTAAGATGTGAACTCTTCCGTTATGAGGATGAGGTTATTGATACTGGTGTTGAGACTATTGATGATGAAGTGGAACAACTAGGATATATTCAAACCCTTACTCTAGTAGGTTCTGCTGCAACAGCAACTGCTACAGCATCTTATGTTTCAACTGGTGGTATTACTCAAATCTATATTTCTAATATGGGTAATGGGTATAATAAACAACCATTGATTGGAATATCTTCTTCTCCTGCTGGTTCTCAAAATGCTGTTGGTGTTGCTTCTATTGCTAATACATGGATAGATTGTATGACTGGATTGCCTGATAATAAAATATCAGCAATTCATATATCTAATGCTGGTGCTGGATATACAGAAGCTCCTTGGTTAACTATTCAAGATCCAAAAGGAACTGGTGTAGGTGCAGCAGGAACTGTAGGAATTACAACTTATGGTTCTGTAGGAGTTGTTACAGTTACTAGTGGTGGATCTGGATATACAACTCATCCAACATTTACTGTTAGTATTCCTGGATCTGCAGTTGGAGTTGGTAGTACTGCTGCACATGGTATTGGATATATTAACGCTGCTGGTATTGTAACTGTTGCCTATCTAACTAATGCGGGTATTGGATACACTGCTGAACCAACTATTACATTTGCAGCACCAACTGCTTCTGGAGTAGGTATGGCAACAGGTTCCTTTGTCTTTAATGAAACTGTTACAGGTCAAACATCTGGAACAACTGCTAGGGTTAAGGAATGGGATGCAGTCAATAATACATTAGAAATATCAATTGTTGATGGTAACTTTACTAATGGTGAAACAATCATTGGATCTAATTCTGGTGCTAAGTTTGCTGTTAGGAAGACCAATACTGATGACTTAGTATCTGGATTTGCTGAGAATGAAGTTATTCAATCTGCTGCAGATGATATTATTGATTTCACAGAAACCAATCCCTTTGGAATGCCTTAATAAATAGAAAGTATAATGGTATAAAATAATGTTTGAGTATTTTTACAACGAGATTTTCAGATCTGTCATTATAGGATTTGGATCTATATTTAATGGGATTGAAGTTAAGAAGTCCAATTCTGTAATTAAAGTTCCATTAGCATATGGACCTACTCAGAAGTTTCTTGCAAGAATGCAGCAAGAAGCAGATCTTAGTAAGCCTGTTTCTATAACACTTCCAAGAATGTCTTTTGAGTTTCTTGGACTTCAATATGATCCTACAAGAAAATCAACACAAACTCAAACCATTATTAATCAGACTCCAGATGGAGCAAATGTAAAAAAGAACTATCTTCCAGTTCCTTATAATATGAGATTTGAATTGTCAATCATGACAAAATTAAATGATGACATGCTTCAAATAGTAGAACAGATATTACCATATTTTCAACCAGCATATCAGGTTCCTATTAACTTCTTAGGTAATTTAAAAGAGAAGAGAGATGTTCCTATTCAGTTAGATAATATCTCTATGGAAGATGATTATGAAGGAAATTTTGATACAAGAAGAGCATTAATTTATACTTTACAATTTACTGCAAAAACAACACTATTCGGTCCTATATCAGACGTTACTGGAAAGGTCATCAAGAAAACATCTATTGGATATGTTGCTGGTTCCAGCGCACCTGGTGTTTCTGCTGAAAGAGATCTATCTTATACTACAACTGCTCGAGCAACTAAGGATTATACTGGTGATGTAAGAACATTACTTGCTGAAAATGTAGACCTACTTGAAACTGTTATTGAAGTTGATGATGGAACTAAGGTTACAGCAGGTAAGTATGTTTATGTTGGTCAAGAAGAAATGTTAGTTGATTCTGTGACTGGTAATAAGATGACTGTTAAGAGAGCACAAGATAACACAACAGTTCAAAATCACGTTAAAGGAGCACAAGTATTTGGTATTGATTACACTGCTGCCAAAGAAGATAGTGCTCTTATTCAATTCGGTGATGATTTTGGATTTGACGGAAGTATAGAATGAGGAATGAATTATGCCAGTTAATGATGCTAAATTAGATGAAACTTTAAATATTACTCCAACTGAAGTGAGTAACACTCCAGAAGGTGGTTGTGCTAAAAGGGAGGATCAACTTACTGATGTAACTAATGTTGGTATAACCAAACCTGACAGATTACTTAAGGATGATATTGAGAAGGATTATGACTATACAAGAGGAAATCTTTATAGTATTATAGAGAAGGGTCAGGAAGCAATTAATGGTATTCTTGAACTTGCACAGGACAGTGAGATGCCAAGAGCATATGAGGTTGCAGGACAGTTGATTAAAAGTGTTTCAGATGCAACTGATAAGTTGATGGATCTACAGAAGAAAGTAAAAGATGTTAATAAAGAGGAAGAAGCAAAAAGTCCTACCACTGTAAATAATGCATTATTTGTTGGTTCTACAGCAGAGTTACAAAAACTTTTAAAGAAAAATACTCCAAAATAAATATTAATATGGAGAAACCTAAATCTGAAAATTTAGATAGTTTCTTTTCACTTATTGGTAGTGAGAAGAAAAAGAAAATCGAAGAAAAAAAGGAGATTATAGGTGATATTTCTCTTGAAACTATGTTTCAGGATATGGCAGTAGAGACTGCTAGAGTAAAGAAAGAATTATTTGAAAAAGAAAAGGAAAAAGAAGAAGCAAGAAAGAAATTAGTTGCTGATGCTAAGATTTTTGAGAATTTCTTATTTGCAGAACCTAAGAAGAAAACTAAGAAGAAAGCAAAGAAAGATGATTATGAAGAATTAAAACAAGAGATTGGTAGTAAAGAGAAACCAGTTAAACCAGCTGTTGATGAAATTGCTACAGAAGAGACTACTGCTGACCATGCAATTAAAATTCTAGACACTATTAATGAGAAGACTGGAAAAGAGATAATAAAGGAAAATACTACTGAATCTGAGATTGCTAAACTTAAAAAAGAACTTGATGTTCTTAAGCAAGCTGTATTCACACAAGGTGGTGGAGGAGAAGTCAATCTCAAATATCTTGATGATATTGTAGGTATTGCAACTAATGCATCTGCCTATAATGGTATGGTATTATCATATGATCATGATATAAACAAATTTAAATTCGTAGAACAAGCAGGTGCAGGAAGCACTACATGGGCTACTGATTCAGTTGGTATTCATACTATTTCCAGTGTAGGTATAGCAACAAATGCTGCTAATGCTGGTTATAAATTAGATGTTGGTGGAAATGCAAGAATCACTGGAATACTAACAGTAGGTACTGATACTATTGTTTTAGATGGTTCCAACAATACAATTAATGTTGGTACAGGAATTACATTAGATGCTGCTAATGAAACCATAACAGTAGGTGGTGCTCAAATTGCAGATGCTAGTGGTCAAGGTAACTATACTGGTATTGTCACTGCTGCTGCTTTTGTAGGTCCTTTAACTGGAAATGTTGATGGAACTACTGGTACATTTAGTGGTGATGTAAGTGCTGCTAATGCTACATTTACTGGAGATGTATCCATAGGTGGAACATTAACATATGAAGATGTTACTAGTGTTGATGTTGTTGGATTAATTACTGCTAGAAGTGGAATAGATTTAGGTGGATCTAATATTGTAAGAATTGATGGTGCTACTTCTACTAAAACATCAACAGCACAAGCATCTATTGATACCTTTGATGCTGAAACATATTCAGCAGCAACTTATCAAGTTCAGGTTAAGAGAGGAAGTGATTATCATACTAGTTCTATAAATTTAGTTCATGCTGGAGGTACTGTTTATATTAGTGAATATGGAACAATTAAGACAGGAGCTAGTCTTGCTAGTTTTGATGCTGACTTAAATAGTGGTAATATTAGGTTGTTAGCAACCCCTACTTCTAGTGATTCTACTGTCTTTAAAGTTTTTAGAACAACTATGAATGCCTAAATATTAAAAAAGTGTTTGAGAAAGATGGCAAGTCCTATAGTAAAAAAAGTATTAGCTAGACTAGAAGGAGAAAGGGAATTAAAAATCCTAGAATCTAATAATGAAATCAAACAACCAAAGTTGTGGGCAAGAGCAAAAGAATTAGCAGAAGAAAGACATAAGGTTTATAGTCCAGATGCTCATGGTTGGGCAATAAGATGGTATCAACAAAAGGGTGGTGTTTTTGAAGAAAACAAACCTGATTATTTAGATTTTGATAAGGATGGTGATGAGAAAGAGTCTATGAAGAAAGCTCTTAAGGATAAGAAAAAGAAAGGACATGATTGTGCATCAAAGGTAAAGCATGAAGAGTATGGTATAGGTAATTGCATTAAAGGAATGCACACTCTTGATGAGTATAATAAAGTAACTCACTATGATGTTGAGTTTGAAGAATATATTGTTGAAAATGTTCCAGTAGATCATTTAGAGATTCTTGAGGGAATGTATCATGAACATGCTATTAATCATGATAAAAATAGAGAAGTTCTAGAACATCATCAAAAGGATGCTGATGGTAACGTAATTCCACATGGTGATGGAACACCTAGTTCTGTTGAAGAAGCAGCAACAACTAGGATTCCTGCTCAGAATGGAAATGTATACGAGTTAATGTATAGTTGGAGAGGAAAGACTTATTTCTGTAAGATGTTCTTCCCTCAACAAGGAAAGCCTAGTAAGGATGAAGTACAGGCAGCATTAACTAAAGTATATCCTAGTTCTATTTTGAGAAATTGTTATATATCATCTGTTAATTATGGAGATCCTTATATCCATGCAGGTGCAGGGGACGGTTTTACTGACAAATAATTTGAGGTTATAATTATGAGTGCTGCTGACATATATCTTGGTAATCCCAATTTAAAAAAGGCGAATACCAAAGTTGAATTTACTGCTGATAATATTGAGGAATTTATTAAGTGTAAGGAAGATCCTGTATACTTTGCAATGAACTACGTTAAGATTGTGACGTTGGATGAGGGTCTTCAACCATTTCAACCATATCATTTTCAAGAAAAGTTAATTCATAATTTTCATAATAATAGATTTAATATATGTAAGATGCCTCGTCAGACAGGTAAATCTACAACTGTTGTGGCGTTTCTACTTCATTATGCGGTTTTTAATGCTAGTGTAAACATTGGTATTCTTGCAAACAAGGCAGCAACTGCTAGGGAACTATTAGGTAGATTGCAGATTGCATATGAGAATCTACCTAAATGGATGCAACAAGGTATTATTTCTTGGAATAGAGGTTCACTGGAGTTAGAAAATGGGTCTAAAATCTTGGCAGCTTCCACTTCTGCTAGTGCTGTTAGGGGTATGTCTTTCAACATCCTCTTCTTGGATGAGTTTGCTTTTGTTCCCAATCACATCGCTGATGATTTCTTTAGTTCTGTTTATCCTACTATTACTTCTGGTAAAAGTACAAAAGTGATAATAGTTTCAACCCCTCATGGTATGAATCATTTCTATCGTTTGTGGCATGATGCTGAAAGACAAAAGAATGAATATGTACCAACAGATGTTCATTGGACTGAAGTTCCTGGTAGGGATGAGAAGTGGAAAAAACAAACCATAGCAAACACATCTGAACAGCAATTTAAGATTGAGTTTGAATGTGAATTCTTAGGGTCAGTTGATACTCTTATTGCTCCTAGTAAATTAAGAAGTTTTGTGTATGAAAATCCCAAACAAAGAAATGCAGGATTTGATGTATATGAATCACCAATAGAAAAGCATGATTATGCTATTACTGTAGACGTTGCTAGAGGAGTTGCTAAAGATTATTCTGCATTTGTAGTTATTGATATAACAGAGTTTCCTCATAGAGTGGTAGCAAAATATAGAAATAATGAAATTAAACCTATGCTATTTCCAAGTGTTATACAAGAGGTAGGAAAACAATATAATAATGCATTTGTATTATGTGAAGTTAATGATGTTGGAGATCAAGTAGCATCCATATTAAATTATGATATGGAATATACTAATTTACTTCAATGTTCTATGAGAGGTAGAGCAGGTCAAGTTGTAGGACAAGGTTTCTCTGGAAAGAAAACACAACTTGGAGTAAAAATGTCTAAGACTGTGAAGAAGGTTGGTTCTCTTAACTTAAAAACTATCATTGAATCTGATAAATTAATATTCAGTGATTATGAAATATTAAGTGAATTAACTACTTTCATTCAAAAACACAATTCATTTGAGGCAGAAGAAGGATGTAATGATGACCTCGCAATGTGTCTTGTCATATATGCATGGTTAGTTGCACAAGATTATTTTAAAGAATTAACAGACCAAGATGTTAGAAAAAGATTATATGACGAACAGAAGAATCAAATAGAGCAAGATATGGCTCCATTTGGATTTATATCTGATGGTATGGATGATAATAGTTTTGTAGATAAAGATGGTGATAGATGGTTTACTGATGAATATGGAGATAAAGGTGGTGGAGTTGATATGAGTTATATGTGGGATTATATGTAATGGAAATAGATGATCAGATTAAATTAGGTCATTTTTTATTTTCAGAAAGAAAATGTAAAGTTTGTGGAGAAGTAAAGGATCTAGTAACTGATTTTTATTTGACTAGAAAAGACAGAGGAACTCTACCATCTGCATATTCTTATGAATGTAAGATATGTTCTATAAGAAGAGTTATAAAAAATAGAAAGAAACATAAAAAATTTCCAGATTGGTCATATCCTGACTGGTAATGTTCGTGCGAAGTTTCCCCTCTGAAAACATTGAAAACAATAAATATTTTCAGATAAACTGAGACTTTCGGAGACAAAAACATGGCGACTCCTCAATTATCTCCTGGTGTATTAATCAGGGAAGTTGATCTTACAGTCGGAAGAGCCGAGAATGTATTAGATAACATTGGTGCAATTGCAGGTCCATTTAAAATTGGTCCTGTTGATGAAGTTGTAGATATTCAAACTTCACAGCAATTTATTGATACATTTGGTAAGCCACTTTCATCTGACAGACAATATGAATATTGGATGGCTGCTTCATCATTCCTTTCATATGGAGGAGTACTTAAGGTAGTTAGAACGAGTGGAACTACTTTAAACAATGCTAATGCTGGTGTAGGTATTGCATCTACAACCTCATTACAGGTTATGAACAAAGATGATTACGAAGGTAATCACACAACCGCTACAGATTTTACATGGTCTGCTAAGAACCCAGGTAACTGGGCAAACTCAATGAAGATTTGCTTCATTGATAATGCTGCTGACCAAACAATTGGTGTTGCAACTGACAGTCCTGTTGCTGCTGGAATGCAAATAGGATATGGTATAACAGCTGCACTTGCAGGTGTAACTATACCAGGAGACGGTTCAACATCAACATTCACTGGATACCTGAAAGGTATCATTACAGGTGTTTCAACAGACGCAGTTGGTTCAAATAGTACAATAGATGTTAAAGTTGTATCTAGGGTATCATCTGCTGGAACAGAAACTAAGATAGATTACGCAGAAAGTGATCCTGCTAAGTCATTCCAAAATGACGCAACTGTTTACTTTGTAAACAACTCAGGTATTAACACTGCTGCTGCTGGACAACAACTCAATCGTACTACAAGAAATATACTTGACTGGTATGATCAGCAAACTTTAGGTTTAACTAACTCTACAGTTTACTGGAAAGCAGTTGCTCCTAAGCCAAAGACAAGTAACTATGTTGCTGAAAGGCAAGGAAGAAACGATAGTTGCCATATTGTTATTGTAGATGACACAGGAGACATCACAGGAATTCAAGGAAATATCCTTGAGAAGCATACATTCCTTTCTAAAGCAAAGGATGCATCTGCTGATGGAGAATCTGGTAAGAAGACTTACTATAAGGATTACCTTGTAGATAATTCATCTCAAATCTATGCTGGATATAACCCATCACAAGGTGTTGATGCTTATTGGCTAACTGATCCTAAAGCAGATGGATTCTCAGCAAGTTACACTAAAGTAACAACTGGAGATGGTCTTTGGGGACAAAATGCACAAGGAGTTAACTTTAGTAGTTTAGGAAATGTCAATTACACATTAGGTGGAGGAGTTAATTACTCTGCTACTAATGGAATGACTGCTACTCTTGGAAACTTGATGACATCATATAAACTCTTTGAAAATAGAGATGATGTTGCAGTTGACTTCCTAATCATGGGACCTGGTCTAACATCAGAGGCTGAATCACAAGCAAAAGCAAATCTTCTACTATCAATTGCTGGTAAGAGAAAGGATTGCGTTGCAACTATTTCACCTCATAGAGCAAATGTTGTTAATGTTACTAACACTACAACACAGACCAACAATCTACTGAAATATTATAGTCCACTTTCATCTTCATCTTATGGAGTATTTGATAGTGGTTACAAATACATGTATGACCGTTTCAACAATGAATTCCGTTGGATTCCAACTAATGGAGACATTGCTGGATTGATGGTAAGAACTGGTATCACTGCATATCCTTGGTTCTCACCTGCTGGTCAGCAAAGAGGTATTCTGAACAATGCTGTTAAATTAGCATACACACCAAATAAAGATCAAAGAGATCTTCTTTATTCTTCTAGAATTAATTCAATCATTAATCAGAAGGGTGCTGGTATTATGCTCTTTGGAGATAAGACTGGTCTTGGATATGCATCTGCATTTGACAGAATCAATGTTAGAAGACTATTCCTAACAGTTGAGCAAGCACTTGAAGGTGCAGCAAATGCTCAATTATTCGAACTCAATGATGTTAACACAAGGTCAAACTTTGTGAACATTGTTGAACCATATCTAAGGGATGTACAAGCTAAGAGAGGTTTATATGACTTCCTAGTTGTTTGTGATGAAACAAATAACACCCCTGATGTTATTGATAATAATGAATTCAGAGCTGACATTTACTTGAAACCTGCCAAGTCAATTAACTTTGTTACTCTGACCTTCGTTGCAACCAGAACTGGTGTAGCATTCGAAGAAATTGTAGGAACTGTTTAACTTTATTAAATAACATATAGGAGGAACCTAAAATGGCAGAGACAAGAACCCTTTCACAATTTAAATCAAAACTGGCAGGTGGTGCTGCCCGCCCCAATCTGTTTGAAGTATCAATTCCTACATTCCCATCTTCTGTTTCTACAGCATGGGGTGCAGGTGATGATGCAGAAAATGGAATCTTTAAATTCTTATGTAAGTCAGCAACACTTCCTGCTTCTAATGTAGGAAGTATTGACATTCCTTTTAGAGGAAGAATACTAAAAGTTGCTGGAGACAGAACATTTGATGACTGGACAGTTTCAGTTATCAATGATGAAGATTTCAAACTAAGAACAGCATTTGAGCAATGGGGTAATATTATGAGTAAGTTGGATGATGCAACTGGTGTCACCAATCCAGCCTCATACATGACTGATGCTTATGTTCAACAATTAGGTAGAGGTGCTCAAGCATTTACTGCTGAAAATGCAGGTGCAGAGTCATCTATTCTAAGAACTTATAAGTTCTATGATATATTCCCAACCACAGTTGGTGAAATTGCACTAAGTTATGATGATAGTGATGCTACTGAAACATTTGATGTAACATTCAAAGTTCAATACTTCACAATTGGTAATTCATTACAATCTAGTGGCTCTGGCGGAGAGACTTTGATTAGCTGATAAATAGTGCTATAATAGTATAAAAGAAGTTATACGATGGCGAGATTATTTGGATTCTCTATTGAAGATGCAGAAAAAACCCCTGCTGGCGTAATATCTCCAGTACCACCCAATAATCAGGATGGTTCTGAGTATTATGTCAGTTCAGGGTTTTATGGTTCGTATGTAGATATTGAAGGCGTCTATAGAACTGAAAATGATCTTCTTAGAAGATATAGGCAGATGTCACTCTATCCAGAGTGTGATAGTGCTATTGAAGATATTGTAAATGAAGCAATTGTTTCAGATACAAATGATAGTCCTATACAAATAGAATTATCAAATTTGAATGCTTCTGATGGTATTAAAAAGAAAATAAGAGAAGAATTTCAGTTTATACTTGAACTTTTAGATTTTGATAAAAAGTCTCATGAAATCTTTAGAAACTGGTATGTTGATGGAAGATTATATTATAATAAGGTTATAGATCAAAAAAATCCTCATGAAGGAATACAAGAATTAAGGTATATTGACGCTGCTAAGATGCGTTTTATACGTCAGATGAAGAAGGATAAAAATACAGGTAATGGTAATCTTGCAAGAGAAGATATAACATCATATGATTATCCAGAGATTGAAGAATATTTTTTATACACTCCTCAAGGGGCTAATACTGGTCAAATGTATACCAGTAGTGGTGGTAATCCAGCAAAAGGTATTAAATTAACACGTGATTCTATTACATATTGTACTTCTGGATTAGTAGATAGAAATAAAGGATCAACTCTTTCTTGGTTACATAAAGCAATTAAACCACTCAATCAATTAATGATGATTGAGGATAGTTTGGTAATTTATAGACTATCAAGAGCACCAGAAAGAAGAATTTTCTATATTGATGTAGGTAATTTGCCAAAAGTTAAGGCAGAACAATATCTCAGAGATGTAATGATGAGGTATCGTAATAAGTTAGTTTATGATGCTAATACTGGTGAAATGCGTGATGATAAGAAATTCATGAGTATGATGGAAGATTTTTGGCTTCCTAGAAGAGAAGGTGGTAGAGGAACTGAGATTACAACACTTCCTGGTGGACAAAATCTTGGAGAAATTACTGATATTAATTACTTCCAAAAGAAACTTTATAGATCATTGAATGTACCAGAGACTAGAACTGGTGCAAATGATGGTGGATTTAATATGGGTAGATCTTCTGAAATTCTTAGAGATGAAGTTAAATTCAGTAAGTTTGTGGGTAGAATGAGAAAGAGATTCTCTCATTTGTTTAGTGATATTTTAAAAACTCAATTACTTCTTAAGAATGTAATTACTCCAGAAGATTGGGATGTTATGGAAGATCATATTCAATATGATTTCTTATATGATAATCATTTTGCTGAACTTAAAGATTCTGAACTTCTACAAGAAAGAATTAATCTTGCTACTGCAGTAGAACCATATGTTGGTAAGTATTATTCTGCTGATTATGTAAGAAGGCATATTCTTCGTCAAACTGATACTGAAATCATAGAGGAAGATAAACAGATTGAACAGGAAATTAAGGATGGAATAATTCCAGATCCAAATGCTCCTATTGATCCTGCAACTGGAATGCCTATAGATCCAGCAGCACCTCAAATTAATGGAGATATGGGTGCAAATCCTATAGATCCTGCTCCTACAGAGAAAAAATTAGAACCTCCCAAGGGTGGGGAGATATAAATAACCCTACAACGTTGTATTATTGATTTTTTAAAACATGGACGAATTAATGGATTTGATGGTGAATGATGAATCACCTTCACAAGTTAGTGATAAAATAAAAGATCTTCTTTATGCCAAAAGTGCAGATAAGATTCAAAGTATCAAACCAGATGTTGCATCTCAATTATTTGATAATGGAGAAGAATCTGAGGATGAAGTAGATACTGAAATTGATGCAGAAGTAGAAACTGAGGTTGAAACTGAAGAGCAACCTGTAGAACAGGGTGTAGAAAATTAATAAATAACTAACGTATAGGACTATTGTAACTTAGAATAATGAGTCAAGCGTTTAGACCTGTAGGAAGTGGAGCTACCATTGGTGTTGCAGCTAATGGAACTACTATAACATATAGTACTCCGTTTCTTCATCAAGGAGAATATTTAAGATTATGCAGTGAAGGCCGTAATTCAATTGTAGCAGCAGGTTCAACTGCTGTTGCTGGAACATCTGGTAATGTCACTGATAGTTTCTTTGTTCCTAAGAACTCAGAAAAAGTATTAAATATTGGAAAACCAGCATCACAGAGAGTTGTTGGACTTACAACAACAGCAACTACTGTAACTATTGATTTTCCTGAAGGAACAGGTAATCCTTTCTTTGTTGGTCAAAACGTTAGTTTGAGAGTAAGTGGTGATGATAATCCTAATCAACATTGGGAATTCACCCATAAACCAATTGCTAGTATAAACAATACTGCAGGTGTTGATGGTTACTTTGGTACAAGACTAGTAGTAACTTGGGGTTATCAAGATTTCGTAGGAACAGCATTTACTGCTTTCCAAGGAAGTAATACCAGAGCCGTTGGAGCTGATCTAAGAGCTTCAATACAAATTAGTGCTAAAGGTATTGCAGCACATGATCATGGATCACTACATTATCAACAAGGCCAAATTTCAGGATAGAAACCATGAAACTCATTAGAGAAGAAATAGAAACAGTTGATTTTATCGTTGAAGAACGCAATGGTAAAAAATCAATGTATATCGAAGGTATCTTCCTCCAAGGTGATATCCAGAATCGTAATGGAAGAATGTATCCAATGGAAACCTTGAAAAAGGAAGTACAAAGATACAATGAATCCAATATCGTAACTGGTAGAGCACTTGGTGAACTTGGCCATCCAGAAGGTCCTACTGTTAACCTTGATAGAGTTTCTCATAAGATTGTTTCATTGAAAGAAAATGGAACAAACTTTATTGGGAAGGCAAAAATTCTCAATACACCTATGGGAAATATTGCAAAATCTCTTATTGATGAAGGTGTAAAACTTGGTGTTTCTTCAAGAGGAATTGGTTCATTGAAACCAACTCGTGAAGGATATAATGTGGTAAGTGATGATTTCATGCTTTCAACTGCAGCAGATATAGTGGCAGATCCTTCTGCACCTGATGCTTTTGTTGAAGGAATCATGGAAGGAAAGAATTGGGTTTGGGACGGTGGCGTTCTAAGAGAAGCCCAAGCTGCTAAAACATACAAGCAAATCAATACTCTAGTTGACCAAAAACAACTAGATGAGAATAAAGCTAGTATTTTTAATGCGTTTTTAAACTCATTGTAAATTAAAGATCTACTAAATAAATATAGATTTAACTAAAAATAAATCGGAGCTGTCAAAAATGTCTCGTGGTACGAAATTACAAGAAATGGAGCAATCTAAAACTGCCGTGAATGCCAACGCTGCATCAGGAGATTCTGCCCTTCCAAAAGAAGGTAGTAATGCTTCTGGAGTAAGCACTCCTGGCAACACACCTCCTTTCGAGGATCTAGGTGGACCTACACCTGAAAACTATAGCCCTACTAATGATAGTGCTAAGTTAAAAGAACCTAAAATTAAAACGGTTCATGATGTAGTCAACAAGAATGCCGTTGCAGGTGATTCTAAGGTTGTAAAATCTGCCACTAAAGAAGAGACAGAAACAACAGAAACAACAATTGAGGAAGATCAAGTGACTGATGAAAATGTAGTTGCTGAATCAGAAGCAGTTGATGAAACAGTTAACATCGATGATGATGTTAATGCACTCCTTGGTGGAGAAGAATTATCTGAGGAATTCAAAGAGAAAGCAAAAGTTATTTTTGAAGCTGCTCTTAATTCCAAAGTAAAAGAAATTCAAGAGACTCTTGAAATCCAACATGAAGCAAAACTCGAAGAAGCTAGAGAAGAGTTAAAGGCATCTCTTCAAGAGCGTGTAGATTCTTATCTTGAGTATGTTGCTGAAGAATGGATGACAGAGAATACTCTTGCAATAGAGCATGGCCTTAAGTCTGAAATGACTGAATCATTCCTGGAAGGAATGAAGGGTCTTTTTGAAGAACATTATGTAACTATCCCTGAAGACAAATATGATGTGCTGGAAAGCATGGTAGAAAAACTAGATGACATGGAAACCAAGCTCAATGAGCAGATTGATAAGAACATTGGATTAAACAAGAGACTCGGTGAGTCAACTGCATCCAATATCTTAGAATCAGTTTCTGATGGCCTTGCCGCTACTCAGAAAGAAAAGCTCGCTTCACTTGCCGAAAGTGTAGAGTTTGAAAGTGAAGAAGAATATCGTGAAAAGTTAGAAGTTCTTAAAGAGTCTTACTTTGCAAGAACAGCTACTGAATCTGCTAAGAAAACAACTAAAGCAGCTCAAACCCTTTCTGAGGGAGTAGATAGTACACCTGCACCAGTTTCTGGTGGAATGGATTCTTATCTAAGAGCATTAGGTAGTTTCAAACCAAAGCAGAGCTGAATTAATTATTAGTTCAAACAAACACAATTATTAGGTAAAACGCAATGTTCCAATCAGAACAGTTGCAAGAAAAGTGGAGTCCATTGCTGGACTATGAAGGTCTTGATCCAATCAAAGACAATCATAGAAGAGCAGTTACCGCTGTCTTGCTAGAAAACCAAGAAAAGTTTTTAAAAGAAGAGCAATCATTTAGTCAAGGTTTAAACTTGATGGAAGCTGTCCCAACCAACTCTGCTAACGCAGTTGGTGCTCAGGGTGGTTTCGGTGGTTCAGCTGATGCAGGTGGTCCAGTTGCTGGTTTCGACCCAGTTCTGATCTCCTTAATCAGACGTGCAATGCCAAACTTGGTCGCATATGACCTTGCTGGTGTTCAACCAATGAGTGGTCCTACTGGACTAATTTTTGCAATGAGAAGTCGCTACTCTACACAGAGTGGTACAGAAGCACTATTCAATGAAGCAGACACAGCATTTGCTGGTACTGATGCTGGTTCTAACACCACATTGACTAGAGCACATTCAGATGTTAACACTGGTATTGGTACTGTAACCCAAGCTGGTAATAACCCATCTGCCCTTAACCCTGTAGGTACTGCTGCTACAAGCACTGGTGGTTATACAGTTGGTCAAGGTATGCCTACTGGTGATGCTGAAAACCTTCAGGGAACAGGCAATGATGCCTTCAACCAGATGGCATTCAGTATTGAGAAAGTTACTGTTACTGCTAAGTCAAGAGCACTAAAAGCAGAGTACAGTTTAGAACTTGCTCAAGACCTTAAGGCAATTCATGGTCTAAATGCTGAAGCAGAATTAGCAAACATCCTTTCAACTGAAATCCTTGCTGAAATCAACAGGGAAGTCATCAGAACAATCTATATGGTTGCTGAACAGGGTGCTGTTTCTAACACTGCTACTGCTGGTGTATTTGACCTAGACATCGATTCAAATGGAAGATGGTCAGTTGAGAAATTCAAGGGACTTCTATTCCAGATTGAAAGGGATGCAAATGCTATCGCACAGAGAACTCGTCGCGGAAAAGGCAACATGATCCTCTGCTCTGCAGACGTTGCTTCAGCCCTAACAATGGCTGGTATCCTAGACTATACTCCTGCACTTAATGCAAACTTGAATGTTGATGATACAGGCAATACATTTGCTGGTACAATCAATGGTAAGTTCAGAGTTTACATTGACCCATATTCTGCTAACCTTGCAGCTGCTAATACAGCAACTAACTCAGGTAATCAGTACTATGTTGTAGGTTATAAGGGTACTTCTCCTTATGATGCAGGTCTATTCTACTGCCCATATGTTCCTCTACAAATGGTTCGCAGTGTGGGTGCTGAGTCCTTCCAGCCTAAGATTGGCTTCAAGACCAGATATGGTATTGTTGCTAACCCATTTGCTGAAGGTACAACAGTTGGTCTTGGTAGACTACAAATTAACTCCAACCGCTACTATAGAAGGGTTGCTGTTAAGAACCTCATGTAAATCATATTACATATCTCACAAGACCTCCCATCTGGGGGGTCTTTTTTTATGTTTAGATAAATAGTTAAAAAACTGGTGATATGGCGTTCCGTATACAAAAACCTAGTATTATACCCAGTGTAGGTACAGTGTACTACAAAGGTAGTAATGTTTGGGATGAAGATTTTGCAAAGAGAAAACTTTATGATACTGAGGCAGCTGCTAAAGCAGAACCTTATATTTTCAAATGGGAAGATGCTACAATAGTTGATGAGAGTTAATCATGAAATCATTTGATCAATTTCAGGAAAATCTGAACGATAGAAGATTACAATTAAAACAGAAACAACAAGCACGTAAGCAGCAATCTGTTGAGAAAGGATCTTCTGCAAGGGATGAGTTTGCTAAAAATATAGAAGATAAGAAACAAGAAGTAGATAGAAGACAGCAAAAAGAAGCTGAAAGAGAAGAGATGAAAAAAGAAATTAAAAAAGAAATGGAAGCAGAGAAAGTCTGATGAAAACTTTTAAAACTTTCATAGAGCAAAGAAAATGCCCTCCTGGTATGAAATGGGATTCTAAGTTAAAGGATTGTGTTCCTAGTGGAAATATGCCATATGGTCGTTACTGGGGTGTAGAAAGAAATCAAAATGGAGAAAATGGTAATGGAAACAACGGTAACGGACATGCTAATGGACATGGGAATGGTTCAAATGGTAATGGTAATGGTGGTCACAACGGCAACAATAGTGGGGGCAATGGTTCTAATGGTGGTGGGTAATGAATAAATATGCTATAATTATATTTTTATGACATATGGGACAAGAGACTATTAAATATTCCATCAGACAAGATGGAAAAGTAACTCAGGAAGTTTTTAATGTTTCTGGAGATGCATGTTTAAATCTAACTGAAGATATAGAAATAGAATTAGGTGATCTAGAAGATAGAACCTATACAGTAGATTATTACCAACAACCAAATTTAAATACAGATGTCACACTTCAGTACAATCAAAACGAAAATTAAGAAAAAACCTGAACTTGTAGAAGCACTTCAACTCCTTCAGTATGATGTTCAAGAGGATCAAGAGTTAATCAATCCTATTGATCATCAACATGAAAAGGTAAAAGTTGATGTTTCTATTGGTAGTGACATTGGATTTCGTTTGAATAGTAATGGTGAATATGAATTGGTTGCTGACATACAAACATGGAATCAACCTATTCCACCAAAGAGATTCATTGAGAAAGTTACTCAACAGTATGCAAGAATGACACTTCATAATACTGTTAAAGCAAAGGGGTTTAAAATTGAAGAAGAATGGGAAATGGATGACAATTCTATAGAGTTAACTGTAAGTAGATGGGTCTAATGGATAAAGATAAACCTATAATGAATATAGATGTAGGAGTAGAACATATAAAACTCCTACATAAATGCGTTGTATGTTACGCTAAACATTCAGAATCTCTATCTAAAGAGGAAAGAGAAATGTTAAAAACTATGAGAGATTTATTTTATAAGATAGAACTGGAACATAGCTTTCTAAATAATTAGAAAGGGCAATGGCAGTTAAAAAGACTATAGTAGGACAAATTGAAAATAGGAATTTTTTATCTCCTACTGGTTTTCAATTTCAATTGAATAGAGCACCAAAGGTTGCCTATTTTGGTAATGCTGTCAATATTCCTGCAGTTAATTTGGGTGTAGCAGTTCAACCCAATTATCTAAGAGATATTCCTTTACCTGGGGATAAGATGGAGTTTGCTGATTTGACTCTACGTTTCTTAGTAGATGAAGATCTTGAGAATTATATGGAATTGCAAAATTGGATGAGAGGTTTAGGTTTCCCAGAAAGTTTAGATGAAATATATAAGTATCAAAAAGAATCACCAGATATAAAGCAACCAAATAAAAGTCAACTAAATCTTTATTCTGATGGTACTTTAACAGTATTAGATTCTAATAATATTCCTAAATTTAAAATAGTTTTTGAAGGTATGTTCCCTTATAGTCTTACTACAATAGAATTTGATGCAACTCAAACAGACCTAGAATATTTCACAGCAGAGGTCTCCTTTAAGTATACTATATACAACATACGCGATATACATTGTGAATGATTGATTTGAATGGAATCCAAAAGATGTGGGAAGAGGATTCTAAAATTGACCCAGATAACTTACATACTGAATCTTTAAATATTCCCTTACTTCATGCAAAGTATTTTGACCTTTATAATAATATCTTCCTTTTAATGAAGAAAGGTCAGCAACAAAGAAAAAATATTAGACATGAGAGATATGAATATTATGGTGGTAAAGCAGACCCAGATGTTTATATAAAAGATCCTTTTCCTAAAAAAATCAGAGATAAAGATACAATGCAGAAGTATCTTGACGCTGATGGAAAACTTTCTGCGTCTAATCTTAAAATAGAGTATTACGAAACGATGCTAAATTACTTAGAGAGCATCCTTAAGCAGATATCTAATAGAACATATCAAATTAAGAATGCAATTGAAGTAATGAAGTTCCAGGCTGGTTATGGCTGATCTGACTATACAAAAAGTAAATGAAGTATATTTAAAGGTAGATACTGAACCTTATATTGAACATGAGTTAAAGGACAGGTTTACTTTTGAAGTACCTAATAAAAAGTTTATGCCTCAATACAGAAATAAGTATTGGGATGGATATGTGCATCTCTTTAATATGAAGACCAAAAGAATCTATGTTGGTCTATTAGATAAGATTGTTGCTTTCTGTGAGAAATCTGGATATACATATCAATTTGAAAATAACAAGTATTATGGTCCTCCATTTGAAATTAATGAAATGATTTCAATGGGTGGCGTAAAAGATTATATGGCATCTATTACTGGATTTAAACCCAGACCATATCAGATAGAAGCAGTTTATGAAGCATTAAGATATAATAGAAAACTTTTAATATCTCCTACTGCATCTGGGAAATCTTTAATGATATATGCAATAGTAAGATATTTTGTTGCTAAGAAACAAAAAATTCTTTTAGTTGTTCCTACTACCTCTCTTGTAGAACAAATGTATAAGGATTTTATAGAGTATGGTTGGGATGCTAAAAATCATTGTCATAGAATTTACGCTGGTAGAGAAAGAACTAATGTAAATGAAGTTACCATTACCACGTGGCAATCTGTTTATGAATTGGATAGAAATTTCTTTAAAGATTATAATGTAATTATAGGTGATGAGGCTCATCTCTTCAAGAGTAAATCTCTAGTAAAGATCATGGATAAGTTAGAACATGCAAAACATAGATATGGGTTTACTGGAACTTTAGATGGCACACAGACCCATAAGTGGGTGTTAGAGGGACTGTTTGGACCTTCATATAAGGTAACACAAACTAAAGAATTAATGGATCAAGGGCATCTTTCTGATTTAGATATTCAATGTTTGGTATTAAAATATAAACCTAAGAATTTTGATACTTATGAAGATGAAATTCAATTCCTTATAAGTCATGAAAAAAGAAATAGATTTATTTCTAATCTTGCATTAGATCTTAAAGGTAATACTCTTATACTTTATAGTAGAGTAGAAGCACATGGAAAGATACTTTATGAATTAATAAATAATTCTGTACTTGCCAAGAATAGAAAGATATTTTTTATTCATGGTGGGGTTGACGCAGAAGATAGAGAAGACGTTAGAAAGATAACTGAAGAAGAAACCAACGCTATCATAGTCGCTTCTTATGGAACATTCTCTACAGGCATCAATATTAGGAGGTTACACAACGTTATTTTTGCTTCTCCATCTAAGTCTAGAGTTAGAAACCTTCAATCCATCGGAAGAGTTTTAAGAAAAGGTAAAGATAAAGTTAAAGCCAAACTTTATGATATTGCTGATGATCTTACCACAGGATCAAAGAAAAATTATACATTGAATCATTTCATTGAGAGAGTGAAAATTTACGTACAAGAACAATTCAATTATGAAATTATATCAATCAACATAAAAGATTAGGAGGGACAATAGATTATGATAGAAGATGATTTTTACGCAACAGTTAAATTAAAATCAGGTGAAGAAATATTTGCTAAGGTATCTGCTTCTGATGAAGGAGATAGAACTTTATTGTTGGTATCTAATCCTATAGTAGTAGAAGAAGTAAAAACTAGAGGACAGTTACAAGGATTTAAATTTGAACCTTGGTTAAAAACTTCTAACGAAGATTTATTTATTCTTAACTTAGATGATGTTTTAACTCTATCTGAATCAGAAAATTTTGAAATGATTGTATTCTATCAAGATTATGTAAGAAAGATGAATAAAACCAACCATATAAAGTTAAATAAAAAAATGGGATATATATCTAGTGTGAATGACGCTAAGGAGATCTTAGAGAAATTATATAAATTAAACTCGAACTAACCCTTCAAACCCAACAAAGGTATTCTACTCATAAATTGATACCTTGTCAACGTTGCTTAATGCTGTTATAATATTATGAGCAGATAGCAATAAATATGCCAAATTATGCAGCACCAATAACTATGCCTAAACGCAGAAAGAGATCAGAACATTATGTTAACAACAAAGAGTTTCTTTCTGCATTGGAAGTTTACTTTGCTGCTATAGAAAGAGCGGCATTAGAGGATAAACCAAAACCTCAAATACCAAGGTATATTGGAGAATGCTTTTTAAAGATTGCTAATCATTTATCATATAAGCCAAACTTTGTGAATTATATGTTTAAGGATGATATGATATGTGATGGTATAGAAAATTGTGTAAGATATATTCATAACTTCAATCCAGAGAAATCTAAAAATCCATTTGCTTATTTTACTCAAATCATTTACTATGCTTTTTTAAGAAGGATATCACAAGAGAAGAAGCAGTTAGAAATAAAAAATAAAATTCTTGAGAAGTCTAATTTTGATGAGGTCTTTGATTCTAACGACCTTGACTCTGCAAACTATTCAGACTATAATTCTATTAAAGACGCTGTGCATAGCAAGTTGCGTAACTGATGAAGATTGCAATCATAACTGATCAGCATTTTGGTTGTAGGAAAAATTCTAAATTATTTCATGATTACTTCTTGAAATTTTATGATGAAGTATTTTTCCCTGCTTTAGAGAAAGAGGGCATTACAACTATAATTGACATGGGAGATACCTTTGATAGTAGAAAAGGTATTGATTTTTCTGCGTTAACTTGGTCTAAAGAAAATTATTTTGATAAGTTAAAAGAGATGGGCATTACTGTCCATACCATTGTTGGTAATCATACAGCATATTATAAGAATACAAATGAGATAAATGCAGTAGATTTATTATTAAGAGAGTATGATAATATAAAAGTTTATTCAGAAACAACACCTATAGAAGTAGATGGTTTAAGTATTCTTCTTGTTCCTTGGATTAATACTGAGAATAAAGAAAAAACATTAGCAATGATTAATAAATCAAATTCTCCTGTTTGTATGGGTCATTTAGAATTACAGGGATATAAGGTTAATGATTATGTTGTGATGGATCATGGTTTAGCTGATAAACATTTTGATAAATTTAAGAAAACTTTTTCTGGTCATTTTCATACAAGATCTAATAGAGATAATATCTATTATTTGGGTAATCCTTATGAGATATATTGGAATGATTGTGCTGATACAAGGGGATTTCATTTCTTTGACACAGAAACTTTAGATCATATACCAGTTAATAATCCATATCGTCTTTTCTATAAGATTTATTATGATGATACACCTCATCAAACTTTTGATGCAAGAGAGTATGAGGATAAGATTGTTAAGGTTATTGTTCGTAAGAAATCTGATATTACTCAGTTTGAAAAGTTTGTAGATAAATTATATGCTTCTAATGTAGCAGAGTTAAAGATAGTTGAAAACTTTGATTTTGGTGGTTGGTATGATAAAGATAATGCTTCTGAGGTTGAATCAGAAGATACTCTTTCTATTCTCAATCGTTATATTGCAGAAGCAGAAATATCACTTGATAAATCTGTTATTAGAAAAATGGTAGATGAGATATACCAAGAAGCTTGCGAAATAACCTGATGTATATTATAACAGTAAAAGGCAAGGAGAAAGAAGGTGCTTATTCTGTGGTTGATGAAGACCACGAACAAGTACTTTATATTTTCGTTCAAAAGGATGATGCTACTAGATATGCTCTTCAATTAGAAGAATTAGATTATCCTAAAATGAAAGTTATGGAAATTGAGGATGAATTGATGATTAAAACTTGTGAACTACATGGTCATAGGTACACAGTCATTACTCCTAATGACATAATAGTACCACCTGACCAAGATACAGAACATGATTACATTTAAAAAAATAAGTTGGAAAAATTTTCTGAGTACGGGTAATCATCCTATTAAAGTTGAGTTGGATGAACAAGCAACTACTTTAATTATTGGTTCTAATGGTGCAGGTAAATCTACTATATTAGATGCTTTAACTTTTGTTCTGTATGGAAAGTCATTTAGAAAAATTAATAAGAGTCAACTTATTAATACTACTAATGAAAAAAATTGTGAGGTTGAGATAGAATTTTCTGTTAATACAACTGAGTGGAAAATAGTACGTGGAATTAAACCTAATATCTTTAAGATTACTAAGGATGGTAAAGACTTAAATGAATCATCTCATGCAGCAGACCAACAGAAGTGGTTAGAGCAAAACGTTCTGAAAATGAACTATAAGTCATTTACTCAGATTGTTATATTAGGGTCTAGTACATTTGTTCCTTTCATGCAGTTAAATGGTTCTAGTAGAAGGGAAGTGGTAGAAGATTTATTGGATATTAAAATTTTCTCTTCTATGAATAATCTTATTAAAGAAAAGATTAGAATGGTTAGGGAAGAAGTAAAAACTTTTGAGTTAAAAAAAGAATCTTTAAAAGATAAGTCAGAGATGCAAGAAAGTTTTATTAAAGAGTTAGAGGAGCAAGGTAAGAACAATATTCAAGAGAAGAATGAAAAGATTAAAGTATTGGGTATTGAAGTTGATACACATATGGAAAATAATCAAATGACAGAATCTTCTGTATCTGATCTTATGGAGCAGCAAGAAAAGGTTACTGGAGAAGATGATAAGTTAACAAAATTAAATAATTTGAAGGGTAAAATTACTCAAAAAGTAGCAACAATCACAAAAGAACATAAGTTTTTCACAGACAATAAGGTATGCCCTACCTGTACACAATCTATAGAAGAAGAGTTCCGTGTAAATAGAATTGATGAAGCTCAAAATAAAGCAAAGGAGTTGCAATCTGGTTATAAAGAACTAGAGGAGGCAATTAAAAAGGAACAAGATCGAGAGCTTCAATTTACAAATTTATCTAAGGAGATTACTAAACTCACACATGGCATTTCTAAAAACAATACTAGGATATCTGGATGTCAAAGACAAATCAGAGATCTGGAACAGGAAGTTCAGAAACTTACCACCCAACTTGCAAATAGAAATACTGAGCATGAGAAGTTAGAAGAGTTTAGAACTAATCTTCAAAAAACATATGAGAATCTTGCTGAGAAGAAAGAAAAGATAACTTATTTTGATTTTACTTATAGCCTTCTTAAAGATGGTGGAGTGAAGTCTATGATTATTAAAAAGTATCTTCCTTTAATTAATCAACAGGTTAATAAGTACTTGCAGATGATGGATTTTTACATCAACTTCAAGCTTGATGAAGAATTTAATGAAACTATAGAGTCCCCTATTCATGAGGACTTTTCTTACGCTTCATTTAGTGAAGGTGAGAAGATGAGAATTGACCTAGCATTATTATTCACTTGGAGAGAAGTAGCAAGGTTTAAGAATTCTGTTAATACAAATTTACTAATAATGGATGAGGTCTTTGATAGTTCCTTAGATGGATTTGGCACAGAGGAATTTTTGAAGATAATTAAGTATGTTATTCAAGATGCTAATGTTTTTGTCATATCACATAAGACTGGTATGGATGAAAGATTTGAGCATGTAATGAAGTTTGACAAAGTTAAGGGATTTTCAACCATGAGGGCATAAAAATGAAAAAGGTGCTAAAGTGGTTAAAGAAGATATGGAACTGGGGTATGCATCATGACCACACCTAATTGGATACACCACTCCAGAAAGGAGAAAAAGAGGAAACTCAAACCACAGGCATTACGCCAAGCAGTAGCAAGAAGGAAAGCACTCAAGAGGAAACTCAAGGGTGCTTTTTCTTTAGGTGTATGTACGTAGGCATTTATTTTTCTTAAAAATAGTTGTAATTGTGTTGATATTATGATAAATAATAGTACAGTTGAGGAGGTGGACTTATGCACAACTTAGTATCACATAATGAGTTATCCACATGGAAGTGGGACCAAAAAGACACAGCCGATGAGAGATATGATCAAGTGTCCGATTACTTCCAGTGTATAGCAGAAAGTGGGATAACCGATCACGCTGCAAAAAGATTTTGCAGACACATCCTAACTGCTTAGACCAGATAAGACCAACCTAATACAAGGAGAGACAAGACCTAAATCCCCACCTTTGCGTGGGGATTGGTTCGTAGACAATTAAATTAGTGTCCACTAAGCCTGGGATGACCCCAGGTTTTCTTGTATAATAGAGTATATCAAGGCA